>Ga0315275_10001783_pt1 | contig 19166 bp, 17 predicted proteins | sample YL17G03_0_MG_FD_205557 | JGI IMG/M metagenome (GOLD analysis project Ga0315275, IMG submission 205557) | Sediment microbial communities from Yellowstone Lake, YNP, Wyoming, USA - YL17G03_0 | ecosystem: Environmental > Aquatic > Freshwater > Lake > Sediment | place: USA: Wyoming | collected...
GGGGAACCGATCGGCAAGCAGGATCAATACGTGAGCGCGCTCGGCGGGATATGCGCGCTGACTTTTGAAAAGAGCGGGAAGGTCCTCGTCGAGCCCCTCTACCTGCCCGCCGACAAGCTGATGGACCTCGAAACCAACCTTTCCCTCTTCTACACCGGAGTCGAGAGGCAGGCCTCGGAGATCTTGTCGTCCCAGAACGAGAGGACCAAGACCGATGACGGCGCCGTCATAACGACGCTTCATCGGATCAAGGAGATCGGACTGGACAGCCGTCGCGCTCTGGAGCGGGGAGACCTGGATGAATTCGGAGCGCTCATGGACTTCCACTGGCAAGTCAAAAAGAACCTGTCTGATAAAATCTCGAACCCTCAGTTCGACGAAATCTACGAGACGGCTCGCAGGAGCGGCGCCCTGGGCGGGAAGATCATGGGCGCCGGAGGAGGGGGCTTTTTCATGTTTTATTCCCAGAACAGGAAGGGGAGGCTGATCGAGGCGCTCCACCGGCTGGGATTGTCCTACACTCCCTTTCGGTTTGATTTCGAGGGGGCGAAAATCCTGGTCAACATGCGGAGAGCCTGAATTCCTCCGGGAGGACTCGATTGACAGATTCTTACATTCGCGATTACCTTGGGGAGGCCGACGAGATCATCAAAGCGCTGGATGTCGAAGCGATCCAGGCGATCATCGATTTGATAGTCGAGATCCGCGGGCGGGGAGGCAGGCTGTTTTTCCTGGGCGTCGGCGGCGGCGCCGCCAACGCCAGCCACGCCGTGAACGATTTCCGGAAGATCGCGGGGGTGGAATCCTACACTCCCTTGGATAACGTTTCGGAGCTGACGGCTCGAGTCAACGACCAGGGCTGGGAGACGTCGCTCGTCGGCTGGCTGCAGACCAGCCGGCTGGGACCGCAAGACGGCGTGTTCGTCTTCAGCGTGGGCGGTGGAGACAAAGAGCGGAATATCAGCGTGAACATCGTCGGCGCCTTGGATTACGCTAAGAGCGTGAAGGCCAAGATCATGGGGATCGTGGGGAGAGACGGCGGGTACACCGCTAAGGTCGCGGATGCTGTTGTCATCGTGCCCCGCGTCACGCCCGAAACGGTCACTCCGCACGCCGAGTCCTTTCAATCCGTTATCTGGCATCTCATCGTTACTCACCCCCGGGTTAAACTGAATCCGATGAAATGGGAATCGGCGAAATGACGAGGGCTGTCTTTCTGGACCGCGATGGCGTCATCAACAAGGTCGTAATCCGCCAGGGAGCAGTGTCTGTGCCCCGAAGATTCGAAGAGTTTGAATGGACCCCGGGTATCATCGATGACGTTAAGAGAATAAAAGATGCCGGATACCTGGTTTTTGTCATCTCCAATCAGCCGGACGTTGCCAGGGGCACTCTGCCGCTTGTGGAGCTCGAGAAAATGTCGGCGGCCATCCGAGCACATCTGGCCGTCGATGAGATCTGGGTCTGTCCTCACGACGACGGCGATCGGTGCTCCTGCCGGAAGCCTAAACCCGGCATGATCGAACTGGCACAGGAGAAGTATGCCGTCGATATACGAGGATCCTTCCTGGTCGGAGACAGTTGGAAAGACATGGAGCTGGCCCGGATCGCCGGCTGCAAGGGCATCCTGATCGACGCCTCCTATAACAAAGGGCTTGACTGTTTCAAGAGAGTTAGAGACGTTTACGAAGCTGTCGACCTGATTCTATCTTAAGAAAAGGAGACCTGCTCATGGCCATTTTTCTGGATACGGGCAAGATCGAAGAGATCGAGAAATACCTGAAGATGGGCGTGATCCGCGGGGTGACGACCAACCCGACGATCCTGGCCAAGTGTGGGGTCTCGGGGGGTAAAGACGCCATCAAGAAACGGTCAGTCGAGATCGCCGGGCTGATCTCCCCTTATCCACTCTCTGTCGAGGTGACATCCAACGATGCCGAGGTCATGCTCAGCCAGGCGCGGGAGTTTTCGGGTTGGGCGGAGAACATTAACGTCAAAGTCCCCATCCACGGCCCTAACGGGGAACTCCACTATCTCGAGCTGGCTCACCATCTAGAGAAAAACCTGAATATCCGGGTCAATGTCACGGCTATGATGAGCGCCCAGCAGTGCTTCTTGGCCGCGTTGTCCGGGGCGACGTATGTCTCCCTCTTCGGAGGCCGAGTCAACAACATGGGCTATAATTGCGTCTCGGAGATCCAGAAACTCCGGGCTCTCCTCGACCGGTTCGAATTGAACAGCAAGATCATTGTGGGCTCCACCCGTGAGGTCCTTAATGTCATCGAGTGGCTGGAAGCGGGTGCCCACATTGTCACCGCGACCCCCAGCCTCCTGGAAGGCATGCTCGTGCACCCCTTCAGCAAAGAGACCGTCCAGATGTTCCTGAAGGACGCCCAGGCCTAACACCCGATATGGAATTCTCCGGAGTGATCCTCTTGACCATGGAGATGTAGAGCCATGAGCGGGGAAAACTACGTGGCGAGCTGGGACGACGCCCACCGCTATTCCCCCGCGCCCCGACATCGCCGTCGTCTTATCGCGGGGTGGATCCAAGGACTGCGATTCTCCAATTGTCTCGATGCCGGCTGCGCCCAACCGTATCTTCTTGAGAGTCTCCAGCGGCGCCGGATCGCGGCCTACGGCTGCGACATTTCCGAGGAGGTGATCCGGCGAAACAGAACCCGCTTTCCGTATACCCGCTTTGAGCAATTCGACCTGGTCCAGCAAGCTTGGCCGGGGGGCCGCCGGTTTGACCTGGTTGTTTGCTCGGAGGTGCTGGAACATGTGGGGGACTGGGGGGCTGCGTTGGCCAACCTGGCCAAGATGAGCCGGAGGCATCTATTGATCACGGTGCCGGGCGGCAAAATCCGGCCTATCGACCGGCACATTGGTCATCTGCGGCATTTTGAGGGCGCGGAACTCGTCACGGCTCTCCGCAATCATGGCCTGGATGCGATCAGGCTGCGCCGCTGGGGCTGGCCGATGCACTCCATTTATAAACGCGCGATCAACGGCATCATGCCTGAACAGGTGTATCGCACTTTCGGAGAGCAGCGATATGGATTTGGGAAGAAACTCCTTTCCCAGGCCATCAATATCGCCTTCTATGTAAACGACGCATTCCCTTGGGGAACCCAGCTCCTCATATTATCCCGGAGGCAAGATTCCGGGAGATGGGATCCCCTCTCGACCGCGGGACGGGCGCGCGACGAGAATGATGCCGTCGAGAGGGATGGTCGAAGAGGCGGCCTATGAGCGACTCATTCTCCCGCTCTGAATCCTATGGTCAGCGAAGGCTGACGATGGTGGATCGTTTCGGCACATGGCTATCGCGCCGGAAGATCATAAAGTCTCTGCCCAAGATCGCCAGCCCCGGAATCCTCGACGGCGGGTGCGGTTATCGTGCTGAGATGTTATTGAACCTGCGGTCCCGCATCAGCCGGGGCGTCGGGATTGACATTTGCATTGACCCGGCGCTCAAGTCCGCGGGCGGCCTGGAGTTTATCGAAGGCACTCTGGAAAACGTGTTGCCCGGGCTGGCCGCGGAGAGTTTCGATGTGATTCTGCTGATCTCCGTGCTCGAGCACTTGACGGCCCCCCAGGAGATCCTCGCCCAGGGCCACCGCCTGTTGAGGCCGGGAGGCTGCCTGCTCATTAATGTCCCCACCTGGCGGGGAAAGAGATTCCTTGAGTTTTCGGCGTTCCGGCTCGGCCTCAGCCCCGCGGTCGAGATGGATGACCACCGGATGTATTATGACAAGCGCGACCTCTGGCCCGCCCTGGTGAACTCTGGATTCAAGCCCAGTCGCATCAAGCTCAGCTGTCACAAGTTTGGACTCAATCTGTTCAGCGTCTGTCGCAAGATATGAAAGCCGCCTACTCGGACCGGGAGCGAGGCGGAAAGCCGAGTCGCCTCGTCTCGCGGGGGAGCGAAGCTTCCGATGCCAGCGCCGCGTCCGCGGACAGGCCGGCCGGACCATCACGAAAGGGAGCCGAGTGGACATGAAGAACTTAAGGGAAGCCATCCGGGTTAATGAGGAAGGCGATGAGCTGTGGATTCCGAACGACGACACCGATAATCCCGAGGTGTCGATCGTCATTCCCGCTCTCAACGAGAGGATCACCATCGGGGACTTCGTCGACTGGTGCCGGGAAGGGCTCAGGAAGGCCAATGTTCAAGGAGAGGTGCTGATCATCGACAGTTCCAGCGACGAAACGCCGCACATCGCTCTGGAAAAGGGCGCCCGCGTTCTGAAAACGCCCAAGCGCGGACTGGGGCGGGCCTATATTGACGCACTCCCCCACATCCGCGGCAAGTATGTCCTGCTCGGAGATTGCGACTGCACATACGATTTCAGAGACATCGGACTTTTCGTGGAGAGTTTCCGCCAGGGCTACGAATACATTATGGGCACTCGTTTCAAAGGCAAGATCGAGGACGGCGCGATGCCGGCTCTTCATCGTTACTTCGGGACACCCCTCACGACGTGGATTCTTAATTTTATTTATAAGTCGAAGTTCTCGGATATTCATTGCGGCATGCGCGGCATCACCAAAGACGCCCTGATCAGGATGGCCCTCCATTCCCAGTCGTGGGAGTACGCCTCGGAGATGATCATCAAGTCCATCCACATGGGACTGAAGACGACGGAGATTCCGATCACCTTCTGGAAGGATCGGGAGGGGCGCCGGAGCCACCTCACCCGGCACTGGTACACCCCGTGGTATTCCGGCTGGATCAACCTGCGCGCCATTTTCATTTACAAGGCCGATTTCTTCTTGTTCGTCCCGGGAATTATCCTCGCCATCCTGGGACTCTTGTTGGTCCTGCCCATGTCCTTGGGGCCGATGTCGTTCGGACCGATCAGGCTATCCATTTATGGGATGCTCTTCGGGTTGGTGATTGCCATCCTGGGGATACAATCGTCTCTGATGGGGATCGTCGCCAAAGCTATCTATGACTATACCGGCGAAAGGACCGCACGCTGGCTCAAGGTGTTCGGCTATACCCGGACGACCCTGCTGAGTGTCGCGATGTTTGTTTCGGGCGGGGTGATGACGACCTTCCTGATCAGCGACTATATCAAGTATGGCTTAACCCTTCCCTACGGCATGAAACACCAATATTACCTCGCCGTAACAGGACTCCTGTTGATCATCACCGCGTTCATGCTCTTCACCTTCACGCTGCTTCTTCACACCGTATCGATCTATGTCAAACGCAAGAGATCATAGAATACGGAGAGATTTCCGGCCCGGCGGACGGACCCACTCCCCAGGGCTAACCGACGCGACCCAGTCGCTCTTTTCCCGAAACTGGAAAGGGAGATTCGGAGCTTGAAGAAAAAGGTCCTATTGCTGAATCCACCGCTGTCGTCAAAGCTCCGGGGGGGGGCCCTGAAGGCCGCCGTGGCGAGGTCCATCCCGTACGGACTCCTGAGCCTCGCCGCGGTCCTCCGGCAAAAAGGCTATGCCGTGTCCATCCTGGACGCGACAAACCTCGAATTCGGCGTCGACGAAACGGTCCGCGCGGTCGCCGGGGAACGACCGGATTACGTTGGGATCACGACGGTGACCCTCTCGGTGGAAAGCGCCGCCGAGGTCGCGGCGCGGCTCAAGGAGCGGCTGCCGGATACCGTCGTCCTGGCCGGCGGGGCGCACATGAGTTCTGCTCCGGTCGAGACCATGACCCGGCTCGGCTCGTTCGATGTCGGCGTCATCGGCGAGGGCGAGGAGACGATCATCGAGCTACTCTCCCTCCTCGACGAGGGGAAGCCCCTGGACGGCGTCCCGGGAATAATCTTCCGGAAAGGTGCAGCCGTGGTGAGGAACAAGCGGCGGCCGCTCATCCTGGACCTGGACGCGCTGCCCCTGCCGGCCTGGGAGCTCCTCCCGGGAATGCCGAAGTTTTACCGGCCGTCGGCCCCCTCGTACATCCGGCTGCCCTCCACCACGATCGTCACCTCCAGGGGGTGCAACGGGAACTGCCTCTTCTGCAACAGCAAGGCACTGTTCGGCCGGCTGCGGTGCTTCGGCGCCGACTACGTGATCGCCATGATCCGCCATCTGACGACCACGTACGGCATTCGAGACATCAGCGTTTATGATGATAACTTCATCCAGGACCGCCCGAGGATTGAGCGGATCTGCCGCGCGCTGATCGACTCGCGGATGGACCTGACCTGGTCGTGCTACTCCCGGGCGGACCAGGGCGACACCGAGCTTTTCGCCCTCATGAAGAGGGCCGGCTGCTGGCAGCTCAGCTTCGGCATCGAGAGCGGCTCGCAGAAAGTCCTCGATTTCATCAGAAAGGACATCTCCCTGGAGCAGATCCGCCGGACCGTCGTGGAAACCAAGAGGGCCGGGATCCGGACGAGGGGCTTCTTCATGATAGGGCACTTCCTGGAGACCCGGGAAACCATCCAGGAGACCGTCCGGTTCATGAACAGCATCCCGCTCGACGACTTCCACTTCACCTATTTTACGCCGCTCCCCGGCACGCCGGCCTACGCGATCGCCGACCGGCACGGGAACTTTGACAGGGCCTGGAACAAAACGAGCATGCAGATTCCCGTCTTCCTGCCGAAAGGGTTGACTGCGGACGACCTCAAGAGACACTCCCAAAGGGCCTACTCGAAATTCTACTTCCGGCCGAGAATCATCGCCGCCTACCTGCGCCTGCTGATCAAGTATCCCGGGAACATCAAACGCCTCTGGAATGGCTTTGTCGCACTGATGACGCAGGTATTTTCCAAGGGACAGGCCTGAGTCGTCTCCGGCGGCCGGCCCCGGTTCCCCCGGACACCGTCGCAAACACCCTAAGTTTTCTTCTGGCCTAGCCGGAGGAGCTCCTGCCGGCTCATGGGGAGCACCTGGCTTTCCTGTAACGCGCTATTGTAGCGCAGAACATAGTAGGACCGGTCCGGAAAACGATCCATGACCGCTGCGTTCTTGTCCGGATCCAGAAGACGGCAGAGGAGGATGTCGTCGTCGAAATCGGGAGAGTTGTTGCGGTAGCCGTATACGAATCCCTTGTTCGGCAAGGACTGGATGAAGACGACGGCGTTATGGATGCCGGAGGACGCGATCGTGATGTACGGCTCCCGTATGGCGGTCGTCAGCATTCGAACCTGGACGATCTTTTCGAGATCATAAGTCAACCCCGCGAAGACGAACGAAAGCAACAAGAAAGCGGAAAGGAAATTCCTGGCGGTCGGCCATTTTTCCCGGATGATGTGATCCAGTTGATAAATCGCCCGCGAAGACAGAATGACCAATACGCCGATCAATTCAAAGCAGTAGACGGGACCCGTATCGGAGACGCCCGTCCCGTGATAAAAAAGGTAAAGAAAGCAAAACGTGGCGATAACGGAGATGAGCAGCCTGTCCTGGATGAGCTTGGGCCGTACGACAAGGATGAAAGCCAGGAAGAGCAGGCTGTAAGGGAATCCGAACAGAGCAATATTCGTCTTGATAATGTTAATCCCTATATTATAGAAACCTATCGCAGGGGTATGGTGGCCGCCCCCTGCCAACGCGTGAAAGCCGGGGCTCTCCAAGGGATTATAAGCCAGATAGGGAACCGTCAGGTAGCTGCCCGTGATCGCCCTATTATAGAGCAGGGTCAAACCGATGACGATGAAGAAGCCGATGCTCATGAGGCAGTACTTCAAGAAAACGGGCTTCCTGTATTTCAGAATATTGACAATTCCCATGACGCCGAACGGCGCGATGAACGCCAGGGCCGTCCACGGACGAACGTTGAAGGCCACGCCCGCGGCGATCCCGGCCACCGCCGCCCACAGGAGATCGACAACTTGATGCGATGTCTCGGACGTCTTCAGGAACAAATAGATGAACAGGTAGAGAAAGAACGCCGCCGTGGTATGGGACAACCTGGTCGACCCAGTGAGAAAAAAGAAGGGAGACAAAACCACCAGGATCGACCCCAGCGCGGCGAGCCGCTTATCCCTGTACAGGAGGAGGCTGATCTTATAGACGAGAAGAATCTGGAGCATGGCGAACAGGACCGTGAAGATATAGGGACTGCCCAAGGCGAAACCCAGGGCGAGGATCATGGGGTGGCCGAACTCGTATTGCCCGGTGAACTTGTCGCCGCGGAGAATGAAAACATTGTTGAAGCTATCTTGCACTGGCGGGGCTACGTAGAGCTTTCCTTTAAGGAGTATCTTCGCCTGCAGGTCCATGGCCAGTTCATCATCGGTGACCTCAGTGCCTTGCAGGACAAAATTGACGGTCAGGACGAAGATGATGAGCGCGACGACCGAGAGGATTATGAGCAGGGGCTTCTGATCGAGGATACGGGAGAGGCTGTCCGGGCTGGTTCTTTTGGACAGTCCCACCGCCAGCAGGAAGGTGGCGGGAAGCAGGAGGACCAGTTTCACAACCATCGATGAGAGCTGCGTGGTCGAGAAAAAGAAATTCAGGTAAGGATTCCCAAGATAATTGAGGTCGTTGATAAAAAAATAGGCAAGCCTTCCCGCGACGATGAAATAGATCACCGCCAGCATTCCGCCCAAGATGAAATAAGGAGCGGCGGCGGGCAGAAGCGCTCTCTTTTTCAACGGGTTAGAGGTCCCCAAGGCAGGATCACCGGGCGAACGTTTCCATAAGCTGGACATCCTCGCATCCTTTCAGACTTGATCAAAAAGATATTGCAGAGTTCCCGAAAAGTCAATTCTCCCTGGATGACGCTAACGAGATCATAGACCAGACGGACGTTATTGCCGACGGCCGCTCCCCGGGCCGAAAATTGGTGAAAGAATTGACTAATCAAAAAACCTGAACCGCACGATGTGGAACAGGGCGGCGACGCCGTCCTTCCAGCCGATCTTCTTGCCCTCCGAGTAATCCCGGCCGGCGTAGGAGATCGGCACCTCGTAGATGCGGCATTTGAGCTTGGCGACCTTGAGAGTGATCTCGGGCTCGATCCCGAACCTCTCGGACTTCAGCCGGATTTTCTGGAGGACCTCCCGTCGGAAGACTTTGTAGCAGGTCTCCATATCGGTCAGGTTCAGGTTGGATACCATGTTGGAAAACAAGGTGAGCATCCGGTTGCCCACGTAATGCCAAAAGAACAGGACCCGGTGCGGGCTGCCCAGGAAGCGGCTCCCGTAAACGACGTCCGCCCGGCCGTCCAGGATGGGCTCGAGGAGCTTCGGGTACTCCCGCGGGTCATACTCCAGGTCGGCGTCCTGGATCAGCACGATATCTCCGCCGGCTTCCGAAAAACCGGTCTGCAAAGCCCCGCCCTTGCCCTTGTTTTTCTCGTGGAGGAAGACCCTGACCTTGCCAGTCGCCAGCCGCTGGAGGATGTCGCGGGTTCCGTCGGTCGAGTGGTCATCGACCACCACGATTTCGCTCTCCAGGCCGACGTCGACGGCCTGGACGCGGCGGATGATCTCCTCGATGGTGGACTTCTCGTTGTAAACCGGGATCACAACGGAGAGCTTCATGAACGCGGATTCCCCTTCATCAGCCTATGCGGGTCTCAGCTTCTCGCGAAAATAGGGGATCGTCTTCTCCAGGCCCTCCTCGAGCGCGACGCGCGGCTCCCAGCCCAGCTTTTCCCTGGCCAGCGAGATGTCCGGGCAGCGCTTGACCGGGTCATCCGAAGGCAGCGGCCGGAACTCGACCCTGGAGCGGCTGCCGGTGAGCCGCAGCACCTTGTCCGCGAGCTCGAGGACGGTAAATTCTCCCGGGTTTCCCAGGTTGACGGGGCCCTGGAGGCCCTCCGCGTTCATCAGCCGGACCAGGGCGTCGATGAGGTCGGAATAGAAGCAAAAAGAGCGCGTCTGGGTGCCGTCGCCGTAGACGGTCAGGCTGTCCCCGCGCAGCGCCTGGACGATGAAGTTGCTGACCACGCGGCCGTCATCCAGGGCCATCCGCGGCCCGTAGGTGTTGAAGATCCTGGCGATCCGGATGTCGACCCGGTTTTGCCGGGAATAGTCCTTCATCAGCGTCTCGGCGACGCGCTTCCCCTCGTCGTAGCAGCTCCGCACGCCGATGGGGTTCACGTTGCCCCAGTACGCTTCGTTCTGGGGATGGACCTGGGCGTCGCCGTACACCTCGGACGACGAGGCGAGGAGGATGCGGGCCTTGATGCGCTTGGCCAGCCCGAGCATGTTGATCGTGCCCATGACGTTGGTCTTGACGGTCTTGATGGGATTCTGCTGGTAGTGGATCGGCGAAGCCGGGCACGCCAGGTGATAGATCTGGTCCACCTCGATGAACAGCGGGTGGATGACATCGTGGCGGATCAGTTCGAAATAGGAGTGGTCCAGCAGGTGCCGGATATTGTCTTTGCTTCCCGAGAAGAAATTGTCGATGCAGACGACATCGTTGCCCTGGCCGAGGAGGAACTCGGCGAGATGGCTGCCGAGAAACCCCGCCCCTCCCGTTATCAGGATTCTCTTCACAGGTCGCTCCTCTGCCCGTAGGCCATGAACATCATGCTCTTCTTCTTGAGCACCGCCTTCTGGAGCTGGATGATCTCCTTGATGCCCTTGTCCGCGAGCCTCAGAAGGTCGCCCAGGTCTCTCCGGGAGAAAGGCTCGCGCTCGGCGGTCGCCTGGACCTCGACGAGCTGGCCGCTGTCGGTTTCGACCACGTTCATGTCGATCTCAGCCTGGGAGTCCTCGGAGTAATCGAGGTCGAGGAGAAGCTCGCTGCTGACGACGCCGACGCTGGTGCCGGCGACGAGATGTCGGAGCGGCATCTTGTGGATGACCCCGCGGTCGAGGAGCTTTTTCAAGGCCAGCGCCAGAGCCACGCAGCCGACCGTCACCGAGGCCGTCCTCGTTCCGCCGTCGGCCTGGATCACGTCGCAATCCACCATGATCGTCCGTTCTCCGAGGGCCTTCATGTCGGTGACCGCTCTCAGGGAGCGGCCGATCAGCCGCTGGATTTCCTGGGTCCGCCCGGATATCCTTCCCTGGGTCCTCTCCCGCGCGCTTCTCTTCTCCGTGGCGCAGGGCAGCATCGCGTACTCGGCTGTGACCCAGCCCGTCCCGCTGCCCTTGAGAAAGGGCGGGGCCTTCTCGTCGACCGTGGCCGAGGCGGCGACCCGGGTTTTGTCGACCTCGATGAACGCCGAGCCGTCGGCGTAATCGAAATAATCCGTGTGGATTTTGACCGGCCTCAATTCGTCGAAGGCGCGTTTTTCCCTCATCGGCGTTCACCTCAGGCTTCGTTTTGGCGTCCGGCCCCCGCGGAACGCGGCGCGTCGGGCGGCCGGGTTTTCCAGCGGTTGTGGAACCAGAACCAGAGGCTCGGGTTTTGCCGGATTTCCGACTCAATCATCTTAGTGCAATGCCGGGTGATTTTCAACACGTCCTCGTCCAGGCTGCCGGAGAGATCGATCTGGACGGGAGGCCCGATCTTTATGGCATACGAGAACGAGGAAGTCGGGTGGCAGAAGATCGGCAGCAGGGGAGAGCGGGCGCGCGCGAAAAATGAACCCACGGCGGGCGTGGTGGCTGCCGGGCGGCCGAAAAAATCGACGAACACCGCCTGGCTGCGGAGGACATTTTGGTCCATAACGATGGCGACGACCTCGTTGCGACGGAGGGCCTGGAGGACGGGTTTCGCGGCCTGGAATTTCGAGATGACGCGGGCCCCCAGCGACTTCCTGAACCGGAGGAGCCACCGCTCGAGGACCCGGCTGTCCAGCGGCCGGGCGACGACGTTCAGCCGGGCGAAGCGCGAAACGGCAAGGGAAGCCACCTCCCAATTGCCGAAGTGCGCGGAAAAGAGGAGTGCCCCCCGGCCTTCCTCGAGAGCCCGGCGCAGGTGGTCCCCACCCTCGAGCGATAAAAGCCTGAGCCTTTTCCTATGGCTGAGATGGGTCCACTTGACGGTGTCGGTCATGACCTGGCCGAAAGTCCTGAAGGAGTCCCGGGCGATGCGCCGGCGTTCTTCGAGCGGGATCTCGCCGCCGAACGCGGTCTGCAGGTTGGCCAGGACGAGCTCGCGGTGCCGCCTGTCGGCGCGAAAAAGAAATGAACCCAGGAACCGGCCCAGCCCCAGGCAGGACTTCCTCGGAAGGAGGAAAAAGAGGGCCTGGATGGTCCCGAAAACGCAGAAGATCAGTGAATCGACAGCTTGGGCAGTTTTCTTAGCCATTAGACCTGTGGAAATCTCCTCAGGGCCGCTTCGAGCCGTTCGAAAAACAGGGGGTCGATCGCCAGCCCGATCTCGAGAACATAGACGGGAAGGTCCGCGAAAAGGGCGGACCAGTCCGCGAGCTTCACGGCGTCCTTGGCCGTCGTCACAGCCGCGGAGGCGCCGGCCGCGCGGGCGGCCCGCAGGACTTTTTCGACGGACGTCCGGGGATAGGCATGATGATCGGGAAACGTCATGGACGATACAGGCTGGATGCCCTGGCTCCCGAGCAGCCTGAGAAAACGTCCGGGTCTGGCGATTCCGCAAAAGGCGAGGATGGGCCGGCCCCGAAGGTCTTCGACCCGGGCCGGGTCTTTGCTTCCCGCGAAGTGAAAGCCGCGGGCCACGGCCTCGTAGGGAAGGGGCACGGAGGAACCGGGGGGGATGCCGATGTCCCGGCCCGCCGCGAGCTCCTCTTTTTCGACCAGGATGACGCCGGCGCGCCTCAATCCGGCGGCGGATTCGCGGAGCACAGCCCTCTCGGACGGCGAATAGAGCACGATGTCGAGGTCGCGGCCCAGGCGCCTGTGCTGGAAGCCGTCGTCCAGGACGGCCACATCGAAACCCAGCTCCCGCGCGCTCACGCACGACGCCAGGCGGTTCTTTCCGACAAACACGCCCGCTCCCGGGAGGGCCCCGGCGGCCATGAACGGCTCGTCCCCGCCGTCCCGCCAGGTGCCGGTGGTCCGGGTTCCATCCGAGATCATCCCGCCTTTCTTCTCCCACCGGCCCCGGTAGCCCCGGGAAACGAGCGCGGGGCGCCGGCCCCGGGCCGCGAGCCAGGCGATGACTTCGATGGCCAGGGGCGTCTTGCCCGTCCCGCCCAGGCTGATATTGCCCACGCTGATGACCGGGAGGGGAGCGATTTCGGGCTGGAGAATGCCCCTGTCATAAAGCAGGTTCTTGAGGCCGGTGACGAACCGGGAGATCAGGGAATACAGCCGGAGGATGAGATTCATACGACCCGGACTATACAACATCGCCAGCCATCTTTCAATTTGGGGACGTTCCCCACCGTGGGGACGTTTCTGGGGGTGGGGAACGTCCCCGTTTTGACGCGGCTTTACTTGGCCCCTTCGTTTCCTTATAATGGCCCTGATTTCCCAAAGAGGAGAAGGGCGATGTTCAAGAAAACGACAACAGCAGTCCTCCTGGCGATCCTGGTGATCGGAGGCCTGGCCTCCTGCCAGAAGAAGGCCCAGGTCAAAGGCATTGACCTCACGGTCGGGTTCTCCGACAAGACGCTCACGGACAACCTGATCACCGAAATGAAATATGATTGGAAAACCACGGGCGAGTTCGCGAAGCTGCCCAAGGATTACACGATCTATGTCCATTTCTGGCACCGCAGCAACCTGCTTTTCCAGGACGACCACACGCCTCAGGTTCCCACGTCCAAGTGGGAGCCGGGCCAGGAATACACCTACCAGCGGCGTATCTATGTCCCTTCCTTCATCGACGAGTTCGACCCCTCGTTCAAGGGCGAGGAGGAGCTGAAGCTTGTCGTCGGGTTCTATAATCCCTACGACAGGACCGGCGAAACCAAGCGGGAAGTCCTCAGCCGGAAACTGAGGGTCCTGCCGCCGCCCCCCGACGTGCCCGAGATCGTTTATGAAAAGGGCTGGTACGACCTCGAGATCGACCCCCAGTCCCCCCTCAAACAGTGGCGCTGGCTGGGAGGCGAGGCGCGCTGCGTGATCGACAACCCGGGGCGCGACGCCCTCCTCGTCATCCGGGGCGGCGTCAACAAGGACGCCCTGCCCAACCAGAAGGTCATCTTCAAGATCAATGACCTCGTCCTGGACGAGTTCGTCCCGGCGGAAACCGTTTTCGAGAAGAGCTATAACATCAAGAAGGAAATGCTTGGGGACAAGGACGAGTTCAGCCTGACCATCTCGAGCGACCAGACCTTTGTCCCGGCCAAGATCGACCCGCAGTCCAAGGACGAGCGGGAGCTCGGCTTTCAGATTTCCTTCATCTATTTCCGCTGAGCCGCGGACCGGTCGCTTATCTGACCCAGATCGAGGGGGTGGACTCTTTCTTCGCCTCGCCCAGGGATTTCTCGAACTCCTGACGGGCCCTGGTTTCTTCCTCCTGGGCCGTCTGCAGCTTGGCGTAGGTTTCGCTGATGGTTTGCCGCATCGCCTCTTTGGCATGCGGGTCGCCAAGGCCGTTGAACTCCTGATACAAGGCCCCCATCTTCATGGTCAGAAGCTCCACGTACTCCTTGGCTTTGTTCCACCTCTCCTGAAGCTCTTGGCGGGCCGCCGGAACGGGAGGGGCGGACGGCGGGGCAACGGTTGACGCGGTCGACTCCGGGGCCTGAGGCCCGGCCGAGCCGGGCGCCGCGGCCGGAGCGGATTCTTGGGGCGCCGCGGCGGGGGGTGGAGCGGCGACTTCGACTGCGGATTTCCTTTTGACCTTGGCCAGCTCCGCGTTCGTGACCACGACGGTCTTTTTACCTTTAAGGGCGGCCCGGCGCTCCCTCTCCTTCTGGGCGATCTCGACAAGGCTCTGCGAGAGAAGGACTGAGCTCAGGAGCAGAGAGGCAACGGTCACTGCGGCCCATCTTTTTGCCGGCATGACGACCCCATCCTATCCCAGTGTCCGGAAAGAATCAACTGCCGCTTTGCGCCCGGACGCTTGCCAAACGGGCCGGAAAACTGTTCTAATGAGGGGCCGGACGGAGCCGCCCGCGATGAAGCCGGAAGATTCTATGGATTACATCCTCAGCCATCAACAGGCCGACGGCGGATTTCCCTACGCGCCGTCCGGCGGGTCGGTTCTGGAGGCGACGGCCTTCTGCCTGCTGGCTGTCTGGGGCCGCGACCCGAAAAGCGGCGCCCTGAAAAGGGCGGCCGCCTTCCTGACGTCCCTTCAAAACAGGGATGGCGGGTTCTTCCTTTTTCCCGGCGATAACCTGAGCTCGGCCTACGGCACGGCCCTGGCCGCCGTGGCGCTCAAGACGGCCGACGCGGCGGCGCACAAAGCGCGGCTTGAGGAGGCCGCCTTCTACCTGCGGAACAACCACAGGTTTGCTAAACATGCAGACCTGGACGAGGACGTCTGGGGCTGGAACGACTACACGTTTATGGGCTCCGAGCCCACGGCCATGGCTGTCCTCGCCCTCAAGCACCTCGGGTCGCTGCCGGAGAGCCGCGGGGAGCAGGCCGCGCAATTCTTCTCCCACACGAAGTGCGACTACGGAGGCTGGACCTACGGTGCCCCCACGGATAAAAACGACCCCGAAAGCTCCTCGCCGGTTTGCACGGTGCTCCCTCCCCAGCTCCATGTCACGGCGCTCGTCCTGCTGGCCATGCAGGACAGGAAGGACGCGTTCCGGGACGGCCTCAGGGTCATCGATGAGGCGTCCCCGGGATCGCACTGCCCCCTCTCTCTGTCCCTGAGTGCTCTGGCCGTCCATTGCTACGGCGGTGACAATCGCGGGCTTCTCGACCGTCTCAACGGGCTTATGGCTGAGGACGCCCAGGTGCGGGACATGGTGTTTTATCGAGCCCTGGCGGCGCTGGCGAATTTAACTCAGGCGGACAGGAACCCGCTGCGTCTGGGCGGGTGAACGTGACAATGGCTAAATCGATATCACGCCGGGAGTTCCTGGGGTTTTCGGCCGGGCTGGCCGGGGCAGCCCTTGTCGGCTGTGGACCGGGACCGGCTCCCAAGCCGCGCGCGCGCGTGGCGGTCGTCAAATCACCCCGGTACTCCCTTGAGATTAAAAGCCACCTGGCGCCTTATTTCAGGCAATTCGGGCTGTCGTTGCGCGGGAAGTCCGTCCTCCTGAAGCCCAATATCGTGGACTGCCATGGCGGCGGACATCACATTTTCACCCATCCGACCGTTCTGGCCGCGGCCATCGAGCTGTTCGGGGACCTGGGCGCCAAGGTCAGGGTGGCCGAAGCCTCGGGCCTGCGGCGCGACACCAACACGATCCTGTTCGATTCCGGGTACAAGGAGATCCTGGAGAAGTACTCCGTGGAGTTTGTCGATCTCAACCTCGACGATGTCGAAAAGGCGCCCATCCCTTCCAACCTCACCGGGCTCAAGAATCTTTATATCCCCCGGACCGTGCTGAGGTCCGACTTCATCGTCTCGATGGCGAAGATGAAAACGCACCACTGGGCCGGCGTGACGCTCTCTCTCAAGAACATGCTGGGCGTCCTGCCCGGGATCAAGTACGGCTGGCCGAAGAACCGCCTGCACACGATCGGCCTCCACGAGGCCATCGTCGATGTCGGTTATACCGTGCGCCCCGACTTCGCGATCATCGACGGGATTTACGGGATCGAGGGCAACGGTCCGCTCTTCGGGGACAACAAGTTCGCGGGAGTGCTGGTCATGAGCGACGATTTTCTGGCCGCCGACACGGTCGCCTGCCGCATCATGGGTGTGAACCCCGGGAAGGTCGAATACCTGAAGCTCGCATCGCGCGCTCTCGACGACAAGCTCCCTCCGCTCGGAAACACGAAGGACATCGAGGTGACGGGCGCGGCGGTCGCCTCCGTGCGGCAGGATTTCAAGCTCCTGGACGAGTTCAAGCGGCTGCGCCTGTAAACCTCACTGGATTTCGGGAACGCGCCGGCCGCCTTGCGAAGTCAATACCTCGAGGGCCGATCCATCCGTCGAGATGCGGATGGCCCCGTCTTCATCCGTCCTGAAGACCCGGGCGCCGCGCTCGCGATAGCGCCCGAGTATGTCGGGGTGGGGGAGTCCATAAAAGTTGCCGCGGCCCGCGGTGACGACCACGATCTCCGGCCGGACAGCGTCGAGAAAAACCGGAGAACTTGACGACCGGCTGCCGTGATGGGGAGACTTAAGAACGCGGGCCCGCACGTCCGCGCCCTCCTCGATGAGAGCGGCTTCGGCGTCGGAGCCGATATCGGCGGGAAGCAGGAAGGACTGCGCGTCCAGGGAGAGCCTGAGAACGAGCGACTGATCGTTGGAAATATCCTGTCCGGTTTGGGCGTCGGGCTCCGGATGGAGAGCCTCGATCCGGACCGCCCCCTCCTGGCGGCTGAACCCGCGGCGCACGGTTTCCCGGAGGACGGATGGCCGGAGGCTCCGCATCAGTTCCTGATGGGCCGGGTTTCCGGCGGGGCGCACCGCCTCCCAGAATTCCCCGATGCGGAAGTTGCGCACGACCGATTTCAGCCCGTTGAGGTGGTCGGGATGGGCGTGGGTGAGGACGACGTAATCAAGCTTCTTGATGCCCAGGTCCCAAAGGTACGGGGAGACAACGAGTTCACCGATGTCGAGGCTGTCGTCGGCGACTCCGCCGCCGTCGATGAGCATCTTTTTCCGGCCCGGAAACTCGACCAGGATCGAGTCGCCCTGCCCGACGTCCAGGAACGTCAACTCCAGACCGCGCGAAGAGCGCGGCGGAAAAGGATACGTGACCAGGACCGCGGCGAAGGCGGCGAACAGTCCGAGGCTCACGAGCCTCTGCCCCTTGAACCGGGAGCGGAGGAGGATGATCAGCAGGAAACCGAAGTAGCCGATGACGGTGATGAGATGGGGAGTGGGAATCCGGTAGGACAGAAAGGGCAACGGGTCCGCGAGGCCTGTCGTCCAGAGAAAAACGCGGACGAGATAGGCCAGGGCCGGGGCCAGGAGGCGGGCGATGAACGGGCTGACCACTGCCGCTCCGAGAAACACGAACCCCAGCGCCATGACCAGGCCGGTGAGCGGGATCGCCAGGAAATTCAATAACAGGCCCGAGAAGGTCACCCGGTGGAACGACCGCGCCAGAAAGGGCATGACGCCCAGCTGCGCCGTCAGAGACAGCGCGAACAGCTCGCTGATTTTCAGCGGCAGCCGGGGTAGCCGGTGAATCACCATGGGATAGAAAAGGATGATGGACAGGGTGGCCGCGAAGGTCAGCTCAAAACCCATGTCAAATAGATAGAACGGGTTGGCCGCTAGCAGAAGGCAGGCGCTGAAGGAAATCGTGTTGAGGACATGGCTGTTCTTCCACAGCAGCTTTCCGGCGAGGTAAACGAGAGTCATGATCACGGCGCGGAAAACCGAGGCCCGGCCCTCCACGAGGATCGCGTAAAGGGCGAGCACCAGGATGAGCGCCGCGTAGGCAAGGCGCCTGGGAAGGCGCAGCAGGTTGAGCGCCGAAAACACGAGGAAGGCGATCACGGCGATGTGCGCCCCCGAGATGGCGATGATGTGATAGAGGCCTGACCTCTGGAGCACGGCCGTCGTGGCGCCGGCGAGCCGGCCCCGTTCGCCGAGAAGGAGGGCTTCCAGGACGGCGCCCTCCTGGGTCAGGGAGGTTCCGTCCGCGGTGGAAAAGAACTCCTCGATTTTTTCCTGCCAGGTGAGCCGGACGGAGGAGACCCAGCGGAGGATCGCAGGCCCGTCCTCCCCGGGGAGCTTCTCCACGAGCAGGGCGCTTTTCGTGACGGCGTGATTATGGATCTTCTGATTTTTCCTGAGGTCGGCCAGGCCCGACCCGCCGAAGTTGCGAAAGTCGCGCTGGGGCAGGACGCGCGCCGAGACCTTGACCCGATCACCGGCCCGTAACCGGATGGGGGAGGGATACTTATCCGGATGCAGAACCGTGACGCGGAGGTTCCCCCGGGCCTCGATGTCTTTGTTCGAATAGGCGATCTTTTCGACGCTCAGGTAGAGATAGGTCTTCCCGACCGCAAACCCCGGGGACCTGAAGAGGCGCCCGGTGAAGTCCGCGTAGTCGCCGAACGAGAACAGCTTGACCGGGTTAGTCTCGTAATCGTTGTTCTCCTTCGAAGACAGCCCGGACCCGAGAAATAGCGTCGTGAGCAAGATGGCGGCGAAGGCCGCCCGGTTCCTGCGCAATAGGTAGGCCGTCCAGGCCGCCGCCAGGCCGGCGGCGGTCCCGCCGGCGATGATGCCTGGAGCGAGGGGCAGAAGCGATGCCAGGAGGATGCCCGCGGCGAAGGACACCGATAAAAAGAGAAACGGATACGGGGTGGCCATTC
>Ga0315275_10001784_pt1 | contig 19164 bp, 15 predicted proteins | sample YL17G03_0_MG_FD_205557 | JGI IMG/M metagenome (GOLD analysis project Ga0315275, IMG submission 205557) | Sediment microbial communities from Yellowstone Lake, YNP, Wyoming, USA - YL17G03_0 | ecosystem: Environmental > Aquatic > Freshwater > Lake > Sediment | place: USA: Wyoming | collected...
ATCTCTTCGTTCTGGAGCGTCGCCAGTTTGTCCCGGAGGGAGGCGATCTTCTTTTCGAGGGCCTCGGTGGCGGCGGATTCCTGGGCCGATGCCTTCGCCGAAGGTTCCTTGGCCGGGGGCGTCGCCGCAGTATCGGACGGTTTCGCGGCGGCGGGGGCAGGGGCCTTATCGGGTGCTGCGGCAGGCGGCTTCTCGGCGGCCGGGGCGGGCGCATTCTCCTCGGCGGCGACAGGCCCGCATGCGGCCCATAGGGCCAGACCACCGATGGCCAGAGCGACGACCAGCGCACACCACAGCGATCGCTTGCGCATGGCTGGCTCCTTGGCCCGGCGGCCTTCGCTAACCACGTGGCCGCAACACAATTATACCAAGCCACGCGCGGCCGGCAATACGCTAAGCCTCGATGGCCGTCACGCGGACCTTCAGGTATTTCTGGCGATGGCCCGTATGGCGGCGCGAACTCTTGCGCCGCCGGACCTTCACGATCTCCAACTTCGGGCCCTTCGTTTCGCCCACCACTTCGGCCGTCACCTTGGCGCCCTCTACCAGCGGCCGGCCGATGCGGACACCCTTCTCGTCCGCCACCAACAGCACCCGCTCGAACGTCAACTGGGCGCCCTCGGCGGCCTCGCGCAGGTCAATCTCCAGCGTCTGGCCCTCTTCCACGCGGAATTGCGTTCCGCTGTCTTCGATGATGGCGTACATGGCTCCTCCACTCGTTCTCGGTCGGATTGCAACATCCCGGATGGGTCGGCAAAGACCAAGGAATCTAACGAGCCGCAGCCCCGGAATCAAGGCAATTGCGGATTGCGGACTTGTCCGGCGTAGCCCGCCATAGCCTTGGCGAAGGCGGCTTGCCCGTTGCCTATTGCCCATTCCCCGTTCCCGCTTTTGCCGTATCCTGCGCTTAGTTACGTTGACTTACGTTTTTTTTGCACCCGGAAAACGCGCTTTTTTAGTAAAAGTTACCCCCCAGTTACCCCCTGAGCGTCCTTGGCGCTAGCGCCGCGAGGGGGCAAACGGCATGCCGATGGCAAATGTTAAAATGGCTTGATCCGTTTTGAATGGTAAGTGATGGGTTTTTGATCACTTTTGACGCGCAAGTGAGGGTCGTTTGAGCGCTTTTGACTCGTTTTGATTTTCTCCATTTTTGTCGTAAGTCGCGTTTCCGCAACACGACTTACGCGAGCGGCGTGACTGGGTGAATATCCTTCCTCACCTCATAGTGAACAAAGCCAATGGGTAATGGAGGCTATTTGATCATCCTCCGTTAGGTTGGCTGCATTGTCGAGGGTTCCGTTTTTAAGAAGTTTCCATATCTCTGAAGCCATCTTGGCCTCGATAGCCGCACCGATGAAGAACGTTCGGGGTCTCGCCTGTTTCGCTGCAAACGCCGCTTGAATTCGATCAAGGGCGGTTCTTGCGGTTTTCCAGTGTTCATCTGCCCCCGCGGGATCAATGCCGCCCTTGAGTTCTCCCAACGCGATATAGGCGTTTGCCGACGCATAGATTACCTTGCCAATTTCTTTTTGGCTGCAAGCAAAAAGACAGAGGTCGACGTTGTTCTTTACCAAGGGAACCGTGAGGTTGTAGAGCAAGGTGCGGCACGTGCGGCCGTTCTGCCAAGTCAAACCCTTCAGATAGAGTTCCACGTCGGCATCCTCTTGTGGGGCCATGGCCCAGGTACATGTCTCAGAGTGCAGCCAACTATATGCTTTGCCGGCGAGTTTCAAGGTGGAGATAACCGAACGTGTAAGTTTACGCTGTGCCATGAATCCACCGATATTACGCATTGAACCGCCCAACGTATCGCCGCGGGTCAGCAGAAACCGAAAAACGAGTTCCTCAACAAAATCGGCGCCGGCCGGTTCGAGAAAATTCTTAACCAACCCTGACATGGCCTCTTGTTTGTCCGTCTCTTTGAGATGATTAGCCGCCTTGTCGGATATCCCTGCCGCCGTCAATAGACCGGAGCGGAGGTTCTTCATACGGACGAGGTCCATTGGCGTTTTTGCTTTTGAGGCAGCCGCCTTCAGTGTTCGCGCTTGTTCGACAAAGGGTGTGGCCCGCCGGTTCTTTTCCAGAGCCAAGGCCACAAAGCCGGCCCGGATGGCTGCATAACTCGTCTCGAGATCCTTGCTAGATTTTAAGTGCTCAAGGTAGGGCTTTTTCATCGTCCTATTTCCTTCGCCAAACATAGACGCACTTCCGAAGCGACTCGCGCCCGTGCACCCCCATCTGTTGGCTGCTGTTTCCCTTGCCGTTCGGCAGGACCAGAACGCTTTCTACTTGAAAACCGAGGTGGCGGGCAATCTCGGAAAGAATCACATCTACTGAAATAACGGCACCGGCATATCGGACGTTGTCATTGACCATCATAAGCCGTGCCCCCGGCTTGAGAACGCGCGCGCACTCGGAGATAACGCAAGACATCTCATAAAAGTATCCCCTTACCATCCTGGGGATTCCGTTGTTGTTTAACAACCCCTCCTCCCTTTTCGATTCAAGGTACGCAAGCACGGCTTGCAGCAGTTCTTGCTGGTCTGCGGCAACAAGGGCGGGCGTCCAACCGGAATTAATTTCGAGCAAGTCCTTGGCTCTGTTTTCCACCGTGCAACTCAACATTTCTTGTCGTAACGCACTCAAGGCCGCCTCATCCACGCCGAGAATCGCTAACTCCAGGGCATAAGTCCGCGTGTAATCGTAGCGATTGCAATAGGGGGGCGACGTGATGATGCCGTCGAACGATGAGTCGGGAAGTCTCGGCAAAAGGTGAAGGCATGAACCGCAATGCAAAGCAATCTTGCCGCGGTGAGCGGGCGCAGTGAAGAGGTCAGACGGCGAATCCTTGGCTTTAAGGTCGGCCACGATTTCCCGAAGTTTTGCCTTCATGGCGTCATCGAAGGTCGAGATTTTCCCCTTGTCAAACGGGTTTTTACCCTGCCTTCGGCCGGATCGAAAATCCCATCGCAGGTATTGACCATCTTTTCGTGTAAAACTTATGGACTCCAAAATGCATAAGAGGGCGAACGTCAGGACCGCAGAAACCTTCCTGTTTTCATCCTCCGACGCAGCCAAGAATTTACCAATCGCCCCACTGGTTTCACTTGGATAAGCACCCTTTGTGATTCGTAACTCCGGTATGGGCTTCCATTGTTTTACCCTTCGCCAAGGCAATGTCTCAGCCCACCTTGAAAGCGTCTGAACATCTTTGTCATTGATGCCATCTTCAATTAGTTGCTTGGTTGCGATAATTTTTTGACCTATCGGCAGAAGTTCAATCCCCTCGGCGGACAACCCCATGGCCGTAGAGGCAAAGAGCGCCGTGCCACTGCCGGCAAATGGATCGAGCAAGGAACCGTCTCGAATACCGTATCGGCAGAGAAGAAACTCGACCAATCCGGCCGAAAAGGCTTCCTTGAACTTGTACCAGCGGTATACAGCCCGCGACTTATTGGCTTGGAAACTGACAAGGCCGCGATTCAACGCGTTTTCGGTGGAGAACTTTGAGTTGTATAATCGCTCAAATTTTTCGTTCAGTTCATCCACCGATAGCAGGTCGCTGGAGGCATAACGGGTTAGGCTTGCGGAAGCATGCTCCGGCTCTCCATTCAAAATCGCCACACGTTCACCGTGTGATTCCACGCGCTTTATCTTGCGATTGTTCTTTAGCACCTTGCACCACCATCAATTTGCTGCTCGGCTCGATTCGGCGACCGGAGATTGGAAATCAGTATCCCGCCAACCGCCGCGGACGTCAAGGGGGGACGGATTATTGCAGAATACAGGCAATGGCCTCGGCGAGATGCTTCGCTGCGCTCGGAATGACGCCGCGCGGCTACGTTTCGTCGGGGTCCGGTTGCGGCGCCGGCGAGGCGGTCTCAGCGGGGCCGGGCATGATGCCCAGGCGGACGTACGTCGAGTGGGCGGCGGCATTCAAGCGCGGCAGGCGCGTGGCGAACGCAAGCACGCCCGTCACGACGGCCGCGCCGCCAAGCATGACAGTCCCCGGCGCACCGAGGGCCCCGGCGATGCTCCCTGCCAGGAGGCTCCCGAACGGCGCCATCCCCATGAACGCCACCGTGTAGAAACTCATCACCCTGCCGCGCTTGTCTTCCTCGACGATGGTCTGGAGAAACGTGTTCGTGCCGGCCATCTGGATCATCATGGCGCAGCCGACCCACACGAGGATGCCCATGCTGAGCCAGACGTTTGGCGAGAGGCTGAAGGCCGCGAGTCCGAGTCCGAACGCCCCCGATGCCATGGCGATCATCCTGAGAAATCCCGCCACGCTCCGCCGCGCCGCAAGGTACAGCGCCCCGAGGATCGCGCCGACGCCCGTGGCCGCCATCAGGAACCCCATCGTGTATGCGTCGCCCTGGAGGATGTCCTTGGCGAAGACGGGCATGAGGACGGTGTACGGCATGCCCATGAGGCTGACGAGGCACAAGAGGAGCAGCACGGAGCGGATCGGCACGGAGCGGGCGACGTAGAGGAAGCCGTCGCGCATCTCTTCCATGACGTTGGACGTGCGCAGGGCGGCGCGGCGGGGCGGGAGGCGCATCGCCAGGAGGGCTGCGATCACCGCCAGGAAACTCACGGCGTTCAGGAGGAAGCACATCCCCTCGCCGACCCAGACGATGAGGATGCCCGCGAGCGACGGCCCGACGAGGCGTGCGCCGTTGACGAGGAATGAGTTCATCGCGATGGCGTTCGGCAGGTCCTTGGGGTCGTCGAGCATCTGGACGACGAAGGCCTGGCGCGTCGGGATCTCGAAGCCGCGGACGAATCCGCCGAAGAGCGCCAGCGCGATGATCTCCCAGACGTTGATGACGCCGGCGAGCGTCAGGGCCGCGAGGGCCGCCGCCTGGACGGTCGCCAGGACCTGGGCCGCCAGGACCAGCCGGTATCGGTTCCACCGGTCGGCCAGGACGCCTGCGACCGGCGCGAGGACGAGCGTCAGGACCTGGCCGGCGAAACCGACGACGCCCAGCAGTACCGCCGAGCCCGTCAGGTCGTAAACGAGCCACGGCAAGGCCAGGCCCTGCATCCACGTGCCGACCAGGGAGACGCCCTGGCCGAAGAAGAAGAGGCGGAAGTTCCGATGGCGCAGCGAACGGATCATGCTCTGGCTAGCGATGGCGCATCTCCCGGATCGCCGCCAGGCTTCGCGCGGAACTCACGCTTTCCCCTCTTTCAGTTGCTGGTCCGCTTCGCGCAGAACACGGGCGGTGCGCAGAAGTCCAACGCAGAAGAAAGATAGCAGGACGGCTAGCGCAGTAAACACCGGCGTAAGCAGCGGCTCCGGCCCTGCACAGAGCACAAAGAGTTCGACCACAAACACTGTCGAAGCCGCGGCGATAGCCCAGAGGCCGGCCACCTTCTTCAGACCGACCTTCTTCGAAAACCAGTACATGCCGATCGAGAATGAAGGGAAGGCGCTAATGATGACAAACAGGTCTACTGGCTCCACGCGCCAAAACATCCGTTCAAACCAAGAAGGGAATAAATGGTTGGATATCACCAATGCCATAACATTGGCGACCGCGAGCAGGGGCAATATCATGGCGAGGCGAAGTGTCAAAGCCTTCCCACGCACCATCAGTAACAGGGTGCCTGCTCCAAGCATTGTCAGTCCAAGCAGAGAGGAGAAAAATCCTGTCCATCCATATCGGTTGGCGAGGAGCGCCCACCCCAGCAGGAAAATCATGAGGCCGCAAAATACTATGACGAGCGGCAGGGCCAACCGCGTTAGGTCCCGCGGCGGGGGGTTATTTAGGCCGGCTTGATTGGGGTCGATTCCCATACGGATGTCTCCCGCGGCAGGGCGGAGACCCGCCGCGCACGTTTCTGGCGGACGGCTGGCCGCCGGTTACTCGCCCTCCAGGATTTTCCGCCGGTAGGCCTCGACGGACATCCCGCGGACGTGCTCGACCTCGTCCGGCGTGAGTGGCCGGGGCCGGCCGGCGATCGTGGCCGCCAACTGGGTCCGGGCGGTGTCCTCGATGATGATCATCTTGGCGAAGGCGTCGCGCCAGGACCGGCCGAGCGTCACGATGCCGTGGTTGCGGAGGGCGACGGCGGCGGCGCCGGAGCGCAGTTCCGCCTCGACCCGCTCGGCGAGTTCCGTCGAGGCAGGCCGGACGTACGGAAGATATCGAATTATGTCCACATAAGCGACGAAGTCGGGCGTCCAGGGCAGAATCTCCGCCCCGCCGCTGATGAGGCCCGTCGCCAGCGGCGGATGGGCGTGGCAGACGAACCGCATCTCCGGCCGCGACCGGAGGGCCCCGAGGTGCATCGCCCATTCCGACGTCGGCCGCGGACCCGAGAGGTGTTTGCCCGATTCGATGTCCACGACCGACCACTCGGCGTCGGCCACGCGGTCCACGTCGTACCCGCTCGGCGAACAGACCATGCGCCGGCCGTCGCGTGCGCTCAGGTTGCCGCCGGGACCTGCAACCAGGCCGCGCTCGACCATCAACTTCCCCATGGCCTTCAGGTCTTCGATGACGGACACGATGCCTATTCCTTTCATTTACGCGCCGTGCAAGCACGGCGGCTAAATATGTGCGCGCCGGCACGGCGGCTAACTATTCGCGCGCCGGCACGGCGGCTAACTATTCGCGCGCCAGCGCGGCGGGTAACTCACTTGCGTTTCGAAAGCACATCGCGTTCGTACGATTCCGTCTCGGCCATCCACGCCAGGCCCACCGGGCTTCCCTCGCGGAGGCACAGGCGGTCCCAGACGGCGCCGAAGGGGAGCGTCTTGGCGGCCTCCATGAGGGCGAGTTTCGCCGCGCCCCGGCCGGAGCGCTCCAGGTCCGCCAGCCGAGCCGACGGGTCCAGCAGGCCGTAGAGGATCGCCTGGCGCGTGGCCCGGGCGCCGAGGACGTAGGCGGCGACGCGGTTGATGCTCGCATCGAAATAATCTAATGCAACATAGACGCGCTCCAGGGCCCGCCCGCGCGCGAGTTCCAGGAACACCTGGCGCAGGTCGTCATTGAAGACGACGACGTGGTCGGAGTCCCAGCGGATGGGGCGGCTGACGTGGAGCAGGAGCCGCTCGTGGAACTGAAGGAGGGCTGACAGTTTGTCGTGGACCGTCTCGGTCGGATGAAAATGGCCCATGTCCAGGCACAGAACCAGTCCCCGCGAGAGGGCGAAAGCCGAGTAGAACTCGAACGAGCCGACGACGTAGTCCTCGCTCCCCAGGCCGAAGAGTTTCCCCTCGACGGAGTCCACGCACATGTGCCGGTTGATGCCGAGGTCCTCGGCGTAGATCGCTCCGAGGGCCGCAAGGAGCCGCCGGCGCGGCCCCCACCGGTCGGCCGGGCTGTCCTTCAAGCCGTCGGGAATCCAGAGGTTGACGATGCAGGGCGATGCGAGTTCGCGGCCGAAGGATTCGCCGATGCGGCGGCAGGCGACGGCGTGGCGGATCCAGAAGTTCCGGACGGCGGAGTCCGGGTGGGCCAGTGTCATCCCGTCGGCGGCCTTCGGGTGCGTGAAGAAAGTGGGGTTAAAGTCCAGGCCGATGCCGAGGTGCTTGGCCCAGGCGACCCACTTGGCGAAATGTTCCGGCGTGAGCGCATCGCGGTCCACCGCCCGACCCTCGGTCTCGGCGTAGAAGGCGTGGAGGTTCACGCGGTGTACTCCGGGCGCGAGGGCCAGGACCTTTTCGAGGTCGCGGCGGAGTTCGTCGGCGGAGCGCGCGCGGCCGGGATAGTGGCCGGTCGCCAGGAGGCCGCCGCTGTCCACCGCCCCGGGACGGACCTCGAACCCCGTGACGTCATCCCCCTGCCAGGAGTGGACCGACACGGCGACCGCCGCAGCCTGCGCGATGGCCTCGTCGGTGTTCACGCCGACGGCGGCGTAGGCCCGGCGGGCGTTCTCGTAGGCTTCCTTGACCTCCTCGTCGGTCGGTCCGGACTGCTTGGAGACCACCGGTGGCTCCTTTCCAGGTGCGGCTTGCGGCCGCAGGGGTCCTCACACTATGCGCCGCAGGCCGCCGCGCGTCAACCGAGAAGGCGCGGGGGATCGGAAGGGCCCGCGAGGCTGCGGCGAAGCGCCGGACCTTACAGGGGCCGGCGACGGTGGGTTACGCCGCGGCCTGTTTCCCCCTGCGCAGGCCGTGGGCTGCCGCCAGCGCCGCGCCCAGCAGAACAAGGCCGATCGCGTTGGACCAGAGGATCCACCGCGTGCCCATCCAGGCCACAAGGTAGAACGACGTGCCGAGGGTCCCGACAATCGAGCCGAGCGTCGAGATGCCGTAGACGAGTCCGACGCCGCCGCCGACGTGCTTGAGTTCGCGCACGTAGAGCCGCGCAGCATAGGGTGACGCCATCCCGAGCAAGAGCGCCGGAAGTCCAAAGAGGAGCGCCCCCGTGCCCAGGGCCTGCCAATGCTTGGAAGGCGGACTATAGATGATGAGGCCGGATGCGTCCTGGCTGTCCGTGCCCCAGTCTTTCGGAAGGTCGTTGCCCTTGCCGGAGGCCCAATCCAGGACCGTTTCGGAGTAGAACGGCATGGCGAGGACGAGTACGCCGCCGACGGTCAGGATCGCGCCGAGTTTCCAGAGCGCTGGACGTCGGTCGGCCAGGAGTCCGCCGGCCATGGCGCCGATCGCCAGGCCGCCCAGAAAGACGCTGATAAGGCTCCCCCAGATGCTGATGTCGTCGCCGAAATATGACGAGAACTGCCTGAAACTGGCCATCTCCAGGCTCATCACGGCCGCACCCGAAATGAAGATGGTGGCCAGGATTCCCAGTCGCATCGTCACTGTGGCTGGCCCTCCTCGAAGCCTTTGGGGGACTCGTGGCGGAGCGTGTCCACGGGCGCCTTGTCGTCGGTGAGCGGCTCCTCGGCGATGCGGCGGTCCGTGAGTCGCGCGTACTCCGAGCGGACGAGGGCCGCGAGGTTGAACCCGAAGACCTTTCCTGCGGCCAGAGTCTCGGCCCGCTTGGCCCACCCGTCCTTCGCGGCCGCCTGCTCCGCGAGGGAGCCGAAGACGATGAAGTTCCCCGAGTCGCCGCACTTGAATAGATACGTCTGAGGGAACGTCGCCTGGTAGGTCCTGAGTTCGGCGTAGTAGAAGCGGTTGACCGCCGGTTCCCAGAGGTTCGACGCCACGAGTCCCCCCGCATTGAGCCGCGACTTAACCAACCGGACGAACTCCAGCGTCGTCAGGTGGAACGGGACCCGGTCGCCGGCGTAGGCGTCCAGCAGGATCACGTCGTACGTCTGCGACGACCGCTTGAGGTACATCCGGCCGTCCATCACGATGACCCGCGTGTTGGGCGCTGCCTTGAACTGGAAGAACTCCTGACAGACCTTGACGACGTCCGGGTCCAGTTCGACGATGTCCAGGTGCAGGTCCGGGAAATGTTTCTGGATGAACCTCGGAATGGACCCGCCCCCCAGGCCGACCAGGAGGACCTGCTTCGGCGCCGGATGAAGCGCCAGCGCCGCCATCATGGACCGGCTGTAGCGGAGGTCCAGTTGGTCCGGCTCCTCCAGGATCATGGACGACTGGACGCCGCGCGACTTCGAGAACACCAGGCACCGCCGGCCTTCCTTCGGGTAGTCCACGACGCGAATCCGGTAATACTTCGATTCGCGGTCGTACCGGACGACCGTGTTTTCTTCGCCCGCCGCCTGGCAGGCAACCCAGAAGGCCAGGAGGCCGACGGTCAGGCCGGCCGCCAACACCATGAACACGATTTTCCAGTTCAATCGCCAGTCTCCCGTTCTGCCTGCCGGTCTGACCACCCTGGCGCGGCTACGGCTCGTGCCGTGGCCGGCGGCACGGTCGAGGCCGTGACGGGCAGGCAGACTCGTCAGGCAGGTTCGCCGCCAAGAGCGTATCTCAAGTCCGGCGGCTTGACCAGAGGAATTCCGCACCTCGGGTACCCCCTCAGTTACGGGGGCCTCCGACTATCCAACGGGTGCGGGGTGTCCACACCCCGCACCCCGGTCCAGACCGCCGCGATCGCTCAGGCGTGCGGGGTGGGGACACCCCGCACGCGACCTTCAGTGATGCCCCCGTAACTGAGGGGTTACCACCTCGGCCGCCGGTGCTGGACCATTAAGAAAGTGGCACGCGGGCGTGAGGTTGTCATTCTGAGCCGCCTTCAGGCGGCGAAGAACCTGCCTGCCGGCATGCAGGTCTCGCCGGGCCGCCTGACGAGAAGGCGAGATTCTTCCTCGCGGCTTCGCCGCTCGTCAGAATGACAAACTGAGAGTCGGCGGCCATCGAATACCCCCATTTTGCCCATTATACCTAATTTTCGAGCCGGAAATGGCCGATATTCTGCTCGGCGGACTGTAGGGTATGCCGCATACGGAGGGCCAACACGTGGCTAACGACGAATTGGTTGATATCCTTCAGGAAACGATCTCCGAGGAGCGGGCCGATTCGGGCCGTCGCTCGGATGGGGAGCGCCGGGCCGGCAGGCCGGGCAACTACTCGGGTTCCGAACGGCGAGGCGGCGTGGACCGGCGGGCGATCACCGACCGCCGCAGCGGAGGCGACCGCAGGGCAGCCGACCACCGTCATGGCCTCCGACGCCATGAGGACCAGGAAGCATTCCAGAAACGCATCGAGGAGGGCGAACTGACTCTGGAGGAGATCGAGTTCGTCCGGGCCGTGGACCACTACAAGCGAAAATTCAACCGCCCGTTCCCGACATGGAGCGAAGTGCTTGCAATTGTCAAGGAACTTGGGTATACAAAGGATAGTCTGAGTTGACCGCGGCGCGCTAGCGGCCTCGAAAGCCGACGTGGCCGCGGGTCACGGACTCGCGGCTCGAATCACAGGCCCATGGAACAGATTGCCATCCTGACCTCGACCTCGCCCCTGCGAAAGACGACCACTCGCCGCGGCGTCACGAAGCAGCGCTTCAACCTGGAAGCCTGCCTGGAGTTGGCGGAACGGTTCGACGTGATCATCATCGGGAGCCTTGCGGCGGACGAGGTCTACCAGTACATTGAGAACCACTTGCCGCGAGACGTCCGGTCCAAGTTCAGGCTCTATCCGCGCTCGTTCTTCCACCAGTTCCTCCCCGAGAACCCCGTGGCCGCCGTCTCGGACGACCTGCGCGACCCCGCCTGGCAGCAGGTCCTCTCGGAGAACGGCATCCGCTTCGATTCCCTGCGGACCCGCGTCGGCAAGGACGGCCGCAAACGCCAGAAGAAGTTCAACTGGCAGGAACTCCACGTCTTCGTCCGCGACGATCGCGCTACCCTCGTGACCGGCGGCGAAGGGACGCTCCTCTACGAGAAACTCGGCCGGTCCGACTCCTGATTTCCCCGGTGGCCATTTGGCGGCAATAGGGCGCACGCATTCTGCGTTTGGTCTGGCGGACGCCCTGTGACGGTTGTATCCTGAAAGAGGGCGCCAAACCGATAAAGGAGATGCATATGAAACTTAAGGTTGCCTGCGCCGCGGTCGCTCTGGTCCTCGCGGCGATTCCGGCCGTCTATGCGGCCGACCCGCCGGCCAGGTCCGAAGGCCCGCCACCCAAGCCGCTCGTCCTGAGGTTCCACTATATCCCCGCCGGGTCGTTCGTGGATACGCTCGCCCGCCTCGGGCGGGGGAACCGCCTGGGCGAGGGCCTCGCGAAGGTCCCGATGGCCGTCAACGAGCCGGCCAACGCCGTCGTCATTATCGCCCCGCCGGCGGTCGCCGAGTTCCTCGCGACCATCGCCAAGGGCCTCGACCAGCCCAATGAGTTTCGGGCGCTGCGGGAGGCCGAGGAACGCAAGGCGGCCGAGTTCCGCCTGAAAATGGAAGAGGCCCGCCGCAAACTTCCCCCGCCGCCGGCTGCACCGCCCGCCCCTACGGGCCGCATGGCCGGTCCGATGGGCCAGATGCGCGGCATGATGCAGGGCATGGGCCGTGGAATGATGGGCGGAAGGCCAGGCATGATGGGCCAGGAGATGGGCCGCATGCGCGAGCGGATGGGGCGCGGCGAGCGCGCCGGACCGCCGCAAGGCTCGCGCGGCATGCGCCCCATGATGGAGCGCGGCCCGCGCGGCGAGCGCGGCGAGCGCGGCGAACGTGGCGAGCAGGCCGGACCGCCTGAGCGCCCCGGCGCGACGATGGGCCGCATGGGCCCTGGCGCGCCCGGCGGCACGGTCGGTCAGGTGCAGCGCATGCGCGGAATCTCGACGATCCTCGGCCCGGAGGGACGCAAGGCCATCGGCCTTTCCGGCGAGCAGGCCGACAAGATCAAGAGCATTCTCACCGAGATGGGCGGCAACATGCAGCGCGAAATGCAGCGGATGCGCGAGGCGGCGGAGAAGGCGCCGGAGGCCGAGCGGCCCGCAAAGATGCGCGAGATGACGGAGAAAATGGATTCCGAGCGCACCAAGCGCATGGAGGCCATGCACGACGCCGTCTGGAAAGTCCTCTCGGCCGAGCAGCGCGTGAAGGCCGAGAAGTGGCTCATGGAACAGGTCCCGATGGGGCCGCCGCCGGCCGCCGAGCCGAAAAAGCCGGAGGGCCAGCCGCGTGAGCCGCGCACGATGCGTCCGAGCGGCGAATCGCTTGAGCCGGCGCCGGCTCATTTCCTGCTTGTTGCCGAAGAAACCGCTGCTCCGCCGCCTGAGGCCCCCAAGGCCGAAGCCCCTAAGCCGGCTAACCTGGAGCGCCGCCAGCGCGCCCAGGCCGCCCGGGCGATGCAACTCTTCCGCCTACTCGACGATCCGGAGGTCCGCACGCAACTCGGCCTCGCGCCCGACCAGGATAAGATCATCGTCGGCCTCCAGGAGAAGGCCAAGCAACTGATCGAGCAGGTCCGCGCCCAGGTCCGCGAGAAACTCAAAGGTGCGGAATCCAAGGCCGCGACGAAAGAGGAAAAGCAGGCCCTCCGTCAGCAAATGCGCCAGGCGATGCAAGACGCCATGGCGGCGGCCAAGCCCCAGGTGGATGCGATCCAGAAGGAAGCGAGCGGCGTCCTCACGGAGCCGCAGCGCACCAAACTCCTGGAGATCGCCCGCGAACGCATCCGAGTCGAGTGGACCACCGGCGGTCTGGCGGCGCTCCTCACTAAGAAGACCCAGGAAGAACTGGGCCTCTCGGCCGAGGTGGCCGCCAAGATCAAGGCCGTCCTCGACGAACTCCAGGCCGACGTCAAGAAATTGGACGAGGAGACGATGGCGAAGTACCACGACCTCGTTCAGAAGGCCCGGGCAAAGGTCATGGAACTCCTCACGCCCGAGCAGCGCGAAAAACTCGAAAAAATGCTGCGCGAACTCGGCGGCCCAGGTGGTCCTCCGCCGCGTCGCGGCCAGCCGCCCGCCGAGCAGGGCGCCAAAGGCTACGGCCCGGCGGTCTGATTAAGAAACTAACTCAGAACGAAGGGTGCCACCCCCAAACTTTCGTTTGGGGTTGCCGTATCCACGAGCCATAGCACCCCCAAGCAACATCGCTTGGGGGTGGCACTCTTGAAGTTTTGCGCGGCGGGAAGTCTTGCCTGCCGCGCTCACTTCTTGTGGGACTTGATGATCTCGACCAGCCGCCGCGTCTCGGCCTCGGGGTCTTCAGCGGCACAGACGCCGCTGGAGACGGCCAGCCACCGGGCGCCCGCCGCAAGGACCGCCGGGGCGCTCGACGACGTGATCCCGCCAATCGCCATGACCGGAAGGCCCACCGCGCGCGTGACCGCCGCACAGAGGTCCGGGCCGGGGATGACCTCTCCTCCCCAGGCGTACCCGCCTCGCCCGCCCGACCCGCCCTGGGCGGGTGGGGAGGGGGCGGGCTGCGGTTTGGTGGCGCTCTGGAACATCGGGCCGCAACCGATGTAGTCGGCGCCGGAGGAGGCCGCCGCGAGGGCCTGCTCGAGCGAGTGCGTCGAGACGCCGACGATCCGGTCGGGGCCGACCACGCGCCGGACCTCGTTCGGCGCGAGGTCCGTCTGGCCGACGTGGACGCCGTCGGCCGCCGCAAGGACCGCGAGGTCCGGCCGGTCATTGAGGATGGCCAATACCCCCGCCTCGTGGGCCGCGCGGGCCACATGCCGCGCACGGGCGAGCAGTGCCCCGTCCTTGTTAAGACCGGACCCGTATGGGTCGGCCAAGCCCTTCTCGCGGACCTGGACCGCGTCCGCGCCCCCGGCCAGGATCGCGCGGAGCACGTCCTCGTAAGGCCGGCGGCAGAGCGATTCCGTGAGGAGGACGCAGAGTCCGCCCGCCGCCAACCGTCCGGCCGGCCGCGAGGCTTCCTCGAACCGTTTCTCCAGGTCGTACGCGCGGTATCGCAGTTTCTCGACGGCGGCGGCCACGGCGGCGTCCACGACCTTGCCGTATTCCTCGATTGAACGGAGCGATTCCGAGAGGCGCTTGAAGGCCGCCCGGGCGACGTCGGCGCTCGACTCGCGGTGTCGCTCGGCGTCGGTGGAGATCGCGGCTCCGACGTCGCCGGCGGTGTCGCGCGACGCCAGGAGCCGGCGCGCGTCGAGCGGCGCGAGGGCCGACCGCAGGTCGTGCCGCAGGCGCTTCAGCGCCTCCGCCAGGTCCGGCCGCTCGAGGGCGAAGCGCGCGGCTTCCTCGGCCACGCGGAGAGCCTCGCGGGCGCGGTTGGCGCTCACGTCGAGGATGCGATAGATGCGGGTCGGATTTTCCGGTTCGGCCATATCACGCGCACTCGATGATGCGAATGCCGCAGGGCTCGAGTTTCACCGTGCCCCGAGCGGTCTTGCCCGAGAGTAGGTCCTTGCCGCGAATCTTGCCGAGATTCACCTGGATCAACTTTGCCCCGTGGTTCAGGAAGAAAATCAGGCGCCGGCCCGCGCCTTCGCGTTCCAGGACCTCCAGGCCGGCCGTCGGTTTCACAAGCGGCTGGATGCCTTGGGCGGCGGCCAGGGCCCGGTAGAAGTACGCGAGGAACTTGTCCTCGGCGTCAGTGGCAATGTAGTAAGCGAGGCCTTGGCCGAACTTGTTGACGGTCAGACAGGGTCGGCCCTTGTACCAGTTGGCGCCATATCGCGCGATGACCCGCGCGGTCTCGGCGTGGATGAGGTCGAAGACGCGATCGCAGCGGTACCGCGCCTTGGCGCCGGCGAAGGCGCCCTTGTCCACGATGAGAGCGTTGGCCGCCTTCCCCGGCGGCGTCATATCGAGTTCTTCTGCCCAGATGCCCAGCAGGCGGCGCAGCGGACCGGGGTAGCCGCCCTCGTACACCAGGTCGGACTCGTTGACGATGCCCGTCAGATAGGTCGTCACGAACGTGCCGCCGGCGGCCACCCATTTCTCGATCTTCTCGGCCTCATCGAGGCGGCCACGCATCTCTTCGGGCGGCGCCTGGAGCGGATACTGGCCGCTCTTGATCAGGTACATCATGGGGGCGATCAAGACCTTATAGTGGGACCAGTCGGCGTCCATGCGGACCATGTCCGCAGAGATGTGATTTCGCCAGAGGACCCCGAAATGCTTGAATACCGTCTCGAGGAGGCGTTTGTTGTGGCTCGGGCCGCTCGATCCTTCCAGCGCCCAGCGGTTTTCCTGGTCCCAGAGGATGCCGACGCGGGCCGCCGTGGCCGCAGTTCCTACGACGCGCGGACCGATCTTCTCCATTTCCGCCCCGAGCGCCGCCACTTCCTGGAACACGCGCGGCTTCTCGTTGCCGACGTGGGCGACGACGGCGCCATGGAACTTCTCCGGTCCGCCGCGGCTGCGGCGCCACTGGAAGTACATGGCCGAGTCGGACCCATGTCCTATGGCCTGCCAGGACCAGAGGCGCATCCGGCCCGGCGGTTTGAGCGTATAGTATTCCATCCAGTTTACGGAGGAGGGAGTCTGTTCGATGAGAAGCCACGGGCGGTTTGCCTTCAGCCCGCGCATCATGGCATGGTTGCAGGCAGTGGCGGCCGGGTCGGCGCCCATCTGCGGATAGGAATCCCACGAGATGACGTCCATCCCGTCGGCGAACTTGGCGTAATCAAGACCATGAAAGAAACCCATCAGGTTGGTCGTCACGGGAACTTGCGGCGCCACCTGCTTCAGGATCGCGACCTCGTGTTTGAAGAAGTCGCACACCATGTGCGACTGGAACCGTTTCCAGTCGAGCATCAGGCCGTTGGGCACCCAACTGCACAGGTCGGAGGGCGGGAGGACCTCGGACCACTGGCCGAAGCGCTGGCTCCAGAAGGAAGACCAGTACTGGGCGTTCAGCGTGTCGAGGGAGCCGTAACGGTCCTTGAGCCAGCGGCGGAAGTTCTCGGCGCACAGATCGCACCAGCACGACGGGCCGTACTCGTTCGAGACGTGCCAGAGCACGAGGGCCGGGTGACCCCTGTACCGTTCGGCCAGGGCGCGGTTGAGGCGCGCGACGTGCTCGCGGAAGACCGGCGAAGAAGGGCAGAAACGCTGGCGGTATCCATGCAGCAAGCGACGGCCGTTGGAGTCCACGGCCATCACCTCCGGGTGCATGGCCGTCAACCATCGCGGGTGCGCGGCCGAGGGAGTCGCCAGAGCAATATATACGCCCCCCTTGTGCAGGCGGTCGAACGTTTCATCGAGCCACGACCAGTCGTACCGGCCCGGCTGCGGTTCCAGTTGCGACCAGGCGAAAACGGCGGTCGTGGCCACGTTGACGTGCGCCAGGTTCATCAGCCGCACGTCGTCCCGCCGGACTTCCTCGGGCCACTGGTCGGGGTTATAGTCCCCGCCGTGCCAGAGGGTCGGCACCCGCGGGTTAATCGGCGCGTCCTTGCTCATGTCTTGCTCCGAACCTTAGCATGGATGGCAGGATTATAATCTTCGCCGGGCCGGAAAGAGCATGGAAATGTGGTTCCGTCGGCCACCGCACTTTTTGCTTTTTTTGACTTCCGTCAAGGCGGCCGGTCCGCACGCGCTGTAGGATATATACAATGACGAACCTGCCTGGCGGCGGGCAGGCGGGGCGCGGCGCCCCGCGCATCGCCTAACGCGATTGTACGAGAAAGGAAACAGAATGGTCACGGCCACCTCCGAGAAAACGATGTTCTGCTACCAGTGTTCGCAGACGCCTCCGGGCGGATGCATGCGGGCGGGAGTCTGCGGCAAGTCGGCCGACCTCGCGAGCCTCATGGACACGCTCCTCTTCGGCCTCAAGGGCATCGCGGCCTATGCGTATCACGCCCGCGAACTCGGGAAAGTGGACCCCGAACTCGACGGCTTCATGCACGAGGCCCTCTTCGCGACGATGACGAACGTGGACTTCGACCTGGACCACGTCCTGGCGCTCGTGATGAAGTGCGGCCGGATGAACCTCCGGGCCATGAAACTGCTGGACGAGGCCCACACCGAGCGGTTCGGCACGCCCGTCCCGACGGAGGCCCCGACCGCCGCGCGCGCCGGCCACGCCATAGTCGTCACGGGCCACGACATGCTCGACCTCGAGGCGCTCCTCAAGCAGACGGAAGGCCGCGGTGTTGATGTATATACTCATGGCGAAATGCTGCCGGCCCACGCCTATCCGGGCCTCAAAAAGTACAAGCACCTCGTCGGCAACTACGGCGGCGCGTGGTGGACCCAGAAGGCCGAGTTCGACGCCTGGCCGGGCGCCATCCTGGCCACCACCAACTGCATCCTCATCCCGAAGGAATCGTACAAGGACCGCCTCTTTACGTGCGGCGCGGCCAACGTCGCCGGATGCTGCCACGTCGCCGACCGGAACTTCGAGCCGGTCATACGCAAGGCCCTCGCCTCCCCGGCGCTCGCGGCGAAGCCCGGCGGAAAACTCACGACCGGGTTCCATCACACGGCCATACTCGGCCTCGCCGACAAGATCGTCGCCGCGGTCAAGGCCGGCAAAATCCGCCACTTTTTCCTCGTCGGCGGATGCGACACGCCCGGGCCGCGCGGCAACTATTACCGCGAGTTCGTCAAGGCCGTCCCGAAGGATTGCGTCGTCCTGACGCTGGCCTGCGGCAAGTATCGTTTCAACGACCTCGACCTCGGCTCGATTGACGGCATCCCGCGGCTCCTCGATGTCGGTCAGTGCAACAACGCCTACTCGGCCATCCAGGTGGCGGGGGCGCTGGCCGACGTCTTTAAGTGCGGCGTGAACGACCTGCCGCTGACCCTGGTCCTGACGTGGTTCGAGCAGAAGGCGGTGGCGATACTCCTCACGCTGCTTGCGCTCGGCATCAAGAACATCCGCGTAGGGCCGGTCCTGCCGCAATTCGTCTCAGCGGGCGTCCTCGGGATCCTCGTCGAGAAGTTCGGCCTGACGCCGATCGGCGACCCGGTGAAGGACGTGGAGGCGGCCCTGGCGAAATAGAGCGGTTTAAGATTGGGTCTTTGCGCGGTGGGTCTCCGTACCCACCGCGCCGACCCGGTATCGAACTGTGATCGCGGCGGGTACGGAGACCCGCCGCGCAAACACGTGGAGGCGGCCCTGGCGAAATAGCATCATGGGCGGCCGGTCCAACGAAAAAGGCCGCGCGGGCATGTGGCCCGCACGGCCTTGCTTCTTTCAGGGGCGGATTGGCCACCGACGGCAACGCCGAAGAGCCAAGAGCCCGCCCAGGACCAGCAGCGACAGCGTGGCGGGTTCGGGGACGGCCGCGATGAACGCTGGGGTGCCGCCCATGTTGGCGAAGACCGAACCGACGCCGCCCGGCGTGAACTTCACGATCGCGCCGTTGCCCGCCCAGTTTGCCGCATAGAGGTTGCCCGCGCTGTCAAAGGCCAGGCCCATTATTGGGTTGTTCAGGCTGGCGAAGACCGAGCCGACGCCGCTCGGCGTGAACTTCACTATCGTTTTGCCGTAAAAGTTTGCCGCATAGAGGTTGTCCTCGCTGTCAAAGGCCAGTCCTGTTGGGCCGTTCAAGCCGCTGCTGGCGAAGACCGAGCCGACGCCGCCCGGCGTGAACTTCACGATCGTGTTGCTGTCGGCGTTTGCCGCATAGAGGTTGCCCGCGCTGTCAAAGGCTAAGCCGTATGGGCTGCTCAAACCCGAGGCGAAGACCGAGCCGACGCCTCCCGGCGTGAACTTCACGATCTGGCCGCTAAGATTATCAGTCCCGTAGTGTGACACATAGAGGTTGCCGGTGCTGTCAAAGGCCATGCCTTGTGGGCCGTTCAAGCCGGCGTTGTCGGCGAAGACCGAGCCGACGCCGCCCGACGTGAACTTCACGATTCTACCGTAACTGTAGTTTGCCGCGTAAAGGTTGCCCGCGC
>Ga0315275_10001787_pt1 | contig 19159 bp, 18 predicted proteins | sample YL17G03_0_MG_FD_205557 | JGI IMG/M metagenome (GOLD analysis project Ga0315275, IMG submission 205557) | Sediment microbial communities from Yellowstone Lake, YNP, Wyoming, USA - YL17G03_0 | ecosystem: Environmental > Aquatic > Freshwater > Lake > Sediment | place: USA: Wyoming | collected...
GCGGGAGAGTCGGTGCCGGTGCGCGAGGGCGAGCTGTGCCTCGGCACCTGGCAGCGCATCCTCTTCCTCGAGCTCGACCGCGAGCGCGACCGCCGCTGGCTCGTGCAGGTCGTCGGGGCGTAGGGGCGTAGGGGAATGCGCGGTGGAAGAGCGTACCGCGCATTCCCCTACGCCTTTGCTTTCTGCACGCTTCGCGTGATCCTGAAGCCGGGAACCTACGGTTCCCTGTGACCCCTCCCTGATAGGGGGCGGGCACGACCACAAACCTGAGCCTGTCTCCAGGCTTGTTGGCCCGCGGGCGGGCCTCTTCAGGATCCGCGCGCAGCGCGGCAGAAGAGAAGCGCCTACTCAGGCGTGACGTACGCCGCGGTCAAGCCCCCGTCGACGAGGAACGACGTCCCGTTCACGTAGGACGACTCGTCACTCGCGAGGAACAAAGCCCCGTTGACGACCTCGCGTGGCTTCGCGAGCCGGCCCATCGGCCAGTGGATCCGCCGCCGCTCGAGGGCCGCCGGGTCGCCGCCGAAGATGCGGAGCAGGAGCGGCGTCTCGACCGGGCCTGGGCAGAGGGAGTTGACGCGGATGCCCTGCCGCGCGAACTGCACGGCAAGCTCGCGGCTCATCGAGAGCACAGCCCCCTTCGAGGCGCTGTAGGAGATCTGCGATGTCGCCGCGCCGAGGATCGCCACGAACGAGGCGACGTTGATCACGGAGCCGCCGCCGCGCTCGAGCAGGTACGGGATTCCGTGCTTGCAGCAGAAGTAGACGCCTTTCGTGTTGACCTCCTGGACGCGATCCCAGGCGTCTTCCTCGGTGATGAGGATCGAGTCGTCGTCGGCCGGCGAGATGCCCGCGTTGTTGTAGAGCACGTCGATGCCGCCGAAGCGCTCGGCCGTTGCGGCGTACATCGCCTTGACCTCGTCCTCGCTCGCGACGTTCGCCCTGATCGCGAACGCCGAGCCCTCGGGGCAGAGCCCGACGGTCTCCTCGGCGAGCGCCAGGTCGACGTCGGCGACGCACACCTTTGCGCCCTCGCCCGTGAAGACGATTGCACCCTCGCGGCCCATGCCGCCGCCGGCGCCGGTGATCACGCAGACCTTGCCCTCGAGCCTTCCCGCCATGGTGTGAGGTTCTAGCACAATGACCACGCGCTGGCTGGGCGCGACGGGCGAGTGCGATGCGAGGACGCAGGGAGCCCCAATAGTGGTGCTATTGGGGCGACCGAGGACGAAGCAGCGTGCCGCCCAGCGCGGCCAGACGGCCCGTGCTTCTTTGTGTTAGAGCCTCCTACCCTTCCGTCGAGATGAACACGTTCTTCAGGTCGGTGTAGCCGTCGAGCGCGGCCATCCCGAGCTCGCGGCCGAAGCCCGACTGCTTCATGCCGCCGAAGGGGGTGTGCACCCGCACCGAGCTGTTCGAGTTGACCGAGAGGACGCCGGCGTCGATGCCGCGGGCGACGCGCAGCGCCCGGGCGCCGTCGCGCGTCCAGATCGACCCCGAGAGGCCGTACGGCGTGTCGTTCGCGATCCGGATCGCATCCGCCTCGTCGCTGAACGGGATCACCGCCGCGACGGGGCCGAACACCTCCTCCCGCGCTACGCGGTCGTCGTTCGAGGCCTCGACGAGCGTGCAGGGGAACCAGAAGCCGGGGCCTGTCGGCGCGTCGCCGCGGTAGAGGGGCTCCCCCTCGACGAACGAGCCGACCATGGCCCGGTGCTCGGCCGAGATCAGCGGGCCCATCTCGGTCGCGTCGTCGGCCGGGTCGCCGACCTTGACACCCCGGGTCGCCTCGACGAGCAGCTCCAGGAAGCGGTCGTAGGCGGAGCGCTCGACGAGGATTCGCGACCGCGCGCAGCAGTCCTGGCCGGCGTTGTCGAAGACGGAGTACGGCGCAGAGGCGGCCGCCTTCTCCAGGTCTGCGTCGGCGAAGATCACGTTCGCCGACTTGCCGCCGAGCTCGAGCGTGACGCGCTTGATCGTCGCGGCGGCGCCCTGCATCACCCGCTGACCGACCTCGGTCGAGCCCGTGAACCCGATCTTTGCCACGTCGGGGTGCTCGACGAGCCGCTGCCCGACGACGGAGCCCTTGCCGACGACGACGTTGAGGACGCCCTCCGGGATCCCCGCCTCCAGCGCGAGCTCGCCGAGCCGGATCGTCGTCAGCGGCGTCAGCTCCGCCGGCTTGATCACGATCGTGTTGCCGGTCGCGAGCGCGGGACCGAGCTTCCAGCTCGCGATGTTGAGCGGGAAGTTCCACGGCGTGATCAGGCCGACGACGCCGAGCGGCTCGCGAAAGGTGACGTCCACCCCGCCGGCAACCGGGATCGTCTCGCCGTAGTGCTTGTCGACGGCGCCGGCGTAGAAGTGAAACACCTGGGCGACCATGCCGATCTCGCCCCGGGCACCGGAGATCGGCTTGCCGGCGTTCGCCGACTCGAGCCGGGAGAGCGCTTCGTGGTTCTCCTCGACGAGCGTGGCCAGCCGGCGCAGCAGCCGACCGCGGTCGGTCGGAGCGACGGCACGCCAGGCGGGGAACGCGGCCTTCGCCCTGGAGACGGCCGCATCGGTCTCCTCCACGCCAGCCTGCTCGAGCTCCGCGATCGGCTCCTCGGTGGCGGGGTTGAGGACGGTGAGTGCCATGGCTGTGATTCAACACGATCGCGGGCTCTCGTGTGAGGCCGGCGGCGTCGGCGGCGCGTACCTCGTTCGAGTGACCCGGAGGTCGCCGGACCGGCCGATGCCTACTGGAGATGAAACGCGCAACCCTCATTCTTGCTCTCATGCTCGTCGTCACAGGCGCGACCACCGGAACGACAGCTGCCGCCGGCGCTCCTGCCACCGGCGCTCCTGCCGACACCGTGCGCCTTCCGGCGATCGATCAAGAGATCCTGTCCCGCCTCAACGCCGTCCGCGTCTCCCACGGCCTCCGCCCAGTGACGCTCTCCGGAGAGCTCAGGAGCGCTGCTGTCTTCCACTCCCGCGCCATGCTCGAGGGCGGCTTCTTCGCGCATGAGTCGCAGAACGGCTCGCCGTTCGACGAGCGAGTCAGGCGCTTCTACGGCGCCACGGGATACCGGAGCTGGTCAGCGGGCGAGAACCTCCTCTACAGCACCGCGGAGATTGACGCTGCGAGTGCGATCAAGGCATGGCTCGAGTCACCCGCCCACCGCGACAACCTCCTCGGCCGGTCATGGCGCGAGGTCGGGATCGGCACCCTCCACCGTTCGGCGGCGGGAGGAACGTTCGGTGGGCAACCCACCTGGGTCATCACCATGGACTTCGGCGTCCGCTCGGGCGGCGGTGCTGCTGCGAAGCTGGCTTCCGTCATCCAGGTCGTCAGGACCGACACTCCCGAGAAGACGGCCACCCCGTCGGGGGCGCCACCGAGGCCGAAGCCCACCAAGCCCGTGACGCGCCGAATCGAACGGATCCTCCCCCGGCCGCAGCAACTCGCTTGAGGCTCGGGGAGCCTGACCGCTCGGAGTCCTGGCTCAGGCTGCTGCGAGCTTCCCGTAGGGCACGGACTCTGGATCGATTCGCAGGCTGAACCCTCTGTCCCATTCGACGACCATGCCGTCGGGAGTGATCTCCCGGACGACACCTCGGTCGCCTACGGTAAGGCCGGAATCCACGACATCGCATTCGAGCACGATGGTCGTGCCCACGCTCACGCCCGCCCGGAGGCGAGCCGCAAGGTGTCGAGCGCCGAGTGTGTCCATGTCCGTACGATAGGTCGGAATGGCTCGGCCCGCGTCCCTCGTTCGGGGGAGGAGCTGCCGCGCGATTGTCGAAATGCGGGTCGTCGGCGGCCCGGTTCCGAATTCGACGGCTGAGGCTCCGGCCGCCGACAATAATCCCCTTTCGGAGGCCACAGCGTGCAGGAACTACCTCAAGACGACCGTGAGTGGAGCCACTGGCCAGGCCGCCGGTCTTCGGACGACGGGATCCGGCATCGGCTGAAGGCGCTCTTCGCCGCCACCGAGAACGAGGAGGCGGTCGAGGCGCTGATCGTCGAACGGGGCCGCGAGCTCGAAGAGCAGACCGAGCGACTGCAGGCCACGATCGAGGATCTCGAGCGCCGTGAGGAACAGGCAGGCCGGCTACGCAGTTCAGTCGAGGAGATGCTCCGACACGGCTCGGCCGAGCTCGACGAGCGGCACGCCGAGCTCTCCGCCCTCGCCCTCGACCTGCGCGCGCGCGAAGAGCGTGTCCGCGAGCTGGAACGAGACATCGCCGTCCGCAGGCAGGAGCTCGGAGCCGTCGAACTCCGGCGTGCCGCGGTGGAAAGGCGAGAGAGCGCCGCTACGGAGCGCGAAGCGGGGCTGGAGCAGGCAGCGGCACAGCTCCGCGACCGGGTCGAACGAACGAGCTCGGCGGCGGAGGTCACGGAGCTCTCACGCCCTGTCGCGGCCGAGCCCGAGACGTCCGCCCACATCCTCTACCTGCCGGACCCCGGCTACCGGATCGTCGAGCGCCACGGCCGTGCGCCCTCCGTCGGGGCGACGATCGAAGTCGACGGGCGGGACTTCGTCGTGACCCGCACCGGGCGCTCCACGTTGCCGGGCGACCGCCGCGTCTGCGCCTACCTCGAGCCTGCCCGCACCTCACCACCCGCCTGAGGTCGCAGCCGCTTCCCCTACTCGGAGGGCCTGCGGAGCCAGAGCTGCAGGAGGCGCCGCTTGGCGGGCGATGTCCCGCCGAGCGCCTCGATTCGCCTTGCAGCCTGACCGACGAGGAACAACGCCACCGACTCTTCATCGGACGTGAATCGGCGCAAGCGTATGTCGTAGATCTCCACGAGCCCCCACGACCGGCCGTGCACGACGAGTGGTACGAGCAGGGCGGCATTCATTTCCAGCTCTCGCAGGACGAACGCCTCGGCGCTGTCGAGATCGTCGTCGAGGAACGAGAGCGACCTCACACTGCCCGTCTCGAGAACCTCCTGGGTGACCGGGAAGTCGGCGATCAGGTACGCGAAGTCCTCTCCCAGGTCGACATCGCGCAGCGAGTGCTTCGCGGTGTCTGCGAGCCTCGGCCCGTCGACCTTCGAGATCGCCGTGGCAGTGGCACCGACGACGAATCCGAGCGCCTTGCTGAGGCGCTCGAGTACCTCCTCGACCGACTCCTCGGCCCAGATTGCGGCGGAGGCCTCCAGAGCACCGCTGAGCACCAGGCCGTCGCTGCCACCGGAGCGGCTGCGCTCCACCCGCGCGGGGGCTATCGCGGACGGACTCGCACCCCGCACGATCTCCCGGAAAGCGATCACGCGATTCTTTCCGCTCGCCTTCGCCCGGTAGAGAGCCTGGTCGGCGGCGCGCAGCAGCTGCGTCGCGCCACCGCCGTCGTAGGGATAGGTCGAGATTCCGGCACTCATCCCGAGCGGAAAGCCTGCATCGTCGAGGCCCACTCCGAGCTCCCGGCGGAGCCTGTCTGTCGCTTCGGCCGCCCCGTCTGCGTTGACGCCCGGCAGCAATACGACGAACTCGTCGCCACCGAGACGCCCCGCCGAGCCACCTTCCGGGCAGGCCCGCGCGAGCACGAGGCCCACCTCCCTCAGGAGCGCGTCGCCGAACTCGTGCCCGGCACGGTCATTCACGTCCTTGAAGTCGTCGCAGTCGAGCACGACCAGGCTCAGGGGCTCCCGTTCCTCCTGCGCGCCGGTGAGCTCACGATCGAGGCGGTCTTCGAGCCCGCGGCGGTTGAGCAGCCCCGTGAGCGGATCGGTGTGAGCGCTCCGCCGCTCGCGATCGAGGGCGATGGCCGCATCGAGCGAGGCGGCGGCGTGGGCAGCCAGGAGCGACGCAAGTTCGCCCTGCCCGCGATCGAACTCCTTGACGAACCGACTCGCACCCACGAGCAGGCCAATCTCCGTGCCGTTCGCACGGAGCGGGATGAGCACGACTGAGCGCAGGCGGAGGCCCGCGAGCTCCGGCACCGCCGCCAGCGTCGGGTCGAGCAGCTCGAACACTGCGGCTGCGTCGATCTGCTCGCGCAGGGCCTTCAGCGCCCGGAACGAGAGGGGCTCCGGGCCACGGCCCGCCGCCCGCCACTCGGCGGACTCGACGAGGTCGCCGTTCTCGTCGAACAGCAACAGCTGGCTCGTCTCGAGCGGCAGGACCCGACCCAGCGATCCCACAGTGATTTCCGCGATCGCGAACGGATCTCGCAACGAGCTCATGTGAACGAACAGCCGTGCGAGCGAGGAGAGGTCGACGGTACGCGAGGCACGGAGCTCTTCGACCGGGCGCGCGAGCGCACGCATCAGCGAGCGGGCCGCTGCCTCGCCGCCCGCCGGGAGGCGGGCGGCGGTCTCGATGTTGATCACGCCGACGACGCCCGCCTCGAGCACGAGCGGAATTGCCAGCTCCGACACGGCTGCACGCCAGACCTGGACGAAATCCGGGTCGGCGACGCCGTCGAGCGCAAACTGGATCTCGGACGTGCGAACTGCGCGTCCGATCACGCCCTCGTCGAGCGGCAGACCGTCGGGAATCATCGCGTAGCCGCGCACCCCGACCGACCAGAGTCGGCCGTGCTCGACCACGAACGCCGCCACTCCCGCACCGCCGAGCTCGTCGTGGAGGATCTCGAGGGCCGCCTCGATCGCCTCCGCCGGCTTGCCCGCCCGACCGGCGGCCGCGACAGCCACCGCACAGGCGCGCTCGAAGCGCGGGAGATCGATCGGCAACGATTCGGGGCACGGCGACGAAGCAAGGCTCTCCATGCCCGGAGGAATCGGTATTCCTGGGCGCCGACTTGACTCCTGCGAGGACCCGGCGCGGGGGTCGAGGCGGGCTTACGGGGCGCTGCCGAGAGCGCCCTGAGCCGCAGTCAACGCCTCGAGCGCGCTCGCGAGCTGTTCCCGTGCGTCATCGCCCTCGTCGAGCGCACTGATTGCATCGTCGAGCGCGCCGATCGCCTCGTGCTCGGTCGCCGCGATCTCGAGGAGCGAGTCGTCGCACGGCGGATGCGCATCGAGATACCCGGCCAGTGCCGCGCGCGCCCTGCGCAGGTCGACCAGCAGCGTCGCCTGGTCACCGCTGCCGCCGCCGACCGCGTTCGAGACGGTCGTGTGGGTGACGTACAGCTCCTCGTCCTGCGCACGGAACGCCGCATCGTTACAGGGGACGGTGGAGACGGTCTCGCCGCCCCCTCCCCCGCAGCCGGCGAGCAGGAGGGCCAGAACAGCGCCGAGAACGGTGATCGCTCTACCCAAGCCACCAGTCCATGATCGCGTCGCCGAAGAAGAGCGCGATGACCCCGCCTCCCGCGAGGAACGGTGCGTAGGGGATCCCCACCTTCCGCGCTTTCTTGCCCTGTCTCGCGACGATCACGAGGGCGGGAACCATCGCCAGCAACGAGGCACAGAAGATCGCCACGATCACCGGGGTACCGAGCCACGCTCCGAGAAACGCGGCGAGCTTGACGTCGCCCATGCCGATGCCCGCGGGGTAGACGAGCGCTGCGACGAAGTAGAAGCCGCCTGCGGCGACTGAGGCGAGGATCCACTCGACGGAGGGGTCGCGGACGGTCTGGACGACGAGGGCGATGGCCAGGGCCGGGACGATGATGATGTTCGGCACGATGCGCCGTTCGAGGTCCGTGACGGTGACCGCGACGAGCACACCGCAGGCGAGCACGTCGACCAACGCCTCGACGGAGAGCCCGAATGTGGCGAGGCACGCAACGGCGAGCGCGAGGAACGCAGCGGCTGCGACGGAGCGTAATCTGGCCAACTCGAGTGCTTCGTTCCGGCCACCCGCCGGAGATCCTGCCTGGCTTCTCCCTCGATCGAGGGAGTAGCTTCCCTCGGACGGGTGGTGATCAGGAGGACACCACCCCATACTGTGTGGGAACTGCGGACTCCGACAGGGGGCGACCCTGCCGGTGAAGGGACAACAACGGCGTGAAGAAGCACGAGAAACGGGGCGAGCCCACCCTGGGCTTCGGCATTGCGGCAGCGGCAGCGCTGGTTACCGTGGTCGCCGTTCTGGCAGGGGCAACGGCCATGAGCCAGGCAAGCCTGGTCGGCCTGACGGTCGTGCTCGCCGTCGCTACCCCCTTTGCGGCAGTCGCCGCATTCCGCCTCGCCAATCGTGCCCGGGCCGCCGAGTCTCTTGCCCTCAGGGATGCGCTGACCGGTTTGCCGAACAGGACGCTTCTCTACGATCGCATCGACCAGGCGCTCGAGCGCGCCCGTCGGACGGCGGATGCTTTCGCGCTCATGGCCGTCGACCTCGACGGCTTCAAGGAGGTCAACGACATCCGCGGGCACGATGCCGGAGACCAGGTGCTGGAGAGCATCGCTCGCAGGCTCGAGTCCGTCGTCCGCGCCAGCGACACGGTCGCCCGCGTCGGCGGTGACGAGTTCGTCGTGCTCTCCCTCGGAACACAGACACATGACGAGGCCGCCACTCTCGTTGGCCGCCTCCGCCATGCCCTCCGCCGTCCGTACCGCGTCGACGGCGGCATCGTCGAGATCGATGCGTCCATTGGCTGGGCCCTCTTTCCCGCCGACGGCGCCACCCCCGAGGACCTGCTCGGACGCGCGGACACCCACATGCTCGCGACGAAGCGCGACTCGAGCGACAGCTCGGCCGTGGCGCGACGCGGATCGCTCGATGCAGGAATCGTGCGCGAGTTCGAGACGGCGCTTTCGCAGAAGGAGGTCGAGGTCCACTACCAGCCCATCCTCCATCTCGGCAATGGTGCAGTCTTCGGCGTCGAGGCTCTCGTACGGCACAGGCACCCGCAACGCGGCCTGCTCGCGCCGGCCGAGTTCGTCCCCCACGTGGAGCGGACGCCGTTGATCCGGGCGCTGACGCTGCACGTGATCGCCGAGGCACTCACCGCGACGCAAGAGTGGAGCCGGCACGTTGGTGAGATCAGCGTGTCGATCAACGTCCCCTATCGCACGATCGACGACGCCGATCTCGCCGACGGCATCCTCGGGCTCCTCAAGACCACCGGAGCGAGACCGGAGCTGCTCACGCTCGAGATCGTCCCGTCCGGCCCCGGCGCCGGGGCCGAGCTCGACCGCAAGGTGCTCGAGCGCCTCACCCGGACGGGTATTCGCCTCTCGCTCGACGACTTCGGTCGAGCCTCCTCCCTCGTCGCGCTGCGGGTGCTCCCGCTGGCCGAGGCGAAGATCGATGCCAGTTTCGTGCGCGGACTCGGCCGTGACGCGACGAACGAGCCGATCGTTCGCAACCTCATCTCCCTCGCGCACGATCTCGGGCTCGAAACCGTGGCCGAGGGAGTCGAGACACGCGCGGCCTGGGATCTGCTGGCGGACATAGGCTGCGACCACGCCCAGGGGTACTACATCCAGCCGCCCCTCCCGGCCGCGAAGCTCGCCGAGTGGCTCACCACCAGTTGGCCCGCTGTTGCCCTCGCGGGCTAGCCTCTGCTTCAGAAGACGATCGCTCCTGCAACCGCAGCGATACCGACGACACCCCACGGCGGCAGCAACCGCAACAGGCCGAACAGGACGATCGCAAAGGCAACATCGCCAACCCCGTCCACGGCCGTGCTGAGCACGGGGTCCCACAAGGCAGCCGCCAGCAGACCGACGACCGCCGCTCCGATCCCGGCGACGGCCGCCTGCACCGGCACCCGCTCCCGCGCCGCCGACCAGAGCGGCAGCACCGCCGCGAGCAAGAGAAACGAGGGCAGGAAGATCGCGCAGAGGGCGATCGCAGCTCCGGCGGCCCCTGTCGGTGACGGCTCCTGGATCGCGCCGAGATAGGCCGAAAAGGTGAAGAGCGGCCCGGGCACCGCCTGGGCGACGCCGTACCCGGCGAGAAACGCCTGCTGCGAGACCCACCCCGTCTCGACGACGGCGTCGTTCAGGAGCGGCAGCACGACGTGGCCGCCGCCGAACACGAGCGCGCCCGCCCGGTAGAAGCTCGAGGCCAGGTCGAGTGCGTGGGACGAGCCGAGGCGGGCGGCGAGCGGTAGGCCGACGAGCAGCACCGCGAAGCAGCCCGCCGCCGCGACCGCGGTGCGACGGCCGATCGGGAAACGCATCGTCAGCGGCAGTGAACGCACCGAGCCACGAAACGCGATCGCGCCGATCGCGCCGGCTGCGACGATCGTCACCACCTGGCCGAGGGAGCCCGGCACGAGCAACGCGACGGCGGTTGCTGCCGCCGCGATCAGGAGCCGGGCTGGACCACGCGCGAGTGCGCGCGCCATCGCGATCACCGCCGCGGCGACGACGGCAGCGGCCGCGAGCTCGAGCCCGTGAACCCATCCTGCCCTCGCGAGATCGACGTCGCGGGCCCAGAGCGCAACCACCGTCAGGATCACGGCGGAGGGCAGCGTGAATCCGAGCCACGCCGCGAGACCGCCGAGCTTGCCGGCGCGGTGGACGCCGATCGCGATCCCGAGCTGGCTCGAGGAGGGGCCGGGCAGCAGGTTCGAGAGTGCCACCAGCTCTCCGAACTGCTCCTCGCCGATCCACCGGCGCCGCGCGACGTACTCCTCGCGGAAGTAACCGATGTGGGCGACGGGACCGCCGAACGACGTCAGACCGAGCCGGAGGGCAGCGAGGAACACCTCGCCCACCGAGCCCGGGACGGGCACGTGCCCGTCCCCTAGAGGCTTGATGTGGATTGGGAGTGTGGCTGGGGCGGTTCTGCACCAAGGAGCGTGTTCGACGAGGGCGGCGTCAAGGCTGGTTGCCTTGCTGTCGTCCTCGGCGGACGCGATCCGCAGCGTGCAGGGCCGCATCCAGACGTGCTCCTAGTCCGCATCAAGCCTCGTTGTTCGCGCCGCTCCCGGCTTCCAGAGCGGTTCGTCGGCGCCGGCGAGCGCATTGGCTGCGCGCGCGAGGATGAACAGCAGATCGGAGAGACGATTCAGGTAGACGGCGACGAGCGGGTTGACCTCGTGCTCACCGGCGGCAACGAGTGTCTCGCGCTCGGCGCGACGGCAGACGGTGCGCGCGACGTGCAGCCCTGCCGCGGCCACAGTGCCGCCCGGCAGCACGAAGCTCTTGAGCTCGGGCAGCGGCTCGTTGAACGCGTCGCACAGCCCCTCGAGGCGATCGACCATCTCCTGGTCGACGCGCAACCTGCCCTCGACCTGGAACGGCACGCACAGGTCGGCGCCGACGTCGAACAGCTCGTTCTGGATCCGACCCAGCGGCTCTCGCAGCTCGGCAGGGCAAACACCCGCAAGGACGACTCCGAGCAGCGAGTTGAGCTCGTCGGTCGTGCCGTAGGCGGCGATGCGCGAATCGAGCTTCGAGACACGCGAGCCGTCCCCGAGTGAGGTCTCCCCCGCGTCGCCGCCACGCGTGTAGATCCGGGTGAGGCGAACGGGCTCGTCGGCGGCGCGAGACATGCCGCCAGCCTACCCGGACGGGTTCCCGTGGCCCGAAGTGCCGCGGTCGTCCTGCTGCGCCAGGATGTTCCGGGCGATCACGATGCGCTGGATCTCGCTCGTGCCCTCGTAGATCTCGGTCACCTTCGCATCGCGGTAGTAGCGCTCGACGGGGAACTCCTTCGTGTACCCGTACCCGCCGAGCACCTGGATCGCCTCGCCGGTCTGACGCCGGGCGACCGCCGACGCGAACAGCTTCGCCTGCGCGCCCTCGGCGGTGTGCGGGAGCCCCTGCTGCTTGAGCCAGGCGGCGCGATAGGTGAGCAGGCGGGCGGCGGCGATCTCGGTGGCCATGTCGGCGAGCTTGAACTGGATCGCCTGAAAGTCGGCGATCCGGGAGCCGAACTGGTGGCGCTCGAGCGCGTACGCCCGGGCTGCGTCGTAGGCGGCCTGCGCGATGCCCACGGCCTGCGCTGCGATCCCGATGCGGCCGCCGTCGAGCGTCGCCATGGCGACGGCGAATCCACGGTTCTCGTCGTGGAGCAGGCGATCTCGGCCGACGAATGCGTTCTCGAAGCGGATGTTGGCGGTCGACGACGAGTTCAGCCCCAGCTTCTCTTCCTCACGCGTCACCTCGATGTCGCTCCCGTCGAGGAGGAACGCGCTCACGCCACGGGTGCCGGCGGTGGCCGGGTCGGTGCGGACGAACACGAGGAAGGTGCCGGCGTGGCTGCCGTTCGTGATCCACTGCTTCTCGCCGCTCACCCGCCAGCCGTCACCATCCGGCCTCGCGGACGATCGCAGCGAGCCTGCGTCCGAACCCGACCCGGACTCGGTGAGCGCGAAAGCCCCGAGCACCCGTCCGGCCGCAAGCTCGGGAACGAACTGTCGCTGCTGCGCCTCGGTGCCGAACGAGACGATCGGAAGCGTGGCCGCGCTCGTGTGCACGGCAACGGTGACACCGACACCGGCATCTGCCCGTGAGAGCTCCTCGAGCACGAGGATGTACGCAAGGAAGTCTGCCCCTGCGCCCCCGAGCTCCTCGGGGACGCAGACGCCCATCAACCCGAGCTCGCCGAGCTTGGCGAACAGCTCCCGCGGAAAGGTGTGGTTACGATCCCACGTGGCCGCGTGCGGCACGATCTCCGCCTCGGCGACCTCCCGCGCGAGCGCCTTGATCGCCTGCTGCTCGGAGGTGAGCGAGAAGTCCATCGGCGGCGAGTATATGCCGTGCCCTGAGGCGCCCGGGGAAGTCCGGCCTCCGGCTCTCGAAGACTATCCCGGGCTCACCGTCGCACGTCCGCCCCGCACCGGAGGGGGCTACGCTCCGTGCAGCCGCCGGTACGACGGGCCCAGCCGTCGTCGGGCCGTCCGCCTGACCCCATCGGGAGAGACGAGGCGGCGCAACCGCCGGGGGCTGAGCTCGGCACACAGGACCGCCGATGCCGCGGGCCCTCGCGTGCCGTACTCGACGCCTGCCGGGTCGAATGTCGGCGCAGCGCGCCACCCGTCCTCGCCCAGCTCGTACGCCTCCTGCTCCTCGACGAAGAAGCCCGCGCCCGTGAAGAGCCGTGTCCAGCCGCGGATGTCTTCCTGCCTGAACCAGCCGTAGTCACCCGGCTCGCCGAGTGGAACCGTGACGAGCAGGAGCCCCGACGGCCGTAGGATGCGCCGCAGCTCGCGGAGTGCCGCAGCCCGGCCCGTGTCGTCCGCTTCACCGTCGACGCCGTAGACCTCGTTGTCGGCGCCGATGTGCTCGAGGGTCGAGACGAGCAGCACCTGGTCGAATGATGCGTCCGGAAACGGCAACGCACGCGCATCGGCGACGACCGTCTCGAACCCCGGAACCTCTGCCTCCGCGAGATCGGCGCCGACGAGCTCACCCGGATCCGCGTCGACGAGAGCGGCGATGTACGCGGGCTCGGCAAAGGCGTAACCGACCTCGAGCACGCGCCCCGCCCGCAGGCGCGAGAGCACCCACGGCACCTCGATGAGGCGCTCGTCGGTGCCGGGAGGCGCCTGCAGATGCCGCGGCCGCTCACCCCGAGCGCGGGCGCCGCGCGCGAACGCGATCACGTCGTCCAGCTGCCTGACGCGCTCGAACTCGGGGGCGGTTGCCAGCTCGTGGAGCAGCGTCGCCCGCGACAGCGTTCCCCCTGCGAGCGCGGCGAGCGCCCGCTCACGTGCTTCCGGATCGGGCGGCCGTCGCAGCACGAGCGCGAATGCGGCATCGACGAACTCGTCGTCGGAAGGCTCCGCCACCGCGAGGTGCTCCCGCAAGCGGGGGTCGACGCCGCTCATGCGTACTCGTAGAACCCGCGGCCGCTCTTGCGGCCGAGGCGCCCGGCAGCGACGTACCGGCGCAGCAGCGGGCAGGGGGCGTACTTCGGGTCGCCGAGACCAGCGTGCAGCACCTCCATGATCGCGACGCACGTATCGAGGCCGATCAGGTCGGCGAGCGCGAGCGGGCCCATCGGGTGGGCAAACCCGAGCTTCGCGATCGTGTCGATCGCCTCGGCCTCGGCGACGCCTTCCATCAGCGCGTAGGCGGCCTCGTTGACGAACGGCATCAGGATCCGGTTCGAGACGAAGCCGGGAAAGTCGTTCGCTTCCGCCGGCACCTTGCCGAGATCGCGGGCGAGACCGACGATCGCAGCGGCTGTCGCGTCGGATGTCTGGAGTGCGCGGATCACCTCGACGAGCTGGAGCACCGGCACCGGATTGAAGAAGTGCATGCCGATCACGCGATCCGGCCGGGAGGTGACGGCGGCCAGCGAGGTGATAGGGATCGACGACGTGTTGGAGGCGAGGATGGCACCGGCCGGGAGCACCTCGTCCGCGGCGCGGAAGAGCTGTTCCTTGGCGTCGGCGTCCTCGACGATCGCCTCGATCATGAGGTCCGCCGCGGCGAGCTCCGCGCTCTCCCGCACCCGGGCGAGAACCTCGGCCGCCGGCGGCCCGCCCCTGGCCTCGAGCTTGGCGAGGCTCTTTCCCATGGCGGCGAGACCGCGCTCGACAGCTCCCGGAAACGGGTCGTGGAGGAGCACCTGCCTGCCCGAGGCGGCGACGACCTGGGCGATGCCCGCGCCCATCTGGCCGGCGCCGACGACGAGAACGCGCTCGAAGCTCATCGGCGGAGGCTAGCCGACGGGTCGCGGCGTTTCACGCGACGGATCGAGTACGCCAGCACCCCACCGAGGATGAGGACGCCGATCAGAAGCTTGACGGCGTTGCCCTGCGGCTTGTCGACCTCGGCGAGCACGGCCCCCGGATCGGTGATCCCGCAGCGGGTCGTGAACCAGGCGCCGTTCACCCGGTTCGTCAGGATGCCTGCGGCAACGTCCAGCGGCACGCGCTGACCGCCGTTTGCGGGGTTGACCGGGATCCGAACGTCGATCGTGCGACCGACGTCGCCCTTCACCTCCTGGTCGACCTCGAACCGGTAGAGCCGCTGCGGCACGCCGGCGCCGACGACGACCGTCGAGCCGGTCGAGCGGCCGACAAACACGGCGTCCGACTCGGCGATCCGCTTGTCGAGCGGAGTCGCGGGACACGTGTAGGCCTGCGCCGCACCGGTGCAGATGAGCGCAGCAAGACCGATGAGGACGACGCGGATCAGACGTCGACCAGCAGAGCGTCGCCCTGCCCGCCGCCGGAGCAGATCGCAGCCAGTCCGAGGCCACCGCCGGAGCGGCGCAGCTCGTGGACGAGCGTCGCGACGATTCTGCCGCCGGATGCCCCGATCGGATGCCCGAGTGCGATCGCACCGCCGTTCACGTTCACGATGCCCTCGTCGACGCCGAGCATGCGGGTGGAGTTGCTCGCGACCGACGCGAAGGCCTCGTTGATCTCGACCCGGGAGACGTCTGCCGTCGCGCGGCCGGCCTGCTCGAGCGCGAGAGCGCCGGCCCTCGCCGGTGTCCGGGCGAGATAGGCGAAGTCGTCCGCGACGGCGGCGTACCCGACGATCGTGGCGAGCACCTCGAGGCCCCGAGAGCGCGCATACTCGTCCGAGCACACGACAACGCACGAGGCACCGTCGTTCACTCCCGGCGCGTTGCCGGCCGTCGTCGATCCCTCCGGGTCGAAGACGGGCTTCAGCGCCGCGAGCTTCTCGCGGGTCGTGTCGCGGCGGATGCCCTCGTCACGCTCGAGCTCGCCGACGGCGACGATCTCTTCCGCGAGCCGGCCCGCGTCCTCGGCCGCCGCAGCGCGCTCGTGCGAGCGCAACGCCCACGCGTCCTGGGCCTCGCGGGGGATGCCGAGCTCTCGCGCGACCCGGGATGCCTGGACGACCATGTGGTCGCCGTCGAACGTCGACGTGAGGCCGTCGAAGACCATGTGGTCGACCATCTCGCCGTTCCCGAGCCGATAGCCGAAGCGCGCGTTCGGCAGCAGGTACGGCGCGCGGGACATCGACTCCATCCCGCCCGTGACGACGACGTCGTGCCGCCCGGCGCGGACCATCAGGTCGGCCAGCTCGATCGCACGGATCGAGGAGGCACAGACCTTGTTGATCGTGTCGGCGGGAACCTCCTTCGGGATGCCGGCGCCGACGGCCGCCTGACGAGCGGGCGCCTGCCCGGCCCCGGCCTGGAGCACCTGGCCCATGACGACGTAGCCAACCTCTGCAGGATCGACGCCCGATCTCTCGAGCCCGGCCCGGATCGCGGTCGCGCCGAGCTCGGTCGCCGGGTGCCTCGCGAGGCCGCCGCCGAGCCTGCCGAAGGGCGTCCGCACGGCAGCGACGATCACGGAGCGGGTCATAGCACCAGCGTACCGCGGGGAGAGGCTTCAGCCTCTTCCCTGGGTTCCTCAGCGCAGGAAGGACGCGTCGGCGTCGAGCGAGCGCACGTAGGCCTCGATCAGCCGCGATGCGGCATCGACGTCGGAGAGTTCCACGATCTCGCCGGCCGTGTGCATGTACCGCAGCGGAATGCCGACGATTCCGCAGGCGACGCCGGATCCGGTCGTGAAGATGTCGTCGGCGTCGGTGTGCGTCGCCTGGCCGGCCTCGATCGCAACGGCGATCCCCTCCTCCTCCGCGACGGCCAGCAGGCCGTCACCGACGACCGGGCTGACGACCGGCCCCCGGAAGACCGTCGGACCTCCGCCGAGCCGCACGTCGCCCCACGGCGCGATACCCGGCGCGTCGCCCGCGTAGGAGACCTCGATCACGATCGCGACGTCGGGTGACACGCGCTCCGCTGCGACCCTCGCGCCGCCGTGGGTTCCAGTCTCCTCCTGTCCCGAGACGACGAGCGCGACGTCCCAGGCGGGCCGTTCAGCGGCGATCCGACCAAGGATTTCGAGACCACTGAAGATGCCCACCCGATCGTCCAGGGCAGCGGAGAGAATACGACCGTTCGGCAGCAGCTCCGGTGCCCCGCCGAGCACGATCGGGTCGCCGGGGCGAACGAGCTGGAGCGCATCCTCCCGCCCGACGGCGCCGATGTCGATGCGAAGCGTCTCCCACGACGGCTCGCCGTCCCTCGGCGCAACGACGACGCCGTGGGCCTCGCCGCCCCGCGTGTCGATCCGGATCCGCTGCCCGAGCGCATCGGCCGGGCGCCAGTTCGCGAGCTTCCCGACCGTGAGCAGCCCATCCTCGCCGGCGTCGCGAACCGCCATGCCGATCTGGTCCGCGTGGGCGAAGAGCGCGACCGTCCGACCGCCGGTCGTGCCGCGCACGGTCGCGATCGTCGAGCCAAGCACGTCGTTCTCCATCTCGGCGCCGATCGCCGTCGCCTCGCGCCGGACGATCGCCTGCACGGCATCCTCGTGGCCCGAGGCGCCGTGGGCGCGGAGGAGCTCGTCGAGGAGCGGTGGGATCGCCATCGGGCCAGGCTACTACGCGGAGTCGAGCTCGGGATGGCGGGTCGCGACCCGGTAGAAGCCCGAGTGGAAGACGAGCGGCTCGCCTTCGAATGCCTCGTATTGGGCCACCTCGCCGATGAAGATCACGTGGTCGCCACCGTCGTGGTGACGGACGTGTCGGCATGTGAAGTGCGCGATTGCCCCGTCGAGCAGCGGAACACCGCCGATACCGTCGACCACCTCGACACCCTCGAACTTGTCGATCGACGGCGTCGAGAACTGGCGCGAGAGATGGTGCTGGTCGGCGGCGAGCACGTTGACCGCGAAGTGGTCGCAGTCCAGGAACTCGGACATGCTGAGAGCCCCCCTGCCCAGGCACCAGAGCACGAGCGGCGGGTCGAGCGAGAGCGACGTGAACGAGTTCGCCGTCAACCCGACGCGGCGCCCATCCTCCGCTCGTGTCGTGATCACCGTCACACCCGTGGCGAACTGCCCGAGCGCGCGCCGCAGATCCCGCCGGTCGAAGGGGTCGTGCTCTGCCTGCCGACGCCGCTCGTCGACCAGTCGGCGAGCCTCGGCGTCGTCGAACCACCACGGATAGAAGGCGCGAGGGTCGTCGAACCCGTTCGCCACCGTCCCCGCGAGCGCAGGAAGCTCCTCGGCCGCCTCGAGCAGCTCGAGCACGTGCGGCTTCGGCGGCGAGAGCAGGGCATTCGTCCAGCCCGTCACCCACTGGGCGTAGCCCCGCCAGTAGCGGTCGAACGTCTCCTGCATCCAGGCGGGGTCGAAGGACCCGTCCCCGTGCTCGAGGATTGCCTCGAGGTAGATATCCGCGCACTTGGCGGCGTTGTTGGACCCCTGCCCCGTGATCGGGTCGTTGAGGACGACGGCGTCGGCCATCCCGAACACGGGCGCCCCGTCCGCGAGCACCGCGACCGGATGACGCACGGTCGGGGCGAACCGACCCGTCAGGATGCCGTTCGCGTCGGTCAGCTCGACGTCCCGGCACCGGTCCGCCTCCCACGGCAGATGCTCCTCGAGGATGGACAGCGATCGGGCGAGATGCTCGGCGGGGGAGCGAACGTCCTCCCAGCAGTCCATCGGCCCGCCGGGCACGCCTTCGAACACCATGATCTCGCAGGGGCCTCCGCTCGTCAGGGCGGGGAACACGAAGTACTCCCCGACACCGGGGATCAGGTTGAAGCAGACTGCCGCGAACTCCTCCCGCGGCCTCATGCCGGTCACGTAGGTGAGTGCGAGCGCACGCTGCGGACGGTCGAACGGCGACTTCTCCGGGTCGCGCCGGAACAACCGGCCGAGGTCGCCCTTGCCGGTGGCGACGACGACGAGGTCGTGCTCCTTCGCGTACTGCTCGAGATCGCCCGCGCCGGCTTCGTGGATCACCAGCCGGCCGCCGCGGTGGTCGAAGTCCTCCGCCCAGGCCGGGAGCTTCAGCCGCTGGTCGACCGACTGCGCCGGCGCATCGAGGCGCGCGGCCCAGGAGATCGCTGCGCCGCCCCGACCGTCCGGCACCACGAACGAGATGCCGTCGACGGGCGGGCAGGCCGAGTCCCACCTGGCAAGCCCGAGACCGCGCTCGATGCGCAGCGCGGTCTCGAACATGCACTGGCTCGAGAGCACCGGCCCGGTCGCGATCTCGTCCGGCGTCCGGTTCGAGACGAGCGTGACCTCACACCCCGCGGCGAGGAGACCCAGCGCGAGCTGGGTTCCGGCCTGCCCCGCTCCGACGATCGCAACGTTGGACAAGACACCTGACCCCGGCTAGAGGCTTGATGTGGATTGGGAGTGCGGCTGGGGCGGTTCTGCACCAAGGAGCGTGTTCGACGAGGGCGGCGGTAAGGCTGGTTGCCTTGGTGTCGTCCTGGGCGGACGCGATCCGCTGGGTGCAGGGCCGCATCCTGGTGTGATTCCAATCCGCATCACGCCTCTTGGCGGCCGCCACCTCCGCGAGATACGCGTCGGCCTTCCCGGGATCCATGAACCAGTCGTAGAA
>Ga0315275_10001790_pt1 | contig 19156 bp, 17 predicted proteins | sample YL17G03_0_MG_FD_205557 | JGI IMG/M metagenome (GOLD analysis project Ga0315275, IMG submission 205557) | Sediment microbial communities from Yellowstone Lake, YNP, Wyoming, USA - YL17G03_0 | ecosystem: Environmental > Aquatic > Freshwater > Lake > Sediment | place: USA: Wyoming | collected...
CCATCGTGGCCAGACTCAACGTCAACGGACAGGTGCGCGAGCACAGCGCCGAAGCCGACACCCCGCTGCTGTGGGTGCTGCGTGAACAGCTAGGACTGACGGGCACCAAATACGGCTGCGGTGTCGCGCAGTGCGGTTCATGCACGGTGCACATCGACGGCGCGCCGGTGCGCAGTTGCGTGATGCCGGCGAGCGCGGTAGGCGCAGGCCAGAAGATCACCACCATCGAAGGCCTGCACCCGCAGGGCGCGCATGTGCTGCAAAAGGCCTGGGTCGAGAACGACGTGCCGCAATGCGGCTACTGCCAAAGCGGGATGCTGATGGCCGCCGCCGCGCTGCTGAAGAGCAAGCCCAGGCCGACCGACGCCGATATCGACTCGGCCATGACCAACATCTGCCGCTGCGGCACCTACAACCGGGTGCGTGCCGCCATCAAGCAGGCTGCGGGCGAGATCAGGAGCGCCGGGCTCGACATCGTGCATACAGTGAGGAGCGTCTGACATGGCCACCCCCCTGAACCGACGCGAATTCATCGGCACCACGCTCGCCGGCACGGCTGCGGCCGGCTCGCTGGTCTTCGGCTTTCCCACCAGCGCTGCGGCGCAAGGGGCCGCACCCGAGGTCAATGCCTGGGTCGTGGTGCAAGCCGACGAGAAGATCATCATCCGCATCGCGCGCAGCGAGATGGGGCAGGGCACGCTCACGGGCCTGGCGCAACTCGTGGCCGAAGAGCTGGAATGCGACTGGGCGCGCGTCACCACCGAGTACCCCACTCCCGGCCAGAACCTGGCGCGCAAGCGCGTCTGGGGCAACTACAGCACCGGCGGCAGCCGCGGCATCCGCGAGAGCCAGGAGTACGTGCGCAAGGGCGGCGCGGCGGCGCGCATGATGCTGGTGCAGGCCGCTGCCGACGGCTGGAACGTGCCATCGGCCGAATGCAGCGCCGTGTCCGGCTTCATCATGCATGGCGCCTCGGGCCGGCGCACCAGCTACGGCAAGGTGGCGCAGGCCGCGTCCAGGCTGCAGGCACCGACCGAGGTCGCGCTGAAGGACCCCATGCAATGGAAGCTCGTGGGCAAGCGCATGGCGCGCCTGGACACGGTGGACAAGACCAACGGCAAGCAGGTCTACGGCGCCGACCTGAAGCTGCCCGGCCTGTTGAATGCGTCGATCCGCGCCTGCCCGGTGTTCGGCGGCAAGGTGCGCGGCTTCGACGCGGCCAAGGTCACGGCCATGCCTGGCGTGAAGAAGGTCGTAAAGGTGGGCGACAACGCCGTGGCCGTGGTCGCCGACACCTGGTGGCGCGCACACAAGGCCGTCAGCGCGCTGCCGATCGACTGGGACCTGGGGCCGAATGCGGCTGTTCAACAATCGGCGATCAACGCCACGAACAAGGCCGGCCTCGACGCCGAGCAGGCTGCCGTGGGCAACAGCAACGGCGACGCGAAACAGGCGCTTGCCGGCGCGGCGCGCAAGGTCGAGGCGGTGTATTCCTACCCGCACCAGAACCACGCCACGATGGAGCCGATGAACGCCACGGCAAAGTGGACGCCCGAGCGCTGCGAAGTCTGGACCCCCACCCAAAACGGCGAGGCTGCGCTCGCTGCCGCCGCCGAAGCCGCCGGCCTGCCGCCGGCGCAGTGCGAGGTCTACAAGATCCACCTCGGCGGCGGTTTCGGCCGTCGCGGCGCGGTGCACGACTGGGTGCGCCAGGCGGTGGCGATTGCGAAAGAGATGCCCGGCACCCCCGTCAAGCTGCTGTGGAGCCGCGAAGAGGACATGACCCACGGCCTGTACCACCCCATCACGCAGTGCAAGATGAGCGCGGGTCTGGACGCACAGGGCAACGTCACCGCACTCCACATGCGCATCTCGGGCCAGAGCATCCTGGCCTCGATCTTTCCGCAGAACGTGCGCGACGGCAAGGACCCGGTGGTGTTCCAGGGCCTGAACAACGGCGGCGGCGAGGCCATGCTCGGCTACACCTTCCCGCACCTGCTGATCGATCACGCGATGCGCAACCCGCATGTGCCGCCGGGCTTCTGGCGCGGCGTGAACCTGAACCAGAACACGATCTACATGGAGTGCTTCATCGACGAGATCGCACACGCCACGGGCAAGGACCCGCTGGCGCTGCGGCGCGAGCTGATGCGCAACCACCCAAAGCACCTGGCGGTGCTGAACGCGGTGGCTGAACGCGCGCGCTGGGGCCAGCCTGCCCCCGACGTCAACGGGCAGAAGGTGTTTCGCGGCCTGAGCCAGACGCACGGCTTCGGCAGTTATGTCGCGGCCTGTGCCGAGGTCAGCGTGAGCAAGGACGGCGCGCTCAAGGTGCACCGCATCGTCGCCGCCACGGACCCGGGCTACGCCGTCAACCCGCAGCAGATCGAGGCCCAGGTCGAAGGCAGCTTCGTCTACGGCCTGAGCGCGGCGCTGTTCGGCGAGTGCACGGTGAAGGACGGCGCCATCGAACAGAAGAACTTCGACACCTACCCGGTGCTGAAGATGGCCGACATGCCCAAGGTCGAAACCATCGTCATGGGCAGCGGTGGTTTCTGGGGCGGCGTCGGCGAGCCGACGATCTCGGTCGCGGCGCCGGCGGTGCTGAACGCGATCTTCGCCGCCACCGGCAAGCGCATCCGCGAGCTGCCCTTGAAGAACCAGAGCCTGAAGGCTTGATGGGTCTGTTCGCTGCGCTGGTCCTGGGCGCGGTGGTGGTGGTGGGTGACGGCATCCCGCAGCCACTGACAGCCACGGCGGGCGATGCAGTGCGCGGGCGGCAACTCGTGGGCAGCCGGCAGTCGGGGCTTTGCCTGCTGTGCCACAGCGGCCCGGCGTCGCCCGAGTTTGCGCAGCCGCAGTTGGCAGGCAACCTGGCCGGCAGCCTGCAGGGTGCCGGCGCGCGCTGGAGCGAAGCCCAGCTGCGCCTGCGCATCGTCGACAGCCGGCGCGTCAACCCCGACAGCCTGATGCCCGCCATGCACCGCAGCCAAGGCCTGCAGCGCGTGGGCCAGGCCTGGCAAGGCCAGCCGGTGCTCGATGCACAGCAGGTGGAGGACGTGGTGGCCTACCTGTTGACATTGCAATGATCGCGCGCCGCCAGCTTCTCGCGGCGGGCGCGGTGGCCTGCGTCTGGCCGCCCGCGCGCGCCACGCCCGATTCGATGCAGGCCGCGATCGACGCTTTCACCGGCGGCAGCGTCGTGCGTGAAGGCCGCGTCAAGCTCGACATCTCGCCGCTCGTGGAAAACGGCAACACCGTGCCGGTGACGGTATCGGTGCCGGGCTTCGAAGCCGCCGCAGTGCGCCGCCTGGCGCTGTTCACCGAACGCAACCCGCAGCCCGAAGTGGCCGTGTTCACGCTCGGCCCGCTGGCCGGCCGCGCACAGGTGGCCACGCGCATGCGGCTGGCCACATCGCAAACCGTGGTCGCGCTGGCGCAGATGGCCGACAGCAGCGTCTGGCAGCAGCGCGTCGAAGTGGTGGTCACGCTCGCGGCCTGCGTCGAGGGCGGCTGAACGTGGCCACGCTGCGCACCATCCTCACTGCGCCGGCCAGTGCCCGCGTCGGCGAGGTCGTGGAAATCCGCACCCTGGCCCAACACCCGATGGAGACCGGCTACCGGCGCAGTTCCGAAGGCGAGCTGCTGCCGCGCGACCTGCTGCGGCGCGTGGAGTGCCGCTTCGATGGCGAGCTGGTCTTCGCCGCCGACCTGCACGCCGCGATATCGGCGAACCCGTATCTGGCCTTCCAGCTCAAGCTGCCTCGCAGCGGCACGCTCAGCGTCAGCTGGGCCGGCGACCGCGGCGTGGCGCACAGCGAGTCGGTGCAGATCTCGGCGACATGAAACTCTGGCCCGCGCTGCTGCTGTGCGCGGCACTGGCGGCGCAGGCGCAGCGCCTGTCGGGCCATGCGTTCATGAGCCCCGCGACGCAGGCGCTGCAGAACGACGATACGCAGAACCCCGCCTTCCTGTGGGTGCGGGACGGCCAGCAGCGATTCGACGCCGCCTGCGCGCGCTGCCACAGCCGCGGCAGCCAGCGCGGCGTGGCGCCACGCTACCCGGCATGGGACGCCGTGCTGGGCAAGCCGGTGACGCTCTCGGCGCGAATCAACCTGTGCCAGGTGCGCCACGTCAAGGCCACGCCCTTCGCGCCGGAAAGCGACGCGCTGCTGGGACTGGAGGCCTTCATCGCGCACCAGTCGCGCGGCATGCCGGTGCAGGCGCCGGCGGATGCGCGACTCGCGCCCTTCGTGCAGCAGGGTCAGCGCCTGTTCAACCAGCGCATCGGCCAGCTCGACCTGTCCTGCGCGCAATGCCACGAGCAACTGGCCGGCCGCCGCCTGGGCGGCAGCACCATCCCGCAGGCCCACCCCACGGGCTACCCGCTGTACCGGCTGGAGTGGCAGGCGGTGGGCTCGCTGCAGCGGCGGCTGCGCCAATGCATGGGCGGCGTGCGCGCCGAGCCTTATGCCTTTGGCAGCGACGAACTCACGGCGCTGGAGCTGTACCTGATGCAACGCGCCGCCGGCATGCCGCTTGAAACGCCGGCGGTGCGGCCATGACGCGCATCGATTAGACCTGCGTCGGGTGGCCCGGCGGTGATCGGCCAGTTGCTGACTTTCGCAGCGGGCTGCGTGCAGGCGTAGAGCAAGGGCAGGTGGCCTGGGGCACGTTCTCCGGCCCACGCTCGCGGGGCACCGTTTTCGGTTCGCAGGCGTCGCGCCATCAACAGCGTCTGTTCGTGCGCTGGTCGCGGCCACCGCGAATGGTGCCTGCGCCCGTACCCCAAGCCACCTGCCCCGACACCCGGGTGGCATGCGAAGGCGTGGCACGCCAGTCCGGCTGCATCAGGGCGGTGGTGGTGCCCCCGGGCGCAGGCACCATTCGCGGTCGCCCCCCATGGTTGCAGGGCACAGCGGTGTTGATGCGGCTGCAGATTGCAGTCCGCGACGGCCGCCCGCGAGCGTGGGCCGGAGAACGGGGGCACCGCCGCCGCCCTGCCGCCACGACGTCGGCAGGCTGACCCTGCGCGGACAGACGACTTTGAATTGCGAGGCAAGCTCGCTTCACAAAATTCGCCGTCTGAAAGCCAACCTCCAAGTTGAGCGTCCGGCGAGCGGCCTGTCGCATCGGCGAGCAACCGTGGGCCGGGACATCGGCAGCCGCTTCAGCGCCGGGCGGGCTGGCTGCGATGGCCGACGCGGCAAGCAGCGCCGACGCTTCGGGGCTGCGCGCAGTCCATGCGGATCGGGTAGTCTCGGCGCGCCGCACACACGCACACAACGCAATGAACCTTGACTCCAGCACCCAGACCCTGCGCGGGCTGTTGAACCTGCGGCAGGGCCAAGCCAGCCCCGAAGCGGTCGACAGCGCCATCCGCGAAGGCGTGTTGGTGGGCGGCACCAACCTGTGGGTGCTGATGTTCGCGATCCTGATCGCGTCGGTCGGCCTGAACGTCAACTCGACGGCGGTGATCATCGGCGCAATGCTGATCTCGCCGCTGATGGGGCCGATCATCGGCGTCGGCTACGGCGCCGGCACCCAGGACACGCAGCTGATCCGGCAATCGCTGCGCAGCCTGGCGGTGTTCGCGGGCATCAGCCTGGCCACGTCGGCGTTGTACTTCATGCTGTCGCCGTTGACGAACGCGCAGTCGGAGTTGCTGGCACGCACTTCGCCGACGATCTGGGACGTGCTGATTGCATTCTTCGGCGGCGCGGCCGGCATGATCGGGCTCACGCGGCGCGAGAAGACCACGCTGATCCCGGGCGTGGCCATCGCCACCGCGCTGATGCCGCCGCTGTGCACGGCAGGCTATGGCCTGGCCACGGGCCAGCCACGCTTCTTTCTCGGTGCGTTCTTCCTGTTTACCATCAACAGTGTCTTCATCGGGCTGGCCACGCTGATGATCACGCGCGTGCTGCGGCTGCCGACGCGCGCCTACCCCGACGAAGCGGCGCGGCGCCGCGGGCGGCTGTGGATCGCTGCCGTGGCCACGGCGACCTTGTTGCCCAGCATCTACCTGGCCGTGCAGCTGGTTCGTGACGAATGGTTCAACACCCGAGCCCACCGCTACCTGGAGGCGCTGGAGGCAAGCCAGAAGGAAGTTGTCATCCTGACGCGAGACATCATGCCGCGCCAACGCAGGATCGAGATCACGCTGCTGGGCGGCAGCAGCGCGCCCGACCTGGACCGCACCCTGCAGGCGCGACTGGTCGAGTTCGGCTTGACCGGCGCCTTGCTCGAGATTCGCCGGCCGAGCGAGGGCCGGCCCCGGCGCGACACGGGCAGCGGGCCCGGCACTGTGCAGCAGGACCTTCAGCGCAAGACCCTGCTGCAGTTGGAGGAGAAGTCCGCGCGCGTCGCGGCGCTCGAGCAGCAGGTGCAGCAGGCCAGCGCCGAGCAGGCATTGCAGGCCCAGCTGGCACAGGAGATCCAGGCGCAGTTGCCGGGCGTTCGCCAGGTTACGGTGACGCGTGCCACCGCAGGCGCCGCCGGCGCGCACGGGCTGCTGGTGGTGCTCGACATGCCACGCCCGGTGGCGGCCTTCGACCTGACGCGCTTGAAGCGCTGGCTCGGTGTGCGGCTTGCCGGCAGCCCGGTCGAGGTGTTCGTGGGCAGGGTAGCGCCGTAGTCGTGGCGCGCGTGCCGAGCCGGGCGGGACGCGTCGGGCGACACGCTGAGTACTGCTGTTGAAGCGCCTGCGCAGGCGCCCTCTCCTGCGCCGGCGCGGGTTCAAGGCGGCATCGCCGGGGCTCTCGACACTGAACTTGTCGCTGGCGCCGCGAAGGACGCATCAGGCGCGCCGAGTGCCCGAGTGCCATGTCTGCAGGGCTCAGCGGCGGGGGAGAGGGCCTTCGGATTTCCTAGTCCTGGATCATCGTGGCGGCCAGTGCCCCGGTCGCAGTGCGCAACTCGAGCCGGTCACCTTCGCGTCGCGCGCTGGCCACGGCCTCCAGCGCGCGCAGGAACGCGGCCTCCTGCGCCATCACGCCGTCGGGCTCGGCGCAGGCCCGGCGCGTGGCGCCGACCGGGCCGATCGCGAGCTGCCCTGCGCTCGAGGTGTAGCCGGCGCTGAAGCTGTTGCAGCCACCCGAGCCCCGGACCCTGCCGTCGGGCATGAATTCGATTCTGATCTTCGATCCGGCCGTCACGCTGACCACGGCCTGCTTGCCGTTGTTGTACGCGGTGACCTGCCAGGCCGTGCCGGCCAGTTCGGTGCCCTGGGCCACGAACGAGGCCAGCGTGGCGCCGGCCGCGTCGAGCAGCAGCAGCGTCTTGGCGTCGATGCGATAGGCCTGCGCCTTCGCCAGCGCGGCATTGAAGGAAGCCGCGAGCCGGCTCACCGGCTCGGGGCAGGCCATTTGCGTGCTCATGCCGTTCGGGCCGATCTGCAGCCTGCCGCTGGCTCCCGTGTAGGGCGCGCCGTAGCGGTTGCAGCCGTCGCTGCCCTGCACCCTGCCGGCTTCGAATCGCAGCGTCGGCGTGGCCGCGTGCGGCGTCGCGATGCCTGGCAGCATCGCGAGCACCCACGCCGTATCCTGGAGCGGGCGAGACGGGTCATCGCTTTGGGAGACTGCGGTACAGGCCATCAGCGCGACGCCGAGCACGCTGCCCGCGGCCAGGCCGCGACGCGAGACACCGAGGCGGCTCGGCGCCGGGCTCATCGCGCAGCCGGCGCCAGCAGCCGCTCGTCGAAGATCGCCACCGCGCGCGTCCAGCCGGCCGATGCACCGCGGATCTTGTGCGGGAAGCACGAGATCGTGAAGCCGTCGGCCGGCAGCGACTCCAGGTTGTGCAGCTTCTCCAGATGGCAGTAGCCGATGTCGCGCCCGGCCTTGTGGCCTTCCCAGATCAGCGACGCGTCGTGCGTCGCGCCGTACTTCTTCGCCGTGTGCACGAACGGCGCGTCCCAGCTCCAGGCGTCGGTGCCGGTCAGGCGCACGCCACGCTCGAGAAGGTACATCGTCGCCTCGTAGCCCATGCCGCAGCCGGCGGCCACGTAGTCGGGGTTGCCGTAGCGCGATCCGGCGCGCGTGTTGACGACGACGATCTCGAGCGGCGCGAGTGTGTGGCCGATGCGCTTCAACTCGGCCTGGACATCTGCCGCAGTCGCCACGTAGCCGTCTTCGAAATGGCGGAAGTCGAGCTTCACCGCGGGCTGGAAGCACCACTCGAGCGGCACTTCGTGGATCGCGATCGCGCGCTCCTTTTCGCCCAGGGCCTTGTTCATCGTCGAGTGGAAGTGGTACGGCGCGTCGAGGTGGGTGCCGTTGTGCGTGGACAGCTGCACCATCTCCACCGCCCAGCCTTCGCCGTCGGGCAGGTCCTCGCGCTGCAGGCCAGGGAAGAACGGCTCGATCTGGCTGAAGGTGTTCTCGTGCGTGAAGTACTGGATCTTCGGCGCAAAGGCCGGCGGATCGCTCAACACGTCGTTTTCAAGGTAGATCGAGAGATCGACGAACTTGCGGGTCATGGCTCTGCTCCTTTGGAAATGATCGGGTCGCGCAGGCCTTGCTTGTCGAGCAGCGGATTGGCGGTCATGCAAGCACTCCTACTTCAACAAGACCAGGCTGAGTTGCGGAAACGCCATCAGCAGCAACAGCACGCCGAACATCATCAGCGTGAACGGCGCCGTGCCGCGAAAGATGTCGCCGAGCGAGGTGTCCGGGTCGTTCAGCGTGCTCTTGATGACGAACACCGACAGGCCGAACGGCGGCGTCAGCAATCCGATCTCGACCGCGACCACGGTGACGACGCCGAACCACACCATGTTCATGCCGAACTGGGTCGCGATGGGCAGCATCAGCGGCAGCACGATGAGCATGATCGACGACGAATCGATGATCGTTCCCAGTGCAATGATGACCGCCACGTACAGGAACAGGAACGCCGCCTGGCCGAGCCCGGCCTGGGCCATCGTCTCGACCAGGAACTGCGGCATGCCCGACATCGCCAACATGCGGGTGTAGATGCTGGCGCAGATGATGAGGAAGCTCACCGCCACCGTCACGTGGCCGGTTTCGGTGAGCACGCTCCACAGGTTGCGCGCGTTCAGCTTGCGCTTCAGGAAGCCGATGAGCAGTGCCAGTGCCGCGCCCACCGCACCGGCTTCGGTGGCGGTGAAGAGGCCGCCGTACAGGCCGCCGAGCACGAGCAAGATCATCGCCGCGCTCGGCAGCAGCTTCCAGAGCAGCCTGCCGGGCGACATCAGCGCCTGCGCGTCGATCACCCGCGGCCGCGCATCGACGAAGACCAGGCCGGGGCGCAGGTACGACAGCGCGACGATGCCCACGGCATAGGCCAGCGCCAGCACCAGCCCCGGCACGATGCCGGCGGTGAACATGTCGCCCACCGACTGGTTCGACAGAAAGCCGTACAGGATCATCAGCAGGCTGGGCGGGATCAGCATGCCCAGCACCGACGAACCCGCGACCACTCCCGTGGCAAAGCCGGTGCGGTAGCCGAAGCGCTGCATCTGCGGCACCGCGACGCGGGTGAAGACCGCGGCCGAAGCGATGGAGATGCCGGTGATCGCGGCGAAGACCGCGTTCGCCGCCACGGTGGCCACGCCCAGGCCGCCGCGCAGGCGCCGGAACAACTGGTTCGCGACCTCGAAGGCATCCTTGCCGACGTCGGCCACCGCGACCAGGAAGCCGGTCAGCACGAACAGCGGCACGACGCCGAAGATGTGGCTCGCCACCGCATCGCTCGCGCCCTGCGCCAGCAGGTTCGCCGCCACCGACGCGTCGCCCTTGATCAGCCAGACGCCGATGAACGAGACCGTGGCCAGCACCACGGCCACGTGCATGCCGCACCAGATGAGCAGCAGCATCAGCAACAGCGACAGCGCCGCGACGAGTGCAGGCGCGATGCTCATCGCTGCGGCGCGCGGCCCAGTTGGCGCGCCCGTTTCAGGTCGGCGAGCGCCAGCAGCACGAAGGTGACGAGCGTGGCCAGCAAGCCGACCAGCATGACCAGCCGCACCGGCCACACCGGCGCGGTGAAGTCGCCGATCGCGCCGACGTATTCGCGGATGCGGATCGACTCGACCAGCGGCGACCAGGCGGCCCACAGGATCACCGCCATCAGCGCCGCACCCACCAGATGGAACGCCGCCTGCAGGCGCGACGCGGCCACCGGCCGCTTGCGCTTCAAGCGATCGAGCAGCACGTCGGCACGCGTGAAACGCCCGCTGTGCAGCGTGTCGGCGAGCTGCAGGAAGACGATGCCGACGATCGACAGCGAGACCAGCTCGGTGACGCCGCGCACCGGCGCCCTGAACAGGTTGCGGCCGAGGACGTCGCTGTTGATCAGCAGCATCAACGCCACGATCCACAGCGTGCCGATTGCGTTCATCGCCCGGCCCAGGCGCTCGAAGCGCCAGGGCAGCGGTGTGCCGTAGGAATCGGCCGGCGCCGATGCCTCGGCCACGGGGGCGCCCGGCACGAGCGGGGTCGGCGGCATCGGCGCGCCCGGCATCAGTTCGCCGTCCAGTCGCGCGGCAGTTGCGTGCCGGCCTTCTTCAATGCATCGGTGTAGCCCTTCAACACCTCGTTGCCCGGCCCGCCCTTGGACACCACATCGGCGCTCCAGGTCTTGGCCACGGGGCCCAGCGCATCGGCCCAGCGCTTGCGCTCGGCGGGGCTCAACTCGCTGATCTTCGCGCCGCCATTGGCCATGTTCTGCAGCGCGGTGTCGACGGCCGCAGTCTGCGCCTTGGCGTACTGTGCCGACCACTCGTCGGCAGCCTCGCGCAGGGCCTTCTGCACCTCGGGCGGCAGCTTGTCGAAGCGCGCCTTGTTCACCGTCAGGCCGCCCGAGAACATGGCGCCGAAGTTGACCTTCGTGACGTAGGGCGCCACCTCGTGCAGCTTGGCGCCCCAGGCCCCGGTGGCGAAGACCACCGCGCCCTCGGACACGCCCGACTTGATGTCTTCGTAGTAGCTGTTCAGCGTGCCCGCCACCGCCACCGCACCGGTGCCCCTGACCCAGTTGGCGGCCGGTCCCGGCGCGCTGATCTTCCTGCCCTGCAGGTCTTCGATGCGCGTCAGCGGAAACTTGGTCCAGATGTGATACGAGTCGAGCGCCATGCCGCTCAGGTAGACCAGGCCGCTCTTCGACCAAGCTTCGCCCATCGCCGGAATACCGGCCTGCAGCTCGGCCACGGCCTTGGCCACGACGTTGATGTCGTCGCTGCCGAACGGCGTGTAGTAGGTGACGTTCTGCAGCGGGAACTTCGCGGCCTCGAAGATCGTGCTCACGAGCCCGATGTCAGCCACGCCGTCGGCCACGCCCTTCGACTCACCGCCCAGCTTGACCAGCGTGCCGCCCCAGGCCTTGGTCCAGTCAATCCTGTACTTGCCGCCGGCCGCGGCCAGGCGCCGGTCGACGCCGGGGATGAACACCTCGTCGGTCATCTTGACCCACAGGAACACCGGCGGGTGGCCGGCGACGACGGTCAGCTTGATGGCCTCCTGCCCCAGCGCCGGCGCGGCCGCGGCCAGGCCGAGCCATGTGGTGCAGAGGGTGGTTCGCAACAGGCGCTTGATCATGAGGGTCTCCTGGTCTTGTTGACGGATCGGCTACGGGCAATCTTCGCTTGCAACACGGCGGCAATGCCGGCGACGACGAACTCGACCAGCAGCGCGCAACGCAACCGAGGGCATGGCCATGCCCGGCACTGTACGCATGCAGCCCTTGTTGAACACTCGTTCAAACCCCCAGCGCTGCCGTGACGCGCCGCGGTTCACTGCGGCGGGCCGGCGCCGACAAGCGCCTGGCGACTCCCGCGCCCATGCGCCAGCCGGCGTGCGCATGATCTACTGCGCCTGGGCTGCCGAAACCGCCGGATCGTCAGTTTGCGAATGGTGGCTGTTGCAGGCATTGAGCTCAGCCCCTCACCCCAAGTGCGCGCAACCAGGCATCCACTTGGCCGAAGGCGTCCTGCTGCCATTGGTCAGGGGTGCGCTCGCCCAAGACCTTCGTCTCTTCAACGAATCGACGAACGCATGTCGGGCCGAAGCCATCCGCGGTATCGAACTTGCCGTCGATGAAGGCATATCCTGTTGCGCCGCTGGCGTGATCGAGCAGCGGCCGGCAGGCGTTGGCAAGCGCCTCAGGACCCCCGGGATAGTTCCTGACGCAGTAATAGATGTCATAGGCGTCTTTCTGCTTGTAGCGTCCTTCGATCGCATGCCCTTTCATGGCGAGGAGCGCTGGGATCGAACAAACGGCAATCTCGACGCGGTTGGTGCCACCGGCGGGCATCGGGCCGGTGATCGCCACCAACTGGTAAAAGCGAAGAGCCAGATCCGCGCCGTCCGCCCTTTGCACCGCGAAGTCGCTGATCAGCGGTGGGACGTTCTTGACAATTTCAGCGTCCCGGGGCATCAAGAAGTCGACGACGACGTCGATCTGAGCGCCGCCATCTTCCGTGGCAACCTGGCGCACGAGCTGAAAGCGCCGAAGTTCTTTGCGCTGTTGATACCCATGGCCCAGTAGCGCATCGATGAGCATCGCGTATTCACCGCCCCCCAAGGCTTGCGCATCCAGCCCTACATCCACATCGAGTGTGCCGACGTGCGGCATGTCCTCGTTGCCGAGCAGCAGCCAAGGCACCGCACCACCAACGATGGCGAACTTTCCCTTGAAGCTTCCCAGGATTTGACCGATCTCGATCAGCACCGTCTTCACAGCTGCCGTCGTGCGATCGTCATAGTCGGCGGCTGACTGCGGTTCATTCGGAGTCATTTCGACCATGTCAGTTTCTCGCGTCGCAGATGATTAGCCGCCTCCTGACCACGCTCGCCAGCGACGGTTAGATCGAGATAGGTCTGAACCGGGCTGGTGCAGATTGCTCCGGGAGCCGGCTCGACAGTGTCGTGGAGCAAACCTGGATACTTGAGCAAGGTCACCACCACACTCTCGCCTTTGGAAACTGAAGACAGCTTCAATGCGGCGTGAAGGCGTTCGACACCAGTCTCGTCCGCATAGAGGTACTGCGCGCCGGTGCGGCCATATGGCGCCAGCCAGTGCGCCGCCGAGAACGACGCGAAGGCGGCATGTCTCGTCGTGCGCTCCGAGAGCAGCGCTCGACGGGCAGCTTCCTCGAACGCACCGCCATGCAGCGTTGTATAGAAGCTCATGCGTTTGCCGGCCGGCGGCTCGTAGGCATCTCGCCAGCCGTCCAAAAGCGCGTCGGGGTAAGACAGGAACAGGCCACCGTCGGACACCTTCGCCCATTCGCGGTCGAGCAAACTCGCGCGCACGTTGCTGACGTGGCCGAGGCTGACCCCGGCATTCTGTGCAAGGTCAGTGACTCGCCAAGCTCGGCTCGGATCGCGAAGCATCACACGCAACACTTGTGCGGACTTCGGTTTGAACATCGACTTGAGTTCACGCCGCTCGATTGCTGGCTTGCTCGCGACCAGGCGTTCGATGAAGACCGTATCGAACAGCAAGCGGGCATTGCCTTCGAGGTCGAGAAAGCCTAGCGATTCCTCGCGACACAACGCCTGTGCTTCGGGGGACAGATAGGGGGCAACAAGAATGGGCGTGGCCTGCTGCGCGTGATGAACCATGTGGTTGCGCAACTGAAGCGCGGCCATCCGAACATGGCGTGGCTGGCCACTGGACTTCACTTCGCAGACTAGCGTATGGCGCCGGCCGGACAGGTCGATGTGTGCAACGATATCGACACCGCGATCCGAGCCTACAGGCTCGAGTTCGATGTCCACGATCTTGATTGCAGGCACTTGCTCCAGCAACTCCCTTAGCGCCTTCACGGCGGCGCTTTCTAGATGTTTCATTGATTCCGGCGTTTTCAGCATGCGCTGAAAATACCATTTCTAGTGAAACTGTCAAGACACTTTCCTTTCAACCGTGAGCGTGCTTTCAACGAACGCCGAAAGTGTCTTGTGCGGTGAAACTGCTGAGCAGGTACGCGGTACCTGCGGGCATCTTCGGGGTCGAAATCTGACGCGAACGACCACCCTGGTTCCACCTGACCCTGTGCTCAGGGTCGAAAGCGGGATCACCCCCTGATGATCCGGCGTCACGCGAGCGCACACTGCAGCTCGGCCGGCCATTGAATTGGTGCCAGCCCGCACGCACTGCCTCGAGGTCGTGGCCGCATCTGAGCGCACCCGCCCCTACTGCGTCCAGGACAGGACCCTGTGGCCGGCGCATCAGCCCCACCGGGCTGCATCGAAGCCGGGACCTGCGGTCTCCCGTGCGGTCACCGCGCGCCAGTCGCAACAGCTGGCCCCGCCGGCAGGTCAGCGCGGCGGGAACATGTCCTTGATCTGCTGCAGCGCCGTCGGGTCCTCGATCGTCGTCAGGTCGCCCGGGTCGCGGCTCTCGCAGACGGCCTGGATCGCGCGCCGCAGCAGCTTGCCCGAGCGTGTCTTGGGCAGTACGCTGACGAAGCGCACCCGCGACGGCCGCGCGACCGCGCCCAGTGTCTGGTCGACGAGCTTCATGATCTCGCCTTCGAGCTTGAGCTTCGCCGCCTCGTCGCCCAGCGCGCTCGTGTCCTTGGCGATGACAAAGGCCATCGCCACCTGGCCCTTGAGTTGATCGGCCACGCCGACCACCGCGACCTCGGCCACGTTCGGGTGGCCCGAGATGCTTTCCTCGATCTCGCGCGTGCCCAGGCGGTGGCCCGCGACGTTGATCACGTCGTCGGTGCGGCCGAGGATGAAGAAGTAGCCGTCCTCGTCGCGCACCGCCCAGTCGAAGGTGCTGTAGACCTGCCGGCCTGGCACCGTCTGCCAGTAGGTGCTGACGAAGCGCGTGTCGTCGCGCCACACGGTCTGCATGCAGCCGGGTGGCAGCGGGCCTTCGATCGCGAGCACGCCCTTCTGCTGCGCGCCGCGCATCTCTTCGCCGGTGTTCTCGTCGAGCAGCTTGATGTTGTAGCCGTACATCGGCAGGCCGGGGCTGCCGAACTTGCTGGGCAACTTCTGCACCCCGTTGGCCAGGGCGAGGATCGGCCAGCCCGACTCGGTCTGCCAGTAGTTGTCGATGATCGGCCGGCCCAGCGCTTCGGCGATCCAGCGGCCTGTCGGTTCGTCGAGCGGCTCGCCGGCGAGGAACAGCGCGCGCAGCGAATCGAGCTTGTAGCGCTTGAGCTGCGCCGGGTCCTGCTTCTTCAGCACGCGCACCGCGGTGGGTGCGCTGAACATCGCCGTGACCTTGTACTTCTCGACCAGGCTCCACCAGATGCCGGCGTCGGGCCGCGTCGGCAGGCCTTCGTAGAGGATCGTCGCCATGCCCGCGATCAGCGGCCCATACACGATGTAGCTGTGGCCGACGACCCAGCCGATGTCGCTGGTGGAAAAGTAGGTCTCGCCCGGATTGCCGCAGAAAATGTGCTTCATGCTCGCCGCCAGCGCCACCGCGTAGCCGCCGGTGTCGCGCTGCACACCCTTGGGCTTGCCGGTGGTGCCGCTGGTGTAGAGCGTGTAGCTCGGGTGTTCGGCGTCGACCCAGACGCAGGGCACGACGGTCTTCAAGTGCTGCTCGCGCAGCGCCGCGTAGTCGACGTCGCGGCCCGCCACGCGCTCGAACGGGGCCAGGCCGCGGTTCACCATCAGCACCTTGGCCGGCTTGTGCGCGGCGAGCCGGATCGCTTCGTCGAGCAATCCCTTGTAGGGCACCACCTTGCCGCTGCGGCTGCCGGCGTCGGCGCTGACGATGACCGTCGGCTCGGCGTTGTCGATGCGCGTGGCCAGGCTGCCGCTGGCGAAGCCGCCGAACACCACCGAATGGATCGCGCCGATGCGCACGCAGGCGAGCATCGCGAACGCGGCCTGCGCCACCATCGGCATGTAGATCAGCACCCGGTCCCCCTGCTTCACGCCCAGCGCAAGCAGGATCGCCGCCATGCGCTGCACTTCGGCGTGCAATTCGCGGAAGGTGTAGACGCGCTCCTCGTTCGTCTCGGTCGAGACGAAGATCAGCGCGTTCTGCTCGGCGCGGGTGGCGAGATGGCGGTCGACGGCGTTGTGGCAGAGGTTGGTCTGGCCCCCGACGAACCAGCGCGCAAACGGCGGCTTGCTGTAGTTGCAGACCTGGTCGAACGGTCGGTGCCAGTCGACGAGCGCGGCTTGTTCGGCCCAGAAGGCGTCGCGGTCGTCGATCGAGCGGCGGTAGAAGCTGGCGTAATCCATGGTGTCTCCTGGGGCTGGGTTCTGTTCGATCCACCGCGACGCAGCCACGGCGCCTCGAGCGGCATCGGGACCACGACGCATTTTCCGCCACGGTGCCTGCGCGGCACTGACTTGGCGCAAGGGCGCATCAGGCCAGCTTCGTGTTGCGCACGGTGTAGCCAGCGCAGGGAAGCGGTCACCTGCGGTTTCCAGGTTCATATTCATACGACCCGCCAAAGGCCATGCGTGGCGAAAGGCGGGGCCACTCATGCCGGGGCGAATCGTGAACTCGACCGCCTTCCCGAACAATCGGTCGCTGTCGTGCCACCTCATCGACACATGGATAAGCATCAAATGATGCTACATTTGATGTCAACCCCAGGAGGCGAGAACATGCGCACGACGATCAACATCGATGACGAGCTGCTTGCGAAGGCCACCAAGCTGGCTGGCCCGATGGATCGGACCGCCATGGTGAGCGCGGGCTTGAAGGCACTCATCGAACGCGAAAGCGCCAGGCGTCTTGCCCGGTTGGGAGGTACGCAGCCCAAATTGAAGGCCGCGCCGCGCAGACGCAAGGGGAGTCCAGTTTGATTCTGGTCGACACGTCCGTGTGGGTCGATCACTTTCGCCGGGGCGATCCTCGGCTTGTCGACCTGCTGGAACGATCGATCGTCATGATGCATCCGTTTGTGGTTGGCGAGGTTGCTTGCGGAAGTTTGCACGAGCGCGTGTCGATCCTGGAACTGCTCCTGGATCTGCCGGCCGCCGTGGTGGCTGAGGGCGACGAAGTTCTGCGGTTCATCGAGCACCGCGTCCTGCATGGCAAGGGCATTGGGTATGTCGATGTTCATCTGCTGGCATCGGTGGCGTTGACCGAGGGAGCCAAAATCTGGACTCGCGATAAGAAACTGCGCTTGGTCGCGGACATGCTTGGCTGCGCACATCAAGAGACGGCTCATTGAGCATCCGGTGAACTGCCTGTCACGCCAGCCAGCCCCAGCCAACAAGCGACGCTCGCGAACGACCGCTTCAACAACGCTGAGTTGCCCGGTTCAAGCTCGACGGGCTTGAATGCGCCTGCCGGTCATCAGTACCCCAACGCAAGCCCCGTGTTGCGGCGCGGATCGTTCGCTCCGTAGAAACGGTTGTTGCCCACCGGCTTCCCGCCGAGCGATGGGGCGCCGACGAGGATGGCCGCCAGGTGATTCGCCGGCTGCGGGTTGCCCAGCTTGTGGCCCATGCCTTCGAGGGTCTTGCGCGTGTCGGGGCTGAGGGCGAAATTCTCGACACTCGTCGTCTCGGGCAGCCACTGCTGGTGGAATCTCGGCGCGTCGACGGCCTCCTGCACATTCATGCCGTAGTCGATGACATTGATGATGGTGTGCAGCACCGCGGTGATGATGCGGCTGCCGCCCGGGGTGCCGACCACCATCACCGGCTTGCCGTCCTTCGTGACGATGGTCGGGCTCATCGAACTCAGCGGCCGCTTGCCAGGTTGAATCGCATTCGCTTCGCCCTGCACCAGGCCGTAGAGGTTGGGCACGCCGAGCTTCGAAGTGAAGTCGTCCATCTCGTTATTCAACAGCACGCCCGTCTTGCCGGCAGTGACCTTGGCGCCGAACCAATCATTCAGTGTGTAGGTGACGGAAACCGCGTTGCCGAACTTGTCGACGATCGAGTAGTGGGTCGTGTTGCTGCCTTCATGCGGTGCGACGCCGGGCTTGATGTCCTTCGAGACGCCAGCCACGTTCGGCGCGATCGCCGAGCGAATCTTCGCGGCATAGGTCTTGTCGAGCAGGCGGTCAAGCGGGTTCTTGACGAAGTCGGGGTCGCCGAGGTAGCTGTTGCGATCGACGTAGGCGTGGCGCATGGCCTCGATCTGGTAGTGCACGGCCTGCGCCGAGCGGAAGCCGAGCTCCTTCAACGGATAGCCTTCGAGGATGTTCAGGATCTCGCAGATCACCACGCCACCCGAGCTGGGAGGCGGCGCCGACACCACGCCGTAGCCGCGGTAGTTGCATTCGACCGGCTTCATCTCGCGCACCTTGTACTGGTCGAGGTCGGCCTGGGTCATGATGCCCTTGCCGGCCTGGCTCGAGGCGACGATCGCGGCGCCGACCGGGCCCTTGTAGAAGCCGCTTTCCCCCTGCTCGCTGATCGCCTTCAAGGTCGCCGCAAGGTCCTTCTGCACGAGCTTCTGGCCGGCGGCGAAGGGTTCACCGTTGTTGAGGAAGATCATGGCCGTGGCCGGGTCTTTCCTGAAGGCTTCGGTGGCGGTGACAAGCATGTCGGCGTCGCCTTGCTCGAGCACGAAGCCCTCTTGCGCATACCTGATGGCCGGCGCGATGAGTGCGGCGCGTTTCATGCTTCCGTACCTGGCAAGCGCGAACTCCAGGCCGGCGACGCTGCCCGGAACCGCGACCGCAAGGTGGCCGACGGTGCTCGCGCCCTTGACGACGTTGCCGTGCCGGTCGAGGTACATGTTCGCGCTGGCGGCCAGGGGTGCCTTTTCGCGGAAGTCGAGAAAGGTCTTGCGGCCGTCGGCGAACTGGATCGTCATGAATCCGCCACCGCCAAGGTTGCCCGCTGCCGGGTAGACCACCGCGAGCGCATAGCCGACAGCGACCGCCGCATCGACCGCGTTGCCGCCGTCTTTCAAGACATCGACTCCGACGCGTGTGGCAAGGTGTTGCGCCGCGACCACCATGCCGTTCTCGGCGGCCACCGGCGCCTGCGACGCTGCCTGCGCGTGGCTGAAGCAGAGGGCAAATGCCGCGGCGAATAGCGGGTGGACTCCGAGCGCAATCTTCATGACGATGGTCCTGTGAATTGTGGAGTGATGCCCCGGCACAGCGAAGCAAGTCGGAGACGCCGAGCCCAAGCCAATGTAGTTGCCCGGGAGTCGGCATGCGGGGCCCGCTTGATAGGGCTTACACCGGGCCAATTCTTGCTCAAGCGCCGCGCCCGCGGGTCGCAACGACTTGGGTCGCAGTACC
>Ga0315275_10001792_pt1 | contig 19151 bp, 11 predicted proteins | sample YL17G03_0_MG_FD_205557 | JGI IMG/M metagenome (GOLD analysis project Ga0315275, IMG submission 205557) | Sediment microbial communities from Yellowstone Lake, YNP, Wyoming, USA - YL17G03_0 | ecosystem: Environmental > Aquatic > Freshwater > Lake > Sediment | place: USA: Wyoming | collected...
CGTTCAGGTTATCCATGACTGCATTGTGCAGGATACGGAAATTTACCGGAGGTTCGACACAAGGTCCAAGAAACTTTCCCTCTACCGGGAGAAGGAACAACTGCTGAACAGACACCCCGTCCTCAAGAAGATGATTGACGTTAAATTCCTCAGGTCTCTGGACCCCAAAAGGGGCGGGCTGGTAGGGAAGGTCGGATGGCTTCCTGCGGCACTGGTCATAACGGATGAACGCATACGGGGAATGTGCCGGAACCTCTTCACCCTTCCCAAAGAATATGCCGAGAAAACAGGCATACGCTATGGTTCCTGCCCCGGATCAGGGAAACTCTCTGCCTGTCCCCCCTTCTCGCTCGCTTCCCGGGAGGCGAGGGTAAGGCTTGACCAGGCTGACATCTTCATTGCGATCCAGTCCCAAACTTTTATTGAACCTCCGGGCATTCGGGCCTGGCAGGACGTCATCGCAAGTAAATTTAAGAAAGAGATAGAGAAACGCATGGGCAAGGGTGCCGTTACGATTGCCTTCGGGGCCGGCCCCTGCCAGCTCTGCCACCCGAAACCCTGCCTGGGTGGTGGCAAGTGCCGTATGCCTGAGAGACGCCTCTGTGCCCTCGAATCTGTGGGCATCCCGGTGGCCCAGCTCAATAAAGATATGGCGCTGTTAACCGGCAATCCGGATTGGAAAAACAGGTTTATCAAGTATTTTGGCACCCCAAGACAGAGCAGCAAAGAATGGAAGCTTACCTTCGGGGTTGCAGTGAAATTAGAGTAAAAGCCCGTTATCGAGTAACCAATGAAAAAGCAGGCTTCTGAGAATAAAAATATTTATGGATGGAGAGGGAGAATCCTGAGGGTTGATCTTTCGCAATCAAAAATATGGGATGAAGAGCTTTCCCCGAAATATATTGATGGATATATCGGAGGGGCAGGAATAAATGCCAGGTTGTTTTACGATTCCATGCGTCACCATCCGCATGCAGATCCCCTTGCACCGGAAAACCCGCTTATTTTCGGCTGCGGCCCGCTTGTTGGAACCCGGTTTCCCTCTGCCAGCAGGTTTACCGTAACCGGCAAAAGCCCGCTCACCGGGATTTTTGGTGACAGCAACGCGGGAGGGTGGTTCGCAGCTCGGCTCAAGCAGGCAGGATATGACCATCTTATCATCCAGGGCAAAGCCGAGAGGCCTGTGGCGCTTCTCATTGAGAAAGATAAAGCGCTGAAACTGGTCGATGCAACAGATCTCTGGGGCCTTGACATCTATGCCACGGATGAAAAGATCCATAAAAAGTACGGCGCCTGTGAAACAGCCCGTATCGGACCCGCAGGGGAAAACCTGGTGAGATATGCCAGTATTTTATCCGGAAGCAGAAGGGTCAGTTCCAACGGCCGGACCGGCATGGGATGTGTAATGGGGTCCAAGAATTTGAAGGCCATTATCGTTAAGGGTTCCGGCACCGTGCCGGTAGCCGATGAATCGGCGTTTGAGATACTGGCTAAAAAATACCAGGATATATGGAGTAAGAGTCACTGGGTACCTCTCAAAAGAGACTACGGCACTATGGTGTTGTTATATCAGATAGCTGAACAGGCACGCATAAAAAATGAACAGGAGCCGATGACCCCTGAACAGCTTGAGAAATATGACCTGGAGACCTACAAGCAGAATTATAAGACAGGCCAGACTGCCTGCTACCGGTGTCCTTGTGCCTGTACCCAGAAATGGGAGATCAGAGACGGGGCCTATAAAGGTGACAGGGGAGACAAGCTTGAATATGGCCACCTGTTTCATCTGGGACCTCTTCTCGGGATCTTTGATTTCCCCGCCATGCTGCACCTGACTGATGTATGTAACAGGATGGGTATGGATTGCATCCAGTTCGGATTCAATATGGCCTTTGCCATGGAGTGTTTTCAAAGGGGAATTATCGGCAGCGAGGAAACCGGTGGCCTCACGTTGAACTGGGGAGATGACCGGCTTGTTGGAAAGATGATGTTGCAGGCGGCAAAACGGGAGGGGTTCGGCGATATCCTTGCTGAAGGCACTCCCGGGATGGTATCCCGTATAGGGCCTGATGCCGAGCCCTATGGATTTCATACCAAAGGAATGGCATTCACCTACAGCTGCACCTACGGCCTGCCCATGAGCCTTGCATCATCGGTGGCATCCCGGGGCGCTGATCACCTGAAGGGCCATCCCTTTCCCGCAATCATTGGCCACCAGGAAATGCTTGAGAAGATTTTTGGAAAGGACATGCCCGAAGAGATTATAAACCACACAAGCCCGGTGGCAAAGGGGCGGGTTGTCTGGTGGCAGGAAAACTACAAGATGATTATAGACAGCCTGGGACTCTGTTTTCTTCCCGTGGTAAATTCCACCGTGTGCAGTGAGCCCCTCATCCTCACTCAGGAGATGGGTGAGATGTATCAGGCAGTGACCGGACGGGACCCATCCGGGCTTTTTACATCGGCTGAGCGGGCCTACCAGGTTGAGAGATGCTTCAATGCCCTGCAGGGGATTACCAGAAAAGATGATGTCAGAAAGGGAACGATGCGCGGAGAGAGCAATCCAATTGAACTCCCGGGCATGCTCGATGAATATTATCTATACAGAGGATGCTCAAAGGATGGGCTGCCCACGCGCAAAAGACTTCATGAAACAGGGTTAACAGACCTCGCTGAAGATCTTGCCAGGAATAAAAAGCTTGCCGGGGAAGAATGTCCATCTCTATCTGAACTGTTGCAGAATTCTTCTGACGTTGCGGGATAGCGGGGTTCTTCAATTCAAAGAGGCGAACTGGCTCAACCTTCTTCATCGGCGGGACAACGGTGCTCGTCTGGAAGCAGTTCGGCTGGTTCGGGCTCTATGAAATCGTGCCGGGATTTATCCTTTCAGTCCTCGCCATCATCCTGGTGAGTTTGCTCGATAAAGCACCATCTCAGGAGATTCAGGAAGAGTTCGAACGAAGCCGGGCCTGTGAACAGTAAACCCCTTTCACAAACTATTCATGTAGTATGAAAGCCAATTGAGGGTAAAGAGGGTCTGATGACCACGGAAAGCCAACAACCTGCAGAACAACAAAAAGGTTTCATCAGGGATCTTACCCGGGGGAGCATCAGCCGGAACCTCTGGTTCTTAGCCCTCCCCATGATCCTGGGACTCCTCTCAGAGACTGCCCTGGGTCTGATCGATATGTTCTACGTGGGCAGGCTTAATCCTCAGGCCATCGCTGCCGTTTCCATGGCGAGGATGCTGTCATGGACTCTCATGATTATTGCTGAAGGGATCTGTATAGCTTCCACGGCCATGGTTGCCCGGTTCTACGGGGCTGCGGAAAAGGAGATGACCAACCGGGTAGCCAATCAGTCTGTCCTCTTGGGGATGGCTTCCTCTGTCACGATCGGCATCATAGGCTGTTATTTTGCCGGAGACCTCCTGAGGCTGGTAGGTGCAGAGCCTGCGGTGGTACGCACCGGGATTAACTATATGCGGATAACCTTTCTGGGCAGTATCACCATGTTTCTCCTTCTGGTGTGTGATGCCCTTCTGCGGGGAGTAGGCAACACGGTACTTCCCATGAAGATCTTTGCCTTTACCTGTGTGCTGACAGCGGTGATAGACCCGCTCCTCATCTTTGGGCTGGGGCCGTTCCCCCGCCTGGAGGTTACCGGGGCAGCCTGTGCCAACATTTTTTCCCGGGGTATCGGGGCGGTTATCGTGCTCTACCTTCTCACCCGCAAGGCATCGCGGGTTCAGATCTCACTCAAGAAGCCGAAGGTCGAGCTTGATCTCATGTGGAGGTTGATCAAGATCGGCATTCCCGGCACCCTGAGACTTGCCCTCTGGTCTTTAGCCGATCTCGTGATGATCAAGGTGATTGCCCTGTTCGGAACCTTTGCAGTTGCCTCCTACGGGATAGGGTTGCGCCTGGAGAGCCTTGTCTTTATGATAGGAATCAGCCTTGCTGCCTCTTCGACCACCCTCGTCGGGCAGAACCTGGGTGCCTCCCAGCCTGACCGTGCCGAAAAAAGTGCGTGGGTGGCAACAGGCCACTGCGCCTTTATCCTCGGCCTCGTGACCCTGCTCTATGTGTTCGCTGCCTCGCCCCTCGTAGCCCTTTTCACCAAGGATCCCGAAGTAATCCGGATAGGAACCCTCTACCTTCAGATCACCGCTGTGAGTTATGTGTTCAGGGGGGCGGGATATGTGATAGGGAGCTCGCTTAACGGGGCAGGCGATACGGTAGCACCCCTTATTATCACTGTGCTCGGCATGTACATTATCAAACTCCCGCTGGCGTATTTTTTATCCATCAACCTGCACTGGGGCGTAACAGGCATCTGGGTGGCTATCGTTGTTTCTTTTCTTTTCAATGCCGGTGCTTTGATCTTCTGGTTCATGCGGGGGAAGTGGAAGACAAAAAAGATTTAAGAAAGGCTCATTGCAGAGCATCTTCAATACGTTACCTTATGCATGATACTCTGAGAACAACGAAAAGTCTCATTCAAAGAAAATACTTTTATATTATCCTTCCGACGTTTGCCGGATCCGTCATCGCCTATCTCGACCGCGTCAATATTGCCTATGCAGCCCTCACCATGAATGAGGACCTCGGCTTTTCGGCCCAGATTTTCGGCATGGGAGCCGGTATCTTTTTCTTCGGCTATGTGCTCTTTGAAGTTCCGGGTGCGCTCATTGCGGAACGATGGAGCCCCCGCATCTGGATCGCCCGCATCATGATCACGTGGGGCATAATCTCATGCTGGATGGCATTCATTCAGAATGCCTGGCAGTTTTACCTGGTTCGGTTCATGCTGGGAGCCGCGGAAGCCAGTTTTTATCCGGTGGTGTACGCAAGCATTATCCCGCGCTGGTTCACCCCGGAGGAACGCCCCAGGGCAATTGCCTTCATGCTTGCTTCACTTCAGGTTTCGGCCATTATTGGTTCTCCGCTGGCCGGATGGCTTCTCGGGGTTCACTGGTTTGCTTTCAAGGGCTGGCAGATCCTGTTCGTTATGGAAGCAATTCCTGCATTCATTTTCGGCATTCTGATTTTGTCTGTGCTCTCGGACTGGCCGGAGGAGGTGAGCTGGCTTACTCACGAAGAGAAGCAGTATTTAATGGCGCAATACAAACAGGAGAGAGCAGCCAAAGAGGGAGTCCGGCAGTATACCGTGTGGCAGGCGCTCCGCGACTGGGAGGTACTCAAGCTCTGCCTGATTTATTTTTTATGGATTAGCGGCTACTGGGGTTTCAACTACTGGATGCCCACCGTGCTGAAGGAGGTTTCCGGCTGGTCAAATCTCGCCATTGGCTGGCTGATTGTCATTCCCATGTTTCTGTCGCTCATAGCAATGCTCTATACGGGAATCTCTTCTTCGAAAACCGGCGAAAAGCGATGGCACGGTGCTCTGCCTATGTTTATCGGGGCGGCAGGTATGGGTATCGGTACGTTTATCAGCAATCCATCTCTTAATTTTATTTTTGTCATCATTACGGCAATTGGCGTGTACAGCGCTTTTGGTGTGTGGTGGTCATACCCGACAACATTCCTGTCCGGGATGGCTGCTGCCGGTGCAATTGGTCTCATTAATTCTTTCGGCAATGTCGGCGGCTACGTCGGCCCCTATCTTACCGGTTTTGTGAAAACGATGACCGGTTCTTTTCACTGGGCCTATGTTTATCTCGCCTGTTCACTGGCTGCAGCCGGTGTCCTGATGCTCACCTTAAAAAGAAGATGAGCAATGATAGGCGGAGGTCTCTGAAACACAGGGTTCCTCGTTGCTCAACAACATTTTTTCGACAATTCTAAAGCTTGCTTCACTGCAAATTCGAAACTCGCTTGCGCTCAGACAGCCGCATTTGCGGTCGTTTCGCTCGCTAAGAATTGTTATCGAAAAAATTTTGAATTCGCACTCAGAACCCTGTTATGACTTTTTCAGAGATCCCTCGGCAGACTGCATGGCAAAAAGCCTTCAAAGGGAGTCCTGCAGCAGGGATTACAGTCCCTTTTTCTCAAACCATTGGAAGAGGATGAGCGCGGCGATAATGAAGAAGGGAATGACGAGCCAGTGGTTCACTCCTAACAGTTCAGGGAGCGTGATTTTTCCGTAGTTGCCCCAGGTCAGAACAGTCTTCACAAGGGAGTCGTAGGCCTCGGCAAAAAGGGCGGCACCAATAAGCATGCCTGCCACACCCCAGACCGCATCCCATCTCCCTTCTCCCAGGGCGCCCACTGAGGTGCCAGGGCAGTATCCGAGCAGGGCCCAGCCAAAACCGAAGATGAGGCCGCCCAGGATGTTGCCGCCCAGGACTGTCGGCTTGAGAGAAAGTGCAGCGAGCCCCAGATCTTTCAACAGATAGACACCCACCATGCCAACCAGGATGCTGGAGAGCATGAACTTCACGATGGTCATATCCATCAATCTGAGCGCACCAAGCTGTCTGTCGTACCGGAGCACCTGTCCTTTTTGCAGCAGGTAACCAAAGAGTATCCCGGTGATGAGGCCGTACAGAAGTATCTTCATGTGCGGCTCCTCCGATAGAGGAAGTAGGCAATTATCATCCCCCCGATGAAGAAACATATCAAAGAGATGAAGCCGCTTACCGCAAGCTGGAGCGAACCGCTCAAGCCATGGCCGCTTGGTCAGCCGTCAGCCAGACGGGCGCCAAACATGGCAACTGTTCCGCCGAAAAAGGCAACCAGACCCCGCCTGATCCGGCTTGGCCCAAACCGCGCCTCCCACATGGGAGGTAAGGCCTGCCACCTGAAGGTTCTTCCGGTCTTTGCAGCAATGAATGCCCCGATAAAGATACCAACCACAAACATCCACTGCCAGTCGATCTTCGGGGCCTCTTTCATGAAATAGGACATCCCCGCCACCCGGTCAGGACTGAACAGCTTCTCGATCATCCCAGCTGAGCGGACAAAGGTGGTTGAGGCTCCTAAGAATTTCCCGGCAATGGCAACTGAAAAGACAGAGACAAGCCCGCTTAAGGCTCCGGCGAGATAGGGATTCCAGTCTCTGTTTTGAGGGGTTTTCACGTCCAAAAGTCTCCTTTTGGTATTTCTAATAAGAAGAATATGTGATTAAGTTGTGCCGGTCAAGCCTTGTTTTAGCTGATGCAAAACGGGCGCTGATCCTGTCTTCCTCTGACGAGATTTTGAACTACTCTTTGGTGAGCCTTGAATAAGGAGTAGAATTTGGTGTGCCCCTGGAATTTAAAAAATATCTTATGTGAAGAGTGAAGATCTGACCCCATTTGTGTTGCTCATTTGTGTTGCTACTGTTTCCCCAAAGCCCATGTTTTTTCCTGACAAGAAAGGCAGAGAGAATTGATTTAAGTCAAACATATTTTTTTGTCTTGTAATACAGTAGAGAAAAAAGATCGGGAGGTACTCTATGAACCCATTCACAAAAGCGATAGCACTCTGGCTGGTGTTGAGCAGCACGGCAGTATGTGCACAGGCGAAATCTGTTATCCCCACGACTTTGACCGGTCAATCAGCAGGATGCATTGGCTGTCATCGTGAGCAAACACCCGGTGTCTATCAGGAATGGGGTGTGAGCAAGCATTATCGGAGCAATGTCGGATGTTTTGAATGTCACGGGGCTGAGGCAGGAGAACCGGACGCCATGGAACACAATGGCTACACCATAGCCGTGATTGTCAGCCCGAAGGACTGCTCCCGTTGTCATGAAAAGGAAACACGCGAGTTCCAGGCCTCACATCATTCTGATGCAGGGAAAATCATCGGCTCTCTGGATAATGTCCTGGCCGAAGTGTGCGAAGGGAATTTGACCTTCATGGGTGCTTCTGCAGCGGCAGTGAACGGCTGCTGGCAATGTCACGGCTCGGCAGTGAAGGTCGAACCAGGAGGAAAACTGTCTCCGACAACATGGCCGAATACCGGAATGGGCCGTCTCAACCCTGATGGATCGAAGGGCTCCTGCAGCGCCTGCCATATGCGGCATGCATTTTCTGCAGCCCAGGCCCGGCGCCCGGAGACCTGCGGGAAGTGCCACCTGGGACCTGATCACCCGCAAAAGGAGATCTATGAAGAATCAAAGCACGGGATCAATTTCTTTTCAAATGTTGAGAGAATGAATCTTTTCAGCAGCAAATGGGTGGTGGGCGAAGACTATTTTGCTGCCCCGACCTGCGCTACCTGCCATATGAGCGCAACCAGGGAACTCCCGGTTACCCATGACGTCGGCGCCCGAATCTCCTGGACCAATCGTCCGGCTGTTTCTGCGAAGGTTGATGCCGCAGCCTTCTCTGCAGGAAAGGCGGTGAAGCGATGGGAAGACAGGAGGAAGGACATGAAGGATGTCTGCAGCGCCTGTCATGCCGCACCGTTTGTTGAAAACTTTTATACCCAGTATGATGCATTGGTGAACCTCTATAACGAAAAATTTGCCAGGCCGGGTGTCCGTATTATGAAGTCATTGAAAGAAGGGGAATTGATCTCCTCCAGCACGGAGTTTGACGACAAGATCGAATGGACCTGGTTTCTCCTCTGGCACCATCAGGGCCGCAGGGCCCGGCACGGTGCTTCGATGTTCGCGCCGGACTACACCCAGTGGCATGGTATGTTTGACGTGGCCGAGATATTCTATACGGAGTTTATCCCGGAGGTTCGTTCCATCCTGCAGCATGCTAAGGAATCGGGCAAAGCCAGGGCTGCAGCAGATACTGAGAAAATTCTGCAGGAAATCCTTGACAGCCCCGACCATGCCTGGTTCACAGGGAAGATGTCTGAGAGCGAAAAAACAAAGCGCAGGAAAGCCCAGGAGGAATTTAACAAACGGTATCTGCCGGAATAATAAAGGTGCCTGTTCACATGAGCCCCTTTGACCCCTCTCACGCTTTTAGTACACACCACAGCCCAGCACTCTTCTGATCAGAGTGGCAATGGCTTGTTCTGTGAACCTGTCTGGACCTGAGCTTCCCGCCGTTGTTCCCGATTCCCTCACTTCTTCCAGTTTTTCAGATACTCAGACCATTTCTTTTCCACAATCTCAAACGACTGTGGGGCCTTCTCCTTCAGGAGGTTGCGGTTCAAGGGGGGGAAATCCTTGGGGCCTCCTTCTGCCGGGAGCTGGCGCGTTGCATCAATAACAATCTTGCTCGATATAAATCTCTGCGCCAGGCTTGGGTCTGGCATGAACGTGTTGGACTGAGGGATAATAAGGCTTGCGGGGTGGGGCTGCCACCGCGTGGCAACGGTATGGAGAACCTCGGTGATGTTCATGACATCAACATCTTTATCTACCACCACGATGATCTTATCTGTGGGGCTTCCGGCGGCGATCTGTCCTGCCGCTATCCCCTGGCCAGGGAATCTCTTATCGATGCTGAGAACGGTCATACCGATGGCCTCGTGGGGCTGATACATGTCAACTAGGTAGGGAATCACCTGTTTCAGCTTGAAGAAGGAACCCGCCTGCCAGGGCACCATGTGGGTGGTTTGCTCCATCCCGGTAAAGGAATTGTAGAAAATTGGCTTCTTCCGATGGGTGATGGCCTTTATGTTCATGTAAAAGGTACGCTCTCCTCTGCTGCCCAGGTACCCGAACATTTCACCATAGGGGCCCTCAGGTTCCGTTTCTCCGGTAGGCACTTCGCCTTCAATGACCATCTCGGCATTGGCGGGAACCATGAGGTCGCTGGTTTCGCACTTGACCAGTTCTACAGGCTTGCCTCTGAATCCTCCGGCAAAGGCAAGTTCGTCTTGTCCCAGATCGGCAAGCTTGGTGGAGCTCATGGCATAGACGATGGGATCTGTGCCAAGGACAACGGCAGCCTGCATCACCTTTTCTCCCCTCCGGCTTGCCCGCATCAGGTGAATTCCTCCATGCTGGGAGATTCCTGCGTTGAACCCTATCTTCTTCGGTCCCTTAACCTGGCACCGGTAGGTACCCACGTTGCGGCCAAGCTGGGGATCCTGCGTGAAGCAAGCGCCGGTGTTCACGTAGCGTCCAGCATCTGCGGGGTTGTTCTTGAACCAGGGGAACTTGGTGATGTCTACATCATCCCCGGTTATGATCACCTCCTTGCAGGGCGCCTTGCTCTTATCTACCACGACAGGCGGTATCTGTTTCCACTGACCGCCTGCATCTACACAGGTTGACATCTTGTTTATGACAGCCCGGTACATTTCCTTCTGGTTGTCGGTTATCTTCTCGATGCCGTAGACCATGGCGGCCGTGTCCCAGCCCGCGAAAAGGTTTGCAAGCATGGGCCCTTCTCTCCACTCGCCATCGATCTTTATCTTCTCGAACAAGACCGCCGGTGCCCGGTTAGCTCCATACTCGTCGACGAGCCGAAACATAAGGGCGGTGCCCTCATAGTTATCCTGATCCACCTCTTTCACTCTCAAGACCCTGCCCCGTGCCTCTAAAGCGGCAACGTACTCACGGAAAGAGTCATAGGGCCCTGTCGCCTTTATCGTTTCCGCACTGAACGAGAGAGAACAACAGAATAAAACCAGCATAACGGCCGATACCATCCAAAGACTGCCTTTCTTCTTCATAGTAACTTCTCCTTTCTTTTATGGGTTCATAAATAAAAAACTCCCCGAAGGGTGTGTGAGTAATCTCTCGAGGAGTTTTTAACAGATTATTTTAGCCACATCCTCTTTGACAGGACGGAAAGCCTGTAAGGTTTATTGGTATGGTTCCTTTTCTCCAGATTCCTTCATTCAATCTGTACAGTTGCATACCTCCCGCAGAAGTCCTTGATGAGGCGGTTGAACTCTTCGGGATACTCGATGTAGGGAGAGTGGCCGCAGTTGTTGAACAGGTGGAGCTGTGATTTCGGGTTGCTGGTACTCATGAGCTTGAAGAGCCCTATTCCGACCTCGTATGTCATCGAGGGGTCATTGTAGCCCCAGATGACGAGCGATGGTACCTTCATCTTTCCTGCTTTTATCTCTTCGTGTGCCTTCTTCTTCAGTTCCAGAAACGAGGGGTGGGCAGGGTTCATCCTGTGTTTTATCATCTGATTCCTCGCTTCATTCCTCTTGGGGAGATGCGTTGCCGTATAGGAATCTTTCACCTTCGTATCGGTGATGTTATTCATGGAGTAGGACCAGAGCTCCATCTCTCTCCGGATGCTTTCCGGGGAAGTCCCCTCGTCGGGGTTGACGAAGAACATGACGTACATCATAAAGGGCATGCTCCGGCCCAGAGGGTCATCAGGCGCCATGACGCTGTCCATGTTCACGAGAGACTTCACCATCTCCGGGTGATCCAGGGCGATGCGCGTTACCGGCCAGCCTCCTTGGGACTGCCCGACGAGGTGCACCTTCCCGATGCCCACTGCCTTCATAAACCCGTAAACGTGGTCCACAACCCTCTGGTAGTACTCCTCGTAATCCCTGTCCGTCCTGGGGTTGTCGGTGTGTCCCTGTCCCAGTCTGTCAATGACATAGACGTGAAAATACCTTGAGAGCTCGTCGAAGTTCTGTTCCCAGTTATGGGCGTTGCTCGTTTCACCTGCCTGTCCGCCGTGTACCAGGAGCAGTGCGTCCCCCTTTCCTTTTTCGAAGTACCGGGTCCGGATACCGTTCACGTCCACGAATTTCGCATCCTCATCCTTCATTGCCGAAGCCCATGCAGGGGGAGGAAGGTTCACATATGCCACCCCCTCCCTTTCCTGTCCGTTCTCCAGCTTCACCTTCGGAAAGATGATCTTGGCAGGGTACCTCTGCTGGCCCTGAACCTTGACCACTGCCTGGATAAAAGACTTCGAGCAGGTCAGGGGTTGTTGTATCGAATGAGCTTCCTTTACTCGGGCAGAGATCTCCTTCATCTCTTCTTCTGATAAGAGCGAGAGTGAAGGCCACTTGCCTCCGGGAAAAGAAAACCCTCCTGTGCCTGTCTGAGAGAGGTCCTGGGATTTTCCTGCTTTGATCGTGAGGATTTTAAAGGGAAGGTTCGGCTCGCCTGGATCTTCGAGAGCAGATTCTCTGACATGAACCCGGTCCGGCACCTCAATCGTTAAGCCCTGGCACACAATCCCGTTGGTATCAGTATTGACGATGCTGAGGGAGGCTGTATTTGCATTGTCCTCAGCCTTGAGAATCAGGTAGATACCCGGAGTTGTTGCCCCGATTCCGCACATCTTGAGAAACTGCTCATACTCTATTCTGATATTGGCCTCTGTTAACCCCTTCAGTGCGTAATGGGCCGGGATTTCAGCACCGCAGATGATAAACACCTTTCTCTCCCCCCGGTCCAGGGTGGTCGAGTCAAGGGTGCAATCTGCAACGGAGATGCAGGGAAAAAATAGGATGAGAGCGAGAATAAATCCCGGGCAGCTACAACGATTCCTTTTCATGAATGCTCCACGAGTCATAGTCCTTTTCCTCCTTTCATGAAGGACAGGTTAAACACAGGGCTTTTCCCCTGTTTGCGGTGTATGTTGCCTGATGAGCAAGCCGTTTAACCACCAAGGGGTAAAACCATTCACGCCTCCTTATGGGAGGAACGTTTCTCTGAGCAGGATTACATCAAAATTGGATTTTCCACCTCAACATAGGGGAAGAGGAAAGAGATGTCAAGCAAACAATTGTGGATTTCTAAAAAAGGAATAGAATTAGGTGTGCCCCTGGAATTGAAAAAATATCTTATGTGAAGAGTGAAGACCTGACCCCTTTCCCCGCCCTGGGCCTATGCATATCTCGCCTGTTCGCTGACCGCAGCCGGTCCTGTGAATATTAGTCGCACCGGTTCTCTGCTTGACCATAAAGCATATTGTTAGTATTTTAATAAGGGGCCTGTTAACTGCTGGATAAAGGACGTCAAGTGCATCAGGGAATCAACATTCTTTTTCGTTTCATTGGCGGAGCAGTCCGGCGGTTTCCGGTCCTGATCGCACTGGCAATTCTGTTGCCATCCTGCGCCATCCATAAAGGGCCGACCTCTCAGATCGAAACGCAAGCCAACCTTCCCCCGGATGAAGCAGAGCTGCTCTCTCTGGCGCATCTCAGCTATAAATTTCAGGGCCCTGTTGAAGACGTGAAACTTTCTCTCGAGGCGGCCGAACGCATTTTACAAAGGCAACCTCAAAACCAGCTTGCCAATTTCTATGCCGCGCGCGCCATCTTGTGGCTGATAGAGTTCGGCGGTGGTGATGTGAAGACGCTCGCCAACCGAGGCTATACCTGCGCAAAGGCTGCGGAGAAGCTCGATGCGGACCGTCCGGAGTATGCGTTCTTCGCGGGTGCTTTCAGGGGTTACCTCACCCGCGAAAGCCCCGTGATACATTTAGGGAGTATAAAAGAAATTTACGACGAGATGGATCGCGCAGCGAAGACAGGCCCCGGCTACGAAAAGGGTGCGCCCCTGCGTGCGCTCGGACTGCTGCTGGTGAAAGCCCCGGCGTGGCCGATGGGCATCGGAGACGCGGATGCAGGAATCGACTATTTGAAGAAGGCCGTGAAGACCTTCCCCGATTATCCCGCCAACCATCTTTGCCTGGCGGAGGCCTTGCTGGATACCGGCCGGACGGAGGAGGCGATTGCCGCCCTGTCGTGTGTGCGGGAGACCATCTCAGCGGGTACCTGGGGCGTTCCCGGACAGGTCTGGAGCCGGCAGCTCGAACGGCTGCGCGCTAAAGCCGCTGAGAAAACATCGTCGAAAGCCGATTAAAGCGGGTACGACGATACATGCACAGGTAATGACCATTGAGACGTGAGCATGAATAACGGACAGCCCAGGATCACCGTGCGTGAACGGTTCTTTGGAGGCCTGGCTGCCCTGACCATCAGGCACAAAGTCCTGTTGTTCTCGATCGTGGGAGTTCTGACGATCGCCTCTTTGATTTCCCTTTTCTTCCTGGAGATCCGCACCACGCGTCAGGGCATGACGCAAAAAAACCTTCCCGAGCAGATCCGGTTCAACCGGTACATGGATAACTTCGGCACGACGACCCAATTGGTGGTGCTGCTCGAAGGTCAGCCGGATCAGGTGAAGGCTGCGGCCGATGATGCCGCTGCGGCGCTTTCCCGGGACAAACAGTGGGTACGGAACGTCTTTTATCGCGTGGACATATCTACCTTCGAGAAGTCCGGACTTTACTACCTGAAGACAGAGGATCTGGAGAAAGCGTGTGCCTTCCTCCAGGATCACCGGGCCTGGCTCTCCGGACTGCTCTCTTCGAGGTCTCTCGCCGTGGCGCTCGACCGTATGAGCACGTTCCCCGGAGCGGCAACCTCGCCGTCGGGAGTACCCGGAGGCGTCTTCCCATTCCTCGACGCACTTCTCGGACAGTGGGCCGATTTTCTGGAGAAACCTGATCAGAAAAAATTTGAACTGATACCGAAAGACCTTGCCGGCAAACTCGCCGCAGAAGCTGGTGGCCAGATGACCGACGGCGGATATATCCTCGGGCGTGACGGCAAAAGCGCGCTGCTCTTCGTGCAGCAATCAAAGAACATCGACGAGACGAGCTTCACGCTGCCGTTCATGGCGTACTGCCGCATGGCAATAGCCGATGCTCTCAAAAGGCATCCGGGCGTAACCGCCGGCTTCACCGGCTGGCCCGTCGCCATCGAAGAAGAGATGAAGTTCCTCAAGAGAGACCTGGGCATCGTGACCATCGGCTCGACGGTGGGTATTCTTCTCCTGTTGCTTGTTTCATTCCGCTCGATCCGGAAGACGCTTTTCGTCTTTGTCCCGCATACGTTCGGTGTCATCTGGAACCTGGGCGCCACCTACCTTGTGGTCGGACATCTGAGCTATTTTTCATCGGTATTTTTCGGGTTGTTATTCAGCCTCGGGACTGAGTACGGCATCGTTTTCATCCGTCGGTTTTCCGAGGAAAGAACACGGGGCTGCGAGCCGGAAGAAGCCATCACCCGCACGTTCCAGACCGTCGGCCCCGGGCTCGTCACCTCGTCCCTTGCCACCGTGACCTCGTTCATCGCCATCAGCATCGCAGGTGTGCCCGGGCTCTCGGAGATGGGTACGGTCGCTGCCACCGGCATGTTCTGCCTGATCGCCGCGACGCTCATCATCCTCCCTTTGATCCTTCTCGTCTTCGGCATGCCCTGCAGTGAGGCGACGGAAGCGAAGGTGGTCGGATCAAGGACCATCAACTGGATCTGGGACCGCCTCGGGAAGTTCCCGGCCCTCGTTCTTGGTCTCGGCGTCGCGGTGACGATCATCGCCGTCGCGCTGGTGCCGATGCTCACCTTCGATTACAACATCGACAACCTGCTCCCGGCGCAGAGCGAGACGCTCGCGGTCTCCCGGAAGCTGGAAAAGCTCACCGGCTATAAATCCCAGTACCTCGTCGTTACCGCGGACAACCTGGACCAGGCAAGGAAGATCCATCATCTCCTCCTTCGAAAACCGACGGTCGGGAACGTGGAATCGTTGTCACCCGTCATTCCGGCCGACCAGGAGGCTAAGCAGAAAGTACTCGCGTCGCTGTCCGGGGTCTTCACCAGTCTTCCGCACCTGCACTCTCGCGGGGACAGCGACCCCGCCGCAATTCGCGCGAAGCTCGTGAGCTTTATCGCAGACCTCGAAAAGAAACAGGAAGATGCATTTTCGGCGGGACTTACCAGGATCGTCGGGCAACTCGACCATCTGATCGGCCGTCTCCAAAACATCGTCAGACTCCTCGATTCGCCGGACGCGACCACGCGGGAAGCAGCGTTTGAGTCTGCTGTGGCGCAATCCTTTACCGAGGGACGTGAAAGGCTCAACCCCATGCTCGCGGCTTGTCCGGTCACGATCGATTCCATCCCGAAAGACCTGAAAGAGCGGTTTGTCGGAAAGGATGGGAATCTCGTCATCATGGTCTTCCCGAAAGAGCAGATCTGGGATATGAATTTTCTGGAACGATTCGTCACCGAGGTGCGTGACGCGGCGACGCAGGTGCTCGGCGAACAAGAATCAGTTGAACGCACCACCGGCTTCGGCGCGGTCTACCTGGTGACCTCGAAGATGGCCACGAGCGGTTTCCGGAAGGCCATGCTGATGACCTTCTGCATGGTGGCCGTGCTCCTCCTCATCGACTTCAAACGCTTCCGCGATGCCGTCATGGCCTCCTTGCCCTTTATGATCGGCATCGCCTGGACGCTGGCCGCTTTCGTGATCGTGGGCCGGGGCCTCAACATGGCGAGCCAGATCGCCTTGCCGGTGCTCATCGGCATCGGGGTCGATTTCGGCATCCACACCGTTCACCGCTGGCGCGAGCCGGATGGCGCCGATCTCACCATGCTGGTCTCGACAACGGGCGGCTCGTTGTGGCTCGCCGCCGCGACGAACCTCATCGGTTTCGGTCTCTTGCTTCTGGCGAAGTACCGCGGACTGATATCGTTCGGTTTGGTCCTTTCCGTCGGCATCTTCATTTGTTTTATTGGTGCGATGTTCGGCCTGCCCTCGATGATCAAGGCCCTGCATCTGGATCGGGGACGAATGGGACAAAACCGCAATCAACGATAGGCGGTTTGTGACGACAGCCCCTTTGTCTCTGTGGATAGACTTAAAAACGTTTTCGGAGGAGTTCCATGTCGAAAATAAATTTGATTTCTGCACTTGCATTGCTCACAACTTTCCTTGCGTTGCCTGCGCCCCCCGCCGTCTTCGCCGGCCCGCATGACCTCGCTGTGATACGCCCTGGCGGCGCAACTGCGTCCGACGAAGCGCAGAAGAACGTGGATAATTTTCTCAAACTGATCGCTCGCCTGGCAGGTTGGCCAGCAGAATCCGCCAATGCGCGGTACTTCAACAACGAGAATGAAGGCTTGCAGTACATCCAGATGAAAAAGCCGGGGTTCGTCCTCATCACGCCGGGCTTCTATCTCAAGTACCGGAAGAAGCTCAATCTCACTCCCGTAAATAAAGTTTCCCTTGCCGGCAGGACAACATGCAGCTTCTTCGTCGTTGCGAAAAAAGGGGGGCTCTCGGCACTGGGCGACCTGAAGAACAAGACTGTCGCAGGCTCCTCTCTCTCCGAACCCGAATTCGTGGAGAAAATCGTTTTTGAAGGTGCGCTGAAACTTGGCCCAGACGTGAAAGCCAAACAGATGAGCGGCTTGCCGTCCCTTAAAGCCTTACGCGCCGGAGAGGTTGATGCGGTTGTGCTTGATGCACAGGAATACCAGAGCCTGCCGGCACTCCCCTTTGCCTCCGAATTCGCAACGATCTTCACCTCGAGGCCGATCACGAACACGGGCATTATGGCCGTCGGCAAGAATGCTGACGACACTGCCATCAAAGCCCTGATCGAGGCGACGAAGGGATTCTGCGCAACCCCCGAAGGCAAAAACCTTTGCACGACTTTTCAGATCACCGGCTTCGAACCCGCTTCACAAAGTGACTATGACGACCTGATCAAGAGATGGGGGAAATAAAACTCGTTATTCACCCCTGACCCCATTTTCCCCGCAGGGTTCTTTATAGCCCTCTAAGAAATTCTGGTCTTAAGTGAATTTTCCCTTGTAGTGCTGCCTGGATTTGGGAAAGCAGCATCGCCTTATCATGGGGGAGACGGCCTGCTAAATTTAAATAATTCGATGCATGATTGGAACGAAATACCGTCTGAGTGAGCTCCAGACCACTCAAAATATCATGGGCTTCCTGGAGTAATTCTCTGGCAGGTAATTCTTAGAGGGCGTGGACGACCAAAGAAAAATAAATAAATCCGTCCCCTTTTATTCCTTTTATTCTAAACGGGCAAAATCTGATTCGAGGTGCTTCATACTCTCATCAAAATCCACTTTCAGTCTTTCCGCTTCCATGGAAAGCTCGGCCCACTCGTCGGTAAGCCGGCTGACCATTCTTTTTAGCTCCTGGTACCGTTTCGTGGCCGCGGTAATCTCTGCACCATTGCCATAGTTTTCCGGGCTGGAAAAGTAGCTTTCTAAATCCCGGAACTCCGATTCAAGCGTTGGCAGGTTCTCCTCTATCTGGCTGATGCGTTTCCTGATCGGTGAAACGTCCCGGTAATAGCTATTGCGTAATTCCCCTTCGGCTGCTTTACGACGGCGCTGTATTTCCCTGAGAGAAGGTTCCCTCGACGAATCGTCCGTCCGGGATCGAAAATCAACCTCCTCCCCTTTCGCCGTTTTCTCCTTCCAGGCGAGATACTCATCATAATTTCCTGCATACACTATTGGAACGCCATTCCGTATCTCGATAATCTTGTTGGCAATCTGACGGATAAGTGTCCGGTCGTGTGTAATGAAACAGAGGGTGCCGTGATACGCCTCAAGGGCATCAGTCAATCTCTCGCGAGAGCTTATATCAAGGTGGTTTGTCGGCTCATCCATAAGCAAACAGTTGGCAGGCCGCAACAATATTTTAGCGATGGATAGGCGGCTCTTTTCACCGCCGGAAAGAACAGCCACTTTTTTGTAGACATCGTCTCTTGAGAATAAAAAGGCACCCAGAAGCCCCCGCAATTTTTCCTCCCGCTCCGCCGGAGCCACCCTTCTCAATTCATTCAGGACAGAATTCTCCGCTTCCAGCAGTTCAAGCTGGTATTGAGCATAATAAGCCGTCTCCACATTGTCTCCCAGCTTACGCTCACCGCCTTCAAAGTCCAGGACCCCGGCCAGTATTTTCAGGAGAGTGGTCTTACCTGCGCCGTTTGCCCCCACGAGCGCCGCGCGATCGCCTCGTCTCAATAGTAGATTGAGGTCACGGTAAACTACATTTTCATCATAGGACTTGTGGATATGTTTCAGGGCTACAACTTCCTCGCCGCTCCGCACCGGCTCAGGAAAGGCAAAATGTATCTTACTGGTTGTGCGGGGCACGACCACCCGCTCTCTCTTTTCCAACCGCTTGATCCGGCTCTGCACCTGGGAAGCCTTGGTGGCCTTGTAACGGAACTTTTCGATAAAGCGCATCTCCTTTTTCAGCTTGATTTCCTGCCTCTTCGCCGTGGCTTTCAGAATTTCCAGGTCCTTCTGCCTGGCCTCCATAAAATCGTCGTAGCTGCCGCGGAAGAAGATGACATCATCCTGCTCAAGGGAGATTATCTTACGCGCAACCCGATTGAGAAAAGCGCGGTCATGAGAGGTGACCAGAACCGCCCCCTGGTAGGATTTCAGGTAATCCTCGAACCAGATGCACGATTCCAGATCGAGGTGGTTCGTAGGTTCATCGAGGAGCAGCAGATCGGGATTGGC
>Ga0315275_10001794_pt1 | contig 19149 bp, 18 predicted proteins | sample YL17G03_0_MG_FD_205557 | JGI IMG/M metagenome (GOLD analysis project Ga0315275, IMG submission 205557) | Sediment microbial communities from Yellowstone Lake, YNP, Wyoming, USA - YL17G03_0 | ecosystem: Environmental > Aquatic > Freshwater > Lake > Sediment | place: USA: Wyoming | collected...
GGGCGTATTGAAATTCTTGAAGCTCCGGTCCCTTGGCGAAACGGAAGAACCCCTTCGCCCGTTCAAGTTCAGGGGGAAGGGTCTTCATCCAGCACAGGAATCGTTCAAAGTTCAACGGGCCGGGCAGCCGGACCGTCGTGGCGATGGGATGATACGCTGCCCGTTTGCTCATCGTGGATGAACGCGGTGCGCCGAACTCCACATTGACCGCTGCGCTTGGCGTGGTACGGGTGATCGGTTCGAGCAGCAAGGAGGGATCGACCCTGGCATGGCTGGTTTCCCAGACCCGCGCGTAGGGATTCTGCTCAACAGTCGTCGCTTTGAATTGCTCCCAATGGCCGGCGACATAGAGATCTTTCTTGTTGAGAATCAACTCATCGGCGCAGCGAATCGCCTGCCTGGTGACGAATCCACCCATACTTTCCCTGTCTGTGGGAATCGGATGCAATAAGGCGATGACTTTTTCTAAGCGTGCGAGCCGCGCGGTATAGAGATCGGTGACGCCATCGATGACTTCGGCTGGATCGGCCATGCCGGAACATTCGAGGATGATCACATCCGACTCATAGTCCCGCACCAGTTGGGCGATCCCCCAGGACAAGTCTTCCTTTGTGTCGCAGCAGACGCAGCCGCCGGCCAGGTTCATGACTTGTTCCGCGATGGTGCCGGCGCGCGGGCCGTCGATACTGACCTCGCCGGCTTCGTTCATCAAGACGCCGGCCCGTTTGCCCTGGCTCTTCCAATATTCAAGCAACCTCATTAAGAGGGTGGTTTTGCCTGCACCGAGGGAGCCGCAGAGGACATAAAAGGGGATTGGGGTGGTGGTCATGGTCTCACGTTTGAGGACTGGTAAGTACGAGCATGCTGCTGCACGATACTGACTAGATTAGTGGTGCACATGTAAGAGCCCCTTATCGCGGTGCTGCTTGGCCAAGGTGGTCAGATCGCAGTGGATCTCGTCCGGCTGGCAACAGGTGGTGCCCATCTGAACCGTCAGATGTTTGATGCCGAAATCCGCGCTGACTTTGGCGCGGATGGCATGCAGCAGGTCATTGGTCAGCGCCGAATCATCTCCCTCAACGAGTATATGACAGGTCATCATGATCAACCGAGGCTCCACGGCCCAGATATGGAGGTCGTGGACGTTCTTGACGCCGGGAATCGCTTCGATCGTGGCAGCCACGTGCGTGGCGCTGATACTTGGTGGTGTCGATTCCAGCAAGACCTCCAGTGATTCCTTGAACAGTGGCCAGGCCCCTTTGGCAATGGCCACAACGACCAGCAGGCTGATCAGCGGATCGAGAACGGTCCATCCGGTGAATAAGATGGCCCCGCCGCTGACCATAACGCCCAGCGACACCCAGGCATCACCCAGCATGTGCCAAAAGGCGCTGCGGATATTGAGATCATCCTTGGCTCCGTGCTGCAATAGCAATGCGATGCTGAGATTGGCTGCGAAACTCAGGGCGGCGATCGCCATGACCCAGCCGCCGTCCACCGGAACGGGTTGCAGCAATCGATTGAGTCCAACGAGTGTGATGCCGAGAGCTGTGAGCAACAAAACGAACGAATTCAAGAAAGCCGCAATGATGCCGGCCCGGTGATAGCCAAATGTTCTGGCTTCTGTGGCAGGCCTGGCCGTGAGTAGATGGGCATAGAGGGCGAGAAAGAGCGAGCCCTGGTCGACAAGGTTATGACCCGCATCGCTCATGAGACCGATGCTATTGAGGATCCATCCGCCGATGAACTCCGCGGCGATGATCACCGCGTTCAATGCCAGAGCGAGAGACAGCCGTGAGCGGAGATGTTTGTAGGAGGCGAATGTAGACATCATTTATAGTTTCGCACGGCCCTCGCACCACAGCAAGCCTTCCGGGGAGATGGGGCGCGAGCTACGTGTCGATAGCTGTCATCAACGCTTTTCCTGGGACTGAGGATTGAACACTGGACAGTAAGGCCCAATTACGGCGCGGCGATTGGTAGGAACTCCAGGAAATACTGGCGCGGCAGGAAGGTGTGTTCTCGGACGAGCCGGTAGCCGGCTTCGGTCAGTTCTGCAATCACGGTCTCCCGAGGGACCAGATGTTGCTTTGGAAAACTGAGTTCGCCCGAGCGTTCGTCGTGGTAGAAGTCGATGATGGCGAGACGGCCACCGGGCTTCAGCGACGACTTCGTGTCGGAAAAGTATTTCGCGCGTTCGTCCAGGTGCTGATAGGTGTTGCAGACGAAGAGGAGATCGATTGACTCATAGGGAAGTTTCGGGCTGTCAGACCGCGCCAAGATGAATTCAGCCGTATAGGGCCGATGCATGTGGACGATGCTCTCCTCCGTATACTTCAATATCTCCGGTTCCACATCGACCGCATAGACTTTGCCTGTCTCTGTCACCGCCTCGATGAATCGTCGAGTGAAGTAGCCGGACCCAGAGCCGAGATCGGCCACGGTCAGGCCCGGTTTCAGAGCGAGTGCCTCAACCACCTCTGCGGGCTTCTGGCTGCGATCCCGTTCCTGACTGTCGAGGTGCTCCAGATATTGGGCGATGTCGTTCGGCCGCTGGTGTTGATGATGGTCTTGTGCTGCTGTGGGGTCTGAGAAGAGACCCCAGCAGACGATGGTGACGGAGAGCATTGTCCATAGGTTCATCGCCTTCTTCTCCTGACCGATCATCATGGTTCTTTAGAGGGCAATCGTTGGCTGAGCACGGGATAGTTCGTCTTCCCCACACCGAAGTTTCCGCTGGAGGGGTCGGCCGCTACAACGCGGAGGGTGATCCCGTCGGGTGCATCTTTCGGGAGGGGAACGAAGAACGGTGCTTCGAAGCGCGCTCGGTCACTACTGTAAAATAATTGGAGTCGTTCGAGAACCCGCTCTCCAATCATCAGCTCACCGTAGATGTGGATCTTCCTCGAGTCCCAGTCCCCGTGTGGACGAATCAGCGCTCCGGACAATGTTCGGATTGAGGCACGTAGGATCACATCGTCTTTTGCGATCAAGGGCTCACCGGGTTTTGGATGTTCGATCTGCACGATGTACCCGTAGAGATGAAGGACAATCCCGTCATTGGTCGTATCCTGCCCCGGAACGAGCCACACCGTTGTCGAGATGCGCTGGGATGACGCGGGATAGGCAAGTGGGCCTTCGGCGGTCACTTCAACCAGCGTGGGATGGAGCAGGTCGAACGTCGCGGTAAAGGCTGCGGCCGGCCGGGAGCTATAGTGCGGTTCCTCCATGAGGCGCGGTGTCCGCATAATTTGATTCTGGTCGCCGGCTTCGCCCTGCTGAATGCCGGTGGCAAGGATCTGTTTGGTGGCCACGTCGGTGATCGTGACGCGGGCGCTTCCTACCTCACGACCAAGGACCATCGCGCCGTGGCTCACGACGCGGACTAGGATGGTCGTCGATATTGGATCGTTCAGCCGGAGGTCGGGTGGAGGTTCGACTTCGGCCGGGATCGCGAGGCAGGGGAGGGACGTCAGTGCAGCACCACAGAAAAGCAGCAGCCTGGCTGTGGCCACTACCAGGTTCATTTCACCTTAGTGCCAGGGTCAACTTCCTCAAGGATGGTGGCCAAGCCTCGGACTTCGCTGTCCCCTGCAGCCAGGACCATGCCTTGTGATTCGATCCCCATGAGCTTTGCGGGTTTGAGGTTAGCGACAATGATGATCATCTTGCCGATCAGCGCCTCAGGCTCGTATTTCTTGCCGATGCCTGCGACGATCTGCCGTTGTTCCGCGCCCTCGCCAAGACTGACTTGCAGCTTGAGGAGTTTCTCCGATTTTGGCACGCGCTCGGCGCCGATGACCTTTGCGGTCTTGAGCTGAATCTTAATGAATTCGTCGATGGTGATCTGCGCCGGCGCGGCTGGCACCGGAGCTGCTGCTGGAGTCGGTGCCTGTGGTGTGGCAGTTGTTGCTACGGGTATTGCTGTCGTTGGTTGCGGGGGGATCGTTGCGTCACTCACGGTTTTGGCTCCTTGTGGTTTTCTAGGCTTGTCCTCTTTATCTATCTTCTTCACCTCAGCAGATTCTTTCAGGCCAATAGAGTTGGTCTCGGATACGATTGAGACGCGTGGGAAGAGGCCCGTGCTTTTGCAGATCTTTACCTCAGCAAGCGGCGTGTCCCATTCATAGGCTAATTGGGGCACCGGCTTTGAAAAGTCGAACGAAAGGCCGAGTTGCTGGGCGAGTTGCACCGCCGTCTGTGGCATGTAGGGATACATGAGGACCGACAGTAAGCGCAGCGCCCTCGATGCGGTGTTGAGTACCGTGTTGAGGCGTGGGTGGTTGTCAGGATTCTTGGCCAGTTGCCAGGGCGCAGCCTTGTCGATGTATTCGTCGCACAGGCCGATGAGCTCCCAGATGGCCTGGAGGTTTTCGCGAAAGGCGAGGGAGTGAAATCCTTGATCGATTCGTTCAGGGAGGCCTATTGCTGTTACGGAGATCTTGGCTTCAAGCTCTGGAATGGCCGGAGTCCCTGCCGCAGGAATGGTCCCGTTGGCGAACCGTTCAATCATCGTCAACGTACGGCTCAACAGATTCCCGATTCCGTTGGCCAAGTCGTGGTTGATGTTGGTGACCATCGCGGATTGTGAAAAGTCGCCGTCTTGCCCAAACGGCACTTCTCGAAACAAGAAATACCTAAAGGCGTCGGCACCGAACTCATCGATCATCTTATTCGGGTCCACGACATTGCCGCGGCTTTTCGACATTTTCTCGCCGTTCACTGTCCACCAGCCGTGGGCAAAGATCGTTTCCGGCAGGGGGAGATTGAGCGCCATGAGCATAGTCGACCAATAGACGGCGTGGGTGGTGAGGATATCTTTCCCTACCAAATGGACCGAGGCGGGCCAGTATCGATTCTGTGACGGAGCCGGGGGAAGATAATCCAATGCCGAGACATAATTGACCAAGGCGTCAAACCAGACGTAGGTGACGCAGTCTTTATCAAACGGCAACTCGATACCCCAGGAGAGTCTTGATTTGGGCCGGGAGATCGACAGGTCGCCGAGCTTCTGTGAGGTCAAGAATCCCAGGACCTCATTGCGGCGCGATTCAGGGCGGATGAAGTTCGGATGCTGCTTGATGTGTTCAGTCAGGCGATCCTGGTATTGCCCCATCTTGAAAAAGTAGTTGTGTTCGCTGAGCTGTTCAACGGGGCGTTTGCAGTCGGGGCAGAGGCCGTTTTTGACGTCTTTTTCGGTCCAAAAGCGCTCATCAAATGTGCAGTACAACCCAGCATAGTCGGCTTGATAAATCAAGTGCGTATCAAACAACTGTTGAAGATATCGTTGAACTACTAATTTGTGTCCGGTGTCAGTGGTCCTGATGAAGGCATCGTTCGAGATACTCAGCCTTTTCCAGAGCTCCTGAAACTGAGGTGCCAGCTTGTCGCAATGGGCTTGCGGGTCGATGCCGGCTTTGGCCGCGGCCTGCTGAACCTTTTGTCCATGTTCATCGAGCCCGGTGAGGAAGAAGACGTCGCGCCCCCGCAGACGCCAGTAGCGAGCGAGGACGTCGGCGGCCACGGTGGTATAGGCGTGTCCGATATGCGGTACGTCGTTTACGTAATAGATCGGCGTTGTGATGTAGAAGCTGTTGGGATGACTCATCATGTGGTGTGACAAAAGATATCAGGTAATAAACGGCGAAAGCTAGGAGCCTGTCCGGCATTGACATTCGTCACGAGGCAGAGAAGGCACAGGCAATTGCATTGTTCGCCGCAGCAGAATGGGCGATGTCTGACAGGCTCCTAGCAGGCTGATGGTAGACTATTTGCGTAGTAGAACGGCGATGGCCTGCACGTCTGAGAGGGGCCCTGCTTGTCTGGTTATCTGGTCTGTCTGGTCCATCTTGTTAGTCTCAACCAAACAAACCAGACAGACCGAACAGATTTTATGAACAAGACAGGCTGGCGGACTTTTTCAGCATCCTGCTAGGCGGGCAGCGGGATTGACGACAGGGCCACCGCGTCGCGTAGGCGGAGCAAGATCATTTCCAGCGCCATGTGCAGATTGAGGTGCCGCGTGGCGCGCTGCTCGGTCATCTCAATCTCACGGAGCAGGTCCAACAGTGAATCGGTGTTAGCCTGTTGCGCATAGGTTTCCAGCGTCGTGAGATCGTCAAGGTAGAGCAACTGGTCGCGGTCTCCTCCGACTTGAGTCAGGACGAGGTCGCGGATCCAGCGGGCCAGCCAGGCGAGCATGTCCTGTGCACGATCGGCCTTCGCAATCGCTTCTGCCGAGGTCAAGATGGACCCGATAGATTGCAAGGCTTGGGGACGGACCAATTCCACGAGTTCCTGTTGGCGCGCGCGGGTGTCTTTCACATCGGCGGTGAGGGCTTCCCCGATGCGGCCTTCGCTGATGATGGCGAGGAATCGCGCGTCTGCTGGAGGAATTTCGCGTTTCAGGATGAGCGCGGCTTCCACCTGTGTGCGAGCCGGTGTCGTGAAGCGAAGGGCCTGACAGCGTGACCGGATGGTCGCCGGGAGGGCCGCGGGGCGACTCGAGATCACGAGGAAGAGACTATGGGCTGGTGGCTCTTCCAACGTTTTTAACAGCGCGTTGGCCGCGCCGATCGTCATGCGGTCGGCGTCGTTGATCAGGCAGATTTTTCGCTCACCGATGAGCGGACGATACATGATTTGGTGCTCGATCTCGCGGACTTGCTCGATCTTGATTTGCTGGGTGGCCTGTTCTTGGTCCGGCTCGATGACGAAAAAGTCCGGATGTGTTCGGGCCTCGATCTGTTGGCAGGACCGGCAGGCACCACAACTGTCGAGACCGTCCGCTTCGGGAGGCCATTCGCAATTGAGCGCTTGTGCGAGGCGAATGGCTGTCAATTGTTTCCCAATTGCGTCCTCGCCGTGGAACAGATAGGCGTGAGCTAGGCGCTCATGGGCGACGGCGGCCTGCAGGAGGGCAATGGATTGCTGATGGCCGATACAGTCGCGAAAAGGCATGCTAGCTCCGGCGGCGTGGAGGGCGACGTTGTCGAGCTATCCAACCTACCACGATCTCAGCGAGTTCGTCCTGAACATCTTGCGCGGGTCGATTCGCGTTCACGATCTTCATGCGGCCGGGCTCTTCGGCTGCGAGGGCCAGAAATCCCTGACGCACTTTCCGATGAAACCGTTCTGTCTCACAGTCCAGTCGATTCTGTTCTCCACGATCAGCTCGCCGTCTGGCTAAGCCCACTGAAACTGGAAGGTCGAGTACGAGCGTGAGATCCGGGGTTAGCCCATTGGTTGCGACCTTGTTGGCCGCCCGCAACCACTGAAGATCAAGGCCGCGCGCGAATCCTTGATAGGCCAGCGTGGAATCGGAAAACCGGTCGCAGAGCACCACCGTGCCATGCTTCAGTGCCGGTATGATGAGATGCGTGACGTGCTGACATCTCGCAGCGAGGATTAGCAGGGCTTCGGCCTGAGGCGTAACTGGTTCGTGTGACGAGGCCGTGAGGAGGATATGGCGAATCGCTTCTGCGGTCGCTGTGCCACCTGGTTCTCTGGTTTGGAGTACACGGCGCCCTGCCTGAGTCAGCACCTCCGCGAGGTGGCGAATCTGGGTACTTTTCCCACTACCTTCGACCCCCTCCAGGGTAATGAACAGACCACGAGTTTGCTGCTTTTTTGTCCCCATCTCTTGGGCACCATCGCCGGTGAAGAAAACGGGCGGGATAGTATTCCAAGTTGTTGAAAATAGCAAGAAAAGGCTTGCGAGGCCCTCGCAATACTCTGTATGATGGCCATCTACTTCAGTCGGCTCACATTTATGCTGAAAACCTCGCTAAAACGCTACTTTCTGACTGGCCTGCTCGTGATTATCCCCATCTGGGGAACCGTCCTCATTTTAAAGACCCTTTTCGTGGCCGTCGATGGGATTCTTGGGGATCTCCTAGTCCGGTTGGTGCCGAGTCATTATGTGCCGGGGCTAGGGATTCTGGCATTGATCGTTTTGGTCTTTATAGTCGGGCTATTTGCTGCCAATTTTATGGGCCGGCAAATCGTGAAGTGGTGGGAGGAATGGTTGAATCGTGTGCCCCTTGTGCGGGGGATCTACTCGACGTTGAAATCCATGATGGATATTTTGTCGTTCTCGGATCATGCGTCATACAACCGCGTCGTGCTGATTCAGTTTCCCAAGAATGGCCACTATTGTTTTGCCTTCGTGACGGGCGTGACCAAAGGTGAGATGCAAGATCTCGCGCAGGAACCGCTGATCCATGTGTATGTGCCGACATCACCGAATCCGACGTCGGGCTATTTCCTGTTGGTGCCGGAACATGAAGTCACGTCCGTCAATATGAGCGTAGAAGAGGCGATGAAGCTCATTGTCTCAGGCGGGCTCTGCTCATCGTCCACCTCGTTGGCATCAGCCGTGACGGCCGCGACGAAGTGGGGGACGGTCAAACAGCCTGAAACGGGGGTGTCAGTCGAATGAGTCGTTCGCAAGCCACTGAAACCTTGACGGTGAAGAAGCCGGTCAGCCCTGACCAGCAGGGAAAGATTGCCGGCCTTGCGGTGGTCGTAATGGCTGCCGGGCGTGGGATGCGCATGCGCTCAAAGCAGGCGAAGGTGCTGCATCCGGTGGCCGGCCAGGCGATGGTGCTCTATTCGGTTGGGCTCGGATTGCGTGTCGCCGGGGATCGTGTGGCTGTCGTGGTGGGGCATCAGGCTGATCTGGTTCGCCAAGTGATCCACCGCGCGACGTCAGGAAAGAGCGGTGGCTCTCCGGTTGCGATTGTTGAACAACGGAATCAATTAGGTACAGGCCATGCGGTTTTGCAGAGCCGCCCGGTGTTTGCGGTGGGCAGGCGGGGCGCCCCATCCAGTTATCTGATTCTGAACGGCGATACGCCGTTACTCCAGGAAGCGACCGTGCGCGAACTCCTACGCGTTCACAAAGCGGAACGAGCGACCGTGACCGTTCTTACTGCGGTACTCGGAGACGCAAGCGGATACGGGCGGGTCGTACGTGCGCCCTCAGCAGAGCGGGGTGTCTCTCGTATCGTCGAGGATCGTGACGCAAATGCAGAGGAGCAAGCAATCCGTGAAATTAATGTGGGTACCTATGTGGTCGACGGGGAGTTTCTCTTCAGTGCCTTGGAAAAACTCGATCCCAGCAACGCCCAAGGGGAATATTATTTGACGGATATCATCCATCTCGCGGCGGAGCAGGGGCGTCGTGTGTCAGCGGTGATCCTCGATAGTCCAGACGAAGGCCTTGGAGTGAATACGCGCCGGCAGCTCGCTGAGGCGGAACAGGTGGTGCGGCAGCAGATTCGGGACCGATGGTTGGATGCCGGGGTGACGATGATCGATCCGGGCTCAACCTGGATTGACGCGGCGGTCACGATCGGGAAAGACACGGTCCTGTATCCTAACGTGACGCTCGAAGGAACAACGGCTATCGGGGAAGATTGTGTGCTGCGTTCCTATACGCGACTGACGGATTGCATTGTCGGCAATGGCGTTGAGATCCTCGATCACTGCCTGTTCGCCGATTCTCACATTGAGGACGACGCGCACCTGGGCCCGTTCGTCCATCTGCGTCCCGGTGTGGTGGTGCGGAAGAAAGCCAAGGTCGGAAACTTTGTCGAGATGAAAAAAACCGATCTGGGCGAAGGATCAAAAGCAAACCATCTGAGTTACCTGGGGGACGCAAAGATCGGGAAAGGGGTCAACATTGGCGCCGGCACTATCACCTGTAACTACGACGGTGTGCGGAAGTTTCAGACGGTCATCGGGGATGGGGTATTTCTCGGCAGCGATACGCAGTTAATCGCACCGGTGACGGTGGGGGCGGGAGCCATCATCGCAGCCGGCACCACAGTCACGGAGGATGTGCCGGCCGATGCCTTGGTGATTGCACGGGTGCCTCAAGTGAATCGTGCAGGATGGGCGGCTCGACGGCGGGCCTTGGCGACACAAGCGCAAGCTGCCCCCACGTCTCCGGCTAAAGTGTCAAAGAAACCTACGAAGAGCCAATCGAAAAAGCGGAGGTAGGCTATCTATGTGTGGAATTGTCGGATACGTGGGCGATCAGGAGGCGGTGCCGATTCTAATCGGCGGTTTGGCCAAGCTGGAATATCGAGGCTACGACTCGGCCGGCGTCGCGGTGATGCAAGGCGAGAAGATTGAAGTTCGGCGCAGTGTCGGCAAGCTCGCCAATCTTCAGAAGTCGCTCAAGGAGAAAGAACTCAAGGGCACCGTGGGAATCGGCCACACGCGATGGGCGACGCACGGGAAACCCTCGGAGCAAAATGCCCACCCGCACCGCTCGAAAGGTTGCGTGCTCGTGCACAACGGCATCATCGAAAACTATCAGCCGTTGAAACAGCAATTGGAGAAAGAGGGCTACACGTTTCATTCGGAAACAGACACGGAAGTCGTGGCGCATCTGATCGATAAGTATCTCCAGCAGGGCATGAAGCTGGCCGAGGCGGTGCGAGCCGCCACGAAGGATGTGCGAGGGAGTTATGCGCTCGCCGTCATTTCGGAGCGGGAACCGGGCACGATGATCGCGACGCGCTCAGGATGCCCACTGGTCGTGGGTAAAACCGACAAGGCATCCTTCGTTGCGTCCGATGTCATGGCGATGCTCGCCCATACTCGTGACGTCACCTACCTCGAAGAGGGTGATGTTGCGGTCGTGACCGCGACCGATATCCATTTCACCGATATCGAGGGCCATCCGGTTAAACGGAAATTGACGAAGATCACTTGGGATGCCTCCGCGGCGGAAAAGAGCGGATTCCCGCACTTCATGTTGAAGGAGATTCACGAGCAGCCGCAGACAATTCTCGACACGATGCGCGGGCGCTATTCCTACGATACCGGCGAGGCGGATCTGCCGGATATCGGATTGACACCGAAAGAGTTTGCCGCCGTCGGGCGCATCTGGATCGTTGCTTGTGGCACCTCATGGCACTCGGGGCTGGTGGGGAAGTATCTGCTGGAGGAGATGGTCCGCACGCCGGTGCAGGTCGATATCGGCAGCGAATTCCGCTACCGCGATCCGCTGGTCGGTAAAGACGATCTCTTTATCACCATCTCGCAGTCCGGTGAGACGGCGGACACGCTGGCCGCCGCGCGTGAAGCGAAGGAAAAAGGGGCGCGTGTCGTCTCGATTGTGAATGTGGTGGGCAGTACTCTGGCACGCGAATCAGACGGCGTGCTCTACACGCATTGTGGACCTGAAATCGGCGTCGCCTCGACCAAAGCGTTCACCGCGCAGCTCACGGCGCTCTATATGCTGGCGCTGCATTTGGGCCGCGTGCGGGGAACCTTGTCCGTTGCGGACGGCAAGGCCTGGCTCGATCGCCTCGTCCGGCTTCCGGTATTGGTCGAGCGGGTGCTCGGTCGCGAGGCGGAGATTGTCGCGATTGCCAAGCGGTATTACAAGAAGCGGAACTTCTTGTTCCTCGGTCGTGGCATCAACTTTCCCATCGCGCTCGAAGGAGCCTTGAAGCTGAAAGAAGTGTCCTATATCCATGCGGAAGGCTATGCCGCAGGAGAGATGAAACATGGCCCGATCGCGCTCATCGATAAGGACATGCCGGTGGTTGTGTTGGCACCGAAGGACCGGTTGTACGAAAAGACAGTGAGCAATCTGATGGAAGTGAAAGCCCGGCATGCGCCGGTCATCGCGTTCGTGGCGGAAGGTGAGCGGGAGTTAGGGAAGATTGCCGATTCGGTGTTCACGATTCCCGACACACATCCCCTGCTCTCACCGATTTTGTTTACGATTCCACTGCAGCTCTTGGCGTATCATATCGCAGTGCTGCGGGGCGCGGATGTGGATCAGCCACGGAATTTGGCCAAGAGCGTAACGGTCGAATAAGCAGGATGTTGAAAATGGCCCCCAGCGGCGTTCTCGGTCGTCCGTCTCCCGGTGACGCACCCCGGAGGGTATGCCTCAGTCGCCGGATTCCCTATAGCCTTGCTGGAAGGCCATTTTGAACATCCTTGAAGAGAGGGAAGGAGAGAAACGAGTGGAAATCACGAAGAAGGAAGTTGCGAAGGTCGCGAAGCTGGCGCGACTGGAGTTGACAGAGACTGAGAAGACAGCCTTTGCAAAACAGCTGAGCCAGATTCTCACGCATGTGGAGACATTGAAACAGTACGACACCACAGGGGTCGAGCCAACGGCCACGGTTTTGGGGCAAGTCAATGTGTTCCGTCCCGATGAGGCGCGGCCGTCCCTGTCCGTTGAGCGTGCGGTGGCCAATGCACCGGAGTCGGCCGACGGGTTCTTTGTGGTGCCCAAAATTATTGAAGATCGACAACCCCTTTAAACGAGGTCCGAATGTTCAGGCAAATGTTGCGGTCGAAAATTCATCGGGCCACGGTGACGGAGTCCTGCCTCGACTACGAAGGCAGTCTCACGATCGACGAGGATCTGATGGAGGCAGCAGGGATTTTGCCCTTTGAGGCGATCGTCTGTTCCAATCTGAATAATGGCGAGCGGTTCATGACCTATGCGATGGCGGGCACACGCGGCGCGGGTGAGATCATTCTCAATGGGCCGACGGCGCGGAAAGGCGCAGTTCGCGATCAGATTATCATCTTCTGTTATGAGTATTACTCCGAAGAGGAAATCAAAAGGCATGCGCCTAAAATCGTTCAAGTCAACGAGAAGAATCGGATTATTGCCGGGAAGACGAAACACTGATGTCGATTCATAAACTCTCGCTCTACGAGCTCCACAAGAAGTTCACTGCCGGCGAAGTTACGGCCACAGAGATCGTTCGTGCCTATGGATTGCGGATCAATCAGGTGGAGTCCAAGGTGAAGGCCTACATTACGCAGGCCAAAGACGCGGTGTTGGCGCAAGCCTGCGCGCTCGATGACTCCTTGAAAGGGTGGCGCAGGACGTCGCTGATGATGGGCATGCCACTGGCGATCAAAGACAATATCTGTACCGAGGGGGTGCTCACGACCTGTGCGTCCCGTATGCTCGGGAGCTTCGTTCCACCATACGATGCGACCGTGATTGCCAAGCTGCGCGCGCAGGGGTATTTGCTTCTCGGGAAGACAAACCTCGATGAGTTCGCGATGGGCTCCTCAACCGAGAATTCCGCCGTTGGACCCAGCCGCAATCCATGGAATCTGCAGTGTGTACCGGGTGGATCCAGCGGAGGATCCGCAGCGGCTGTGGCGGCCGATGAATGCGCTGCGGCGTTGGGATCTGATACCGGCGGGTCGATCCGTCAGCCTGCTGCGTTTTGTGGGGTGGTCGGGCTCAAGCCGACCTATGGACGGGTTTCTCGGTACGGTTTGATCGCCTTTGCCTCCTCTCTCGATCAAATTGGGCCGATTACAAAAGATGTGACGGATGCTGCCTTCCTCCTCGGAGCCATTGCCGGCCACGATCCGTTGGATTCGACATCGGCTGATGTTCCGGTGCCGGACTATCTGAAGGCGCTCAAGAAGAAAGATCTCAAGAAGCTAAAGGTGGGGATCCCAGCGGAGTTCTTTGCCGAGGGGCTTGATCCGGAAGTTGAGCAGGCTGTACGGGTGGCGATCCAGGAACTGAAAGCACTCGGTGGAGAGATCAAGGAAATTCAGTTGCCGCGGACGGACGCGGCGGTAGCCACCTACTATGTGATCGCCACGGCCGAGGCCAGTTCGAATCTGGCCCGCTATGATGGCGTAAAGTTCGGGCTTCGTGCCAAAGAGACAAAAGACCTGCTCGAGTTGTATATGAAGACGCGGCAGGAAGGGTTTGGGCCGGAAGTGAAGCGTAGGATCATGCTAGGGACCTATGTTCTCAGTGCCGGCTATTACGACGCCTTTTATGGCAAGGCGCAGGCGGTGCGAACCTTGATTCGCCAAGACTTTGAGGCGGCGTTTCAGGATGTCGATCTCATCGTCACGCCTGTGACGCCCACGCCGGCATTCAAGTTTGGGGAGAAGGGCGATGACCCGCTCCAGATGTACCTGTCTGACATTTTCACCATTTCAGTGAACCTCGCCGGTGTGCCTGCCATTGCGTTACCCTGTGGATTCAGTCAGGCCGGACTTCCCATCGGGTTGCAACAGATCGGTCGGCCCTTCGAAGAGGAGACGCTTTTGCGAGCGGCCTACGCCTACGAACAGAGTATGCAATGGCGAGCAAGGAAGCCAGTGATACGGTAAAAATGGCGAAAGGTAAGAACGTGATACAGAGGTTGGTCCAGCTCCTTCACGTTTTATGTTTCATCCCTCACGTTTCACGTGCTTTGGAGGTCTTATGACGATCGTTGAAATGGCTGCGATTCTTGTCGCTGTCGCGTTTGCGGTGCTGGTGGGCTATCTCGTGCCCGTGCTGATTCAAGTCCGCAAGACTGTGGCGGAGTCCGAACAGCTCCTGACGAAAATGAACCACGACTTGCCTCCGCTGATCGGCGAATTTCGGGCGATGAGTCAAAACCTGAACGATCTGACTGAACAGGCCCGCGGGGGAGTGGAGCATGCTGCTGTTCTTTTGCATGCGGTCGGGGAAGTGGGGGAATCGGTTCAGCACGTGCACGATGTCGTAAGGGGCTCGAGCGGATCGATGTTGACCAATGTGGCGAGCGTGGTGGCTGGATTTAAAGCCGCGACCCACGTCATGAAGGAACGATTTAGAGAAAAAGGAGGGCATCACAATGGCGGATGATAGAGGGTCGTCATCAGCAGGGGTCTTGCTCGCATTCTTGAGCGGCGCGGCGCTAGGTGCGGTGGCCGCGTTATTGCTGGCTCCACAGACCGGAAGCGAGTCGCGCGAGCAGCTGCGTGGTTATGCCCGTCGGGCAGAAGGCAATCTGCGGGATCTGGCCGGCCGAGCTGGCGAAGCGTTGGAAGAGGTTGTGGAGGAGGGGAAGGAATTTATGGACTCGAAGAAGGCGGTCCTGCGCGAAGCGTTCGAAGCCGGTCGGGAGGCGATGCGACACGAGCGTGATCGGTTGCGTGGAGAGGACCGCAGCTAAGCTATGACGTACGAAGTCGTCATTGGCGTGGAAGTGCATGCGCAGCTGCGGACGAAGTCTAAGCTGTTTTGCGGTTGCGGGACGAGATTTGGGCTTACGGCCAATAGCCAGACCTGTCCTCTCTGTCTGGGGCTCCCCGGCACCTTGCCTGTGATCAACCAGGCGGCGGTCGAGATGGCTGTGCGTGCGGGGCTGGCGCTGAATTGCACCATTGCGGTGAACAATCTATTTGCACGGAAGAACTACTTCTATCCGGATCTGCCCAAGGGCTATCAGATTTCGCAATACGAGGCACCGATCTGCGAGCATGGCTGGATTGAGATTGCGGCGAGTGAAGGTAACAGGCGCGTCCGTATTCGTCGCGCACATCTGGAAGAAGATGCGGGAAAGAGTGTCCACGTCGCCGGTACCAACGGGAGCCGTGTCGATTTGAATCGGGCGGGAACACCGCTGCTGGAAATCGTGACGGAGCCAGACTTGCGGTCGGCCGATGAGGTCGTGGCCTATTTGAAGGGCCTCCGCGATGTGCTCATGTATCTTGAGGTCTGCGACGGCAATATGGATGAAGGGAGTTTCCGCTGCGAGCCGAATCTTTCGCTTCGTCCAGTGGGCCAGAAGGAATTTGGGACTAAGGTCGAGCTCAAGAACATCAATTCGTTCAAGTTCGTCAAGGATGCTATCGAGTACGAGATCAAGCGTCAGACGAAGGTGCTGAAGGAGGGCGGCAAGATCAACCAGGAGACTCGGCTCTGGAATCTCGATCGTGGCGAGACGGCGGTGATGCGCTCCAAGGAAGAGGCACACGATTATCGCTACTTCCCTGACCCCGATCTGGTGCCACTCAAGTTGGAGAAGGAATGGATCGAGGGTTGTCGGAGGCAGGTGACCGAATTGCCTGCAGCCAGACTGCAGCGATTCGTCAGTGATTTTGCGCTGTCCGAGTACGATGCCGGCGTGTTGACTGCGTCGAAGACTGTGGCCGACTACTTCGAATCCTGCGTGAAGCTGTTCGCCCAGCCCAAGACAGTGAGCAATTGGGTGATGGGCGAGCTCACCAGAGAACTGAATAACTCAGGAATCGACGCGAGCGCCTCGCCGGTCTCGCCCGAACGGCTCGTCAGTCTCCTTCAGTTGGTGGAGCAAGGGAACATCAGTTTAAAGGTTGCACGCGAAATCTTCCCGGATGTCTATAGCAGCGGTAAGACGCCTGAACAGATTGTTCAAGAGAAGGGGCTCGTTCAAGTATCCGACGAAGGGGCGCTCGACAAAATCATCGATGAGGTGCTTGCGAAGAGTCCGACGCAGGTGGGGCAGTTCAAAGAGGGCAAGCAGCAAGTGCTTGGATTCCTGGTCGGGCAGGTGATGAAAGCGTCTGGCGGAAAGGCGAATCCGGGGAAGGTGAATGAGTTGTTGAAGAAGAAGCTGGGGTAAGGCTCAGGTGCCTTCGTTGCTCGCGGAACGCGCATGATGAGACCGTGCTCGTCCGACGCGCGCAGTCGAAGGTGGACTCGCTTCACCCGCAGTGGGTTAAATTGATGGGGGAGTGGATTATAACGGGGAGTAAAAAAGCATGAGCGCGATTCGAGAGATCAAGGGACGGCAAATTTTGGATTCACGAGGGAACCCGACGATCGAGGCAGAGGTCACACTAGACAGTGGGGCATGTGGGCGGGCGGCGGTGCCGTCCGGGGCATCGACCGGGGAAAAGGAAGCGATTGAATTGCGCGATGGCGACAAGAAACGCTGGATGGGGAAAGGCGTCTCGAAGGCCGTGGCCAATATCAGTAAGCTGATTGCCCCAGAGCTGTTAGGGAGGGAAGCGTTTGATCAAGTCGGCATCGACCAGACGATGATCGATCTTGATGGTACGAAAACGAAAGGTAAGCTCGGCGCCAACGCCATTCTTGGGGTGTCGCTGGCCGTGGCGAAGGCGGCGGCGGCGGAAACAGGCCAGCCGCTCTACCGATATCTTGGCGGGACGAATGCACGAGTGCTGCCGGTGCCGCTGATGAACATCATCAACGGCGGAGCCCATGCCGACAATCGGTTGGATTTGCAAGAATTTATGATCATGCCGGTGGGGGCGACCAGTTTTAGCGAGGCGTTCCGGATGGCGACGGAGGTGTTTCATACCCTCAAGTCGCTGCTGAAGAAAAAGGGGTTAAGCACGGCGGTCGGTGACGAAGGCGGGTTTGCCCCGGACCTCCAATCGAATGAAGAGGCGCTCAGCCTGATCATGCAGGCGATCGAGGCCGCCGGCTACAAACCGGGGCGCGATATAGCCCTTGCATTGGACTGTGCGGCCAGTGAACTCTATGAGAAGGGCCGGTACTTCCTTGAAGCAGAAAAGAATCCTGAACGCTCCTCCGAGGAGATGATCCTGTACTACGGGAAGCTCGTGGATCGATATCCGATTCTCTCCATCGAGGATGGGTTGAGCGAATTGGATTGGAAGGGCTGGAAGATGATGACGGAGAAGTTGGGCAAGAAGGTCCAATTGGTCGGAGACGATATCTTCGTGACCAACGTGGAAATCTTTGCCAAAGGGATCAAGGAAGGAATCGCGAATTCCATTCTGATCAAGCTCAACCAGATCGGCACGTTGACGGAAACGCTGGAGGCGATTGAGTTGGCGAAACGGTCTGGCTACACGGCAATCATTTCGCATCGATCAGGGGAAACAGAGGATACGACGATTGCGGATGTGGCGGTCGCGACCAACAGCGGGCTCATCAAGACCGGGTCGCTGTCCCGAACGGATCGGGTGGCCAAGTACAATCAGTTGCTCCGGATCGAGGAAGAGCTGGGTTCGAGTGCAGTCTATCGAGGTCGTGAGGCGATGCCGGGGCGATTCTGATGACGAGCAAACGACGATGATCATTAAGCAGAACCGGGGACGGCAGTGGCTCGATTGGCAGCGTCGCATGGTGACGGGCGCGCACTATGTTGGAGCCGCCGCATGCCTGCTGCTGCTGGTCGCCCTGGTCTTTGGTGACATGGGTCTGCCGCGCTATTTCTCCATGCGCGAGCACGCCCAACAGCTGGACCTTGATCTACAAGAGCTGCAACGGACGACCCGCATGCTTCGCGGGGAGATCGATCGTCTGGAGCACGACCCCGTGAAGATCGAACAGTTGGCGCGAGAACAGCTCGGCTACGTTCGCAAAGGTGAAACCGTGTATCAATTGGTTCCATCACCATCACAGGAGCGGCCACGCCCGTAACACCATGAAGTTTGGCACAGTCGCGATCATTGGACGACCGAATGTCGGCAAGTCGACATTGCTCAATCAATTGCTTGAGCAGAAGATTGCGATTGTCTCGGACAAGCCGCAAACGACGAGGACGAGAATCCTGGGAGTCGTGCATGCACCGGGTGCGCAGATTGCCTTACTCGATACACCGGGGTTGCACAAGCCGCAACATCTGCTTAATCGTCGCATGGTCCGCACCACGGTCGACACGCTGGAGGAGGCCGATATCTTGTACGTGTTGATGGACACGACAAGTTCGCCTGGTCCCGGTGATCTCTTGGTCATCGATCATGTGAAAGGGGCGGTCAGGAAGCGTCCGCGCCCGGTAATTCTCGTATTGAATAAGGTAGATCTGGTCAATAAGCTCAAGTTACTGCCGGTGATGGAAACCTACGCCAGATTATTCGCTTGGACGGACGTGGTGCCGGTGTCGGCTGAAACCGGCGATAATGTCGATCGATTGCTGTCCGTGACTGTGGCCCATCTTCCGGAAGGGGATGCGGCCTATGATGCAGATACCGTCACGGATCAGTCCATGCGGACCTTGGCGGCCGAGATAATTCGAGAGAAGATTTTACACCAGACATATGAGGAAGTGCCCTATTCGGTTGCCGTGGAGATCGATGAATTTGTCGAGGAGGGGAAGCTGGCACGCATCAGCGCGACGGTGCTGGTCGAGCGCGAGTCTCATAAAGCGATCTTAATCGGGAAGCACGGAGAGCGGCTTAAGACGGTCGGGACTGATGCACGATGCGAGATGGAACAGATCTTTGGGATGAAAGTGTTTCTGCAGCTGTGGGTGAAAGTGCGGGAGGCGTGGCGAGAAGATGAGCACGCCCTTACCGAATTAGGCTACTAGCAGGATCGTGATGCCGCCGACTGAACGTATCACAGAATCAACTCCAGTAGATCCGCGCTCTCGTCCGGGGGACAAAGATCTCTTC
>Ga0315275_10001796_pt1 | contig 19138 bp, 14 predicted proteins | sample YL17G03_0_MG_FD_205557 | JGI IMG/M metagenome (GOLD analysis project Ga0315275, IMG submission 205557) | Sediment microbial communities from Yellowstone Lake, YNP, Wyoming, USA - YL17G03_0 | ecosystem: Environmental > Aquatic > Freshwater > Lake > Sediment | place: USA: Wyoming | collected...
GGTCTCGGCCGCCTGAACCAGGCGCACGATCGCGGCGTAAGCGCTCTCGGCCGCCGACGAGGTGACGCGGAGGTCGAAGGTATCGCCGGCATTCGCCGTGCCGGAGCGAACGTGCCCGTAGCGCGCGATCGTGACGGGCAGCGCCTCCCCCGTCAGCGCGGACTCGTCGATGACGGCCTCGTGGCCGACGACGGCGCCGTCGGACGGCACGACCTCGCCCGCGCGCACCGCGACGACGTCACCCGGGCGCAGCGCGTCGACCTTCACCTCCTCCACCGTGCCGTCGACGTACCGGTGTGCGATCCGCGGGGCGCGCTCGACGAGGAGCCGGAGCTCGCGGCGCGCGCGGCCAGCGGCCCACGTCTCGAGCGCGGCGCCACCGGACATCATCAGGGCGACGATCGCCGCAGCGAGGAACTCGCCGAGCGCGAGCGCCCAGACGATCGCGACCAGGGCGATCGCGTCGACGCCCACGTCCCCGCGTAACAGCGCCCGCGCCGTGGAGACCACGAGCGGGACGAGCACGACTGCTGCCCCGACCGCCCAGGCAATGTCGGCCCAGCTCTCGTTGCCGAGGAGCCACAACACACCGCCGGCGACGATCGACCCGAGGGCTATCGCCGGCAGTCCCCGCTCGCGCAACTGTCGAACCTGCTCCGGGAGGAGGGCGCTGTCCTCGATCGCGTTACCAGCTCTTGGCGTCGGTGCGGAGATGCGGTCGCGCGACCCGAATGCGCGCGTCGACGACGACGGCTCGGTCGGGGAGGCCGATCACGGGGTTGAGGTCGAGCTCGGCGAGCTCGGGGAGATCGTCGGCGAGCCGGGAGAGCCGGTGGAGGACGTCGGCGAGAGCGGCTGCATCGGCGGCCGGCGCGCCGCGGAAGCCCGCGACGAGCCTCCCCGCCTTGCCTGCGCCGACGAGCTCGTCGGCGTCGACGTCTGTCAGCGGCGTCAACCGGAAGTGAGCGTTGCCGATCAGCTCGGCGAAGACACCACCGGGACCGAACGCGACGAGCGGGCCGAAGACCGGGTCCTGTGCGACGCCTGCGAGGAGCTCGACACCGCCCTTGATCATCGGCTGGACGATGACAGGGCAGCCGATGCGGGTCGCGGCGGCCCGGACGGCCTCCGCGTCGACGAGGTCGAGGGCGACGCCCCCGGACTCGGTCTTGTGTGCGCCGGCCTCCGCGGTCTTGACGACGGCCGGGAAGCCCAGCTCCGCCGCCGCCGCCACCGCCTCGTCGGGCGTGGTCGCGACCTTCTCGCCGACGAGCGGGATGCCGTAGGCGGTGAGCAGCCTGCGTGTCGCGGCAGGGTCGAGCCAGGCTTCGTCGTCGTGGGCGAGCGCCGTGGCAACCACGTCCGCCGCGGTGTCGTAGTCGACGTCGTCGAGGTTGGGGACGGTGCCGGCCGAGCGGCGCAGCCATTCGCCGTGCTCGACGGCGCGGCCGAGTGCCGCCGCGGCAGCCTCGGGATAGGAGAACGAGGGGATGTTCGCGACCGAGCGCAACGTCGCGGGCGCTCCGGTCGAGGCGAGGATGACAGCCAGCACGGGCTTGTCGGGCTGGCCCGCCTCGGCGGTCGCCCTGCTGATCGCTGACCCGACGCCGGCGGCATCGACCGATACGGTCGGGACGAACAGGGCGATCACCGCATCGATCCCCGGGTCGGCGAGGATCACGGGCAGAGCCGTCTGGAAGCTCTCCGCGTTGGCCGAGCCGAGCATGTCGACCGGGTTCGCGACGGACGCCTCCGCCGGGAGCGCGGCGGCGAGCGTCGCGCGGGTCGCCTCGGAGGGCTGTGGCAGCTCGAGCCCTGCCGCTTCGCAGGCGTCGGCGCAGAGAATCCCGAGCCCGCCGGCGTTCGTGAGCACGGCCACGCGCCGCCCTCGCGGCACGGGTTGGCTCGAGAGCAGCGCTGCGACGTCGAGGAGGCCGGCGAGCGTGTCGGCCCGGATTACGCCCGCCTGGCGGAACACGGCCTCGACGGCCGCGTCCGAGCCGGCCAGGGCTGCGGTGTGGGAGCCGGCCGCCTTCTGGCCCGCGCGCGAGCGCCCGCTCTTCATTGCGAGGACGGGCTTGGCGCGTGCCAGCCGGCGCGCGGTTCGCGCGAACTTGCGCGGATTGCCGAACGACTCGAGATAGAGGAGCACGAGGTCGGTGCCGGGGTCGTCCTCCCACCACTCGAGCAGGTCGTTGGACGACACGTCGGCCTTGTTGCCGATCGAGACGAAGGCCGAGAGGCCGAGGCCCCGGGCCTCGGCCCGCTCGAGGAGCGCGAGGCCGAGCGCGCCCGACTGCGAGGAGAAGCCGATCCGGCCGGTCGGGAAGGCGCGAGGGGCGAACGTTGCGTTGAGACCGACCGCGGCGGTGGCGATTCCGAGGCAGTTGGGGCCGACGAGTCGTGCCCCGTGCGCGCGGACGAGGCTGAGCAGCTGCTCCTGGCGCTCCACGCCTTCGGGCCCGGTCTCGGCGAAGCCGGCCGAGATCACGCAGAGGGCTCGCGTGCCGGTCCGCAGTGCCTCCTCGGCTGCGTCGATGACGCGGTCTCCCGGGAGGCAGATCACGCAGAGGTCGATCGGGTCGGCGATCTCCTCGAGCGAGGTATAGGCGCGGACTCCCGCGACGGGCTCGCCGGAGCGGTTGACCGGGTACGCGGCGCCGGTGAAGCCGCCGGTGAGGACGTTGCGGAAGAGCTCGCCGCCGATCGAGCCGCGGCGGGCCGAGGCGCCGACGACGGCGACGGTCTTCGGCTCGAAGAACGGCTTCAGTGAGGCGGTCACCGCGATGTGGTCGCGCTCGTCGACGCTTGCCTGGTACCGCTCGGTGGGCTCGATCGAGAACCGGACCTCGACGACGCCGCCGTCGAGCACACGGGTGGCCTTGAAGCCGATGTTCTCGAACACGGAGAGCATGACCTGGTTCTCGGGCAGGACCTCGGCGATGAACGCCTCGATGCCGTGGGTGGCCGCGCGCTGGGCGAGCTGTTCGAGGAGGCGGGTGCCGATGCCCTTGCGCTGGAAGTCGTCTGCGACTGCGAACGCGGCCTCGGCCGTGCGCGGGTCGCGGAGGCGGACGTAGTTGCCGACGGCCACGACCCGCTCTTCGCCGGGCTCGCCCATGACGCCGATCAGGGAGCCTTTCTCGGCCCAGTCGGGAGCAACGAGGGTGCGCACGAAGCGGTCGCCGGCGAGGGCGAGGCCATGGAAGCGGAGGAAGCGGCTGCGGACGGAGAGTGCGGCGAAGAACGCAACGAGCGCAGGGACGTCGGCCTCGACGGGAGCGCGCAGGCGCATCGTGGAGCCGTCGCGCAGGATGACGTCGACGGCCATGTCGGAATCGTGCATGAGATCGGTCATGTCCGTAGCCTGTCCGAGGCCGCCCGGCAGCGCATCCGGGGTGGGCGCGGAGACCGGCGCGGGAAACCCGCAGCGCTCAACCCAGGAGCCGCAGGAGCGTGCCTGCGTCGAGATCGCCCTGCAGGCGATGGCGTAGCGGGACGTCGGGATGGACGGCGTAGTGGTTGCGCCGGCCGACCCTGGCGCGATCGACGTATCCGGCGTCCACGAGGTCGTTGACGATCGCCTGCACGGCACGCTCGGTGATCCCGACCGCGGTCGCGATGTCGCGCAGTCTCACGTCGGGGTCGCGCGCGATGCAGAGAAAGACCTGCGCGTGGTGGGAGAGGAACGTCCAGGAGCTCATCCGGCGACTCCGGCCGGCCCGGTGCGTGGCTCTCCCCGGGTGCGGAGGAACGACAGGCCGATCGCTCCTGCGAGGACGAGCACGATCACGAGCAGGGAGAGCCAGGTCGGGATCTTCCAGACATCCGTGAGGAGCATCTTCGCGCCGACCCACACGAGGACGATCGCAAGCCCGTGCGTCAGGTACGCGAACCGGTCCATCATCCCCGCGAGAAGGAAGTAGAGCGAGCGCAGGCCGAGCAGCGCGAACGCGTTGGCGGCGAAGACGATGAAGGCGTCGTCGGTGATCGCGAAGATCGCGGGAATCGAGTCGATTGCGAAGATCAGGTCGGTCGTTGCGAGCACGACGACCACCGCGACCGTGACGGTCGCGCCCGGCCACACCCGCTTCAGGAGCCGTAGGACGATGTTCCGCTCGGGGTGCACCTCCTCGCTGGAATGGCGGGCGAGCTTGACGCCGGTGGCGACGAGGAGGAGGCCGAAGAGATAGATCGTGAAGTGGAACGCGTCGAGGAGCGCCGCCCCGGCCGCGATGAAGCCGGCGCGCATCACGAGCGCCATCAGGATCCCGATCGAGAGCAGCCTTCCCTGCTTCTGCGCCGGCACGGCGAAGGCCGCAAAGATGAGCGCGAAGACGAAGATGTTGTCGATCGAGAGGCTGCGCTCGATCAGGTAGCCCGAGAGGTATTCGCTCGCCGCCGCGGACCCCTGCCAGGCAGCCATGACAAGCGTGAACGAGACTCCGAGAGCGAGCCAGAAGACGCTCCATGCGATGGAGCTGCGGAAGGTGATCCCGCGCCGCCCGAAGAGCAGAAAGTCGATCGCGACGAACGCGAGAATGCCAGCGACGAGCGCGACCCAGACGATTGCCTCCGTACTCATTAATGAAAGATAATACCGGAAAAAAATTTCATAAGTTGTGAAATACACCCGAGGTTACACCCCTCGTGGAATGGTTCCCTCGAACGAGGTGCACTAGCCTCGGGGCCATGATCACTACGACGATCCAGAGAGGGGCGGGACTGACGCCCAGGCAGCGCGAGGTCGTTGCGCTGATCGCGGCAGGGTGCTCGAACGACGAGGTCGGTGAGCGGCTCGGTATCTCGTCACGCACGGCGAAGGCGCATTCGGACACGTTGCGCTCGAAGCTGGGCGTGAGCCGGCGCCGGCAGATTCCGGTCGCGTTTCGGGTGCTCACGGGGGAAGACCCGCTCTCGGCAAGCCTCGGCGCGCTGGTTCGGCGGCCGGGGGTCTGACGGCAGGGCGCCCGCGGCTGGTTGCCCCCGCTCCCCGCGGGCGCCCCTTTCTCGATGAGTGAGCATGTTGTAGCCTCTCCGGTCACCGAAATGGCCGAGCTCCCCAAGCCGCCGCTGCGGCGTCGCCGCATCCTCGAGCGCCCGAGGTTGATCCGGGCGATCGATCGCTCGCGGGCGCCGGTGCGGATGCTGGTGGCCGGGCCCGGGTACGGCAAGACGACACTCGCCGAGCAGTGGGCCGCACAGGGGCGTCGGGTAGCGTGGATCAGGGCCCGGCGATCCTCGGCCGACGTCGCAGTGCTGGCGCGGCAAATGGCGGCAGCCGGGGCGGACATCGTGCCCGGCTGTGACCGCAGGCTCTGCGAGCGGCTGAATGCGACCACGGATCCGGCCGACGAGCTCGGTGTGCTCGTCGATCTCCTGTCGGAGGATCTGGCGGCCTGGCCGGATGACGCGTGGATCATCGTCGACGACTACCACCACATCAGGGAGTCGGCGACGGCTGAGGCGTTCGTCGAGGGCATTCTCCAGCAGTCGCCGGTACGGGTGCTGATCTCGACGCGCGAGCGCCCGGGCTGGATCTCGACGCGTAGCGTCCTCTACGGCGAGGTGCTCGAGATCGGGCAGACGATGCTGGCCATGAGCGAGGAGGAGGTCGACGATCTCCTCGCAGGCGCGCACGAGGGAATGAGCTCGGGGCTGCTTGCGCTGGCCGGCGGCTGGCCGGCCGTTGTCGGCCTCGCGAGCCTGACGACGACCGAGTCGGCGCTGCCCGACGAGGGGCTGGAGCTCCCCCAGCAGATCTACGAGTTCTTCGCCGAAGAGGTGTACCGGGGCCTCGAGCCGGACAGCAGGATCGGGCTCGGCCTTCTCGCAACGGCGCCGAGTCTCGATCGGGAGCTCGCAGCAGAGCTCCTCGGTCCAGAGCGTGCGTCCCGCGTGTGTGCCGAGGCTCTGGGCCTGGGTGTCCTCGAGGAACGAGACGGAAAGCTGGAGTTGCACCCTCTTGCGGCCGCGTTTCTAGAGGAGCAGGCGCGGAGAGAGACGTCCGACGATATTGACCAGGTGGTGGCGAGGTGTCTCGGTGCGTACCGCAGGCGTCTCGAATGGGACGCGGCATTTGATCTGGTGGATAGGTATGGAACGGCCAGCGACTTTGAGATTCTCTTCGCCGATGCGCTCGAGGCGCTTCTGAATGCTGCGAGACTCGCAACGGTTGAAACGTGGATTGGCCGTTCGAAGGCGAAGCATCTTTCGTCATCGACGATTGAAGTGGCGAAGGCAGAACTGGCTCTTCGCGACGGCCGACACTTGAGCGCACAGACGTTTGCACAAGCCGCACTGACGTTGGCCACCAACCAGCGAGATGCCTGGCGTGCAGCGATGTTGGCAGGAAGAGCTGCACATTCTGGGTCGCGCGAGGAGCCTGCGCTCGAGTTCTATCGGGCTGCAGAGGGCCTTGCCGATTCACCTAGGAGAAGGCGTGATGCGCTGTGGGGCCAACTGATGGCCGCGTCGGCTCTCGAAATGGATGAGGCGCACACCCTTCTCGATCTCCTGGAGGCGACCTCGGACCCGTCTGATCGATACGAGCTCGTGCGGATGGCTGACAAGAAGCTCGGGGTGGATCTTCGATTCGGCGCGATGCGAACTGTCGGGAACGCTCGGCGCGTGGCCGAGCTCGTCGGCCATCTGGACGACCCGTTCGTTCGATGCTCGTTTCGCTCGTTCTTCTCGTATGCCCTGAGTCTCTGTGCGCTGTACCACGAGGCCCACGAACAGGCGTTGCTGCTGTATGGAGATGCCAGCAAGTTCCGTGTTGATCCAGTACTCCCGTATGCCCATTCGATGCTTGCCATCTCGCTTGCTGGGCTCGGACGTCACAAAGATGCCCACTTGGCTTTGGACGACGCGATCAGGGAGTCCAGACGGTGTAACGACGAGTTTGGAGCACAGAACGTCTTCGCGAATCGCATTCGAATCCTCATACAGGAGGGTCGCGCGAACGAGGCATGCACGATGGAGCCCCCTGATCTGGAGCATTCGCTTCGGGCCATGAAAGGCGAGGTCATCTCGTCCCGAGGCCTTGCTCTTGCGACCGTTGGACGCATTGATGAGGCGCGGTCTTTGGCTGTGACGGCAGCAGAATCAACAAAGGGGATCGAGACCCGAGTCTTGGTCTCCGCCATCGATGCAATCTGCGCTCTCAAACAACGCACGACCGGAATGAGAGATGCAATCGAACAATTCATGCGGATTGCTGTCGATTCCGGAGCCGTCGATTTCGTTGTCTCAGCCTACCGTGGAAACGCAGATCTTCTCGAGGCCCTGTTGTCATCGCCGGTTACAAAGGAGCAGACCATGCACATCGTAACCAGAGCCGGCGATGAAGCTCTTCTCGAAGCTATCGGATGGGAAGCTGTGTCGCGGTCCGATCCAGTCGAGGCGCTTTCACCGCGAGAGCGAGAGGTCTACGAACTTCTCTGCGCCGGCTTCTCAAATCGAGACATCGCGAAGAGACTGTTCATCACTGAAGGAACAGTCAAGGTTCATGTCCACCACGTGTTCGACAAGCTTGGCGTCCGATCGAGGACGGCCCTGGCGATCAACGCTGCGCGTGACCGTCGACGTCAAGCTACGTAGCGACCATCCCCGCGAGACGTGGGAGTCAAGCTGCGCCCAAGAGACGTCGCGCCGGAGAAGTCTCGGAGGCGTTCGTGAGGTCCGCGCCGGTTAGCGCTCCAGCGTCCTCTTTGTAGTTCGGTTCGAAGTCAGCTCTTGCGGCCGTTCGGTACTCCTCCGTCGCTCCGGCCAATATCGCTTCAAAGGCAGCCACAGCCGTCGTGTCAAATTGACTCTCCACAGCCTGCGCCAGTCTTAGGCGCGCAACCCTACTGGGCATCGCCTCACGGTATGCACGGTTCGATGTCATGGCGTTGTAGGCGTCTGCGACGGCGATAATCCTCGAGAGGAGCGGAACCTCGTCGCCTCCAAGACCGTCTGGGTATCCCTCCCCGTCAACTCGCTCATGATGATGGCGAACGACGCGAGCCACGTCCATATACAGGTCGACTTTCATCAAGATCCCCTCGCCGATGGACGGGTGCTCCTGCATCTGGCGGCGCTCTTCGAGAGTCAGCGGCCCGTCCTTAAGGAGCAGGCTTGCAGGAAGACCAACCTTCCCAATGTCGTGCACCAAGCCGCAAAGGTAGGTGCGCTCCTGGACATCTGGCGGGAGCCCCATCCGCTTCGCGATGTCTCTCGCGTAGATGGCAACCGCCTTTGAGTGTCCAGCCGTGTAGCGGTCGCTCTTCTCAAGAGTTGCTACCAGGGCCTCAGCAAATGACATGTTGGCTCTCTTGAGGTCATCAGCTAGTTGCCGCTGCTGCTGGTACATGCCATAGAGGCGCTGTGCAGCTAACGCAGGGATGAAGAACAGGAGTGCCGTCCACGGTGAGAACTGCGTGTATGCAAGGGCAAGCACGGCCACCGTCGGTGCATACAACGGTACGGACGTGAGGAGCAACGGACTTAGTGTCTTCAGCACAGTGCGGAGGGAGTTGCTCCGGCGGATCTTCGCCGTCACGGCCGCGAAGAGCATGTCGAGCCCCTCCGCGACGGAGGCGGCCCCGAGCGTTGCGATCATGAGTCCTCCGAACTCGGAGGATGTGTGCCCCAGCAACTGTTGTGCAACGAGGCCGGCCACAACGCCGGTGATAAACCTCGAACTCCCATAACTCGCCAGCTTCAGTCGCGGTGCTCTATCAGGGTCTCGGCGCGAGAACAGCTCGGGATCCCCCAAGATCGATGAAGCGTTCACCAACCCGGCGGCCAGGGGGCCGAAGAGCACGGCCGCGAACAGAGTTGGTAGGAGCGCAATCGACATTTCGGTCGTCCGAGTAATCCAGACGCCATTTCGTTCAGCTACCGCGTTGACGACCATGAGCACAACGACCACCCAGGGTTCGGCCCCCAGGTCGTAGCCTGCGGCAACAAGACCGGCGCACAGAGCTATCGCAGAACCACTTAGGGCCATCACGTAGAGCTGGGTTCTTCGCTGGATGTCCAATGTCACTTGATAATCCCTCAAATGGGGTATACGATCTGCGGTGCCGTTAGTCCCCAATGCTAGGAGCCACGATGCGCAAGTTCTTTCGCCGTGTCGCCGCTCATGCTCTCATGAGCGGCGCGAAAGAGTGGTAGCCGTCAGATCCTGAGTTCCACCTCTCCACCGGTCATCCCTCTTTCGGGGGATCTGCCCGGAGGCGAAGCCCAGGATCCGACCGTCTAACCATGAGTCATAACGTCAAGCAATGAGCCCACGCCGGTAGCCCACAGCTACCGCGTGGGCTCTGCTTCGCGCCTGTAGCTGCGCGAGCAGATGCCGGACGAGCGATTTCACCGTCTCCTCAGAGAGGAAGAGACGCTGGCCGATCTCACGATTCACGAGACCGTCGGCGACGAGCTGCAGCACCTCGATCTCGCGAGCCGTCGGCTCTTGCGCCAGCTCGCGAAGAACGGGCGGGTTGAACGGAATCACGGCGCCGGTGCGGCTCGTGCTGCGACGGGCTGCAGCTGCTTCGAACCGCCGGCTGTGGTCGCGGTAGCGACTGAGGATCTCCCTGCGTTCTGCGGCGTCCATGGCAGTTTCTATCGGCGCCACCTAGCCTGCCTTTAGCCCGAAGCGGGCGAATCCGGCCAGAATCACCCACCGTGGGTGACTGCAGAGGCCCATCCAGCCGCAGGTAGCCGTCCGAGCGGGCCGGAGCCCGCTCGGACAGTGATCAGGAGAGCGTTCCTAGGCCGCGAGCGACGCGAGCTCGCGCAGTGCCGCGAGGCGCGAGAGGGCCTGTCCCTCGAGCTGGCGCACCCGCTCACGGGTCAGATCCAGCTCGTGGCCGATCGCCTCGAGCGTCCACGGCTCACCCTCGAAACCGAACCGCAGCTCGAGAATCCGGCGTTCCCGCTCGGGCAGTGCGTCGAGAGCCCGGCGGACGCCCTGCCGCCGCAGCGACTCCTCGGCCTCCTCGAACGGATCGGCGGCCTCGCGATCGGCGAACAGATCGCCCAGCTCGCCTTCGTCGTCGGCTCCGACCGTCTGGTTCAGCGACACGGACGCGTGCGCCGCGCCGAGAGCCTCGTCGACGTGCTGGATCGGCAGCCCCGTCGCGTCGGCGAGCTCCTGCTTGGTCGCCTCGCGGCCGAGCTCGACCTCGAGCCGGCGGGCCGCCCGGGACAGCTTCTGCTGCCGCTCGACGACGTGCACCGGCACGCGGATCGTGCGCGCATGGTTCGCCACCGCGCGCTGCACCGACTGGCGGATCCACCATGTCGCATACGTCGAGAACTTGAACCCGCGGCGCCAGTCGAACTTCTCGACCGCGCGGTTGAGCCCCAGGGTTCCCTCCTGGATCAGGTCCAGGAACGGGACTCCAAGACCGCGGTAGCCCTTCGCGATGGACACGACGAGACGGAGGTTCGACTCGATCATCCGGCGCTTCGCAACGGGATCGCCCCGCTCGATGCGCTTGGCGAGGGTCACCTCGTCGGCCGCCGTCAGGAGCTTGTGGCGCCCGACATCCGCGAGGAACAGCTGCAAGGAATCGGCCGCGCCTGACAGCGTCTCGGCCGCCCAGACGGCGGCTTCGGCCTCTTCTTTCTTCCTCTCGGCGTCCGCCAGCTGCTTCTTGGCGTCGGCGTCGGCCTGCGGTTGACCCACCTCGAGACCGATGGTCTCGAGCTCACGCGTGATCTGCTCGGCTTCCTCGTCGTTCAGCTCGTGCTCGAGCACAAACGCTTCGAGCTCGACGGGTTCTACCCAGCCGCGCTCCTCCGAGCGCTCGATCAGACCCTTGATCTGATCGGATTCGAACAGTTCTGTCAGCTGGCTCTGCGTCAAGAGGCCCTTCAGTCCTTTCGCGTACCCCGGTGTGCACAATCTCACTGACTCTATGCAGGTTCGCCCCGCATTTCCAGACCTGTAACCCCGAACTCGTTGTCACAAGCTCACAACGAGGCCGCTGTGACCGTTATTCCGGCAACCCAGGCGAGTGAACTGCCGAACACCCGGAAGCACGAGCACGTCGTGCGATCGGATGGATGACGATAATCGATCGGTCGGCTGCGTGCGTCAGCGCTTGCCGGCCGCGCGGCGGGTCTTCTTCGGAGCCGGTCCCTTGGCACGACGCTCGGCGAGGAGCTCGAGCGCCCGGTCCATCGTCAGTCCTGCCGGATCGTCGCCCCGGCGCAGGCTTGCGTTCGTCTCGCCGTCGGTCACGTACGGCCCGAACCGGCCCTCCTTGACGACGATCGGCTTTCCGGACGCTGGATCCGGGCCGAGGTCCTTGAGAGGGGGCTTCGCCTGGCCGCGTCCCCGCCGTTCCTTCGGTTGCGCGAGCAACGCGATCGCTTCCTCCGGCGTGACCGTGAAGAGCTGTTCCTCGGCGGCCAGCGATCGAGTCTCGGTGCCCTTCTTGATGTACGGGCCGTATCGTCCATTGGCGACCTGGATCTCCTCGCCGTCCGGCGCCGTCAGCGTGCGGGGGAGCGAGAGCAGCCGCAGCGCGTCCTCGAGCGTCACGGTCTCGAGCGACATGGCCTTGAAGAGCGAGCCCGTCCGAGGCTTGTCGGTCGATCCATCCTCCAGCACCTCGCTTACATACGGCCCGTAGCGGCCGTCGCGCGCCACCACCTGGCGGCCCGACGCGGGATCGACCCCGAGGGCGCGATCGCCGGACGGCTTTGCCAGGAGCTCCTCCGCCTTCTCGGCGGTCAGCTCGTCCGGCGCCATGTCGTCGGGGACGCTGGCGCGCTCGTCGCCGCGCTCCAGGTAGGGGCCGTAGCGGCCCACGCGCAGCACGATCCCGTCTGCTCCGGGGATCCTGATCGAGTTCACGTCGCGCGCGTCGATCGCCTCGAGATGGTCGGTCACGAGTGCGTGGAGACCTTCCTCGGCCGGAACGCCGTTCTCGGCCTTCGTCCCGCGGTAGAAGCGGCTCAGCCAGTCGACTCTCTTCTCCTTGCCCTCGGCGATCAGGTCGAGGTCGTCCTCCATCCGCTTCGTGAAGTCGTAGTCGACCAGGCGCGCAAAATGCCGCTCGAGCAACTGGGTGACCGAGAAGGCGAGGAACGTGGGCACGAGGGCCGTACCCTTCTTGAAGACGTAGCCCCGGTCGAGGATCGTTCCCATGATCGATGCGTAGGTCGAGGGGCGGCCGATGCCCCTCTCCTCGAGCGCCTTCACGAGCGACGCTTCGGTGTACCGCGCCGGGGGAGAGGTCGAATGGCCGTCAGGCTCGAGCGAGGAGGCGCTGACGGGCTGGCCGACCTCGAGTTGCGGCAGCCGGCGCTCGTCGTCGCCGTTCTTCGACTCCTCGTCACGGCCCTCCTCGTACGCGGCGAGGAACCCGCGGAACGTGATCACGGTGCCCGATGCGCCGAACTCCGCGTCCCGCCCGTCCGAGGCGGTCGCACCGAGCCGCAGTGAGGCCGTCTGTCCGCGCGCGTCCTCCATCTGCGATGCCACGGTCCGCTTCCAGATCAGCTCGTACAGGTCGTGCTCGTCGCGCGAGAGCTCCCGCTGCACGTCGGCCGGCATGCGGAACGTGTCGCCGGCAGGGCGGATCGCCTCGTGCGCTTCCTGGGCGTTCTTCACCTTGCTTCGATAGAGGCGCGGCGCCTCCGGTACGAACTCCTCCCCGTAGAGCTTCGCTGCCTGCCTGCGGGCGGCCGTCAACGCCGACTCCGACAGCGTCGTCGAGTCGGTGCGCATGTAGGTGATGTACCCGTTCTCGTAGAGCCTCTGGGCGACGCGCATCGTCGTCTGCGACGAGAAGCGCAGTTTGCGGCTCGCCTCCTGCTGCAGCGTCGACGTCATGAACGGGGCCGCCGGGCTGCGCCGGTACGGCTTCTCCTCGACCGAGCGCACCACGAAAGATGCGCCGGCGAGCGCGGCTGCGAGGGTGGTTGCCGCCTCCTCGTCGAGCGCGAGCAGGTCCGACTTGAGCCGGCCGTCGTCGCCGAAATCCCTCCCCTGCGCCACGCGCTTCTGGTCGACGGCGACGAGCTTCGCCTCGAACGTCCCGGGATCGAACGTCCCGACGATGTCCCAGTAGGACGCCGCGACGAACAGCATCCGCTCGCGTTCGCGCTCGACGACGAGGCGCGTGGCGACGGACTGGACCCGCCCGGCGGAGAGACGCGGCATCACCTTCTTCCAGAGCACGGGCGACACCTCGTAGCCGTAGAGCCGGTCGAGGATTCGCCGTGTCTCCTGGGCGTCGACCAGGCAGTCGTCGATCTCACGGGTCTCACCGAGGGCGCGCTCGATCGCATCGCGTGTGATCTCGTGGAACACCATCCGCTTGACGGGAACCTTCGGCTTCAGGACCTCGAGCAGATGCCAGGCGATCGCCTCGCCCTCGCGATCCTCGTCCGTCGCGAGAATGAGCTCGGTGGAGCTCTTCAGCTCCCGCCTCAGCTCCTCGACCTTCTTCTTCTTGTCGGGATCGACGACGTACAGGGGCTGGAACTCGTCATCGACGTTGACGCCGAGACGCGCCCACGGCTCCTTCTTCGCCGCGGCCGGAATGTCGGCGGCGCGGTTCGGAAGATCGCGGATGTGGCCGATCGAGGACTCCACGACATAGCCGTCGCCGAGGTACCCGGCAATGGTCTTTGCCTTGGCAGGAGACTCGACGATCACGAGACGGCGTTCGGCCACGAGTGCCCATTTCGGGTCGGATGACGGGATCCTCCCCGGCCGACGGCCGGGTGCGCGCGTCACCATAGCGGCACGGTGCCCCACCGCAAGTGTCCGGAACGGGCGATACTGGAACGACCAATGTCCGCAAGTCCCCGTCCGAGCTGGCCGTATCTCGTCGTCGGTGCGCTCAGTTACCCCGTGCTCCGCTTCGTCTACCGCGAGCGCTGGCAGGGGCTCGAGCGGCTCCCTGCCGACGGTGGCTACGTCCTCGCGGCCAACCATCTGTCGAATGCCGACCCCTGGCCGCTCGGGATGGCGCTCTTCCCGCACCGCTACCTGCGCTTCATGGCCAAGTCGGAGCTGTTCTGGTTCCCGCTCGGGCCGCTCATCTCCTCTTGCGGCGCCTTTTCCGTCCGTCGCGGTGAGCGCGACCAGGAGGCCGTCGACACTGCAGTGCGCCTCTGCCGCGAGGGCCACGTCGTCGTGATGTTCCCGGAGGGCACGCGCCGTGAGAAGGGGCTACGGAAGCGGCGTGAGGCACGGTGGCGCTCGGGTGCGGCCCGGATCGCGCTCGAAGCGGGCGTCCCTCTCGTTCCGGCGGGGATCTCTGGCACGTCGGAGCTCACGCGCCTCGGCGCGCTCCGCGTGGCGTTCGGCGACCCGATCGAGCTCGGCGACCTCGCGGGCATGTCGATCGATGACGCTGCTCGGGCCGCCACGGACCGGCTCAGCGCGGCGATCACCGAGCTCGAGGCCACGCTGGGATGAAGCCCCTGCTCGCTGTCGACGGCGACTCGTTTGCCCACCGCGCCTTCCATGCCTTGCCGCGGACGTTCCGCCGCCACGACGGAGGCCCCGCGAACACGCTGATCGGCTTCATGTCGATGCTCCTGCGGCTCTGGCAGGCAGAGCGCCCCCGTGCGATCGTCGTCGCGTGGGACTCTCTCTTCGTGCCGACCTACCGCAACGCGCTGCTCGAGACCTACCAGTCGGGACGTGAGTTCGACCCCGAGATCGTCGACCAGCTCTCTCTCCTGCCGGCGCTCGTCTCCTCCACCGGGATTGCTTGCGCCAAGCACGGCGGCTACGAGGCCGACGACTTTCTCGCGGCGGCCGTCGCGGCGGAGCGGCTGCTCGGCGGCGCCACGCTTGTCGCGACCTCCGACCGTGATGCGTTCCAGCTCGCCGCTCCCGATGTCACGATCCTGCAGCCTGTGCGCGGCGTCAGCGAGCTGGCCCGGGTCGGTCCGGCAGAGGTACGGGAACGGTACGGCGTCGAGCCGCAGCAGGTCTGCGACTTCATCGCCCTCCGAGGTGATCCGTCGGACAAGATCCCGGGAGCCCGCGGCATCGGCGAGAAGACGGCCGCCTCGCTCCTCCAGACGTATCCCGACCTCGAGGCGATGATCGCTGCCGGCCGGTTCGAGGCGGAAGCTGCGCAGCTCCGCACGTTCCGGCAGATCGCGACCCTCGATCCGTCCGCTCCGCTGCCCGATCTGCCCGACCTCGAGCCCGACTGGGCTGCGGGCGCGCGGGCGGCCGAAGAGCTCGGCGTGGAGCGCCTCGCCGCCCGGCTCCGGGGGGTGTAGGCATCGAGCCCGTCACGCATCCGGCGATGGCGCACCTGCACCCGACCGGACACCACCATCATCCCGAGACGGAAGAGCGGCTGTTGCGCCTGATCGCCGCCCTGAGGCCCGAGCTCGAAGGGGGGCGGGCCACGCCGGACGCGATCGAGCGCGCCCACCATCCCGACTACGTTGCCCGCATCGCCGCCCTTTCGGAGGAGTGCTGGCTCGACGGCGATACGATCGGCCAGCCGACCACCTGGGAGGCCGCACGGCTTGCAGCCGGGTGCACGATCCGCGCAGTCGAGGTCGAAGGCTTCGCGCTCGTGCGGCCGCCCGGCCACCACGCGCTTGCCGATCGGGCGATGGGCTTCTGCATCTTCTCGAACGCCGTCATCGCGGCCAGGCACGCGCAGGCGGAGCTCGGTATCGAGCGAGTGGCGATCGTCGACTGGGACGTGCATCACGGCAACGGCACCGAGGCGATCGTCCAGGGCGACGACTCGATTCTCTTCGTCTCGATCCATGAGTGGCCCTTCTACCCCGGCAGTGGCGGGCCGGGCACGGGAGACGAGACCATCGTCAACATCCCGCTTCCGGCCGGCTCGGGTGACGCCGCGTACGCCGAGGCCTTTCGCACCGTCGTCGAACCGGCCGTGCAGTCGTTCGAACCGGAGCTCCTGATCGTCTCCGCCGGGTTCGACGCCCACGTCGACGATCCGCTGGCCGGAATGGCCGTCACCGAAAGCGGGTTTCGGGACATGGCCGCCCGGTGCACGCAGCTCGCCCCCCGGATCGCGGCCGTCCTCGAGGGCGGCTACAACCTCGAGACGCTCCCCGGCCTCGTCGAGGCTGCGCTCGAGGGCTTCGCCTCGTAGCCGCCTCCAGGACGTCGAAACGGCCGGGGTGCGGCCCGGCCGTTTCAGTGCGGTTCGACCCCGCTAGCTCCTCCAAGGAACCTGCGTGGCCTCAGTATGCGGCCGAGGACGGCCTCTGCGCATCGCCCCGGCTTGACGAACCTCATCCCTCTCGCTGGGGGATCTCCGTGGGTCAGGGAGCGGAGGGCTCGGGCTCAGCGCCGGGCCGTCGCGAGCCGCTCCAGGGCGTCGCGACGTGACGAGACGCCGAGCTTCCGCAACAGGCTCTTGACGTGCGAGCGCACCGTGTGCTCGGAGATGTAGAGCCGCGCTGCGATCTCGTCGGTGCCGAGATGCTCGTCGAGGAGCAGCAGCACCTCGACCTCGCGGGCGGAGAGCTTCTGTGCGACCTCGTCCGGGATGCCACCCATGCGTCCGCCCTCGCGGACCCGATCGAGGAGACGACGGGCAATCGACCCCGAGAGCGCTGCCTCCCCGTGCGCGACCCCGCGCAGGAACAGTGCGATGCGCTCCGGCGGCTCGCTCTTGAGGAGATAGCCGGCCGCGCCGGCCCGGATTGCCTCGAGGAGGTTCTCGTCGGTCCCGGACGCCGTCAGTACGACAACCTCGCTGTCCGGCGACGCCTCACGGATGTGCGGCAAAGCGGTGAGCCCGTCCATCCCGGGCATGGTCAGATCGAGGAGTACGAGCCGGGGGCGGAGCCTGCCGGCCTCCGTGATCGCCTCCTGGCCGTCAGACGCCTGGCCGACGACGTCGAAGCCGTGCTGGCCGAGGAGCGAGGCCAGAGCTTCGCGCGTAAGTGGGTGATCATCGGCGATCAGGATGCTCTCCATAGGGGACTCATCGGCAGCACCCCTCCTGCCGATTAGGGGGATGTGCAAACTCGTCCCTCCGAGAGGTACCGCTCGTGGCTGGTCGGCGAGCTGGTGCTCGTCAGCGTGCTGGCACTCGGAACCGTGCTTCTCGCCGTCACGGGGAGGCTCGACGGCTATTCGCTCCCGAACGCGCGCATCGCGCTCGACACTGCCGCGGCTCTCGTCGCGTCGATCGTCGCGGTCCTTACCGCGACCCGGTTCCTCGTCGAGGGCCGGGGGATGGACCTCCTGCTTGCAGGAGGCTTCCTGGCGATCGGAGTGGGGACGTTCGCCTTCGCCGTCGCCCCGGTGCTCGCCGGTAGTGAGCTCGGGGCGGTCGAGAGCTGGGCGGCGATCGGTGCAGTCCTCTTCGGCGCGGTGCTGATCGCGCTCGCGCCGTACGTGACGAGGAAGACCGCCGGGCGCCGCCGGGCAGTCGTGGCGATGGTCGTGCTCGTCGCCCTGGCGCTACTCGGTCTCTGGCTCGATGCGCGCCTGTTCGATCTCTCGCTCGAGGCCGTGGGCCCCGGCTCCACCCGCTCACCTGCCGTCATCGTCGCCTACGGCATCATGGCCGTCCTCTCCCTCATCGCCGTTATCGGCTTCGGATTGCGGTATCGCCGCCATGGACGCGACCTCGACAGCTGGCTGACGCTGGCCCTCACCCTCGTCGTCTTCGCCGACCTCCACTATGTGCTCGCGCCGCTCCGTTCGAGCGCGTACGTCCTTCCGAGCGACCTCCTCCGCATCCTCGCCTTCGCCGTGCTCCTCGTGGGCGTCTGGCGGGCGATCGGCCACGCAGAGTTCGGCCGGGCGGTCGCCGAGGAACGGGCGCGGGTCGCCCGCGACATTCACGACGGCCTGGCGCAGTACCTCTTTGCGCTCTCGACGCAGATCAGCATGCTCGAGTCGGGGGCGGAGCTGGACCAGATCCTGCCGCGCCTCAAGCACGCTGCAACGGCGGCGCAGCAGGAGGCCCAGTTCGCAGTTCTCGCACTCTCCTCGGCGGCAGGCTCGGCGCCGTTCGACGCGGCGCTCCGGCGCTACATCGAGTTCCTTGTCGCCGACGGGATGCTCGAGGTCGAGGTGGACATCGACCCCGGCGTGGCTCTGGCGCCCGACGAGGAGATCGAGGTGTTCCGGATTGTCCAGGAGGGCCTCGCGAACGCGAGAAGGCATGCTGGCGCGGAGCAGGCCGAGGTCTCGATCGTCCAGAGCGGCGGCCGCCGCATCGTGCGCGTCTCCGACAACGGCACGGGAATCGTGGGCAACGATCCCGGCGCCGGGCAGGGCATGAAGAACATGCGCACCCGCGCTGCGTCGATCCAGGGCGTCTTCTCGCTGCGCTCGTCTCCCGGCAAGGGAACGTCGATCGAGGTCGTACTGCGGCCGGCGTAGCTCCGCGCCCACGCCAGCGGAGGCCGGTTCGTGGAGAGAGCCCCGTTGCCGGGGCTCTCTCGGTAGCAGGCCTGTAAGCCGGATCCTGTCGTGGGTGACCATCTCTCTGGGCCGGCAGTTACCTGACGGCTCGAGCGGCGTACCCGGTTCCTCGGCGGGCTGCGTCAACGGAACCTGCTTCGCCTTGCACCGGACGGGGTTTGGCTAGCCGCCGTGTCACCACGGCGCTGGTGGGCTCTTACCCCACCGTTTCACCCTTACCGGCGCCGACACTGTTTCCAGCACCAGCTCCGGCGGTCTCCTTTCTGTGCCACTGTCCATCGGCTTTCGCCGTCTGGGGTTTCCCCAGCGTCCTGCCCTGCGGTGTCCGGACTTTCCTCGAGCGCACCGCCGAAACGGCGCGCCCGCGGTCACCCGGCCTGCGTAAAGGAGGGTAGCGCGGCGCGCCGGGCCCTGCCACGGCGTCTGAATAGTTGTGGCGAGGAGGCATTTCTGCCCCCTCGCCACAAACGAACGCGTGAGGCCGGACTCTCAGCCTGGAGCCACCGTTTTGCGCGGGCGTTGCAGCGCGTCCGGCCCGCCAGGCCGCTCCCCGTCCGGGTGCGACGCGTTTCTTCTCTGTCGGGCGGTTCCACCCGGACGGTGCGCTCCGCTCGGAGAATCAGCCTACGGCCGATCCACTCCCATTAGGCTCAGTCGTCGTCCGTGTCCTCCACCTTGTCCCGCGTCGACACGTAGATGTCGCTTCCCCCTTCCGGGCTCGGCGAGCGCCCGAAG
>Ga0315275_10001797_pt1 | contig 19135 bp, 19 predicted proteins | sample YL17G03_0_MG_FD_205557 | JGI IMG/M metagenome (GOLD analysis project Ga0315275, IMG submission 205557) | Sediment microbial communities from Yellowstone Lake, YNP, Wyoming, USA - YL17G03_0 | ecosystem: Environmental > Aquatic > Freshwater > Lake > Sediment | place: USA: Wyoming | collected...
CTCTCATGTACTGTTGATAGAGTGCGATGGCCTGCTCGTCCGGGAGATTCGCGGTGATGACCAGCCGGGCGCGGGCTTTGGCGGTCTGGCCGGCCTTCAGATCGCAGCCGAAACGAGACAGGTACAGCGAATAGTGGCTTTCGCCTTCATAGGGCGTCGCCACCGCGAAGCAGTCTTCGGGAGGGGCCATCAGAACGGCAACGAGATTGCCGGCGCCGCGCCGCAGGCACAGCGGGGCCGCGAGACGCGGCATGATGGTCCAGTTCACCGGGTTGGGCGGAAGGTCCCATCGGCCGTCACGAATGATCGGCAGGACCTGCTCGTCTCTGGGGAACATCTGCCAGTCGCCGTAGGTCTTGCGGGCCGGCAGGAGGCCGGGCTTTCCCCGCGTCTCGGGGTCCTCACGGACGTAAACACAGGGCGTTGGAAAGGCCTCTGAGAAATACGCGGCCAGGAACGACTCGAATCTGCTCAGGTCCTTGCGGGCCGTGACGGTGGTTTCGACGTCGATCGTCTGCGGGTCCTTCCAGCGATAGAGGGCCCCCATCTCGAAGGGCCGATCCGCCGCCTCGGGCCACGTGACTTGAACGGCCCCGTCGGGCAGCAGCTTTGCGGTGCTGGGCCAATCCCACGCCCCCGCGCCGTAGCGCTTGCCCGTCGTGAAGACCCGGTAGAAGCTCAGAATGCCCATGCTCCGATCCAGCCTCGCCCCGGTCGGAACGTATATGACGGAGGAGAGGCCCTGCGACTTGCCGCCCTGCCGCAGCGTCCCGCGCAGGACACCGGTATCGAACGTGTATTCGCCTTTGTCGTTCGCCACGAACACCGGCTTGGGCGCTCTCTCTCCGCCGGCCGCCAGCCCACTGACGAGCAACACTGCCGCGGCGAGAACAACTCTGTTTATCCTGTGATGCGACATAGAACTGGTGGCCATATCTGCTACTCCAGAAAGTTGCGATGGGGCAAGCCCCACCCTACACGTTTTTGCCATTTGCTGATCCTTTCCGCACGGCAGATGCCATGCCTACACTCGCGTAGGCATGCGTTCGCCGCAGACCCCTATTGCCCGAGTTCTACACAGACTATTTTGGAGCAAACCACCCTCAGTGCCTCGACCTGCTTGGCCCATCCCATACGAAACAGGAACTCGAACCCATTCTCCCCGGAGTTGTCGAGAACGATCTCGTATATGAAGGAATAATCGAACGCATCCTCCTGGCAGAACCGAAAGGAGCAAACCGCCTCGAACTGGAGCAGAACGACCTGCTTGGGCGTCGCCCCAGCATAGCTGTTCAGCAGAATTTCCATCTCAATGCTGCATCGGGCCATATCATACTTCCAAGCCTCCGATCCAGTCGGCCAGAACACATCGCCTTCGTTGGTGTAGTCCCTATCTTTAATGAAGCTGATGCGACGCACAACTCCATCATGACAGGCATTCAGATAGCCCAGCAGTGCTCGAATGGAAGTCTCATCATTGGCCTCGTGCGTCTTCATGAGTGTCTCTCCCGATTGTAGGGTGGGTTCTCAACTCACGCGTTCATTTCTGTGCAGTAGATACGTCGGTATTGAAGAGACGAACATTGACGACGCGATTCAACACCACCGGCTCGTTAACGTCCCTGCATCGAGTGAATTTGAATGTGTCAAGCGTGAGCTGGTTCACGTCTTCGCAGATCATCACCGGCCGCTGGTCGGGCTTGATGCACGTCATGCGGAAGTCCTCGAAAGTGAGGTTCTCGACGTTGCGGGCGTAGAAACCCCATGCCGGCAGTGGCCGGGCATCGACGCCGGGGGCCTTGACTTGGGCGGGGATCTTTCCGGCGGTCCCGCCGCCCTCGAACTCGATGTCCACGTCGCGGAAGGTCACGTTCTTGAAGGGCGACTGGGCCCAGCTTTCGACGGAGCAGGCGGCTCGGTACACGCCGGTGGCCGTCACGCGGGTCACGGTGATGCGGTTGGCGGTGTTGCCGGGCTTGAGCATGAAGTGGAACGGCGTTGTGACGTTCTGCATCGTGATATCGGAAATCAGCACGTCGTCGAGGTCGCCGGTGGTCTTGTCCCATGCGCCGGGCTGGAGGTTGATACCCGCGAGCATGTTGTTGCGCTTCGAGCTGCGGTGCGGCTGGACGCCGGGGCCGTAGAACAGGCAGTCGCGAATGATCAGGTGCGTGGCCGGACCGATCAGCCGAATCCCGTTGCACGAGGAATTGACGATGCAATCGGAGACGACAACGTTCTCCCAGTAACGCCCGGCAATCGAGTCGTCGCCTGTGTAGAAGCGGCAGCCGACGATGCTGACGTCCTGGCACGGGTGCTGCGGCGCGCCCCGGAAGTGCACGCCGTCCCAGCCGCCGGTGAACTTGACGTTGCGGATGTCCACGTGGTCGCTGATCTGGAAGAAGATGGCGTAATTGGCCGAGTCCACGAACGAGACATCGCGGACCGTCACGTTGCGGCAGTTGATGAACACGAAGGTGTGCGGCCCGCGCATCTTCTCCTCGCCGGTGGGATCGAAGACCTTGTTGCCGTCGATGACGCCGGCGCCGGCGATCTCGATATCCTCCGCACCATCGGCGAGGATCAGCGCCCTGTGCCATTTGCCCCACCTGGCCTCGGGCATGAAGCTTGGCAGCGTCGGATGCTGGTACAGGTTGGGGTCCTTGGCACCGATCAATCTCGCGCCGGCTTCCAGGTACAGCGTAACGCGGCTCTTGAGATGCACCGTCGCCGACAGATACCGGCCGGGCGGGAATCGCACCTGCCCGCCGCCGGCCTGGGCACAAGCGTCGATAGCTTTGTTGATCGCGGCCGTGTCGAGTGCTTTCCCATCGCCAACGGCCCCATAGTCGCGGATGTCGAAAACGCCGGCTTCGGCGGCCACGGCGTTCTGAGTCCCCGCGAGCACCTCAATCGTCAAGATCAGCCCCGCGGCCACCGCCAACGCCCAGCGCCCGTGAGCAGTCCTCTTTATGAACAGCATGACGCGATCTCCTTCAGTCCGTTGATCCCTTGTCAAAGCCGCATCGTTCGTGCTCTGCACTACCTGTCTAACAGAAGTCAGCCTGGCAGGCAAGAGGACAACCGACGGTCAAAGGAGAAAGCCGGGTCCGGCCCTGCCTTGGAGCTTGATAGCCGGGGCCGATTCGACTATAGTCAGCAGCGTCGTCAGGAAGTACGTGATTGGCACACGCTTTTCGTTGAGGTCGGGATGGAACTGACAAAGGAAGACCAGGGGGCCCTGGATAAGCTTGGGCAACTGGCGAAGGAAAACGGCATCAAGATCGCCGGCGGCAAGATGCGGCGGACCTCGTCGCGGTTCTGCTTGGGCGTCGAGCACGGCGACTACAACGGCACGGAGCTGTTCGGCGTCGGCACCGACCGGTTCATCTGGCTGGCCTACAGGCCCAACGGCACGAACAAGGTCCGGCTCTTCAGCGGCAACTTTCCCAACGATGGGCGGATCGAGTACTCCATCGGCAACGTTCCCGCTCCCAAGTCGGCGGCCATCGCCGAGACCTGGGGCCGATTCCCGTATGGAATCGACTACATCCTGAAGCGCGAAGGATTCAAGCTCAAGCAGGGCATCGACGGCGTGCTATTCGGCAACATCCCCGGCGGCGGCATGAGCCGATCGGCGTCGCTGTGCGTCAACCTGATCCTGTCGCTGTTCGACGTCAACGACATCGAGGTTGAGAAACAGGTGCAGATCGTCGATCTGGCGCAAGCGGTCGAGAATGATTATATCGGCTCGCCCTGTGGCAAGCTCGACCAGACGATGGTTCTGTTCGCCAAGGAGGGCATGGGAACCTACTACAACCCGAAGGACCGCTCCATCGAGTACGTGCCCATCGGCCAAGGGGCAACGGACTTCCGTATCGTCGTCCTCGATACGGGCACGGACCGTCCCGGCCTGGAGAAGTCGACATACGCCGTCCGCAGGCGCGAGTGCGAAGAGCTGGTCGGCATCCTCCAGAAGGCCGGCTTCAAGATCACCTGCCTGGCCGACATCAAAGACGAAGCTCTGTACAGTAAGATCATGGACCAGTTCGGCCGAAGCCACCCGAACCACTGCGACCGGCTTAACTACATCTTCCACGCCCAGCAGCGATTCTACGGAATGATGGACGCCTGGCGGGCCGGCAAGATCGAGACCGTCGGCGAGATCTTCCGGCAGGATGGCCTCGGCCTGCGGGACGACTACAAGATCTCCGGGCCGGAATTGGAGACCATGTGCGATGCGGTCCGGACCGTGCCGGGCGTGCTCGGCGAGCGGATGTTGGGAGGCGGCGACAAAGGGGCCTCGGGCGCCCTGGTCCGGGCGGAAAGCGTCGATGCCGTCAAGAAAGCGGTGGAGGCCGCCTATCCGCGCAGCCGTCCTGCCTTCAAAGACAAGTATGCCACGCACGTTTGCAAGGTTGTGGACGGCGTCCGGCTCTATGAGGATCCGCTTTGAGATCTACCATTTAGGATTTACGAATTGAGATTTATGATTTTTACACACGTGTGGAGCACAATAGCGGCACTTCCTACAAATGGTAAATCGTAAATGGTAAATACTAAATCCAAAGGGATCTTCACCGCGACGGTCACGTCCAATCGGCGGATCCGCGAGTGCTTCTGGACGACGGACCTGGAGTTCACCGGCGCCGGCGCAGAAGCCTTCGCCAAGTTCCGGCCGGGGCAGTTCGTGCAGGTGGGTGTCTCGGACTTGGGCTTGCCCGCCGAGAAGTTGATCCCGCCGGACCTGCGCGACGCTTCGAAACGAAACGTCCTGCTCCGGCGTCCCTTCAGCTTCGCTGACCTGACTGTCGAGCCGGGGAGAACCACAGCCGAGCTTCTCTACTGTGTGCTCGGACCGGCATCGATCCGGATGACCACCCTGAGCCGTGGTGATGCGCTCAGCATTGTCGGGCCGCTCGGCAACGGGTTCTGGGTGCCGCAGGGCAAGCGGCTGGCCCTGCTGGTCGTAGGGGGCATGGGCGCCCCGCCGATACGGTGCCTCGCCAAGTTCCTCAGGGCTGAATACCGCGACATGAAGGTCATCGCATTCGTCGGCGCCAAAACGGCCGAATCGCTGCCGTTCGAGGGCCACTTCGATGAGATGCCCAACCGCGTTGATTCCTTCTTGCCGGCGTTTGCGAAGTTGGGAATTCCGTCCGCCGTAACCACGGATGACGGCTCCGCAGGCCGCCGGGGCTTTGTCACCGAGCGGCTCGCTCAGTGGTTGGACGAGCAACGCGACTGGACGCCGGAGCGGACGATCATCTACGCCTGCGGCCCGGAGGCGATGCTGGCAGCGACGGCAGGGCTTGCCGCAGAGCGGAACATTGACTGCCAAGTCAGCATGGAGCGGCGAATGGCCTGCGGCATCGGCGTCTGCCAAAGCTGCGCCGTCGAATGCCGGGTGGAAGACACGAACGAGACCATCTACAAGCTCTGCTGCCAAGACGGCCCGGTCTTCGACGCTCAAACCGTGGTGTTCGGCGAGGACAGATAGCGTAGGGTGGGTTCTTTAACCCACGCGTTCGTCCGATCCAGACAGACCTGACGCGTGGGTTGAGAACCCACCCTACTTCCTTCATTGCACATCCGCGTTCAATGTGGTATCTGATGAGAAGTGACTGCTGAGAACATTGATATCTCGGTGGATTTTGCGGGGCTTCGGCTGGCGAACCCGGTGTTTACCGCGTCGGGGACGTGCGGGTACGCCGATGAACTGGCGGACTTCATGGACGTCAATCGCCTCGGCGGCTTCATCACCAAGAGTATTACGCTCACGCCACGAAAGGGCAACCCGACGCCCCGAATCGTCGAGACCGACGCCGGTATGCTCAATGCCATCGGTCTGGCAAACGTGGGGCTGGACCGCTTCATCAAGGAGAAGTTGCCGGTCATCGCGGAGATGTCCGTGCCGGTGTTCGTCAATGTCGCCGGCGAGCGGATCGAAGACTACGTGGCGGTGGTCGAGCGGTTAGCCTCCGAGAAGGCCATCGCCGGATTCGAGATCAATATCAGTTGCCCCAATGTGGCCAAAGGCGGCATCAGCTTCGGCCGGGACCCGGAGCAGGTCGCCGAGATCACGTCGGCCGTCCACAAAGCCGCCGGCGACAAGATCCTCATGGTCAAGCTCTCGCCCTGTGTGACGGATATCAGCGTCATCGCCCGTGCGGCAGTAGACGCCGGCGCGGATGCCTTGAGCCTGATCAATACGTTCACCGCAATGGTCATCGACATCGAGACGCGCAGACCGGTGCTGGCCAACCGCACGGGGGGACTATCCGGGCCGGCGATCAAGCCGATCGCCGTCTATCTCGTGAACAAGGTCTATAGCGAGGTGGCGAAGAAGGCCGGCATTCCCATTCTCGGCCTCGGCGGGATTCGCACGGCCTCCGACGCCATCGAATTCATCATTGCCGGCGCCTCGGCGGTGGCGGTCGGCACGGCCAGCTTCATCCAGCCCGATTGTGCGGTCCGGATCGCTGACGGCGTCAGGGACTACTGTGTTGGGCATGGCGTCGCGAAGCTAACTGATCTCGTCGGCTCGCTCGCCATCAAATAGTCAATCGTAAATAACAACTGGAGCTCTGCAAAATGGACATTCGGCCTACTTTGGGAGGGAAAAACTGGTTTCACAGTTTTTCCCTCCCAAACCGTAAGTAGTTGATAAAGCACAACTTGGGCCAATTCTTCAAGGAAATCGTGAAACAGATTTCCTTGAAGAATATAGGCCGAATGTCCGTTTTGCAGAACTCCAGTAGTAGAATAGTCAATTCAAAAGGTCGCACACATGAAACGTCGTGACTTCCTGAAAACGGTCGGCTGCGGAACGGCAGCAGCATTCTTGTCCGGCTGCGCGACAGATCCCAAGCAAGCCGCGCGGGCGGCCGCTCGAAAACGGCTCTCCCAGAACAAGAACCGGCCCAATATTCTCTGGCTGATCTCCGAGGATACCTCGCCTGACCTGGGCTGCTACGGCAATACGCTGGTCAGGACCCCCAACCTGGACAAGCTGGCCGGCGAGGGGGCCCTGTATACGCACGCCTTCGTCACCGGGCCGGTCTGTTCGGCGTCCCGCTCGGCGATTATGACGGGGATGTACCAGACGAGCATCGGCGCCCACAATCATCGCAGTCATCGCGACGACGGGCACCTCCTCCCGAATCCCGTGATGCTGATTACCGAATACTTCCGGCGTGCCGGCTACTTCCGGTGCAACTGCGCCGGGCTCAACTACAAGCAACCCGGCAAGACCGACTGGAACTTCGCGTACATGACCCAGCCGTTTGACGGCACCGATTGGTCGCAGCGTCGGCCCGGGCAGCCGTTTTTCGCCCAGATCAACTTCAACTACACGCACCGGGACTTCAAGCGGGACAAAAAGAACCCCATCGACCCCAACAAGGTCGAGCTGCCCCCCTGCTACCCCGATCACCCGATCACGCGCCGGGATTGGGCCGACTACCTCGAATCCATTCAGCTCCTCGACACGGAGATCGGCGTCGTCCTGCAATGGCTCCAGAAAGAAGGGGCGGCCGACAATACCATCGTGATGTACTTCGGCGATCACGGCCGGCCCCACGTTCGAGGAAAGCAGTGGTGCTATGACGAAGGGACTCGCATCCCTGTGATGATCCGCTGGCCGGGACATATCAAGCCGGGCACCGTCGTTGACGACTTCATCAGTGCGATCGATTTTGCGCCGACGTTTCTCTGGGCCGCCGGCATTGAGCCGCCCAAACACATGCAGGGGCACGACTTCCTCAGCCCCCGAAGGAAGAAGTCTGACTATGTCTTTGCCGCGAGGGACCGCTGCGATGGGACGGTGGACCGCATCCGCAGTGTGCGGTCGAAGCGGTACAAGTACATCCGCAACTATTACCCGGACCGGCCGTATACCCAGTTCAACGCTTACAAGAAGCTCCAGTACCCGGTGCTGACGCTGATGCAAGTCCTGCACAATCAGGGCAAGCTCACGCCGGAGCAGACCCAGTTCATGGCCCCCGCCCGGCCCGAAGAGGAATTGTACGATCTGCAAAACGACCCCAACGAACTGCACAATCTCGCGGACGACCGAAAACACCGCGGCGTTCTTCACCAGCACAGCCGTAAACTGGACGAGTGGATCAAGACGACTAAGGACCAGGGTGAACAACCGGAAGATCCCAAGGTGGTCGCCTACTGGCAGAATGACATGACCCAGTCCTACAGACAGCAAATGGAGAAAAGAGGCATGTCGCCGGAAGTCTCCGACGAAGAATACCTCAAGTGGTGGGAGAAGAAGCTGCTGGGCTAACATTTTCGCAGACAGGTGTTGTTGGAGGTGAAGATGGATAAGGGCGCACTCAAAGGGGCGGTTGTACTCGTTTCGATCCTCCTTTCGACGAGCTTCGCACAAGCGGATAAGCCCGCTGCCCGTGTGAACCGCATGACCTACACGCAGGCGAAAGCCAGGATTCCCGACCGGCCATTGCCCGACTTCTGGATCGGCGACGTGAAGGGGCTGGCCTCCCGCTTCGAGCACCTGGAACGAGGCAAGCTGACAACGCTCGGCACCACTCCAGGCTGCAGGTCGATCCACATGGTCACGTTCGGTGACAAGGAGAATGTTGCCCACCGTGCCAATTTCAACTCGGCCATCGGCGGACAGGAGGCGGCCGCCTACATGGACAAAGCGGCGAGGAAGAAGCCCGTCCTCCTGTTCATCGGCCCCGTGCACGGCCATGAGGTCGAGGGACTCACCGGACTGGTCAACCTGATCCACATCTTGGAGACCGGCATGGACCTGCGGGGCAAAAGCCAGAACAAGCTGCGGCAGCTCGGCGAGCAATGCCGGCTCCTGATCGTCCCGGCGGGCAATCCGGATGGCACCGCCCGCTTCGAGCCGAGGGCTCTGCAAGGGATGGGCGACGACGACGTGCGATTCTGGGGCCAGGGCACCTGGACCGACGACACGTTCTGCGACTGGCCCCAGTGCAAGCGGCAGCATCCGATGGTGGGCGACAACGTCCGTTTCCTCGGCTGCTACTTCAACAACGCTGGCATCAATCCGATGCACGATGAGTTCTTCGCCCCGATGGGGCCGGAGTCCGCCGCTTTTCTCAAGGTAGCCCGCGAAGAGGGGCCAGACTTGGTCGTCTCGCTCCACAGCCACGAGTCGAAACCCGCGGTCTTGCGGCCGGCGTATGTCACTGCCGAGATCCAGCAGGACATCCGATCCCTGGCCAAAGAATGCTACGCCCTTCTCGGCCAGCGGCAACTGCCTTTCGGCGGGCTGTTCGAGGTACGGCCCGAAGGCGGCAGAAACCCCGATTCCTTCAATTTGATCAGCGCCTTCTACCACGTCAGCGGAGCGAGCAGCTTCACGTTCGAATGCCCGCACGGCGTCCAAGACAACTGCCGGGTCACTCTTGACCAAATTCTCGACATCCAGTTATCCCTTTATGAGGCGATGCTGCAACATGAGATCAGCAAGAAGCGATAGGAGCCACTCCGAGATGACCCGCCTGGGCCTCGCCATTGGGGTTTTCTCTCTGATGCTCGCGTGTCCCGTAATCGCTCAGTCCCTGAAACTGGATGAGCGGCCCGGCGAACCCGAGACCTGGGGCTACCGGCCCGACAGCGGGACGGTCTCGCAGACGGACCCGCCCAGCTTTAGCTGGCGGCCGCAAGCGGGTCTGACGTGGGAAATCGAATGCGCCCGCGATGCGAGTCTCGCGAACATCGTCTACAAAGCCGCAAACGTCGAGTTCAGCGTGCATTGTCCTGTGCGAACCTTCGGCCCGGGCCGCTCTGTGTGGCGCTATCGCGGCAAGGACAAGGAAGGCCGCTATACCGAGTGGAGCAAGGCGAGGACCTTCACGATTGCCGACCATGCCGTGCAGATGCCGATGCCCGGCCGCCAGGAACTGATCGCCAGAATCCCCAAGACGCACCCGCGACTGTTCCTGCGCCCCGAGAACCTGGACCGGCTGCGGGAGCTGGCTCGCGGCGAACTGAAAGACAAGTATCTCGACCTCGTGAAGGAGTGCGACAGAATCCTGGCCAACCCGCCTTCAACGCAGGAGCCGCCCAAGTACCCGCCGGGCACCGATACCAAGAGCGAGGAGTGGCGGGTGATCTGGTGGGGCAACCGGGAATATACGATCAAGGTCCTCAATAGCGCGGCGACTCTGGCCTTCACCCGCCTGCTCGGCGGCCAGGAAGAGTACGGACAGGAGGCGAAGCGAATTCTCCTCGAATGCGCCAAGTGGGACCCCAAAGGCAGCACCGGCTATCGGTACAACGACGAGGCCGGCATGCCGTACAACTACTATTTCTCCCGGACCTACACGTTCGTCAACGATCTCCTGACGGACGAGGAAAAAAGCATCTGCCGCAAGGTGATGAAGATTCGCGGCGACGAGATGTACAGCCATCTGTGCCCGCGCCACCTCTGGCAACCCTACGCCAGCCACTCCAATCGGGCCTGGCACAAGCTGGGTGAGATCGGCATTGCCTTTCTCGGCGAGGTCGAGGGGGCCGAGGACTGGGTGTGGTTTGCGATGAACGTCTTTTTCAACGTGTACCCCGTCTGGAGCGACGAAGACGGCGGCTGGCACGAGGGCTCATCGTATTGGGACAGCTACCTCTCCCGCTTCACCTGGTGGGCCGACGTGATGCGCGAGGCGATGGGGATCGACGCCTACAAGAAGCCCTTCTTCTCGAAGGTCGGCTACTATGCGATGTACCTGATGCCGCCGGGCAAGAACGACGGCGGCTTCGGCGACCTGGCGGCGGGAAGGACCGCCAAATCAAATGTGCCTCTGATGAGCATCCTGGCCGCACAGGCCCAGAACCCACACTGGCAATGGTATGTCGAGCAGCAAGGCGGCCCGTTCCCGACCGGCGGCTACATCGGCTTCATTCGCGGCCAACTGCCCAAAGTCCAGGCCAAGCCCCCGGACGATCTGCCGGCCTCGCGCCTCTTTGAAGGAACGGGCCAGGCCTACCTCAACAGCAACATCACCGACGCCGCCCAGAGTGTGCAGGTCGTCCTCAAGTCCAGTCCCTTCGGCACGCAATCCCACGGCTACGAATCCAACAACTCCTTCCTCCTGTGGGCCTATGGCAAGCGTCTGCTGATCTATTCCGGCTATCGCGACATCTACGGCAGCGAGCACCACACGAACTGGATGTGGACCACGCGCTCGACCAACTGCATCACTGTAGACGGCAAGAACCAGAAGAAGCACACGGTCCAGGCCCAGGGCCGAATCACGGGCTTCCTTACGACACCGCAATTGGATGCGGTCATTGGCGACGCGAGTGCCTCCTACGAACCGCCGGTCGAGCAGTTCAAGCGAGCAATCCTCTTCGTGAAGCCCGACTTGGTGATCGTCTACGACCGTCTCAAGGCCCGTGACCCTTCCACGTATGAGTACTGGCTGCACGCCATCAACAAGTTCGACGTCCGCGACCAGGGAAACATCGTCGTGCAAAACGGCGACGTGGTCTGTGATGTCGCCTTCCTCACGCCGCAGAAGCTCACCTTCGACCAGACGAACGAATACGATCCGAACCCCCGCCCGCGCATCAAGCTGCGCGAGTGGCACCTGACGGCCAAGACCACCGAGCGAGCCACGCACATGGAGTTCGTGACCCTATACCGGCCACACAAGGCAGAAGACAGGATCGAACGGCAGGCTTCTCTGGAAACCATCCCTGGAGGCTATCTGCTGAAAGCGGCTGTGCCCGACGGCAGCTTCACCGCCCTGCTTCCAGCCGATGACTCGGCGAGGCTGACAGCCGATGGCACGACGACTCAGGGAGCCATCAAGCTCAAGCTTGAGCGGCCGGGACAGGCCGCCCAGATTGTCGAAGTGCTGGAACACGGTCCGGTTGAGTGAAGTCTTGGGGCCGTCACCCCACAGGAGAAATCCCCAAGTCTTTACAGATTTTCTTCGCGAGATTGTCCACTATTTCGGTGTGCCGCGGGACGGCGGATCGCCGGTTCAAGGCCGGATTGTACCACCATGAGTGCTTGCTCCCCTCTCGGAGGAGTCGGCACCCGTTCTGCTCCAGGTGCTTGAGGAGAATCCGACGCTTCATACGGCGATTCGGACCTCCGCGTAGTCGCCGGCCGCCGATTTCAGAGCGTCGTCTCGATTGAGTTCGATGGCTTCGCGAAGGGTAGCACGAAGGGTCTCCATCAACTCTTCTTGGGATCGTTCCTGGCAATTGACGCCGGGGATCTCCTCGATCCACCCGTACCACCATTCACCTTCCTGTTTGACGACCGCCTTATACTCCTGCATCGGATACCTCCCGAGGACGATGTTCGTGTCAAACTCTTTCACCGTTCTTCATCTATCGAGGCGACTTGAATCGCCACCAGTTCCGGCTCCAGTGTGGAGTCCTCTTTCGCGTAGACCTCATCGAGTCTTTTGGTGATGTCTCCATTCTGGCACATGGGCACTGAGATTTCCGTTTTCATGTTGTCTTCACCTATCGACACGTGGCCAACGCACTTTCAACTCTGGATATTGTACCACGATGGTCAAGGCTAAGCAATGGCCTGATGAACGCAACACCAAGTGAAAACGCGGGGGCGTTCCTCTCACCCGGAACGCTCGAAACCGACGGCCTCTCGACCACCCGGGCCATCAAGGTCAAACTCGAAGGCATGGACCAAGACGCCCAGGTCTTCGAAGTCCGGGAAGGCGATTCGTATTGATCCCCAGCCGTGCAGAGTCGGGGTAAGCCGAAGACCCGCCGCATCTCTTATATCGAACACCAGAATCAGGGGGCACACGGTAACGCGTAGCCTGGATTCTCTTGTTCGGCCGGTCATGCTTTGGCGCCTGGTGCGCGCATCAATACCCCATGGACTTGAGCCTATCCAGATTCTTCTGCGCACTTCTTGCGACTTTGGTGTTTGGGCTTAGTTTCAGTGTCTTTTCCCAGTCGGATCGGGCTGACTTATAATCCTGCTGATATGCGTAGGCTTGACCTCGACCGTAGTACGCGACAGCCAAATCAGGATTTATCTTGATGGCTGATGTGAAGTCGCCTACGGCTTGGGTGTACTCCGAGCGTAGGTTGCGAACGGCCCCGCGATTGTAATATGCTTGTGCGCAGTTTGGGTCAGCGTGGATGGCGAGACCGAAATCATTTATGGCTTCAGAAAATTCGCTCTGCTGCGCGTGAGCACATCCCCTATTGTAATATGCCTCCGCATAAGTGGGCTGAGTTTTTACAGCGGCAGTGAAGTCGGCTATTGCCGACTGATATTGGCGTTTGAAATAGAATGCGAGGCCACGAGCGTAAAGCTCGAAAGCATCGGCCGGTGTCAGTTGAGTTGCTTCTGTCAACAGGAAGTCTGCCTCTTCCGATTTCCCAACCCCTCGCAGCGCGTTTGCCTTTCCGGTCAACGCATAGATTGATTTGGATTGTATCTTCAGCGCGGAATCGAACACTTCAAGTGCTTCCGAATACTGTTCAAGTTCGAGAAGACTCGATCCCTTGTAACACCACGCAAGCGAGAACGTGGAGTCACTTGCCACTGCCTTGTCAAAGTTCTCGATTGCCTGTTTCCACTTGGCCTCCATGAACAACTTATACGCCTTGTCGTAGAGCGGTTTGGCACCAGGCTGCTTAGGCTTCTCTTGAGCATGAACTGTGGCAAGACAGGCCGTTACGATGATGACGAGAACCAACAGTTTTGACGTTCTCATTCCTTCACCTCCATATTACTGGTTCAAACCTAAGAGGTCTTCGAGAGAATGGCGACATGCTCACTTCGCGACCTGGATCCGTGCGGCGGCGACGAAACACACAATCGCGCCGACCAGAAGGCTCGTCGTGAGGACATCCAGCACTACGCCAGCGTCGATTACGCCGAGGACCATCTCCCCTTGGGCACCTTGGGCAACCACGCCGGCCGCAAGCATCAAAGCAAGACATATCCAACCCATTCTCTTCAAGGTCTTCTTCCGTTGCTCCGGTGAACCCTTCCGGGAATCGGCCTGCTCTTTCGTGTGTGTCTGGTCGCCGTCTTGTTGGTGATTCATGGTGTCGTCTCCTTTCCTGTATGCCGAACAATCATTAGACCGGCTCGCATAAGATGCCAAATCCTTGTCTCCTGCCCACACAAGACGTCGCCGCTCCCACAACAGAATACATTCCGTGCCGGCTCCAGCCCGTTGTTATCTATCTCGGTAGAACGCCAGAACGAGTCACTTCAGCAAGTCGGCATAATGCCGAGCAACGCCTCCCTTCGACTGAAACAGCCTGATGACTGCGTCCCGATCTCGGCCTATCTTGTCCCTGCGCCCAATAAGAGCGTGATCGAGAGGGGTGGCACCAATAATGTCCAGTGCGTTTACGTTAGCTCCCCGTTCAATGAGAAAGGCGGCGACCTCCGGACGCGCGTTCACGGCAGCCATGTGCAAGGGCGTTCCACCGAAGCCATTCGGCTGATCCAGGTTGGAACCCCTCGCAAGAAGCAATTCAGCCACGTCCCTCGTTTTCGCAAGGTGAAGAGGGATGTCTTTGACGTCGTTGAGAGAATTGGGTCCGACACCACGCGCAAGGAATCGTTCCACTGCCTTAGCATCGCCCCTCCATGCGGCGTCGAATATGTCCTTGGGGTGCCGCCACCATATCAAGCCACCCGCGACAATGACACTCGCCGTGACTATACCACAGATGACAATTAGGAACTTTCGGTCTCGCCCTGGTATCTCCACGTCACTCATGGCATCTCCTCGTATTCCGAAAGATGACAGTAATCAGATTGACCCCATAGGACGCAAGATTCTCGTCGCTCGGGCGTATAAGACGGCTTCGGATTTCTTGCCGAAGGCGCGATAAGGCGGGCCCCTTCAACGAGCTACTGCCGGTCCAACCGTCTATCCCGCCATGTTATGCGGGTCAGCATAAGAACTTCCTTCTCAAAGCCCGTCCACCGGACTGCGACCGCGCGAAGGCCGGCGGCTAAGGACATGGGTGTAGATCATCGTTGCTCGGCTCTCTTTGATCTGGATTCCGCAATGGCTTCCAGGATGTCTCTGGTGGTGGCGCGGGTCTTCACCCCGGGCACGTCGAACGGAGAGTGCCGGGGGGACCTGCGGGTCAGGCTAAACGTCTCACCGCCGCGTCGTTTGATCAGTACCTCTTCCTTCCGCGCCATGTCAAGCACGCGGGCAAGGCATTTTCGCACCTCTGAATAGGTGAACACTTTCATGGCATCTACTCCAGAACCTCGATAGCCAACTCTCGAGCGACGTTTTTCATGCCCTTGTCCAAAGTAAGCAGTGGCAGGCGAAGGCTCAAAGCACACTCCAGGAAATAGGCATCATAGGCGTACATCCCGAACCGCGCCGCAATACCCAACGCCTCTTTGATGTCAATCGCACGGAGATCGACCGATATGGCCTGCACGACATCCCAGACCGCGCTGACTTCCCTCGCCTGGAGGACACCTCTCTTCATCAGAGCCGTGAGGGCGTTGCCGATCTCGAACGGAAGGACCTCAGGAGCAACCAGATCGCGTCCCGTTGTCAACTGGACAATCCCCGCCCTTTCCGGTTCGTCCAGGGCGACCGCCAGAAACGTGTTTGTGTCTGCAACGATCTCCACAAGTACAATTGTACTCTGGATTCATCGGATGTCAAGCCAGTCGGTCAGAAAGGCGGCGTCTCGTCTCTCGCACCATCAAGATTGCCGTTGATGTTCCGGAGGAATTGGGGTATCTTGTGGCAGTCGTGTGGGCCGGTGGCCCTCTGGATTTACGATTTAGCATCGACGATTTATGATTCTTTTGCCCGGCACGCATGGCCCAATCGTAAACGGCAAATGGATTCCCGCTTTCGCGGGAATGACAGGAGACAAGCGCGATGGCGAAGGACATGGAGCAGCTTTACCAGGAGCGTCTGAGGCGGTACGTCACGGCGATGCGGAATGAGAAGCCGGATATGATCCCCATGCGGCCGTTTGTCGCGGAGTTCACGGGCAAGTACGCCGGTTATACGTGCCAGGACGTGGCACACGACTACAACAAGGCGTTCGAGGCCGCCGTCAAGACCGCCAAGGACTTCCAGTGGGACGCGGTCGTCGCGAACATGGTCTATGTCTGGACGGGTCTGGCCCAGGCGGCCGGGCTGCGATACTACGGCATCCCGGGCATCGGCATCCCCCACACGAGCGGGTTCAACTACATCGAGCCGCCCGAGGACCAGGCCTTCATGAAGGCGGATGAGTATGATGCGTTGATCGACGACCCAACCGGCTTCCTCTACAGCACCTGGCTGCCCCGCGTCTCAACCGAGATCAGCAAGATGGGCGAGGGCTCGACCTACCACAACAATCTCGCGCTGGTCAAGAGCGCCATGGCCATGCTGCAATACTTCTACGCCTTCGGGCCGCAGATCGGGCGGCTGCGGTCCGAGTGCGGCACGGCGTCCGCCATCGCGGGGATCTTCAAGGCCCCGTTCGACATCATTGCCGACAAGCTGCGGGGCTACCTCGGGCTGACGATGGACATGCAGACCCAGCCCAAGAAAGTGCTCAAGGCCTGCGAGGCCCTCATGCCGCACCTCGTGCACGTGGGCCTGACGACCTGCGACCCGAGCAAGCAGGTGCCCATCGGCTACTGGATGCACCGAGGGTGCGTACCCTTCGTGAATCCCAAGCAGTTCGAGTCCCACTACTGGCCGACGCTCAAGCACTGCATTGAGGAGTTCTGGAAGAACGGCCATCAGACGCTCTTCTACGCCGAGGGCCGGTGGAAGCACCACTTCGACACGTTCCGCGAGCTGCCCGACCGCAGCATCGTCTTCCACTGCGACCAGGACGACGTCTTCGAGGTTCATCGCAAGCTGCACGACAAATTCGCCATCAGCGGCGGCATCCCGAACATGCTGCTGAGCTGGGGCAAACCCGAGGAAGTGCGGGACTTCTGCCTGCGGGTCATCAACGAAGTCGCCAGAGACGGCGGCTACATCATGGACGCCGGCGCGATCATGCAGGACGACACGAACGTTGAGAACATGAGAACGATGACGCAGGTCTGCCGTGAGTACGGCGTCTACTCCTCCGGCAGCTACAAGACGCCGACCGACACGCCGCCGTGCGATCTGCCGACGTCCGTCGAATCGCGGAAGAAGGTCACAGGCATGGCGGGCCGGGCGACGCCGCGAGTGAAACCGGGCGTCTGCTTCCCCTGGCAAGAGCGTGCGAAAGACTTCCCCCCCATCACCGGCGACAAGGCGATGGTCCAGAACGTCTGGGAGAACATCGACGCACTCGGTAACATGTACATCTGGCAGATGCTGCTGTCGTTCTAAACGGAGATGAATATGGCGATTGACCGACGCGAATTCCTGGGTTCGACGGCGAAGGGATTGCTCACGGCTGCCACGGGGGCGGCTCTCGGCCAGGTTTGCCGGGCCGAAGAAAAGGCCGGTCCCGTGAACAAGAAGAAGATCATCGTCGGGGGTCACCCGTGGGTCTACGCGGCCACGCAGCCGAACTACGATATCTACCCGATCCTCGACCGGATCTTCGCTGACATGAGCTACGCCGGCCTGGATGGGATCGAACTGATGCACACGGCCCTGCGGCCGGCGGATTCGGTCGAGACGATCCGCGAGCTGTCAAAGAAGCACTCATTGCGTGTCATCGGCACATCGTTCGGCGGCGACATGTGGAACCGCGAGCAGCATGAGGCCATTTTCGCGGATGCCCGCACCGTCGTGGGCCACCTCGCGGAGGTGGGCGGCTGGACCTTCGGCGTCTCCGTCGGCAAGGCCCCACGGCCTAAAACGCCTGCCCAATTGGATGCCCAGGCGGAATTGCTGCGAGGGATCATCGCGCTATGCCAAAGCCGCGGGGTCGTCCTGAACTTGCACAACCACACCTACGAAGTCGAGAACGACCTGCACGATCTGAAGGGGACGCTCGCGCGGATTCCGGATGTCAAGCTCGGCCCGGACCTCAACTGGCTCGTGCGCGGCGGCGGCGATCCGGTGAGCTTCATCAAGACCTACGGCAGTCAAATCGTGTTCCTTCACCTCCGGGACCAGAAGGCCGACGGCAAGTGGTCCGAGGCTATGGGCGAAGGGAACACGGATTACGTCGCCATCGGCAAGGCCCTGCAAGCAGCCAAGTTCTCAGGGGACGTGGTCATCGAGCTGGCACATGAAGGGAAGTTCAAACCAACCCGGCCGCTGCGCGACAGCCTCAAGATGAGCCGGGCCTACGTCAAACAGACACTCGGCTTTTAGCCGTTACGGAGGATACGCATGAATCACGGAATTGGACGCAGAGCTTTCCTGAAGCAGATCGCAGTCACCGCCGGCGCCGGCATTGCACTGCCCTACCTGGTTCGTTCCTCAGCATTGGGCAAGGCCGGGGCCGTCGCCGCCAGTGAACGGATCACGCTCGGCATGATCGGCACAGGAAGTCACGGTCGAGACGTGAATCTGAAGACCTTCCTGACTCTCAACGACGCACAAGTCATCGCCGTCTGCGACGTGGACCGAAGCCACAGCCAGATTGCGAAGGAGATGGTCGGCAAGCGGTACGGCAGCAACGATTGCGCGGTCTACAGCGACTTTCGAGAGGTGCTCGCGAGGCCCGACATCGACGCGGTGATGATCTCGACGCCGGACCACTGGCACGTGCCTATCGCCATCGCGGCGGCCAAAGCGGGCAAAGACATCGAATGTGAGAAGCCCACGCTGACGGTTGAGCAAGGCCGCCAACTCGTCCAGACGATGAAGCGGTACAACCGCGTCTTCCAATGGTCCACGGAGGACCGGGGCGTCGATGTCTATCACCGGATGTGCGAGCTGGTCCGCAATGGCAGGATCGGCAAGGTCCACACGATCAAGGTGGAACTGCCGAGCGGGCCGGCCCAGCCTGGAAATCCTCAGCCGATGCCCGTGCCGGAGGGCTTCGACTACGAGATGTGGCTGGGACCCGCTCCCTGGGCATCCTACACGAAGGATCGCTGCCACTACGAGTTCCGCTGGATCTTTGACTATTCCGGCGGCGAGTTGACCGACTGGGGTGCCCATTTGCTGGACGGCGCCCAGTGGGGAAACGACACCGAGCACACCGGCCCCGTCGAGGTCGAGGGCAAAGGCGTCTT
>Ga0315275_10001798_pt1 | contig 19132 bp, 22 predicted proteins | sample YL17G03_0_MG_FD_205557 | JGI IMG/M metagenome (GOLD analysis project Ga0315275, IMG submission 205557) | Sediment microbial communities from Yellowstone Lake, YNP, Wyoming, USA - YL17G03_0 | ecosystem: Environmental > Aquatic > Freshwater > Lake > Sediment | place: USA: Wyoming | collected...
GATTGATTTGGAAAGCGTCTCTATGGCAAGAATGGTAGTGATCAATGATTTGATGCAGAAAAATTACCGCTATGAGCTTGTTGAGCCGCGGGGGAAGAGTTTTGATCCCGCATTCAAGCCGGAGCTCACTCCCAAGCAGATGCTGGCCATGGGCGTATTCGGCGGAAAATATATGACTGACTGCGGCAGGGAATTTCCCGCGGATTGGTTTAGCAAAGCCAAACTGTGCCACGAGCGCCATGATCCGCAATTGAATTATTTTAAGGTAAATGCCAGCCAATCGCTGGCGGTGTGGGTTTTAAAAGGCTGGATATATCCCGATGACCCGCGCGGCTGGTTCCAGTGGTATTGCCGTTATTATATGGGCAGGCGCATTTCCGCGGAAGACCAGCGCCAGATCAAACGCTGGAAAGCTATCCGCCGGCATATCGCCCAGCTGAAGAAAAATTGTCCGGGAGCGCTTTCGTGCCGGAGAAAACAGAGGCAGGCGGTTCTGCACTGGGCATACGACAGCCGGAAAATATAAGGGGTGTTTGATGAGCAAAAAAGACAAGAAGATCATCATCATCGCGCAGTGCCTGGTCAATCCGTATTGCCGGGTGCATATACTCGGGCAGAACTTTTCTTTATCCCGGGAACTGGTGGATTACCTCATGGAACAGAAAGTGGGGATCATCCAGTATTCCTGCCCCGAGACTACCGCCATGGGCTTGATGCGTAATCCCCAGGGCAGGCAGCAATACGATAATATTTTTTTCAGGGACCATTGCAAAGAGCTGCTTAAGGTTCCGATGCTGATGGTCAGGGAATTCATCAAGAATAATTACCGGCTGGTTTGTTTTGTCGGGCTGGAAAATAGCCCTACCTGCGGCATACATTGGGGAAAACACAAGGTCAACAGGTACCAGACAGAATCGCCTAACCCCGTGGATAAACCCGCCGCGGATGAGCCGGTGCTCATGGGGATAATGGCTGAGATATTGTCTGAGGAGCTGGCCAAAGACGAGATCAAAGTGCCGTTTTTGGAATTCCCGGCTTTATCAGTCGAGGGGTCAGAGCAGAGGAAGAAATTCTGGGATAATTTGAGAAACCTGGTCCAGCCTTATTTGACTGACGAGGCAGGGGATAAAAGGAGGAGCGCATGAAAAAACTTATATTAGCACTGGCATTTGTGTTGATTTTTTCCGCCAACGCCTTTTGTCACAATCCTTCTGACATAAATGTCACGATCAAAGAAAGGGGCATAGACTTGGTAGTTTCCCATTCAGTGTCTAATCCGGCCACGCATTACGTCAAGAGGATCGAAGTGAAGTTAAACGGAGAAAATACAGCTGAAAAAGATTTCAAGTCTCAGATTGATGATATGACCCAAAAGACGAGTTTTGATATTCTTTCCTTGAAAAAAGGAGACGTCCTGGAGATCACCGCGTATTGCAGCAAATATGGAGAGTTGACTAAGAGTGTAACTGTCGAATAGAAAGAGACGGCCTATGGAATTCAAATTAAAAACTGAGTTTATCGAGCTGGATAATATGCTTAAGGCGCTGGGGCTTGTTGCAAGCGGAGCTGAGGCCAGGCAGTGTATCCAGGCGGGCTCGATCAAGGTTAACGGCCAAGCGGAAACCCGTATTCGCCGCAAGCTGCGATCAGGAGATTCCGTGGAATTCGGAGAACATCGCATAAGTATCGCGAAATTAAGTCTCTAACTAATTATTAATACACGAGTTGAGTACAGCGTCTACAACTCGCGGGGGGATTGGGTGTTTAAAAGAATATTTGTTGCTGTTGGTATCGCGTTTTTTGCCGTAGTTTTGCCGGTCCGCCAATTGCAGGCAGGGGCTGAACAAGAAGCCGCGCGAGAAAAATTATCCCGGGTCAAGGTGGCTGTCTTGTATGAGAATATCACTGACGGAGTTGGTATCGGAAGATCCATAGAGGATACCGTAAAATTACTCAAAGAAACTCAAACCGATCTTATATTCAGAGGATTCTGGAAATGGGAGCCAATTGTTGAATCTCCTGATGATATTCCTGAAGAGTTATTTAAATTGGCAGAAAACAAAGGCCTAAGCCATAAGCAAGTTGGGGAAAAGTTAAGGCAAACCGGGCGTTATTATCATGCTTTGGAACAGTGGGTATCGGCAATAAAGCAGGAGATCCCGGGAATAATATTCTGCGGAGCTGTTCCCGCTCAACAGCTTTGCAGGGTAGAATTAAATCCCATTACTGGCAAAGTGTATACAGGTGAAGAAACCTGGGAAATGGCGCTTGATCCCCAAAAATGGAATATAGAAAGTAGCGGCAAACCAATAACCAAGGAAGAATTACAAGAAAGGTTTTCCGGGAGGCAGTCAGGCAAAGCTGGAAACGGATATGACCGCCGGAAAGCAACGGCTTATTTCCCGGATATAACCAATCCGGAATTTCAGCAACTATTATTGAGCTGGGCAAAAAAGCAGATCGATTGCGGCGCGGATGCGATCTGGATAGATATGTTGTATACTCAGGTTAAGCTGTTTTTACAAGTTACAGGAAATAGGTTACATCCGGCAATAGAAGAATCGTGCGCTGCTATTACCAAAATCGTAGATCGGATCCATGAATACGGAGAATCTAAGGGGAAATATATTTACGTGGGCACTTGGGGCCAAAGTACCTCTGAATTCGGTATTCCCTATCCATCGGCGAACCTGGATTTTGTCACCTTTAGCCCTTCTAAAGAAGAAATCCTGAATAAGGCTCTGGATAATGGCAGATGGGAGGGGAAAATCAACAGCGTCAGACAGATTTACAATGATATTCCCATATTCGCTTTTATTGACTGGTCAAACAATGAATCGCCGACAGTTACCTTTAGTCAAAAACTTAGCAAAAAAGAGCAAAGAGAGGTCCTCCGGACATTTGACCAAGCTTGCTCGAAAATAGGCGCGAATTTTGTCTATCCTCTCCATGGGGGTTATATGGGCAAAGCTTCGAGCAAACTTTCCTTTGGGAAGAAAAGAGTCTATGACAGCCTTGCTCCGGAATTTCAGACCTATGAAACGATCAAGGAACTTGCTCAGCTAAAAGCGCGATCCGGACTGTAGAGTTTTTTTACTATACTTTTTTATTCAGAGATGCTATAATCAAGAAAATCGGAGAAAAGTATGTCCAGGAGCGCAATTGTAATTAGTATACATTTATAGGGATATTTAGCCCGGCCAAAAAGCCCGGGTTTTTTTTCAAAAAGAAAGGCCCAGAATGAGTAGAAGGATCTTGGTAGTGGATAATTCTGAGTTTGCCAGAGCTTCTTTGTGCGAAGCGCTCCGGAAGAAAAACTATCTAGCTGATTCTGCAGCCAGCGGCAAGGAATGTCTGGAAAAGCTTAGCCGCGAAGAATATGATTTGGCGATCGTCGATTATATGATGCCTGATATGAACGGCCTGGAAGTCCTCCAGGAGATCAATGATAAAAATTTCAAGGTGGCTGTGATCATTATGACGGCAAAAGGTTCGGAGGAAATAGCGGTCCAAGCGATGAAATTGGGCGCATTGAATTATCTGCATAAGTCCGAGAATTACAGTGATATCGTCCTTGACGTTATTAAGGAAGATTTTGATTTATACAAGGTCGCTGAGTCGAAACGAAGTTTATACTTGAAAAGAAGAGTTGAACCGGGGCAAGAATCGCAGGAGATAAAGCCGAAGACCAAAGACAAAATTCTGGTGGTCGATGACAGCCGGTTCATCCGGGAGGTTCTTACGGAAACTCTTCACAGTAATAACTTCGAGGTCGATACCGCAGCTTCCGGAGCTGAATGTCTGGAAAAAATCGAAAAAGAAGATATTGACCTGGCAATTATAGATTATGTTATGCCCGGGATGAACGGCTTGGAAGTCCTCAAAGAGATCGCCAATAAAAAATATCCTACTCCTGTCATTATGCTCACCGGTAAAGGTTCGGAAGAGGTCGCGGTACAGGCGATGAAACTTGGAGCTTTAGATTATGTGATCAAAGCGATCGGGCATATGCAGAGTTTGCCGGATATTATCCGGGACAACTTATACATGTACAGGTCGGGATTAAAAGACCAGATAGAATTGGGAATTGTCAGCGTTAAAGAAAGAATATTAGTGATCGATGATTCCGCGATTGTCCGGGAAAAAATGCACGAGATGTTATCCTCCAGAAACTACGAAGTTGATATGGCATCTTCAGGCGCGGAGTGCCTTGCTAAGCTTGCCGAAAAGAAATACGACCTTTTGTTGCTCGATTTTATTATGCCCGAGATGAACGGCCTTGATGTCCTGCGGGAACTAAACGGAAAAAAATATGATCTGCCTTGCATTATGATGACCGGTAAAGGCAATGAAGAGATCGCCGTCCAGGCGATGAGACTGGGAGCGTTGGATTATGTCGTCAAGACCGTAGGATATCTGGAATCGTTCCCTGACCTGATCCCGCGGAATCTGCGGATGTACCGGGTAAACAAAGAGAAAGAATTGCTTGAGAAAAAATTGGTCAAAAAAAACAAAGATCTGGAATCTCGCATCATGCAGCTCAGGGCGCTCAACGAAATAAGTAAACATATAGGGGAATCCCTGGATATAGACAAAACATTGACTGTCATAATTTCCCAGATCGCGTCTTTGATCAATTGTTCCCGGATCACCATAATGCTTTTAGATCCCGAACGGCAGTACCTGACCATTAAAGCCGCAAAAGGCTTTCCAGAAGAGGGAGCGGCCAAGGTCAGAGTCAAGGTCGGAGAGGGTATCTCCGGCTATGTTGCAGCGCAGGGGGAACCGGTATTTATTACCAATATCGAAGAGGATCCCCGTTTTAAAAAAATGAATTCCGAACAGTATTTCGCCAAGTCACTCATCAGCGTACCTTTAAAGATCAGGGAAGAAGTGATCGGCGTGGTCAACGTGAATAACAAGCTCGATAACGAGCTTTTTACGATCGATGATTGCGATATATTGATGACTATCTCTTATAATGCTGCCATTGCTATTGAAAATTCCCGCAGATTCGAGGAGGCCAAGAGTTTGGCTATAAAAGACGCCCTCACCGGCCTTTACAATCAAGCATATTTCTGGAGAGTGTTTGATATGGAGACGGAACGGACAAAACGCTATAAGAATCCTTTATGCCTGGTAATTATCGATGTCGATAATTTCAAGAATGTCAATGATACCTATGGACATCAAAAGGGCGACATGGTTTTAGCGGAGATCGGCCAGGTTCTTTCTCAGAGTATCCGCAAACTGGATATCCTGTTCCGTTACGGAGGTGATGAATTTATTGTCCTCTTAACCGAGACAGATATAGAAGGGGCGCGAATGATCTCCGAACGGCTCAGGGCCAAAATCGAGGACCACTGTTTCTTAACCCCAGCGCTTAATAATTTGAAGATCACTTTCAGTTTGGGCGGGTCCCAGTATAAAAAAGAAATGTCTCAAAAAAACTTTTTTGAAAATGCCGATAAAGTATTGTATCAAGCCAAACAAAAAGGAAAGAATTGTTCTTGCTTTTGTCCGTGACAAGCCTTGAAAAGTGAATATGGCCAAGAAAATATTGATCATCGATGATGAAAAAGGGATTATAAAGGTGTTGACATCCAGGCTAATGGCCAACGGCTATGAGGTTGTTTCTGCTACTGACGGGATTGAAGGGTTAGAAAAGGCAAAAAAAGAATTACCGGACCTGATTCTTTTAGACATAATGATGCCTGTTATGACCGGCTACGAGGTTATTGAAAAATTAAAGAAAGACGACGCTACAAAATTAATACCTGTGATCATGGTTACTGCCCAGGAGGGGCTTGGCCATGTGACAAAAAGTATGTCCGAATACGGAGCGGTGGATTTTGTCCACAAACCTTTTTTCCCGGATGAGTTATTAAAGAAGATCAGCGAAGCGCTGGATATTTTCGGAGATTAAAACAGTGAAAAAAATTTTATGGAACATGATCTGCGCTTTGCTGTGTTTTGTGCTTAACGCAGCGCCTGTTTTTAGCGCTGAGTTAAACGATATTGTCCTGGATGACGGAAGTATTATTCGCGCCGAGGTTATTTCGTTCCAAAATGGAAAATATACCCTGCGCTCGGAAAGTCTCGGGGTGTTTACCCTCGATGGCTCTCTGGTTAATCAGGTCCTCCGGCACAAAGCAAATCAGAGCGCTGCTCCTGTTGGTTCGCTCCAGGCTCCGCTGTTTCCTTCGTCTCCTGAAAACTTTCAGGAAAATGTAAAAAAGACCCAGTCTGTGCTTATGCAAGATCCGCAGGCAATGCAGGTAGTGGCTTCGATGGCGTCTGATCCGAACTTCAAAGAACTCCTTGATGATCCTGAGTCTGTTGCCGCAATTAAAGCCGGAGACATGGCTGCGCTTCTGAAAAATCCCAGGTTTTTGGCTATTATGCAGGATCCCCGGATGCAAGAAATGGCTACCAAGATGATGAATAAATCAAAAGATTGAATTTGCGCGCAGATATTAATGACTATTTGCTGATTTTGTGATATAATTATATTCAATATATGATTTCGATTTGCTAAATGTGGTAAGTCAAAACGGAGGGTATGTTGGCAAGAGTTAATTATTCTTATATCAAGTTCCAGAAAGAATTGGCTAATAAAAAGAAAAAAGAAGAGAAGAGGAAAAGCAAACTGGATAAAAAAAACAGCCAGGCCCAAGAGGGTTTAGCGGCTGTTTCGAATGAGGGCGGTTCAACAGTATAAACTTAGGCCGCGGAAGGATTTGCCTAAGTTAAAATGGAGGTAATATGGGGTATCAAGGCGGCGGCGGGGGATATGACGGAGCTCCAAAACAGATGCACAAAGCGGTTTGTTCCGAATGCAAAAAAGAATGCGAAGTCCCTTTTAAACCCAGAGAAGACCGTCCGATATACTGCAAGGATTGTTTTTCCAAGCGCAAGAACGAAGGCCGTTAAGGCCGGGTTACTTAAGATTCTAGCCCGCATTAACTAGCGACCATATTTTCTCTGCTGAAATCTCGTCCGCTTACCGTTGTAAAATAAAAAAATAAATGGGCGCGTAAGTTTATTTTTATATGCCAAAAAAAGATATTCCCATAAAATATTCTAAAACAGGAATAGGGGGAGCCATTGCCTTGGTCGAGAGTCTGGCCGCAGACAGCGCACAGTTAATGCATTTGTCTGAAGAACAGCGCATTACGCTGATGAAAGCCGCTGGCCGTTTGGCTTACCCTGACCGCGCCGAGATCCGCAAACGTAGAAAAGATATCAAACAAACCAAGCGCCAACGGGTGGTTAAATCTGAGCGGACTGCCCGAGCGCAAACCGGGATCCGCCAGGCTCGGGAGGCTTCTGTTTTTGAAGCACCCCGGAAGATCACAGTCTCCAACGTTGATCCAAAAATAAATTTTAGCGAATTAAAATCCCCCCGGAATTGTTATATCTGTAAAGCCGAGTATAACCAGCTGCATTTTTTTTATGACTCTATGTGCCCGGCTTGCGCCGAGTTTAATTATCAAAAAAGGTTTCAAACCGCGCCTCTGGATGGCCGGGTGGTTTTGATCACAGGCTCGCGCTTAAAGATCGGGTATCAGGCTACAGTAATGATGTTGCGCGCCGGAGCCAAAGTTATCGCTACCACCAGGTTCCCCGTGGATTCCGCGCTCAGGTTTTCTAAAGAAGCGGATCATGCGCAGTGGGCTGACCGGCTGCACATTTATGGATTAGACCTTAGGCATACCCCAAGCGTTGAGATTTTTTGCTCGTATATCGAACAAAAGTATGACCGCTTGGATATATTGATCAACAACGCCGCTCAAACTGTACGCCGCCCGCCGGGTTTTTACAGCCACATGATGGCCAATGAAAGTTTAAGTTTTAAAGATCTGCCTTTTCCCGCGCGATCGCTTTTGGCGCAATTTGAAGAATGCAAAAAACAGCTGTTATCTTTTTCCCGGCCTAAGCCGGCCAGAGAATTAGCTCTCCCGATAACCTGGAACGCTAAAGCTCCGGGGATCGGGTTGCGGGCTTCCGCCCAGCTTTCCCAGATACCCTACGCTTATGACCAGGGTTTGAGCGCAAAAGAAGTTTTCCCTGCGGGAAAATTTGATCCTGATCTTCAGCAGGTGGATCTGCGCAAAACCAATAGCTGGCGGCTGCGCCTGGGTGAAATTACCACCGTCGAGATGTTGGAATTACAGCTGGTCAATGCTGTTGCCCCGTTTGTATTGTGTAACAGGCTATCCAATATGATGAAGCGGGATAATACCGGGCAAAAACATATTGTCAATGTTTCGGCAATGGAAGGCAAGTTCCTGCGTTTCAAGAAAAGCGACCGGCATCCTCATACTAATATGGCTAAAGCCGCTTTGAACATGTTGACCCATACCTCAGCCAGTGATCTGGCAAAATACGGTATTTTTATGAATGCCGTAGATACCGGCTGGGTTACCGATGAAGACCCGGTCGCGCTGGCCGCGCATAAACAGCTTCACCATGACTTTCAGCCTCCTTTGGATATAGTCGATGGAGCGGCCAGGGTTTGCGACCCGTTTTTTCACGGTATTCTCACCGGAAAACATTGGTGCGGCAAGTTCTTAAAAGATTATTTCCCGATCGACTGGTAAAGATATGAGGGAAGAGACTTAACCTTTTTTGGGATTTTATGGTATAATATAATTCTCAGGAGCGGAAGTTATAAAATGGTAAATTTTTTAAAGCGCCAATTCAGATTATCCCAGACTAAATTCAGCTTCGGCGCGACCAGCGCGATCATTACCAGCCTTGGTCTGATCACAGGCTTAAGGACTTTTGCTTCTCCCAGATTAAGTATAGTCGGAGGCCTTTTTATTATCGCTGTGGCCGATAATATCGCTGATTCATTAGGTATTCATATTTACCAGGAAGCGGAATGCCTTAAAACCAGGGAAGTCTGGATTTCTACTTTTACGAATTTCCTGACCAGGCTGCTGGTTACTTTTACATTTATCTGTCTTATTTTACTTTTTCCTTTGAATATCGCGGTTATCGCCGCGATCATCTGGGGGGTTATGTTATTATCGCTTCTAAGTTATTCTATCTCTAAAAGAGAAAAGAAAAATCCTTATTTAGCGATTTTAGAGCATATTCTTATAGCTGGTCTGGTGATTTTTATCAGTAATCTCGCGGGGCAATTTTTCAGCCATCAGTTAACTGTTAAATTATAATTTGGAATATGGAGAGGTACCGAAGTGGTCATAACGGGCCGCTCTCGAAAAGCGGTTGGGCGCAAGCTCACGAGAGTTCGAATCTCTCCCTCTCCGTAAATTTAGGCTAGGTCAGGACAGCGGGAAATATCTCCCGGTGGAATATGGAGTCAGTGCTATGATGAAAAAACCAGTTTTCAAACAAGCGTGGTTCGTGTATATTGCCCAATGTTGCGATGAGAGTCTTTATGCCGGAGTCACCCTGGACGTGGCCAGGCGGATCCATGAGCACAATCATACTAACAAATGCCGGTATACCCGTTCCCGCAAACCGGTGGCCTTGGTCTATAAGGAGCAATGTTCTAACCATAGCACTGCTTTGAAGAGGGAAATTGCGATAAAAAATTTGGGCAGAAAAAAGAAATCTGAGCTGATAGATAACAATTAAGATATAGATTTTGGAGAGGTGGCAGAGTGGTCGATCGCGCGCGCTTGGAGAGCGCGTGACTGCAAGGTCCCAGGGTTCGAATCCCTGCCTCTCCGCCAGTTTAACGCTGGCTATCGCAAGATAGCAATTGACATACGGTTACGAAAGTGATACAATTTCTCTAATGGTCTTGGGACTAATATGTGACCATAAAATGTGAGGAAATTGTGGCAGTCCTCTCTCAAAGAGGCGGAATATATCATGTTGGTTACCGCATAGAGGGGAGACGTGTCCCTAAAATAACTGGTTCATTCCCGCGCACGACAGAAATCTCCCTTCAAGGCAAGTATCTGGATCAACTATTCGAAGAATTCCTTACATACTCTCGCACAAAACACTCACCATCCACTCAGAAACGATATAAAACAATATTAAATCATCTAAAGTTTTTTCTTGCCAAGTATCCGTTTCTGACAAAAATTTCTCATTTGACGACCGAGTTCTTTGAAGACTACAAGTCTTTTCGTAAAGATGAGGGCGCAGCCGATAAAACGGTAAATATTGAGCTGCGGATGTTCAATGCAATGTTTTATTTGGCAGAAAAGTGGGGGTATGCCGAGTATACCACCGGGCCGCATATTCTTAGAAGATCAGAGTTTTTATCTCCGGCAGTAATGATTGTATTTCTGACAGGTTTGTGGTTGAGCTTGTTCAACGGGATTTTCGCTCAGAATTTGACGGACATCCCCCTTGAACAGCGGAACAACGTATTAATTACAGAGCGCCAAATGGCTCATAACCGTATCATCAGGGAACGAGTCAACTTGTTCGGAAATACAAAGACCATGGACGAAAACAATCTGATACGGCACGATTGGGAAAATGTTTTCGGTGTGGATGTATGGTATCCGTATTTCACGGCAAAAGATCTCGAAGCCAACTTTAAGAAAAAATTAGGAGTAAAAATATTCAAATTAAAAGGAGAACCTCATTTCGAAAAGAACCTGGTCACCTACGCCTTCAAAGCCACCTTCTAAATATTCTCGTCCGGATTTTACCTCCCCTAACATTCCCTGCCTCTCCGAATAAATTTTTAGCTTTTCGTAACAACTCATCCCGCAGTAACTTATACTAATCGATCAAAAATTAAATCTTCTTGTGCCCACTTTGTGCCTAACAGAAAACTTCTTCTATTTTGAAATAGGAGTGGTATAATCGGAAAAAAGGGAGGAACTATGACACAAAAAGATTTAATAACGGCACCAATAATAATTCTAATGGTTTTGTTTTCAATACTCACGAATACTTATGCCCAGAAGCCAGAAGAAGAAGCATACAATAAAGGGGTTAAGTATTATCATAAGAAAATGTTCGATGAAGCAATTAGTCAGTATAATAAAGCCATAGAAATTAAACCTAAATACTGGCAAGCCCACTATAACCGTGGGAGTGTGTATGGTGCAAAAGGCGATTTCGACCAAGCTATCTCTGATTACAGTAAAACCATAGAAATTAATCCTAAATTTGCCGAAGCCTACTAAAACCGTGCGCATGCGTATGATGCAAAAGGCGATCATGAGCGAGCTATCTCTGACTGCAGTAAAGCCATAGAAATTAATCCTAAATACGGCGCAGCCTATTACAACCGTGGGGCTATTTATTTTTCTACGAAAGAATACGACAAGGCCTTGGTAGATGTGCATAAGGCACAATCGTTAGGGCTTGCTGTTAATCCTGAATTTCTCAATGCACTTAAGAAAGCGTTAGGAAGTGATAAATAGGTCCACTTATTCCAAAGTAAAAGAGCAGTTTAAGTGGATCCATGTGTCCAAAATGCGCCCATTTTAGTGAAAAACATCGGGTAACATCCGGACTCAAAGTCAGCTTTGAGGTGAAATTATATATAACGAGCCGCTATCTAACTAAGGAGAACCTATGGAAATGGAAAGGAGATTGTTCGTAAGGTTTACAATGACCAGTTCTGTCACATTGAGTCCTGAAAAAGATGATCTGGTTCGCATCCAGTGTGATTTGTGTGATCTGAGTTTAGAAGGTTTAGGGGTCTACTCACCGAAAAATATACTCGTAGAACGCATCAAATTTGCTATCTTTAACCACGAGCTCAACGTCAATCTCAAAGGCACTGCGCGGGTGGTGTTTTGCAAGTCCGTCAGGTATAATGACAAAGATCGTTTCAGGGTAGGCCTGGAATTCTTAGAGGTCGACCGGGATGATGTCAGGGATATCCTTAAGCGCGTCAGGGATATCCCTCCTGAAAATCGTTAGGGCCTTTACAGCAATGAGATTCTTTATAGAAGCCATCGTTTGAACCATTTGCTTTTTTTACTCTTTTGAAATGGGAGTGGTATAATTAGAAAAAAGAGAGGATAGAATGGAAAATAAAAGATCGTTTGGGATTACCATGTTCGGTTGGCTATGTATACTTTTTTCCGCATTACTGCTAATTTTGGTTTGTTTTGGGCTTTATAAAACAATCCCGATTATGGCTATGGCAGTTTTACTCGGTTCAGAGACTCAAGTAATCAATTTTCTTTTTATAGGTTTTACGATTGTCATATTGCTGATTTTAGCATTTTTCCTTTCAATTTACTTTTTTATTGGTATCGGCTTATTAAGGCTAAAATCTTGGGCAAGATATCTTATCATTGTTCTTGCTTTAACGCACATTATAAGTATGCCGAGTATTGTTTTATTCTTCGGCTGGCGGTATATCGGTCAACCCGGTACTATCTTTAAGATCTTATGGGGTATAGCCATTTCTATTTTTATTCTTTGGTTTTTTACCAGAAGTAAAATTAAGAGCCAGTTTTACGCTGAAGGTGAGAAGTTCAGGCTAAGAAGTAGATATGGCATTGTGATATGTTTAGTCGTATTTTTTACATTATTATTACCTGTTGGTTTTTTGGGATATAAGGCTTATGCGGCTTTAAGATATAAACAGCCATTCTATAATACGAGACTTAAGATAACAAATTTAAAAGAAATAGACGATAATGATTTTTTGAATACCCATAGAAGAATGAATATTCTTGATATGAGTTTTTTAGTGCCTAAAGATTTTGTAATTGTAAGTTTCTTAAAAGGACCTAAAAATACTTTCACCTGGTTTTTGAGTGAGCCTGCCCCTTCCCGCGGCGTAAGATCAATGATTGTGGTTTCGAATGATTTTAGAATGATTGAGCTGGTGCCGAAAGATTTACATAAGACGGTACATTATGAAAACACTTTTGATTTCGAACGGTTTTTTTATTCAGATAATTGGAATCCCATAGTAATGTTCTATAGGGGCGCGGTGCCCGAAGAAGTAAATTTTACCATGGAAGAGATTTATTCTTCGAACTTTAAAGGTTTTATTAGGTTATTGTACGATAAAAAGGCAAAACCCGGATGGTATATATGTTCTTTTTACAGTAAAGATAATCTATCTTCAAGAGAGTTTCGAATAAGAGGTTTAGAGAGAAGCGGTGTTTTAGATGTCATTTCCTCATTTAGGTTTTTGAAGCAACAAAAGACCCAGGCCAGGGAGTATTATGAAATGGGGCAGAAAGAGTTAAACTCAGGAGAGGTCATGGAGGCACAAATTAAGTTCGCCAATGCTTATTATCTTGCCCCCGAGAAACCAGAATATGAGTATATGCTCGCTGAAACTACTTTTATGCTTTTGAATAATAAAAGTTTTTCTGTCGTCGAACAAATGCTAAAAGACGTGCTAAAATTAAATCCGGATTACGCTGAAGCAAAAGATCTTTTAGAAAAAATTGATAAGCTGAAACCGGCAGTTTCTTTACCCGAAATAAATAAATGAACAGCATAAGTAAATTAGTGTGGCCAAAACCCGCCCATTTTAAGGAGAGAACATGAAACCTTATTCCAGCTGCGCAGTAAATTGTTTTAAGATATTAGGATTAGTTGCTATGATTTTTAACCTCTTTTCTGTCTTTACAAAATGTAAAAGTGAAAGCTTATCTCCTTCCGAAGAGATGCTGAATAAATTCAAATCGATTTCAACTGGACTCTGGACAGAGATCCTGAAATCGGCAGCAGATGATGAGGAGGGAGAAAAGTGGCTGAAAGAGGTAAAAGGGGAAACAATACAAGAAAAGATTGAGCAGCTCAATTCCGAATTAATGAAAAGATGGGGAAATGCTTTTATTGTTTCTGATGTTGAAGCAGGAGGGCTTCTTGCCGGTCAATATGATGACGATAAAAATAAAGCTGAGGTAAAAGACTGTGTGTCCGGATTTGCGAAAAAAAATGTTCCGTTGCCATTGATTTTTTTAAATCTAATGCAGAGATTCCAGACAGGTAAATTAAATTCGGGACTTTTGCTTGAATTTACCGCAAGGTTATTTAAAGAACACCTAAAACAGATCGGTGGATGAGCCTATTGATTTCTTTGAAGCAAAAAAAGGAGGGGAAAATTAATTTGATAAAAAGGCTTTGGAGAGGAGAAATCCCGTTGTGGAAGACTTTTTGGTTTTATGGCGTGTTGCCGCAGCTATTTGTTAGCATCTTTAATCCTATTCTGGTCAAAATCCTTGCCCATTCTATCGTTATCTACATGATTTATATTTTTGCTTTGTGTATATTGATGGGGTTCATATACCCTGTTATTATTTTTGTTGCCATATGGCGAAGTGCGGGGAAGTATGCGGGGCGTAAAATATGGGTGTGGCTATCGAAAGTTTCTGTTATAGCCATGGTCGTAATTTTTTTACTTGTTGTTTCTATTTCCGCACTTTCCATTTACCTTGTATTCGTTAAAAATAATCCAGAAAAGAATAGTCAGACCATTGAAAGATTTCTTTCGTATGACGAAAAGTATCCTTATGTAGGTTTCTGGAAGAAAGATTGCAGTGATTGTTTTGGCCTTGCAATAGATAAAGCCAAAGAAGGGAAATACTCGGTTTCATTCTGCGGGCCGGGAGGATGTCATGAGCCAGGCACGTATAGGCTAGACACGACTATAGTCAATGATCCACTTTATAGAATAATTGATAAAAACAATATTGTAGTTAAAGGAATGGACGGCTTCACTAAATATAAAAGATGCGAACTAAAGGAGTAATTTAATCTATTCCGTGTGCCCAAAATGTGTTTTTTTAGTTAAAAACATCAGGTAACAAAGGGGGGAATCGGGTAACATCCAGACTCGAAGTTAGCCTTGCAATAAAAGCGGTATTGTTGTAACATATTGATATATTTGGGAAAGGGGAATTAAGCTGATAGACTCCCTGCCTCTCCGAATAAATTTATCTGTCCATAACATAATATCCGTAGCAGTATACTACATCTACCCACAAAAAACCTTCCGTGATATTTTCTATCACAGAAGGTTTTTTGTGGGTAGATGTAGTATAGTGAATCTGGGGAGTAAACTATTTTGATTAATCTAAGGGATATATTGCGAATAGTAGTAGTTTCTTCTGTGCTTTTAGTTTTTAATTTCCCTTCCGTGTTTTTAGTTGCGGAGGAGGAGCCACCGTTTGTGATCCCTGTGCTCATTGTCAAATATTTTCCGGTAGACACAAACAATATGATTCGTATCGAAGGAAGATGGGGGGCTGTTTTAAGGCTGTCAGATGCTCGCAGGAAAACAGATAATGTTACTGATGAAGTTATTAAATCTTTAGAAGAGGGATCACGGTACAAGGGATTCAAGAATCCCGATGCGCCCGCAAGTTTAAAGTATGTTATTGTTGATAAACTGGAGTTTTTAGAGCCGCTCCCGACATATTTGGCGGAAAACGGTAAACAGCGGGTTATTAAAAATAAAGTTATGGAGAAGATCGGTATTAAAGACTGGATAGACAAAGGGGTGAAAGAGGTCTGGGTATGGGGTTACGACGGGGAATTTGTCCAACTCTGTGAATCTAATATGTCGGGTCCATACGGAGATATTAGCAACAGTTCTCGGGACCCGAGTGATCTGCCGGTTTTCAACAAAACCTATACGGTCTACGAATATAATTATTTGCGGGGAGTTTCGGAAACGGTCGAAGACCATATGCATCAGATAGAGGTTTTGTTACGAACTATTGATGAAGATTTGTTCTGGAACAGGTTTGTAGGTTATTTCCCGGGAGGTGAGTGGGTAAAAGGCCAACAACAGGAAAGTTCAAGCAATATTTCTGTAAGAAGGTGCGGGTGGGCGCACTATCCTCCCAACGGAGAAAAAGATTATGATTGGACAAATAGGGGATTTGTGACTACAGACATTGAGGATTGGCATCCTGAATTTTTTGGGGCGACTAAAAAAATGAATTGTGAACAATGGGGATGTGATAGTCTTGGTTGGTTTATTTATTGGATGCAGAATATTCCGGGAAAAAATAACGGATTAACTTCAATTCGAAGAGGAAAGCTGACAAATTGGTGGATTTTTGTAGGTGATTTTGATAATACGATGAAAAGTAATATTGGGTTATATCAATAGAAATAGGAGATTTGTGCCCAAAATTCGCACATGTATATTGAACATATTGTATATTATTGATTCGAGATTAAGTGTGGGAGGACGCCCCTGCGTGAGCTAAATGCTCATGCAGGGTTTTGTTTTGAGATGTAATAAAAGAAAGAGGATTAAATATGGATTTTATTAAACCCGGGCCTAACAAAAGAGTATGCGCTTTTTTTATAGATTCTATAATTGGTCAAGTCTGCATTGGCATGTTCTCATCTGTTATTGAAATAGATATCGGTTGGATAATTTGGATCGTCTCTATTCTTTTCAAGGATTTTCTGGAGGGGCAAAGCGCGGGTAAATTATTAGTAGGTATTCAAATCATTGATGAAAGTAATCTTCCCGTAAAATACCCTAAAACTATTCTTAGGAATATTTTCATGATAATACCGATTTTTCCTATCATCGAGTATTTTAGGATATTGAGAGATGAAGAAGAAGGAAAAAGAATCGGAGACGATGTTGCAAAAACTAAAGTATGTGACCTGAAACCTCAAAGACAAGATAGTATTTTTCTCTGGATTTCGATTCTGCTCGCGATAGTCGTAATAGGGATACAGGCAGCTATGGTTATTAAATTCTTTAAACAGCATCCTTAGTTATTTAAACGAAAATAATTTAGAATAGTCTAGCCAGTTTTATAATCCGTTGAGATAACGAAAGTTGTTGCAGCGGGTTTTTGCTTAATATCTTAAAATAAAAGCGGTATAATAAAAAACAGTTTATACTCACAGGATTTACTCTAGTTTTCTGCTTTTTTTGTTATCAGTCAGTTGCGAAATTTATCCTGTAGGGTAAAGTTAATCGTGCGCAAAATTTGTCCATCGGAAAATTCCTTACCATTTTGAAATGGAAGTAGTATAATTGAAAGCAGAAGAGCGGTTAAGATCGGACTGAAAAAAGGAGGTGGCCATGAAATGTCCGGATTGTCACAAGGAATTAAAGCCGATTGATTGCAAGGGCATTCAGATTGACGAATGCGTTAAATGCAAAGGGAGATGGTTTGATCGGGATGAATTACGGAAAGCCAAGGATAGGCAGGATAACGATCTTAGGTGGCTTGATTTTGACCCTTTTGGTAAAGACGCAGAAAAATTAAGCGTAGCTTCGGAAGGGAAAATTTGCCCTAAATGTTCTGTGAAGATGTCCTCTTTGAAATATATGGATTCTAAGGTTGTTATCGATAAATGCCTTAACTGTAAAGGAGTTTGGTTAAACCCGAAAGAATTTGATAAAGTTATTCGATTTTTGGAAGATAAGGTTAGCACAGAAACTGCGAAAGAATATGTCAAGGATACGTTTAAGCAATTCATAGAGATTTTCACCGGGCCTGAAGGTGTAATATCGGAAGTGAAAGATTTTCTGGCGATATTATATCTTTTAGAGTTGCGAATTGCTGTTGAGAATCCGCTGCTTGTTGAAACATCACAAAAGATATACCAGAGTACGCCATTTAAGTAGGATCGTATGTCTGTTCGGACTAAAGTTTAGATCTAGAAGCAGGTAACTCTGTGTTTAATATGAATAAAGTAACGTTTTTTCTAGTGGTTATTTTTATTTTATTACCGATAACATACTCCAGTCCTACTTTTGATGAGGAGATGGAACGTATTTATAGAAAAAATACTGGTAAAGGGGAGGAAGATCAGGATACTAATGTTATAAAAGTTGCTCGAGACGAGAGCGGCCATCTCCTTGTGAATGCTGTATTAAATGGAGATGTTGATGTTTCGCTTACGCTAGATACAGGGTCACCGTTGTTGTGTTTAACGGCAAATATAGGCAGAAGATTAGGCTTTGATCTTGATAATATGAAAAATGTTGGAGAGATCATGCTTTTAAATGGAAAGCATAAAGTTGCATATGTACATTTAAAGAGTGTAAATTTAGGGGGAGCAGAACAAGAAAATGTTTCCGCAGCCGTCTTTCTTGAAGATGATAAAGGAGTTGCTAACGCTTTCAATGACGGATTATTAGGGCTTTCATTTTTGAGTAAATTCAATTTTACATTAGATGGGGACAAGGGGAAGTTGATTTTGAAAAAAATCAAGTAACAACGCTGTGGGCGCAATCGGATGGAATTATGGGTTTTTCGAAGATAAGGAAAAAATTAAGCGAAGGAGTTTTATTAGCTTCGGCCGCCTGCTGTGTGTTTGCTTATTGTATTTTTCTGCAATTCATCGCCCCGGTTTTTTACGAATCAGACAGCTACTATCATATAGCGGTTTCCAGCTTTATGAAAAATTTTGGCTGGCATTATAATTTTCATTGGGCCCAATTTTCTGTTTATAAGGATTTTTTTGCTGACAAGGATTTTTTATTCCATCTTTCTACTGTTCCTTTTTTAGCTCTTTCGAATGACCCTGTCATCGCCGGAAAGTTCGCGATACTTTTTTATAATTTTTTCTTTATTTCAGCTTTTATCTTCATCTTGAAGAAATACCTGCCCAGTTACCTGGCCGCTTGTTTCTTGTTGTTGCCCTTTTTATCGACGACATTTACTCTCTACTTAACCTATTTAAGGAGTTACACTTTAGCGAATATTTTTACTTTTTTGGGTATTTATTTTTTGATTAAAAAGAAATGGCCGGGAGTGTTTTTTATTTCCTTGTTTTATGCTCTTACTCACACCTCATTCTTTACGATCGTAGTCTTCGCATTTGTCTGCGAAATCATCAGGTGGCTGTTTTATAAAGATTTCTTCCGGCGTAATATCTATTCGGCGGTATTGGGAGTTATCCTGGGGTGTTTAATCCATCCCAATTTTCCCAATAACTTGCTTTATGTCCATTTGCAGTTTTTAGTCATTAATTCCGCGAATAAAGGGTTGGATCTAAAGTTGGGCAGTGAGCTTTTTTCTTTCCCGGCCGCGCGCGTTTTTATTGAAAATTTCGCTGTTTTATTCAGCCTTAATCTTGTTCTCTGGGCAGCATTTTTTTCTAAGAAGCGGATCAGTTTTTCTACAGCGGTTTGGTTCGCTTGCGCCAATTTTTATTTACTTCTGGCTTTAAGCGCTAACAGGCACTGGTATGCCGTAAATATTTTGTTTTTTATCGCCTT
>Ga0315275_10001799_pt1 | contig 19132 bp, 20 predicted proteins | sample YL17G03_0_MG_FD_205557 | JGI IMG/M metagenome (GOLD analysis project Ga0315275, IMG submission 205557) | Sediment microbial communities from Yellowstone Lake, YNP, Wyoming, USA - YL17G03_0 | ecosystem: Environmental > Aquatic > Freshwater > Lake > Sediment | place: USA: Wyoming | collected...
GTTGCCCAGGGCCAGACCGTAGCCCAGGGCGAGACCATCGGCGCCGTCGGCGCCACGGGCCTGGTGACCGCGGCCCACCTCCACTGGGAGCTCATCGTCCGCGGCGTGCGGGTGGACCCGCTGCCCTGGACGCAGGCGGAGATCGCGCCTTGAGGGCAGGTGACTCATGAAGCAGAGACCCAAGAGAGGCAGGGCTGGGGTGGCCCCGGCTATCGCCGGGACCGTCATCGTCTCATTGATGATCGCCGGCACGATACCGGTGACAATCGACGACGCATGGCTCTGGGGCCTGCTCGTCCTCTTCTCGGTGCTATTTCTGACCAGCGCAGGAGGCTCCCATGGCTAACCCCAAACGAACGCTCCCCGATCCGAGCCCGACCGGGCTGCGCCGGGAGCCCGAGCTCACCGAGCCCGTGCACCTGTGCGATTCGAAGGGGCGTCTCCTTCGAACCAGCGTGGGCTGGTCACGACACCCTCTCCACACCTGCAACCTCAGCGGCCACTGGCCCCGGAAGAAGAGGTGGAACTTCTGGGGGGTCACCACCGATACGTGCGCCTTCTCGGTGCTCCTGGCCAACCTCGACTACACCGGCCTCGCCAAGGCCTACTTCCTGGAATACGAGACGAAGCGGTTCATCGAACAGACCGTCACCCTGCCCCTCGGCAGGGGCTGCCGGCTGCCCGAGACCGCCAATCGAGACGTTGTCTTCAAGCACAAGGCGATGAGCCTCTCGTTCCTCGACGAGCAGGGAAACACGCGGGTTCGCGTCCAGAGCCCCGCCTTTGGAGGCACCATCCTCTCGGCGGAACTGCTGGTCGAGCGGCCGAAGGGTCACGAGACCCTGAACGTGGTCATCCCCTGGAGCGAGCACCGCTTCAACTTCACATCCAAGCAGAATTGCCTCCCCACCAGCGGGATCGTCTCCCTCGGCGATGAGACGTTTTCCTTTGATTCGGGGAAAGCCTTCGCCTGTCTGGACTTTGGCAGGGGCATTTGGCCCTATTCGACCTTCTGGAACTGGGCTTCTTGCTCCGGCATGCAGAATGGCCGAACCATTGGGCTGAATCTTGGAGGCCGCTGGACGGATGGGACGGGCATGACCGAGAACGGCATCTGCGTTGATGGCCGCCTGAGCAAGATCAGCGAGGATCTGGTGTTTTCCTATGATCCGGCCGACTTCATGAAACCCTGGGCCATCAACGCGCCGGTCACGCAGCGCATCGACCTTCGCGTGGTCCCCTTCTTCGAGCGGGTCGCCAAGGCCAACCGGCTGATCATCAACTCGGAGTTCCGCCAGGTCTTCGGCCGCTTCTCAGGCACCCTCGTCCCCGACGACGGGGAGGCCCTCCAGGTCGAGGACATGATCGGCTGGGTTGAGCAGCACCGGGCCCGGTGGTGATGGGCATGGGGCAGTTTCTCGAAGCGGAGAAGAAGCGGCAGGAGGCCTTCAAGAAAACCTCACCATACTTCACCGAGGCCGCGCGGGCGGACGGCATCCACAATGGTACGTCTTACCCCTTTTGCCTGCCCTTTGAGTGTGCTGAGGAGAACCTGTTCCACGAGATTCGCCAGCCTGCGCTGGCCTACTTTGCGCGACATCAGATCAAGTGGCACAAGGGAAAGGAAGGTAACCCCTACAATCACCTGTGCAGCTCGCAGGTGTGCTGTGTGAACTTTCTTTTCCCATTTGCGGACAAGCCAAAGGCTCTGGTGGAACTCCTGCGGCCGGTCTTCCCAGCCATCCGCCAGGTGCTGCCGATGGACCGGGGCCAGTCGGTCTCCTTCGAGTGGATAGGTTGCAGGAACTACCTTGGGGAGAAGAGTCGAAGCGGAATCCGGACGAGGGGCGCCAACTTCACGAGTGCCGACGCGGCGGTGATGTTTGAGCGCCAAGACGGCCTACGGCAGATTGTACTGATTGAGTGGAAGTACACGGAGTCCTATGGCGAGACATGGTTGGGATTCGCCCAGAGTGGTACGGATCGAAGGCAGATATACGCCTGGCTGTTCGAGCGCGAAGACTGCTTCCTGGACAAGCCACTACTGCCCTGCTTCTGCGACTTGTTCTATGAGCCGTTCTATCAGTTGATGCGACAGCAGTTCCTGGCCCACGAGATGGAGAAGGCGCGCGAGTTGGGAGCTGATGTCGTCAGCGTGCTGCACATCGCCCCCGAGCACAACAAGGACTTTTGCAGGGTGACTTCGCCGGCGCTGCGCCGCCTTGGGGACTCGGCCATCAATGTGTGGAAGAGGTTGGTGAGAACACCAGACAGGTTTGCGAGCGTGACCGCGGAGAAGTTGTTTGGCCGCTTGCCCGTCGATGGGCTGCCAGAACTGGCACCGTGGTGGGATTACGTCAGCCAGAGATACCCGTGGCTTAGCGATACGACCCAGTGACGGGTTGGTTCTTCCGCCCCACCACCGTCCGCCACTCCCCGTCCGATGGCGTGCGCTCCACCCTGAAGCCGGCCGCCGTCAGTGCGGCCGCCACCTCCGTCGCCCTCTCCTCGCTGAAGCCGCCGGCGATGAGCGCGCCGCCCGGGTTCAGGGCCGCGGCCATAGGCCCCGCCAGGTCGACGATGACCGGCGCGCTGATGTTGGCCGCGATGACGTCGAACGGGCCGGGTGCCTTCTCCACGGTTCCTTCCTCCACGTGCACGACGGCCTCCAGGCCGTTCAGGCGCACGTTGTCGCGGGCCGCGCGCACCGCCTGAGGGTCGGTATCCAGCGCCAGGACGCTGGTGGCCCCCAGGCGGGCGGCGGCCAGAGCCAGGATGCCGGAGCCGGTGCCCAGGTCGAGCACGGCCGCCCCCGGTCGCACCGTCTCCTCCAGCGCCCGCAGGCACATCAGCGTCGTGGGGTGCTGGCCGGTGCCGAAGGCCATCCCGGGGTCGAGGCGGATCACGGCTTCCCCCGCCCGTGCCCGGTAGGAGCGCCAGGCGGGGCAGATGACCAGCCGCCGGGAGATGCGCAGGACGGGGAAGAACGCCTTCCAGGCCTCGGCCCAGTCCTCCTCCCGCAGCCAGCGGGTTCGTACCGTCGCCGGGAGCGAGGCCAGGGCCCGGCGCGCGGCCCGGCGCTGGGAGGCGAGGGCGCCGTCGTCAGGGAGCCAGGCCTTGACCACCACCGACGCGCCCGCGGGCTCGATGGCCACGCCGCGCGGGGCGAACCGGCGGAGGATATCGGCGGCGGCCTCCTCGGCCTCGCGGGGGACCTCAACGGCCAGTTCGAGCCAGCGGGCAGGGTCTTCCGGGTTCATGGGCATTTGAGCAAATGGCCCCGCGAGTCGGAACTCGCGGCTTAGGGCGAAGCTGCGGGTTTCAACCCGCAGAGTTCAGTCGTTACCCTTTACTCCGCCAGCACTGCCCGCAGCTGCTTCAGGGTGATGTTTGCGCCTGTGAGGACCAGCACCACTCTCTTGTCCCGCAGCCGCTCGCCCAGCTTGAGGGCGGCGGCCAAAGGCGCCGCACCCGCCGGCTCTGCCAGCATGTGCGCCCTCTCCAGCAGCGTCACGATGGCCCGCCGCATCTCATCCTCGCTCACCAGCACGATGTCGTCGATGCGCTCCTTGATGATCGAGAACGTCAGCGCGAAGGCCACCCGCGTGGCGATCCCCTCGGCGAAGGTGTCGGAGGACTCGGTCTCCCGCAACTCGCCGGCCTTCCACGAGAGGTAGACGGCAGGCGCCCGCTCCGCCTGCACCCCGATCACCTCGACATCGGGCTTGATCCCCTTCGCCACGATGCAGTGGCCGGAGCAGCCGCTTCCGCCGCCAATGGGGTTGATTATTACCTCTACCTCGGGCAGGTCCTCCATGATCTCCAGGCTCATGGTGCCCACCCCGGCGATGAGCAGAGGCTCGTTGGCGACGTGGACGTAGCGGTAGCCCTGACGCGTCGCTTCCTCCTCCGCCCACAGGCGCGATTCGTCGAAGTCCTTGCCGACCAGCGCGACCCGCGCCCCCATGCGTTCCATCGCCTGCCGTTTGTAGGGGTTACAGTTCTCGGGGGCGGCGATGACGGCGGGCACCCCGAAGAGGCGGGCGGCGTAGGCGATGGACTGACCGTGGTTCCCCGTCGAGGGGGTGATGACACCTCGGCGTCGCTCCTCCTCGCTCAGCGAGGAGACCAGGTTGATCCCGCCGCGCACCTTGAACACCCCGATGGGCTGCACGTTCTCGCACTTCAGGTAGGCCTGGCAGCCCAGCAGCTCCGATAGGGCCTCCGAGCGGACCAGCGGCGTCGGTCGCAGGTAGGGCGCGATCACCCGCCGCGCCCGGTACACGTCATCGAGACTTAGCCCGCTGGGAGTCACGGCCTACCCCAGCGCGTCCTTGATCTTCCCCAGGATGCTCTTGTCGTCCAGACCGTCGCTGGAGTTGCCCAGGCTGGTGGCGAGTTCCTTGAGGAGGCGCTTCTGCTCGGCGGTGAGGCCGGTCGGGACAACGACGTGCACCCGCACGAGCTCGTCGCCGCGACCCTGACCGCGCAGGTGGGGGACGCCCTTGCCCCGCAGGACGAAGACGCGGCCGTTCTGGGTGCCGGGCGGTATGCGCAGGGAGTGGGCGCCGTCTAGGGTGGGCACCTTCATCTCGGCGCCCAGGGCCGCCTGCGCGATGTTGACCTCCAGGTCGAAGATGATGTCGCTGTTCTCCCGCTGGAAGAGCTCGTGGGGCTGGACGTGGATGGCGACGTAGATGTTCCCGGGCGGGCCGCCGCTAAGGCCGGCGTCGCCCTCGCCGGTGAGGCGCATCTGCGCTTCGTCGCTCACGCCGCCGGGGATGCGCACCACCAGGCGGCGCCGCTGCCGCTGGCGGCCGCCGCCGCGGCACTCCTTGCAGGGCTCGGTGATGATGCGGCCCTCGCCGCCGCACTGCTGGCAGGTGACAACGTTGACGAACTGGCCGAAGAAGCTCTTCTGGATGCGCCGCACCTCGCCGCTGCCGTTGCAGGTGGAACAGCGGGCGAACTGGCTGCCGGGCTCGTTGCCCTGGCCGCCGCAGCGGGGGCAGGCTTCGTTGCGGGTGACCTCGATCTCCTTCTCGCAGCCGAAGGCCGCCTCTTCGAAGGTGATGCTCAGGCCGGCCCGCAGGTCGGAGCCGCGACGGGGCTCGCGGCGGGTGCGGGCGCCGGCGCCGCCGAAGAAGGCGTCGAAGATGTCGCCGAAGCCGCCCATGTCGAAGCCCTCGAAGGGGCGGCCCGTGAACCCCTGGGCGCCGTCGTGCCCGAAGCGGTCGTAGGCCACGCGCCGCTCCGCGTCGGAGAGCACCTCGTAGGCCTCGTTGATCTCCTTGAAGCGGTCCTCGGCGCCGGGCTTGTTGTTGCGGTCGGGGTGGAACTGCATGGCCAGCTTGCGGAAGGCCTTCTTGATGACCTCCGGGCTGGCGTCTCGGGGCACGCCGAGGACCTCGTAATAGTCGCGCTTAGCCGTAGTCATGACTCCAGGGCTATTGTATCAGAGGGAACGGACACGGGTCACGGGAAGAGGGTGGGGGCTATGCGGGCGGCGCCATGCGCCAGTTCTCGCCTAGTTCGCCCGTGTTGTCCCACCATACACAGCGGTACGCCGCCGCCTGGGCCAGAGCCACCCACGCCTCGGCGGGAGTCTTCCGCGACGCTGCCCCGACGACATTTTGCACGGCATGCTGAAGACCCACCAAGATCGACTTCCGCTCGATAGGATCGGGTGAACGGAGGCCCTCGGCCGTGAGATGAAGGATGCTGTCGCTGGCCATCGGCCCAGCATATCGTCCGGACTGGTGGGTCTGGATCATGAGGTTGCCTTGCTTCCCGGCGTGAACCTCTGCCCAGTAGGTGGCCGTGACGTCTTCTGGATAGGGCGGGAGCGGGTCGGTGAGCTCAGCTATGGCCTGAGCTGGCGTGTCCACTGAAAACGAGGCGAGATGCTCCCCCAGAACCCTGGACGCGAGCCAGGATACCCCGTTGGCCGCGCGTTGCACGCGCTCCACCCACGGGCAAAGGTTCCAGCAGATCTTTACAAAGTATAGGCAGACGGTTGCCCCTTTCAGGCGCTCAAGAGACGGGAGTTCGGGAACCAACTGGCGGGCCAGGGCCTCGTCGATCTGCCAGTCGGTCGGATAATTGACTATGCCAACCTCGTGGCGGAACCGGACGATCGGCGACGAGTAGCCGCGCAAACGGGCGACGATCGGCATGGGATAACCCCTGCGGGCCGGAGGGAACAACCGCCCTCGGTACCCGCGGCGCCACAGTACGGCGGCCCACTTCGCCTGTCAAGACCGTGAGCGCGCGAGCTGGCCTTAGTATGCACCCAGCTCAGCCTGGTAGCGCGCCGCCTCGGTCCGTCCTTCCGCTACCGCCTCCGCGTTGGCTTCCAGAAGCTCCGACATCCCTGTGCTGCAGGCATCCAGCACTCCCTCAATCGCGTCCACCGTCTCCCTCAGGCGCACAACATCGATGTCACGGTTCTCTGCCACCCGCTGCGGCGTGAAGCGCAGCGTGGAGCGCCCGTCCTTGTAAACCGGATAGCGGAACGTCTCGGAACTCGGATCTAATTCTGCGAACTGTTCAATGGTGTCCTCGACGGCGTCAAAGTCGCCCCTCCCTTCGGGCCGGATCTGCTGGAGGCCCGGGCGAAGCTTCTGCCACAGATCGAGTAAGTGATGGCCCTCGGGTGCCTCCTCTGGCAGGCCTAGCAACCTAGCGGTCAGAACGAGCAGGTCCTTCAGACGCAGCTCTAGGTAGTGGCGGTACAGATACACAACCGGGAAGCCCAGAACATTCGAGTGGAATGGGCTGTCACCCACGTGTCCTGCAAGCAGGTCGCCAGCTACTTTGTAACCTAGCGCGTACGCGTCCCAGTTGGCCGCTCCCACAGTCAGGTCGGCATGGGGCCGCCAGGGAGGGCCAGGAGCGAACAGTTTGCTGCCTTTCGTCGGGGGCTTTCGGTTCGCAGGCAAGATCGTCTCTGACATGGGGCCCCCTACACCTCCCGGAACTCGCCCTCCACCGTGCCTTCCTCGGCCGGGCCGGGGCCTTCCTCCCCGCCCTCAGGCGGGGGCGCGGCCTGGCCGTAGACGTGGGCCCCGATGCGCTGCATCGCCTCGGAGAGGGCCGTCATGGCGCTGCTGACCGCGTCCGCGTCCGTACCCTGGAGGGCGTCGCGGACCGCCTTCACTTTGGCCTCGACCTCGCTGTGCAAATCGGCCGGGACCTTGTCCCCCAGGTCGCGCAGCGTCTTGTCGGCGGTGTAGGCCAGGTTGTCCGCCTGGTTGCGCAGCTCGATCTCCTCGCGGCGGCGACGGTCCTCCTCGGCGTAGGTCTCCGACTCCTGCTTCATCCGCTCGACCTCTTCCTTGGCGAGGCCGGAGCCGGCCACGATGGTGATCTTCTGCTCGCGGCCGGTGCCCTTGTCGCGGGCGCTGACGTTGAGGATGCCGTTGGCGTCGATGTCGAAGCTGACCTCGACCTGAGGGACGCCGCGCGGCGCCGGCAGGATGCCGTCCAGCACGAACCGCCCCAGCGACTTGTTGTCGGCGGCCATCGTCCGCTCGCCCTGGAGGACGTGGATCTCCACGCTGGGCTGTCCGTCGGTGGCGGTGGTGAAGATCTGGCTCTTGGCTGTGGGAATGGTCGTGTTGCGGGGGATGATGGGCGTGGCCACGCCGCCCAGGGTCTCGATGCCCAGGGTCAGGGGGGTCACGTCGAGCAGGAGGATGTCGCGCACCTCGCCCTTGAGGACGCCCGCCTGGATGGCGGCGCCCATGGCCACCACCTCGTCCGGGTTCACGCCCTTGTGGGGCTCGCGCCCGAAGAACTTCTGCACCGTCTCCTGCACCAGGGGCATGCGGGTCTGGCCGCCCACCAGGATCGCCTCGCCCACCTGGGCGGCGGTGACGCCGGCGTCCTCCTGAGCCTGGCGGCAGGGCCCGATGGTCTTCTCCACCAGCTCGCCCACCAGTTGCTCCAGCTTGGCGCGGGTGAGGGTGATGTTCATGTGCTTGGGGCCGCTGGCATCGGCGGTGACGAAGGGCAGGTTGATCTCCGTCTGCATGACGGTGGACAGCTCCACCTTGGCCTTCTCCGCCGCCTCTTTCAGGCGCTGGAGGGCCATGCGGTCCTGCTTCAGGTCGATGCCCTGGTCGCGCTTGAACTCCGCGTACAGCCAGTCGATGACCCGCTGGTCGAAGTCGTCGCCGCCCAGGTGGGTGTCGCCGTTGGTGGACTTAACGTGGAAGGTGCCCTCGCCGATCTCCAGGATGGAGATGTCGAAGGTGCCGCCGCCCAGGTCGTAGACGGCGATGACCTTCTCCTCTTTCTTGTCGAGGCCGTAGGCCAGCGAGGCGGCCGTGGGCTCGTTGATGATGCGCAGCACCTTCAGGCCGGCGATCTCCCCCGCGGCCTTCGTGGCCTGGCGCTGGCTATCGTTGAAGTAGGCGGGTACGGTGACCACCGCCTCCTGGACGGTGTCGCCCAGGTAGGCCTCGGCGTCCGTCTTCAGCTTCTGGAGGATCATGGCCGAGATCTCCGGCGGCGAGTACGCGCGCTCGCCCATCCAGACGCGTGCGTCGCCGTTCTCGGCGGCGTCGACCTTGTAGGGCAGGACCTTCTGGTCGCGCACCACCTCGGGGTCGTCGCCCTTGCGCCCCATGAGGCGCTTGATGCTGAAGATGGTGTTTTCGGGGTTGGAGATGGCCTGGCGCTTGGCCACCTGGCCCACTAGGCGCTCGCCGTTCTTGCTGATGGCCACCACCGAGGGCGTGATGCGGCCCCCCTCGGCGTTGGGGATGACGACGGGCTCGCCGCCCTCCATCACGGCCATACAGCTAAACGTAGTTCCCAGATCGATTCCGATTACTCTAGGCATGACTCACCTCTCCAGGTACTTTGTCTCGCAGTGATTCGTAGCTGCAGGGCTTTAGCCCTGCCCTCCCGTCCAGCCTATTGCACACCCGCAACAGGCGGGCCGCCATTTGTGATGTGGTGTGGAGGAGGAACCACCCTATCCTCCAGGGCGCGGCGTCTGTCGTCCGCTATCCGCTGTGCGATCTTCTCCGCGCTGTCTACCAGCCACATGTACGTTTGAGACCCCTCCTGGTAGTTTGCTTCGCCGAATGACTGCACTCGGTCTTGGTCTTGCAGTCCGCGAACTTGAGCGAAATGATCGCGGGAACCGGGGTCGTAGACAGCGAAGGTCTTGCCACGATACTGGTTGATGATGGAGAAGACCGGCACGTCACTGGGGCCATCCGCAATGTAGATCATGTTCTGGAAAGGTACGCGCCGATCTTCGTAGCGCATGGCCGCGTTTGCGTCTATTCCGACGGTGACGTTGGAACCCTTGTTGATCTCGAAGATGGCCCGGGTCTTCGTCGTATCGTCGATCACGTAGCCGATTTGAGTCAGGACTGTTGGCGCGTCGGTCGCCCCGCCTCTGTACCGTCCCCGCCTGTTCGGGACCACCGGCGCTGCGAGGATGGTCATCTCCTGTTGGACGACAGGCCCCTCGACGAACTCGCACCCCCACACTTCGGTCACATGCTCAGCGATGCCGCTCCCGAGAATCATCTGGCGCAGGCCAGTACTCACGATGTAGTGCTCCACGTGTATCTCGTGCTTCCTGAACGTTGCGTTTTTCTCAATACGGCTCCTTAGCGCGGGGAAGAACTCGGGGAGACCCGGGTAGAACTGAATCTTCTTGCCCAACTCTCGCAGCATCCCATTGTTCAGCCCCTCGAACTTGCCCTCGCGCACATATTTGAGTATATGGTTGAGCAACACGATGTCATCGCTCGTCCTGACGCCTTCCTTCTCACCGCGCTTCTGCATTTGGCTCCGGACCTCGTCAACCTCCCTCCAGAACGCGGTGGCGTCAATGCCGTAGTGGGCGAACAGCGGGTCCTGCATGTATCCGGGGATCAGCGTCTTGTCGAAGTCCCAGACTACGGCGATAACATTCTGCAGGAACAGGTTTTGAGGCACACCAGACACCCCCTCCACTGTTGGCCTACTCCTTCTCGCCTCCCGCCTCCAGCTTCCCTTCTCCCTTCCCCACCACCACCATCGCCGGGCGCAGGACGCGGTCGTGCAGCTTGTAGCCTCGCTGCACCTCCGCCGCCACCTTCCCCTCCGGGCCCGGGCCGTGCATCACCGCCTCGTGGAAGCGCGGGTCGAAGGGCTGCCCCTCGGCCTCGATCTGGCGCACGCCGGAGCTCTCCAGCACCAGCAGCAGCTTGCGATAGATGAGGCGGATGCCGTCGAACCAGGTGAGGCCGGCCAGGCTGATGTCGAGGCTGGCCAGGGCCCGCTCCAGGTCGTCCAGCACCGGCAGGATGTTGATGATCAGGGCCGCGTTGGCCATGCGGCGGGCCTCGTCGCGCTCCTGCTCCATGCGCCGCTTGTAGTTGCTGAAGTCCGCTTCCGCGCGCTGCCAGTTCGCGAGATAGCGCTGCGACTCAGCCCGCGCCTTGTCGAGCTGGGCCTCTACCGTCTCCGGCTCGGTTTCGACGTCCGCCGGAGCAGGCGGCTCGGCGGGGGCGTCCTCGGCCGGTCTCTCCTCTTCGCTCATGGTTGGTCGATGGGCCTCCTAGTCGTAGTAGCGGGCCAATAGCTCGCTTAGCAGCAACCGCATGTAGCGGACGATGGACGTGGCACGGTCGTAGGACAGGCGAGTGGGCCCCAGCACGCCCAGGGCGCCGGCCACGCCTGCGGGCCGGCCGTAGCGGGCCACCACCAGGCTGCACTGGCGCATGGTATCCTGGGGGTTCTCCTGGCCGATGATTACCGCCACGCCGCCGCCGGGCGCCGCCCGATGGAAGGGGATGAGGCGCGGCAGGCTCTGCTCGTCCAGGAGCTCCAGGAAGCCGAGCATGGTCGCGGGTTGTGCGAACTCCGGCTGGCTGAGCATGGCGCGCAGACCCTCCAGGTACGCCGGCGCGTAGCTGGAGGCGTCCTCTGTCTCCAGGATGCGCACGACGGCTTGGCGGATCTCCTCCTCGAAGGGCGTGAGGTTGGACGGCTCCCGCTGGGCCCGGGCCGCCGAGAGCCCGCCCAGCAGCCCGCTGAGCCGCTGGGCGATGAGCGTCAGATCTTCCTGGGAGAGCTCGTCCGTGACGGGAACGGTCTGCTGATGAACCCGCCCGTCGCGGAGCACGACGACCAGCAGGACCACCCCGGGCCGCATCTCCACCAGCTCTAGCCAGCGCAGGCGAGCGCGCGGAGCGTGAGGCGCCGTCACCAGCGCCAGGTTGCCCGCCCAGCGGGCGATGATGGCCGCCGCCAGCCTCGCCCACTCCTCCAGCGAACCGCCCACCTGGTAGAACTGATGGCGGATGGTGCGCTGGATCTCGTCCGGGAGCTCCTCCTCGTCCATCAGGCTCTCCACGTAGTAGCGGTAGCCCTTGTCCGAAGGGATGCGCCCGGCGGAGGTGTGAGGCTGCATGAGGTAGCCCTCGTCCTCCAGGCTGACCATCTCGTGGCGAATGGTGGCCGGCGAGACGCGGAGGCCGTGTCTGCGCACCAGGGTCTCGGAGCCTACGGGGACAGCGGAGTCTACGTACTCCCGGATGATGAGCTGGAGAATGCGGGCCCTTCTCTCGGTCAGCATGGCATCCCCCTAAACCGAAATTAGCACTCTCAACCTCCGAGTGCTAATTTCACTGTTACTGTAGCATCGGGCCTTCAGCCCTGTCAAGCGTGCGCACGAACCGCTCGTGGTGAGTGGCGAGGGTTCTGTCATCCTGAGCGAAGCGAAGGATCTGGGGCGGGGGCATCCCAGCCCTCGCTCAGGACATCTCCATTGCGGGTTCGCGTGCCACCCCTCCCCAGATTCTTCATCCGCCTCCGGCGGATTCAGAATGACAGGATCGGTGTCTGCGAGACCGGCCGCCTACCACCCGCCGCGGTGCACCAGATCGTCGAGAGGCGTGCGGGGCACGCCCGGGGCGCGCGCCGCCGCCGGCGGGTAGCCGAAGGCGAGGACGATGGGCACGCGATGCCCCTCCGGCAGGCCCAGCACCCGTCGTGCGCACTCCTGGTCGTGCATGGAGACGGGGCAGGAGGTGATGCCGTCGGCGTGGGCGGCCAGCATCATGTTCTGGGCGGCGCGGCCGGCGTCGAAGTCACGGCCCTGCTCGGGCATCACGATGGCCACCACCACCGCCGCCGACGGTATGTGCGCCGCGTATTGCCCGCAGGCGGCCAGCTCTTGTTTGCGCGCTCGTTCCTCCAGCAGGACGAACCGCCAGTGCTGGGTGTTCTTGGCGCTGCCCGCCATGCGGCCGGCCTGGAGGATGCGGCGCAGCGCCTCCGGCGGGATGGGCTTGTCGGCGTAGGACCGCGTGTCGCGCTTGCTGATGATGCAGGTGTAGGCGTCCATCGTTCCTCCTTCGGCTAGGAGATGGCCTCGCCGTCCGGGCGGGGCAGGCGCTGCTCCACCGGCAGCAGGGGTGGGAAGGGCGCGTGGGGCTCCGTCTGATACCAGTAGGCGGTGCTGGAATAGTCGTTGGACATGTCGTTGGCGTGGCCGTGCTCGATGGTCACCCGGATGGACTTCTGGAACATGATGGGGTCCTCGATGTGGAACCGATAGAGCGAGTTCTTCCCCCGCCACGGCCACTCCTCCGTGCCGCTGTACACCGTGATGCCGTGGTAGGGGGTGCAGAACTCCTGGCGGGGACAGAAGGCAGTGTTGAAGTAGTCCTCGCTGCCGGTGCCGTGCAGGGTGGGCGGCCAGACGTCCCCGTCGATGAAGATCATGTCGTCGCCCTCACCGTACCAGTCGTCCGTCTGGCGGGCGAAGACATCCACGTTCAGATTGCAGCCCACGTAGTGGCCGCGGCCCTTGGCCTCGAGGATGACGTAGTTCTCCTTGCCGTCCAGGTTGGGTGTCGTCCAAGCCTTCAGCCGTTGCTCGCCCAGGCGGCCCTGCTCGGGATCGTCGTCGAAGCGGCCTTCGCCCCAACCCTGGGTGGGGTTCTCCCGGCGCCACTGGGCGTGGAAGCGCAGCAGGTCCGGATCCAGCCCGTCGTGCTCCTCGTAGTCCACGTAGTAGTAGAACATCATCGCGGTCTGCCCCTCGTTGGTCACCTCCATGCGAGCGCGCTGGAAGGGCATGGGGAAGAAGCAGTTGAACCCGAGGCCGTCCTGGGGGCTCATGCTCAGGGGAAGAGACCAGAAGTTCTTGACGATGCCGTGGCCGATGCCGAAGAAGTCGCCGATGGGCGCCTCCACGCAGGGTGACGCTGCACCATCCCACCACATCCGTAGCACGGTGGTGCGCGGATAGTGGGCGTTGCCCGGCGCGGCGATGGTGCACCAGATATGGCGGACGACGCCGGCACCATCGATGTCGCAGAGGGTGACGGCCTGCCCCGGCGAGATAAGGAGAAAGTCGAAGTTGCCGCCGTTGCGGTCCCAACTGGATGCGCGCCGCCGAAGTGCCTGCCGTTGGCGGGCCAGGTTCGCCAGGCCGCCGAGGATCATGTTCCACCTCCCGATCGGTACGGGCGTTTCGCGAATCGCCCCTGCCGAGGATACGGGTAGATGGTGGATCGTGGGCGGGCGACTGTCAAACCGGGGTTTCCGCCGAAGGCCGATCCACCTCTGGCGGAGAAACCGTGCCTGTCGGCATCAGCCAGAGGCTGATCCGACTCCGGCGGAGGCAGGCGGCAGCTTGCGCCAGGTGAAATGGTGCCGCGGGATTTATCCCGCGGGGTTTGAAAACTCACCCACCAGCTGTCAAACCGGTCGCCAGGGAACAGCGTGCTGCGCGGCAGGCCGGGCCAGGCCGCTCTAGCCGCGCAGCACTACTCAGGGGGTGAGCCGATGTCTGAGAGGAAGAGGACGCTGCCGCCCATCCAGGATACCAGCGCCCTGGCGGAAAGCAATAGGAAAACGCCGTCTCAGCCTGGTATTTGGCGTGAAGTAGCGAAATGGCCTAGGAGAAGCCCTGATCCGCCTCGTAGCCGGGCACGAACTTCCGCCACTCCATCTGCGAATCCAGGTAGTGGTAGAAGGGGCGGTAGGGGTTGAAGGACGGGCGGTGCGGTAGCCGGACGAGGCGCATATGAGCCTCCTCCGGCGTGCGACCAGCCTTGCGATGGTTGCAGGACTTGCAGGCCGCCACCACGTTCGCCCAGTCGTGGGGGCCGCCGCGCTTGCGGGGTATCACGTGGTCCAGGGTGAGGTCGCGCGTGTGGTGCCCGCAGTACTGGCAGGCGTAACTGTCGCGTAGGAAGAGATCGCGGCGTGAGAGGCGCCCCTGGGGCCGCGGTCGCCGGATGACGTAGATCAGGCGGATCACCGAGGGGATGGGGAATACGAGACAGGGGCTACGCAGGTAGCCCCGTCCGTTCTCCAGCACCTCGGCTTTCCCTCGGTCCAGGAGCACGAAGGCCCGCCGAGCGTTACACACGTTCAGGGGCTCGTAGTTCTGATTGAGCACCAATACCGCAGAGTCCGTCACGGGCGCATCATATCAAAAAGCTGCTCGCCACTGCAATTGGATTCACAGAGGCTCCACCGCCTGGTTGAACTCGCCGGGCAGGAGTTTCAGCAGGGCGGGCCCGTTATCCAGGAACAGGGGCGCGATGCCCGAGCCGTCGATGGCCGCGTCCAGCCCCAGATAGGGAAAGGTAGCGAAGAACATGAGGAACAGCTCCACCAACACCAGCCCTTTCAGCAGCCCGAACGCGCCGCCGGCCAGATGGTCCAGCCAGCCCAAGAGCAATACGCTGACCACCTGCTTCATAAGGAAGGCGGCGAGCTGCCCCAGGAGGGCTAGTGATCCGAACAGACTGACGAAAGCGATAGCCTTGGCCGCCTTATCGTTCTTGATGAACAGCAGCACGTCGTCGGCCAGGTCATCGTAGTAGTGGCCGGCGATGAGCACCCCTACCACCACCGCGACCAGCGTGATCACCTCGCGGATCAGGCCCGCCCGGAAGGCAGCCACGGTGAAGCCGATGAGGGCGATGAGGATCACGGCGTCCAGCCAGTTCATGGCGCGTTGCCTAGAACGCTGGCCAGCGGGCCCGAAAGCGGCGGTGGCCCCAGATAAGGAGGGTGAGTATCAGCCCGGCGAAGAGCGCGCCGCCCAGCACGTCGCTGGGCCAGTGCACGCCTGCCTCCACTCGCTGCAGGCCGGTGAGCACGGCAACGATCACGCACAGGGCCTGAACAGGATACCGCAGGCGCCGGTCGGGGAGCGCCTGGCCGGCGGCGTAGAAGAGGAAGCCATACAGCAGTACCGCGGTTACGGCGTGCCCGCTCGGGAAGCTCAGGCCGGTAGCCACTTCGCGCACGTCAACCAACTCCGGCGAGGGCCGCGGCCGGTCCACCGCCAGTTTCACCGCTGCGTTGAGCTGGGATAGGAAGGCGCCCAGGAACCACACCGCCTCGGAGCGATGGCTAACCAACCTTAGACCCGCCGCCGCGGCGAAGCCCACGATGAAGGCCCCCGGCCACTCCGAGAGCCGGCTGGCCCAGTCCAGGGCCTCGCGCCAAGCCCGGGCGTCCCCCTTCTGGATGGCCTCGGTCAGCCCGCGATCGCCGGGGAAGTAGTCGAAGGCGGCGGCGAAGGACGCCAGGACGACGAAACCCGCCAGCGCCAGCCACCAGCACACCCAAAAGGCCGGCCGCCCTCCATCCCTCATGAGCGCGGCGGCCACCGTCCGCGGCTTCATCCCTGGGCCATTATCGGCGCGCCCTCAAGTTTACGCAAGGCGAGGCGCGGTGCTATGATTCGTCTGCTCTGGTAGGAGGCGTAGAGATCGACGACACGAAGCTGAGGGAACTGCTCATCGCCCTCCAATCCGGGTCCCTGGCGGTGGACGAGGCGCTGGAGCGCCTGAGCCGCCTCCCCTACGAGGACCTGGGCTTCGCTGAGGTCGATCATCATCGCGCGTTGCGCAAAGGCTTCCCGGAGGTTATCCTGGGCGAGGGCAAGACCGACGAGCAGATCGTGGCCATCGCCGAAACGCTCCTGGCTCAGGGCGACCGCCTGCTGGTAACCCGCATCGGCCCCTCTTCCTACGCCGCTCTCAAGGAGGCCATCCCCGATGCCGTCTACCATCCCGCTGCGCGGGCCGCCACCGTCAGCCGCCGCCGCCAGTCCCTTCTGCCGGGCGTGGCGGTGGTCTGCGCCGGCACCGGCGACCTGCCGGTGGCCGATGAGGCGGCGGTGACCGTGGAGCTCATGGGCAGTCAGGCGGAGCGCGTCTACGACGTTGGCGTGGCCGGCCTCCACCGCTTGCTCGGCCGGCTGGACGTCCTCCGGGCCGCCAACGCCGTCGTGGTTGTGGCGGGCATGGAGGGTGCGTTGCCCAGCGTCGTGGCCGGCCTCATCGCGGCGCCGGTCATCGCCGTGCCCACCTCGGTGGGATACGGGGCCAGCTTCGGCGGGCTCGCCCCGCTGCTGGCCATGCTCAATGCCTGCGCCCCCGGCGTCGCGGTGGTGAACATCGACAACGGTTTTGGCGGCGGTTATCTGGCGGCGGTGATCAACCGTCTGGCGTGCCGGGAGGGGACGGACTGATGGGGACAATCATGCGGGGTAGGCTCTTGGTAGGCGTGCTGGCGGTCGCCGCCCTGTCGGCGGCAGCCGTCGCCTGCGGCGGCGGAGGCGATGAGGAGGCGACTGGGACGACCGTGGCGCCTAGCCCCGGCGCTACGGGTACGCCCGCGGGCACCCCCACGGCTACGCCTTCGGCGGTAGAAAAACAGCTCCAGGGCATGGTTCTCCAGCTCAGCGACCTGCCCGATGGCTTCAGTCGGGCGCAGGAGTCCTTCAGCACCAACCAGGATGTCGCCGGCGCGGGCGAGGACGCCGCAAAGGTCCTGGCTCAGCTCACCGAATGGGGGAGGGTCCTGGGCCACGGTGTCGTGTACAGTTCCGAGGCTGAGAGCGGCGTCCTCCTGGTGGACAGTACGGTTAGCCTCTATCAGAGCGATGGCGGCGCCGCCGCCTCCTTCGCCGATGCGGTGACCACCGCCCGCGCCACCGACTGGGCGGCTACCGTCGGCGAAGCAGCGGACGTGCAGGTGGAGGAGGTGCCGCCCCTGGAGGTCGGGGACGAGATGTTGTGGATGCGCATCACCGGCACGGCCGCCATCGGCGACCCGGCTGCCGAGCAGCCCTTCATCCAGGATGTCGTCCTGTTGCGCGTAGGCCCCGTTCGCGGTAGCGTCTCCACGGTCTCCGCCGCTGCCGATGCCGCCCTGCTGGTGGAAGGGATGGTTCGCACCCAGGCCGCCAACATGGCGGCGGGCCTGCAATAGGCGGGTTCATGACCAAGGTCGCCTATCTAGACTGCCCTTCTGGCGCCAGCGGCGACATGATCCTCGCCGCCCTGGTGGACGCCGGCCTCCCCCTCGCCGCCCTGCGACGGGAGCTGGCCAGCCTGCCCCTGCGAGGCTACCGTCTGTACGCCCGCCGCGTGCACCGGGGGGGCCTCACCGCCACTCAGGTGCGGGTGGCGGTGAGCGGCCGCCAGCCGGCGCGCACGCTGGCCGATATCACCGCCATTGTCGACGGCAGCTCCCTGCCCGTTCCCGACCGGGAGAAGGGGATAGCAATCTTCCGCCGCCTGGTGGAGGCCGAGGCGAAGGCCCACGGTCAGCAGCCGGACCAGACGCACCTGCACGAGGTGGGCGGCGTGGACGCCATCGTGGACGTGATGGGCGCCGTGGCGGGATTCCGCCTCCTGGGGGTGGAGGAGGTGTTCGCCTCGCCGTTGGCCCTGGGCAGCGGCGCCACCCGCGCCGGCCTACCTCTGCCCGCTCCGGCCACACTGGCCCTCGTGAGCGGAGTCGGAGCTCCGGTGCAGCCACCGCGCTCGCCCGACGAGGGTGAGCTCCTCACCCCCACCGGCGCCGCCATCATCACCACCCTGGCCCGCTTCCAGCGGCCCCTCATGCTGGTGGAGAGCGTCGGCAGCGGCGCTGGGGCGCGGGACATCCCCGGCTGGCCCAACGTCCTGCGGGTCTGGCTCGGCACGGCTGCGGCGATGATCGAGCCGGAGGGCGAGCAGACCATGCTCCAGGTGGAGACCAACGTCGACGACATGAACCCGGAGATCGTGGCCTACGTGCAGGAGCGCCTCCTGGCCGCCGGCGCCGCCGATGTCTGGCTCACGCCGGTGCAGATGAAGAAGGGGCGGCCGGGGGTCATGCTCTCTGTCCTCTGCCCCCACGAGGCCGAGGACCGCGTGGTGGCCTTCCTCCTGCGCGAGACGTCCACCCTGGGCGTCCGCCTGCGCGATGTGCGGCGGCGGGAGGCGGAGCGCGAGGTGGTGGAGTTCGAGTCCAGCCTGGGGCTGGCTCAGGTCAAGGTGAAGCGCCTCCCCGACGAACTGCCTCGCCTGGCCCCCGAGTACGAGGTCTGCCGCCACCTGGCCGAGACCAGCGGCAAACCCCTGGCCGAGGTTTATCGCATCGTCCAGGCGGAGGCCCAGGCCTATCTGGCCGCCCGCGCCGCCGGCGGCCGCGGCGTCACCCGCCGTCCTACTCCCCGACGTCGACGGTGAGCTCCATGTCGGCCTCGCGGTGGCCGGCCAGCCTCCTCATTCGCGCACTTCTTCTAGCCCTGCCGGGCTAGCGGCCTCGCCCCACTGCCGCGGCTGGCGGCCTGGGCCAGCTTCTCGCGGCCCAAGAGGAAGAAGGCCAGAGTCGGCACCAGGTAGGCGCCGTAGGCTATCACCAGGCCCAGGAAGGGGCTGGAGTCATAGCCGAAGATGGTGCTGAGGAAGCGGCCGAAGTCCGAGTTGTCGGCGATGACGTGGTAGGTGTCCCAAAGGCGGGGGCCCAGGTTGGGCACGGCCCCCATCTCGTGGAGATCCTTCAGTCCGTTTACCAGCAGACCCGCCGCCAGCACCATCAGCAGGGCGCCGGTGATGTTGAAGAAGGGGCCCAGCGGCAGACGGGCGGAGCCGGCATAGACCACGTAGGCGATGGCCGCCGCGATGGCCAGCCCGGCGCCGGCGCCCAGCCAGTAGGCGAAGGTGTCGTCAGCGGTGCCGGCGCCGGCGAACAGGAAGAGCACCGTCTCCAGCCCCTCGCGACCAACGGCGGTGAAGGCCAGCAGCCCCAGGGCGAACGCCGACCCTCCGCGCACAGCGGCCTCCACTTTCGCCCGCAGCTCGCGGCCGATGGT
>Ga0315275_10001800_pt1 | contig 19122 bp, 14 predicted proteins | sample YL17G03_0_MG_FD_205557 | JGI IMG/M metagenome (GOLD analysis project Ga0315275, IMG submission 205557) | Sediment microbial communities from Yellowstone Lake, YNP, Wyoming, USA - YL17G03_0 | ecosystem: Environmental > Aquatic > Freshwater > Lake > Sediment | place: USA: Wyoming | collected...
CTAGTATTACTCCGTTAGACTATATCATCCCGCGGCCGGCGGGGAAAGGGTTGGCCGCAAGTGATGCAGACGCCGGTCCAGGTGGCGAGGAGTTGCTGGAGCCAGCCCAGGACCTGGGGAAGGGTGAGCTTTGCCCCCCCTTTCGGCGGCGCAGCCGCTCGCTGAGTACGAAGGCGAACGCCAACATAGCCATAGTCACATGATGATGCCAGCCCGCCCAGCCCCGGCCTTCAAAGTGATCCAGACCAAGATGATCCTTCAACTCCCGATAGTTCATCTCCACCGCCCAGCGGCTCTTCGCCCACCGCACCAGGGTGCGCATCGTGGTGTCTTCGGGCAGATCGGAGAGCCAGTACTTGGTGGGCGCCTTCGCCTCTTCGGGCCACTCCAGCAGCAGCCACACCAACGGCAATGCTGCTTTGCCTTGTTGCCAGCCGTGGGCCGGCTGCACTCGCAGGCGGGCAAACCGAGAGCTCATCTTGCCCTTGGTTCCTTCGCGCCAGGTCACCTTGCGCCAGGCCGATGTTGGCAGGCTGAGGGCAATCGCCTTCAGCTTCTCAGGGACGGGAGCATTGCTATACTTGGGCACGCGCGGTCGTCCCATCTGTCCCGCCAGACGCACCGGCTGCTGTCGTTTCTGCGGCTGGATCCACGCCACCAGGGTGTGCTCCACCTCCGCGACATAGCGCAAATCGCGCGCTACCAGCCCCTGCCGAAACTCGGTGATGCTGCCATAGCCGGCATCCACCACCATCACCTCCGGCGGCGACACGCCCCACGCGAGCAAGCGGTCTATCAAGTCAATCGCCAGTTGCCACTTGGTTTGGAACTGCACCTGCGCCGGAACGCCGACGCGTTCGCATCGGCTCCGATCATCGGTCCATTCCTTCGGCAAATACAGCGCCCACTCCAGCGGCATCGCCCCCTTCGCGGTGGCATAGGAGATGCTCACCCCGATCTGGCAGTTGCCGGTCTTACCCAAGGTCCCCGAATACTGGCGGGCCACTCCCACCGAATGCTTCCCCTGTTTGGGGAAGCCGGTGTCGTCCACGATCCAGCAGCCCCCCTCGCCCAGCGCCGCGGTCATTCTCTTGGCAATCGCATCCCGCACCGGCTCCCACTCCCAGGGGCTCTGATTGACAAACTGCTGCAGATTCTGCTCGTTGCCATCCGGGAGCCGCTCGGCCATGGGCTGTACCGACTTGCGGCGGCCCTCCAGCAACAGCCCTCTCAGATACACCTGCGCCCACCGGCCTTGCCGATGATCCCGCAGCGAACCCAGCAGCTCGCCCGCAAACCCCTCCAACCGCTTCCGACAAGCCTCCATCTCTCGTGTCGTCATATCCCGCTATTACCACGCGGGGCTGTCATTGTCTAACGGAGTAATACTAGGCGATATGCCCACCGGTCGGGCAAGAACAGGAGGCGATGAGATGGCGCGAATGCCTATCGGGCTGCAGTTGTACTCCATCCGGAAGGACTGCGAGGCGGACCTACCAGGATCACTGGCGGCGGTCGCGAAGTCGGGCTATGACGGGGTCGAGTTCGCGGGCTACTACGGCCGGTCGGCGGCCGAGCTGCGGAAGATGCTCGACGACCTCGGGCTCAAGTGCTGCGGCACCCACATCGGCCTCGACACCCTGTTGGGCGATGAGCTGAAGAAGACGGTCGAGTTCAATCAGACGCTCGGCAATGTCTACCTCATCGTGCCCGGCCTCGACCGGGAGCGCACCGCAAGCAGGGCCGCTTGGCGCGAGAGCGCGGGCGTCTTCAACGAGATCGCCGCCAAGCTTAAGCCGCTGGGCATGTGGACCGGCTATCACAACCACAGCCACGAGTTCCAGCCGCTCGACGGCGAGCTGCCCTGGGATACCTTCTTCGGCAACACCTCGGCCGATGTCGTCATGCAGATTGACCTGGGGAACTGCCTCCACGGCAACGCCGATCCGGTACCCTTCCTCGAGCGCTACCCCGGCCGCGCCCTGACAGTGCACTTGAAGGAGTTCTCGAAGACCAACGACAAGGCCATCATCGGCGAGGGCGATGTCCGGTGGCAGGACGCCTTCCGGCTCTGCGAAACCACTGGCAAGACCCGTTGGTACATCGTCGAGCAGGAGAGCTACGCCTTCCCGCCGCTGGAGTGTGTGGACCGCTGCCTGAAGGCCCTCCGCGCCATGGGGAAGTAGGCCGGCCAGGCGCGCCGCGCGTGGCCGCATCTCCCGCAGATCGGCAATAGCGGCCGATCTGCGGGAGACATGTCCGCAGGCCCTGCCCCCGCGGCCGGGCGAACGGAGACGCCGATGTGCCAGTTCTGCACCCAGCACGGCGAAGGGAAGAAGTGGTATCTGCAGGCGAAGAACTACGGCGAAGACCTGCTGAGCGACCTGCGACGGCGGCGGTTCATCTCTGACTTCTTCGCCCATCCGGAGCACCTCGACGGCGACTCCAAACAGATGGCCAGGCTCGCGAAAGCGCCAGCCTTCGTTCAGCGCGCGATCAAGGCCGCGGTTGTCCGCCGCATGAAGAAATGGCACTTCGGGCAGGTGCTTCCGCTCGAGGACGTCAAGGAGATCTTCGGCTTCGTCAACTCCGTCGTTCGCCTGCCCTGCATCTGCCGCCACGTCACCCTCGGGGCGGAGGCGCGCTACTGCTACGGCGTCTCGATGGGGCCGGGGGGCGGCAAGATGGCAAGCCTCCTCACCAACCTGGGGAGCAGTTTCCTGGGTGGGCCCGACACCGCCGCCTTCGAGAAGCTGACCCCCGACGAGGCGCTCCAGTCCATCGCGGCACACGAGCGCGAGGGGATGTGCCATACAGTGTGGACCTTCGTCGCCCCCTTCATCGGCGGCATCTGCAACTGCGACCGGGCCGACTGCATGGCGATGCGGGCGACGGTCACCAACGACCTCAAGGTCATGTTCCGGGCGGAGTACGTCGCCGAGGTCGCGCCCGATGTCTGCTCAGGCTGCCGATCCTGCATGCGCGTCTGTCAGTTCGGCGCCATCGGCTACAGCTCTGCCACGAAGAAGGCCCGCGTCGATCAGACGGCCTGCTACGGATGTGGCATCTGCCGCGCCGCCTGCCAGAAGGACGCCATCGCGCTCATGCCGCGGGCCGAGGCGCCGGCGGCCGCGAATCGCTGGTAGCAGCCGCCCATCCGCCGGTCAGCGCGTCGCCGCTACCCATCCCCCGTTCCGGCGGTCGCCAGCAGTTCCGTCAGCCGCTCGAGCCGCTCGGCGATCAGCCACCGGTAGACGTCCATCTCCTCGGCCGACCAGGCGCTGTCGTACTGGTACTGCGGCCGCACCGGCACCGCGTTCCAGATGTCGTCGAGCGCCTTCTGAGCCCGTGTCGCCTCCTGCCTTGCTGCCGCCGAGGAGGATGCCTCCGCCCTGGCAATCGCCTGCTTGAGTGAGTAGACGTACCGCATATCATCGTAGCCCTCGCGATATGCCTCCCAGAGCGCGACGGGAATGGGGCTGCCGTCCGGTTCGCTGCGGACGAGGAAGTCCATCATCCTTCCATCGAGGTAGTTCGACGGATCGCCGCTGCTGTGCTGGTACATCCACGGGATGAGCCGCACGAACCCCGACCGCCAGAACCCAAAGCCGTAGGTCATCCGAGCGCCGGCGACCGGAGTGTGATCGTTCTCCCCCGAGATATCGTTCGGGTAGCACCAGTACTCGACGCCGCGCTCGCGCCCGTCGGCCACCACCGTGTCGCGATCGGGCAGGAAGGTCTGGGTGCACCAGACATCAATATAGGGCTTGAGCGGCTGGTAGCCCGGCTTCTCGGGGGAGGCGGTCGTGTAGGTTCGAACGCCGGCCGCCTTCACCGCCTGCATCACCCGAACCATGAACTGGATTACCAGCGGGTCCGAGCTGGGCTCGTCGAACGGCTGGTAGACGAACTCCGGCCAGCCCCGTCGCTGCCGCCCGGCCTCGATCGCCCGCACGAGCGCCGTCACCTCGGGGAAGAAGCCGTCGGGTGGCATCTCCACGCCTCGCAGATGAGACTCCAGCCGCTTCTTCATGTGCTTCTGGTAGATCTCATCGGTGGAAATGCTGAGCACGTATGGCGGCTGGAAGCCGAAGCGCGCCGCCATCCCCAGTTCGGTCTCGAGCCGCGCAAACGACTCCTCCAGGTAGCGGAACTTCCCCTGCTCATCTGCCGCCTCCGACCAGCAGTCGAGGGTGACGTTGCGGGTGCCGTGCGCGGCCATGTCCGCATGCTCCAGCGCCGACTTCCGCGTCCAGTACTCCCGAGACGGCGCATCGGGCGCCTCGCTCGCCCGGGGCAGCGGATCATCGTAGTAGATGCCATAGGTGTGGCCGGGGTCCTCCTCGAGCTGGACGCCGACGATCCGCAATAGCACCGGAATCTCCACGCTCGCGTCGTCTGCTGAGAAGCGGATGCGCCCGCGGTAGAGACCGGGCTTGGCCGCCTCCGGCACGTGAATCGTCAACCAGAAGGTGGCGTTTTCATTCCCGGCCAGCGGCCCGCCCAACCAGCGGTCGAGAATGTCGGGTACCACCCGGTAAAGCCCACTGGCGTCACTGTAGTTCGGCCGCGCCCGCAGGTAGCGAACCTTCCGCACCTCGATCCGATCGGCCGGAACAGGGCCGAGCCCCTCCAGCTCGATCTCGGCCCTCCCGATGTCGCGCAGAGGCCTGACGGTGAAGGTCACCGGCTCGTACTCCCCCGGCGCGGCGAAGACGCGCAGCGTCGGGTCCAACTCATCGGGGGTGGGATTGGTCCACGGGTAGATCGGAGTGGCCCAGTGCCGATGCCAGAGGTAGAACCCGCGCTCGTGGTCGGCGGCAGTCAGCGCCGGCGCCGGCCCGGCCGGCGGCCGCACGTCCTCCCGCCATCTCGCGATCTCGTCGTCGGGGGCCCACTGCTCGATCTTCGCAATGAGCTGGCGCGCGACCGCCTCATCGCCTGGCTGCCAGGCAACGATGCCCGAGATGCACCACTTGCTGCGCGGCGCCAGGCTGACCTCGATCTCACCCTGCGACTGGACCGAGAACGTGTGCTCTGGGCGCAGGTACGGGCCGTCCCACCCCGGCGCCGCGAACTGGTACTGCCACTGCTCTGCGCCCACTGACACCGTGAAGTCCCAGTACTGCGCCACCGACCTGTCCCAGCGGGCCCCGATGCCGGAGACGACGTAGACCGACCACGGCCCGGCCGCCGCCTCGAAGCGATAGGCGGCCGGCTTCGAGCCGATGAGGGAGTCTTGGGTGAGCGCGTTCGTCCAGATGGGCTCGCCGGCGCCGGGCGCGTCGTGCGCGGTCGGCGTCTCGCGCAGCACCCAGCCCGGATCCGCTGGCGTCACCCGTTGTGCGCCCGGCCAGAGGGCCGAGACATCGCTTCCCATGTCGAAGATCAGGACTTCGGCGGGCGCCGAGAGCGGCAGCGCCAGCAACGCCAACAGCACCGCAACGCGGAACCCCATTCTCATTGGGCTTCTCCCTCCCAGGGCGATGAGACCAAGCGAACAGCACGGGCGCGCTCTTCCCCTCCGCTGCTCGCGACGAGCCTATACTCGCCCGGGCGGATCCCCGTCGGCAAAGGCAGCGAGACCTGGGTAACGTCCTTCGGCACAAGCACCTCGGCCTGCGCGAGCATATTGTCCCCCTCCTTCAGGCGAAGAGAGACCGGCGCGGTGTCGCCTTCGCCAAGCCCTAGCATCTTCACCGCGACCGGCAGCGCCTTCGCGTCCGCGAACGCGACCGCGGCAAGGAGGTCGAACCCGACGAGCGTCGGTCGCGTGTAGCGGAGCAATTCCAGCTCGCTGATGTAGAACCGGACGGTCTCACCGTCCCGGTAGGCGTCCTCTGAGATGAAGACGCCGATGGACCGGACCCGATCGCGCTCGGGCAGGTCGCGGAGGTCGAAAACGAACTCCGACCACTGCCCGGTCTGAAGCCCGACTGCATCGCGCTCCCACGAGACGTGCGTGTCGCCCGCACTGATAGTGATTCCCAGCGGGCGAGTGGGAAGAGGGTCACGGTCGGTAAGCGCGCGGACCCTGAACCATAGCTGCTCCCACCTCCGCCAGTCGCTCATCTCGACGGGCAAGCTCATCTGTAGGCGAGGCCAGCCAATCGGGTAGCCGGGCTCACCTGTGCTCCAGTCCACCGGCACGGAGAAGAGCAGCGCGTTGGTTCCCTGGATGACTGCCGGCGCGAGGGTGGATTCGACCGCCTGCCATCCGTTGACCGTCTTGCCATCAATCAGCACAAGGCGCTCGACATCGTCGCTCATGGGCGTGTCGCCGAAGAGCGCATCGGGGGCGGCCGGAACCAGGTACAAGCCAAACGCGGCAAAGAGGACCAGGCGGAAAACGCGCATTGCGATTCCTTCCGTGTCATCGGTTGGGAGCGAGAGGCATTATAGCACGATGCTCCGGGCACGTGTGGCAGCGGCATGCGTGGGCGAAAGGGACGGTTGGATGGTCAGACGAGAGGCCGTTGATGCTCGCCTATCGAGGTGACGGGACGCACTGCCTCTGTGCACGACCAGGGCGTCCCAGCCTGGGTTTCGCCGTTACTTCGTTGGCGAAACCCATCAGTGGACGGTTGCGTTCGCCTCGGACTCAGCCACCCGGACGGTCTGTCGGGGTATGGGCAGTGCCAGTGAGGTGGGCAGATCGAGGATGTCCACCGCGATATCAGACCGGCCCAGCCGAATGCTGAGGTCGGCCAGCACTCCGCTGTGCCAGAGCTGCAGCAGCGCATCCACCACCCGCGGGTCGAACTGCGTACCGGTCATCGCCTTGACTTCCTGAACCGCCTGGATGGGAGTCGCTCCCCCTCGGTACGGCCTGTGGGAGACGATCGCATGGCAGGCGTCGGCGACCGAGACAATTCGGGCGAGCAGCGGGATCTGTTCGCCTTTGAGCCCGTCCGGGTAGCCCTTCCCATCCCAGCGCTCGTGGTGGTTACGGACCATTGAAAGCGCCTGCAGCCCCGGGCTGAGGGGCTGGATGATGTTCTCTCCGATGAGAGTGTGCTGCCGCACGATCTCGAACTCTTCGCCGGTCAGCGGCCCCTGCTTCGACAGCAGCGCATCGGATATCCCGATCTTCCCCAGGTCGTGCAGTGGCCCGTAGGCCTGGAGGGATTCCGCGTCCTCGGTGCTTAGTCCGATTACCTCGCCTAGCTTGTGGGCCAGCCAGGTGACGGCCTCGCCGTGAGCCGCGCTGTATGGATCGCGGGCGGCCAGCGACCGGGCGAGGACGTGCAACGTGCGGTAATACGACTGCCGAAGCTGCTGGTGCAGCTCGGCGCTCTCGATCGCCTTGCTCGACATGTTTGCGAGCGTGGTCAGCAGGTTCAGATCCTCGGTGTCGAACCGCTCCTCGCGGATGGCCGACAGCGCGCCGCCGATCACGTCCGACACCTTCATGGGAGCCGCGATCGAGGCCCTGATCTTCTCCCATATCCGCAGTTGCTGCGCGACTGCGGGCGGCTGCTCCAACTGCCCGATGGTCGGCCCTTTCCCGGTCGCTGCCTTTGCGATGGCGACCGGCCCCTCTGTTGCCGACTCGCGCCCGGCCAGCGGACCCATGCTCCGGGTGTGGACATACTCCCCCTTGGACGTGTCGAGCAGCACCAGCGAAGCTGCATCCGCGCTCACCTGCTCGATCAGCGCCTCCACTACCAGCTCGGAAATGCGGTCTACATCCAGCGCCCCCGCGAGATGCACGCTCGTCTCCGAAAGCTTGTTGAGGCGGGCCACTCGCATATCCAGCGCCTTCGCCGTTTCGTGGAGGCGCTCGATGAGACTGCGGTTCTCGGCGCGGTGTTCCCGCTCCTTATCGGCGAAGTAGGCAACCGTGCACGTGACGAAGGCAAGCAAGCCGATCAGCAGCAGTGGTTCGCTGTAATCGTAGGTGCCGATCTCCTGCCCATAGGCAACCACCACAACCAGGGCCAACGTGAGAAGCCCGACCAGGCCGAGCGCCAGCCACAGGACTTGCGTCCTGTGCCGGTCGTGCCCGTAGTCGGCGATCGGCCCCGCTCGTTCCCCTTCTCTCATCACTAGCCCCGAGCGCGCGGCGCGGTCGCCCCGCGACTGTGCCGCGACTGTCCCGGCCACTGGATCACTATGATCCCCCATCAGGTCCCTCCGCTGGCGGGCGCGAGAACTCCCGCTCAGCGCTCCTGCCTCGCCCCAAGCAGCACCCAACCTCGATGGATGCCGCCAACTCCGCCAAGATGCCTCAAGCCGCCATCAGGGCGTGGTCAGCGAGCGCGAACCGACAGAGTGCGTGTTCCATGATTGGGGGCGTTTCTACCACTGATACGCCCGCGTGGCCGCATGGCGGCAGGCGGCGCCGCTGCGGTGCAGCGGAGACCGGTCCGCGCACCCCCACAGCGCTTACCCGGCGACCGCCAGCCGGTTCCCCCCGAGATCCGTCAGATCCGTCGCCAAGTCGCGGGGCTCGGTCACATAGAAGCTCGCCGGACGCCCCTCAGACGGCCCCACCGCCTCGCCATGCGGTACACCTGCCCGCATGGTGAAGAAGCTCACCTCCGGGTCGTTGAACGCGACGTGAAGGCAGACGAAATCGTCACCCGACAGCGTCCCGTCTCGCGCCTTCCCCTCGAGTTCATCTTGCGAGCAGAGAGCGACCGCCAGGTAGAGCGGCCTGGTCGTCGGGTCACCGATCAGCAGGAACTCCTCGTTGTCCGCGTGTGCGCCAAACTCCAGGAAATCCGTCGCATTCACACTCACCGTGATCAGCATGTGCGGGCCGAACTGCTCCGCTGAACTGTAGATCGCTTTCCACCGCGTCTCCCCGGACCCGGCCGGCAGCTCGTGACACCTGGGCGCGAGCCGGATGATCAGCCCCCTTTGCTCCAACCCCTGCATCACCGCCGGCGTCATCTCCACCGGCTTCAGCATGATGGTCTCGCTCATCTCATCTCCTTCGTGGACGCTCTCCTCGGGCGGGCAGAAGGCGTGTCAGACCTCGTGCAGAACCAATAGGGGCCTCGCGGCGCCCGTGGACTATCCTGCATCATTGTTATGGTTGCCATGATGCGGGATAGTCCAGAGAGCCCAACGTAACGCCCGTAGGGCAGATTCTCTTGCCTTACGGTCGTCACCGTAAGGCAGGAGAATCCGTAGTATAGCACAGCGTCGCGTCGAAGGAGGAAACCACATGAAGGCGCTCGTCACCGGAGCCAGCGGCCGGCTTGGCCCCTATGTCGTTCGTGAGCTCGAGTCCGCCGGCCACGAGCTAGTGCTGATGTCCCGCTCCCGGCCGGAGGGGGCCGACCGCTGGCCGTGGATCGAGGGGACTATTACTGACTTCGATGCCTGCCTGCGAGCCACCGCCGGCGGCGTTGACGCTATCCAGCACATCGCCGCCAACCCCTGGGCCAGCGACCACCCGGATTCGCGCGCCAGCTACGAGAAGCGCGGGGTGCCCTTCGATGACACCATGCGCACCAACATCATGGGTACCTACTACCTCCTCCAGGCCGCGCTCAAGCACAAAATCGGTATCTTCGTCATGACCGGCAGCAATTGCGCGCTCGGCCACGGCGGCAGGATCGGCGGCACGCCTTTTCCGATCAAGCACCTCCCGATAGATGAGAACCACCCCTCCGATGTGGAGGACTCCTACTCCTACAGCAAGCACGTCGGCGAGGAGCTGCTCGCCTCCTACACCCGCGCCTATGGCATCCGAACCCATGTACTGCGCTCCGCGGGCATCTGCTCGGCCGAGCGGAGGGCGAGCATGGCGCAGCGCGCCGGCCCCGTCGGCGGCTGGGACGACTGGATGTGGTGCTGGGTCGGCAGTGAGGACATCGCCTCCGCCCACCGGCTCCTCATGGAGCACGCCCACGAGATCGAACCCCACGGCGTCTACTTCTGCAACGGCGATGACACCACCGCCCTCGAGCCGACCCAGCAGTTGGTCGAGAGATACAGGCCCGATCTGCTGCCGGTAACGCGGCGGCTGGAGGGGCACGAGAGCCTGCTCTCGAACCGGAAACTGCGGGAGACCGTAGGCTGGGAGCATAAGACCTCCTGGCGCGAGCTGCGCCCAACCGGCTAGGACCAAGGAGACGCTGAGAGATGGCCAACCCGATCGGAATGGGAGTAGTCGGAGCCGGCGCCATCGGTATGCGGTGTGCGCTGCCCCACCTATCGCTGCCGGATGTACAGGATCGAGTGCGACTCGCCGCGGTCTGTGACCCCGCGCCCGGCCGCGCCCAGGCCGCAGCCGAGAAGTTCGGCGTGCCTCACTGGTGCCTGACTCTCGAGGAGCTACTCGCCGACCCCACCGTGGACGCGGTCACCGTTGGCTCCCCCATCGGCCTCCACTACCAGCAGGGCCTCGCCGCCATCAACGCCGGCAAGCACGTCCACTTCAACAAGACGATGGCTACACAGGTCTGGGAATGCGATGAGATGATCCAGCTCGCCTCCCGGAAGGGCGTGCGGCTGGTTGCCTCCCCGGGCATGATGGCCCATCCCCACAACCAGCGGATTAGCGAAAAGATCCTCGGCGGCGCCATCGGCCAGGTGATCTGGGCCGCCGCCGGAGCCTGCATCAACACCTATCACCTCGACGAGGAGTTTCGGAGCGGCGACGATGTGCTCACCCAGGTGGACCCATCCTGGTACTTCAAGCGCCCGGGCGGTGGGCCGCTCTACGACGTCACCGTCTACTCGCTCCATTCCCTCACCGGCATACTCGGGCCCGCCAAGCGCGTCACCGCGCTCTCCGGCCTCGCCCTACCCCAGCGCGAATTCGCGGGCAAGATGATCGCCTGCGACATGGATGACAGCACCTTCATGCTGCTCGACTTCGGCAGCTCCGTTTTCTCCGTGGTCTACGGCACCGTAGAGGGCCACGTCGCAAAGGGCTTCCATCCCAGCATCTTCGGCATGAAGGGCTCGGTGATTGGCCTTGAGGTCAACGGCGAGACGATGCGCCAGGAGGGAGATCACCAGCCCCACGTCACTGGTGAGCACGCGAAGATGGCGGAGTCGCACGTCTACGAGGATCTGATGCAACTGGTGGACTACGTGCACGACGGCACAGCCCCCATCGCCTCCGCCGAGCACGCCCGCCACGTCGTAGACATCTTCGAGTCTGCCTACCGCTCCGCCGAGACCGGCCAGACGCAGGAGCTGAAGACCACCTTCGAGCCCAGGTAGGTTCGTAGGGGAGCCCCGCTGCTTGCCCTGAGCGGAGCCGTAGGGCGGGCTCCCGGACCAGCGGAGCAGGACAGGGGCGCCCGTCTTACGAACTCTTCTTGCCGTGGCACGCCATCTCGTCACCGGCGGGGCCGGGTTCATTGGCTCCCATATCGTTGATGCCCTCGTCGCCCGCGGCGACTCGGTGGTCGTGCTCGACGACCTCAGCACCGGCAAGCTCGCCAACCTCGAGCAATCGCGTTCGCGGATCGAGCTGATCGAGGCCGACCTGCGGGACCTCGGCGCGGTGCGCGCCGCCTGCCGCGGCGTCAACTGCGTCTTCCACCACGCCGCCATCGCCTCCGTTCCCCGCTCGATCGAAGACCCCGTCGCCAGCAACGGGGTCAACGCCTCCGGCACACTGAACCTGCTCGTCGCTGCGCGGGAGGCGGGCGTGCGGCGGGTCGTCTACGCGGCCTCCTCCTCGGCCTACGGCGACGCCACCCGGATGCCAGTGAGCGAGGATACACGCGCGGCCCCACTCTCCCCCTACGCCGTCTCCAAGCACGTCGGCGAACTCTACTGCCAGGTATTCTGGCAGCTCTACCGCCTCGAAACCGTCGTGCTTCGCTACTTCAACGTCTTCGGCCCCCGCCAGGACCCGGCCTCCGAGTATGCCGCCGTGATACCCAAGTTCATCACCGCGCTGCAGCGCGGCCAATCACCCGTGATCTTCGGCGATGGCGAGCAGACGCGCGACTTCGTCTACGTCGCCAATGTGGTAGCGGCCAATCTGCTCGCCGGCGACGCGCCCGCCGCCCCCGGCCAGGTCGTCAACATCGCCGGCGGCGCGCGCGCCTCGCTCAACGAGCTGGTCGCAGCGATGCAGCGCGTCATCGGGGTGGCTACGCCGCCCGTCTACACCTCCCCCCGGCCGGGCGACATCGTTCACTCTTTCGCCGACATCTCCCGCGCGGGAGATGTGCTTGGATACCGGGTTGCCGTGCCCCTCGATCAGGGCCTAGCACTCACCGCCGAGTGGTTCCGCGCCTGCCTGCGATGAGTTCGGCAGGAGCTTGCCCCTGCCCATTCCCCTCACTACGCCCCGACCAACTCCCGTCTCGCCCTCGCCACGACTCCCTTCACTCTAGCCAGCTTGTCCCGGTCTACCTCCGGCGGACGATAGCTGGCCATGACCTCGTTGAACTGCGCCTGCGCGCGCTCCAGCAGCCCCGCGTCCGGATGGGCCTCGTCACGGTCCTCCCGCCAGACGCCCCGGTCGAGCAGCTTCCCAAACCACAGGCTCCGCCGATAGTGGGTCAGCGTGTGCTCTGTCTCCAGATACGACCGCTCGACCCCCGAACCAACCGCCGCAATCGCCTCCAACGCGATCTCGTCCGCATTCACCACCACGCCTTGCTCGAAGCGATGGATCAGGCTCTCCATCCCGCGCTCGATAAGAAGCTGGAGCGGCGAGAACATCTTCCCCGAGTCGAGCAGGCCCGACCCGACCGCCGAACGATAGCCCGTGTACGCCTGAACGGTCAGCGAGTCGAACAGCCGCTCGAACGCGGCCTGGTGGCCAGGGAACTTCCCGCTGGTGTAGTTGCCCGACCCGGCCACCCCGCAGTGCCCGCCGAACCGGCGCCGGAACAACTCCACGCATCCCAGGTCCTGGAGCAGCGGCTCGGGTGCGCCGAAATGCACGTTGCCCGTCGGCATGTCAACCACGCCGGACTCGATGTTCCCCGACATCGTTAGCTCCGGGTTCAGCGCGTGGACGGCCGCCCAGCCCGCCAGGATCTCCGCCGCGCCCACCACGATCGTGCCGGCGCGGGTCACCGGCGCGGAGACGCCGCTCACCGGCTCGGTGCTCGTGCCGCAGTGCATGCCCCGGCGGGCCCGCTCAACCAGGCATTCACACGCCCTCCGATCCATGCGCAGCGGCGACACCAGGAATATCCCGCCGACGAGGTAGGCCAGCGGGTCGCCCTGCCAGATCTCACCGATCTCCTCGAAGTACGGGAACTGCCCCGCGAAGTGCGGGTAGGTGATCCCCGGCCGGGAGCTGTTCTCCATCAGCACCAGCAGGCCCTCGAGCGGCTCGACCTCAGGCGGCTCCTCCTGCATCAGCAGCACCTGAGCCACCGTCTTCGTGCTGTCCAGCGCGTCGCCGAACTGCGTCAGCCGGATGAGGTCGCGCCGGTTGCCTGCCACGCGTTGGCCCCGCTCGTGGTCGAACCAGAACTGCGCGATGTGCAGCTCGATGCCCGGAAGGTCCGGCTCCGAGCGAAGCCGCCGGGCGCGGCCGGGCCGGCTCTCCCCCTGCTGTCGCCGCCTCTGCTCGTTGACGACCTCCTCCATCAGCGGGCGCGGCAGCCGCGCCCGCTGGGATGCCCGGTCCACTCGCGCGCCGGCCTTCTCGAGCGCATCGAGAATCACGTCGGACTGGTACATCGCGCCCGCCGTCTCCAATACCGAAAGCGTCGCCTCGGCGAGCTGGTCAATCTCCGATTCGGTGAAGAGGTCGATCATGCAAGCCTATCCTTTCCCGTCTTGTCAACACGCCGTCGGCAGGGCGGCATCACACCCGCCCCTGCGTCACCACTGCCACCAGTTGCCATACCCCTTGGTTGACCACATTGCCCACTATCATCCCGACCGCCACCGGTACGCTCGCCCGATAGAGCCTCAGGCCCCCGTAGCGAATGACCAGTATCTTAATCAGCCACCCCATGAAGAAGGCGGTTGCCCGATAGCTCCACCCCCAGCAATTCGCGGCGAGATACCCGAGCGGATGGAACGGCCACCACCAGAACCGGGTCCGAAGCAGGCCGAGCGACACCGAGACGAGCCCGCCCACCAACAGCATCAGGATGCCCTCGACCCTGGTCGGCTCGGGGCTCACGAGACTAGCGAAGGCGGCGGAGGGATCGTATTTCGTCTGTAGCCAGGGGTAGCCGTAGGCGGTTCCCACCGCGGTGGAAAGGAACCCGTAGTGATAGGTCCCTCGTAGTCCGATGTACCATCCCATCACCAGCGCGAACACCAGCGCTGCCAGCGATGCCGCCATCAGGCGCCGGCGGTTCATCCCGGCGACATCGGCTATCTTGAATGTGTCGCTGAGATTGGCCGTAGTCGTGTCGAACGACAGTCCCTCCCCAGGCCCGTATGACCACCGGAACGAGGCCAGCGCGACCAGTTCCCGCGGTCGCAGACCAGTGGTGCCGAACGCCCCGCGCACGGATTCGCCCAGTTCCTGCGGGAAGGCAAGAAAGCCCAGCCCCGTCTCCGCGCGCAGCCGCGCCCACATCACATAGTAGCTCAGCGTCAGCACTGTCATCGCGACCCCAAAGGTCCAACGACAGCCTGCCACGCAGTGGAAGCCGACCATGTAAGCAGCAGATAGCACCAGTGCGACGATCGCTAGGCGGTAAGGGATCGGCTCATCCGCATCCGTATCCCCTCGGCTGCGCGCAACAGCCGCGCGCAGGACTCGCGAGAGGTGCTTCCGCGCCGTCCACAGTCCCCATATTCCAAGAGCCAGTATCGCACCGGTTCCCTGGTAGTACGGCGCGGGAAAGGAGGCGTCTCCGAACCACTCCTCCGGGTCCTGCGGCTGGTGGCCCGCGGCGATAGAGATCACCGTCAGCCCGAGCCGCACCAGCCAGAAGAACCAGCACGAGAACGACAGCTCCTTCGGGATGAGGTAGGCCAGTGAGATCAGCCAGGGGTAGAACACCGGTTCGTAGGCGCCCAATCCGGCAAGGGGCCCCACGTTCTGGCGCTGCATGATCGTGATTGGACCCAAGGGAATCTGAGGCAGCGAGGGGATGCGAGTCGAGAGCCCGCTGAGGAACGTCACCGCGAACGAGAAGGCGACGCCGGCCCAAAGCAGCCTGTTCCTGCTGAGACGCGCGGGCCTCCCGTCCTCCGTTCCCTCTGCCGCCACGACCTCCAGTGGAAGCGCGGCCATCGGATAGCTTAGCCGCTCGCTCTGCACCCACTGGCGCTGGAGCAGGCTCAGCAGGCAAGAGGCGGCCACGAACAACGCAACAGCGTACGACAGCCAGGCGGCCATCGGCGCGTACCAGAGCGACCACGGGACCGAAGCCTTGCCCACAAAGAACCCGTCTACAGCATCGAGCTCACTAGGGGCGAACCACCAGGGGACGTGAGGCAGGAGGATCTCCTGCCACGCTGGATTCGCACGCGCCAGGTAGTAGAAGACGATACTCTTCGGGAGCATCCAGTAGAGGATGCCCAGGCTCACGATAGGCGCAGACACCAGCAGGATCGAGTACACCGCTAGCAGCTCGCGGCGCGTCAGGCCGACTCGCCGCGCCGCCGGTGCCATCATCGCGGCCGTCAGAACCAGCAGCACGTTGAGCTGGGCGGACGGCGGCACGGACGAGGTGAACCCGAAGTCACGCTTCCACAAGAGCGACTCGTAGAACGCGGCGATGCTCAATCCCACGAGAAGGACGAACGCGATCACCACCGCCCGGAGAGTCACCCCGGCCGAACGCCGTTCAGTTCCGTTCTGTTCACCAGACATGATCGGACAGCGGCCCCGGAACGACAAAGGAGAGCGGGCGCCCCACGAATCAGGGCACTCGTTCTCGCACTACCACCGCAGCCGGGCCTACCCCTCTTTCCCGGACCGCTCGACCGCTTCCCAGATGGCGGCGGCGATGTACTCGTTGTCCTCGTCCGACATGCTCGGATGGATCGGCCATAGTATCACTTGAGGGGCTGCAGGGGGGCCCCCCACAAGAGCGAAAGAGGAGCAACTCGGACGGTCGCGAGAGACGCTTTCGTGCCGCCTCCAACCTACTGATACCAACTGAGCGGGTCACGCCCGCAGCGCCGAGGAGCATCCAGCTATGAGCGAGTCCTTCCGCATCACAAGCCCCTGGCATGGTGATGTCGTGAATCTACACGACGGTAAGGAGACCTCAGACCAACTGACGGTCGAGGTGGCCGGAGCCGCGCCCCAGGGGGCGGCCGTCACTGTCAACGGAATCCCCGCGGAGGTGCGCGGCGGCTTGTTCCACGCGCCGGCGGCAATCCGAGAGCGTTCCACCACGATCAAGGCAGTCTGCCGGACCGGAAGCGCAGAGCTGACGGAGGCCATCACCGTCCTCTGGGACAAGGCCTCTCGCTTGCGCTACCGGTTCTCGGTGGATGACAATATCGAGTTCCTCAAGGACCTGGGGACGCGGCCCGATGATTACCCCTCACTCTTCGACCATTGGTACCTCGGCTTCTGGCGCAGGATGCACCAGGAGTACGGCGCGAAGATCCATATAAACGTGTACTACCAGACCGTTGGCGGCGACTTCACCATCGCGCAAATGCCGGCCAAGTGGAAGGACGAGTGGGAGGCGAACTCCGCCTGGCTGCATCTCAGCTTCCATGCCCTCCAGGACCAGCCCGAGCTTCCCTACCAGCACGCCGGCTACGACCAGATCGCCCACGACTTCGATCTCGTCATGCGAGAGATCAAACGGTTCGCGGGAGAAGCGGCGACGAGCAGCGCCACCACCGTTCACTGGGCCGCGGCAACGAAGGAAGGCTGCCGTGCCCTGCACGACCGCGGAATCAGAGCGCTGATCGCCATCTTCCGCCGCGAGTACGATGGCAAGTGCCCGACCGGCTACTACTTGTCCGATGGACTGAAGGATCACGCCAACGAACGCGATGCCTGGTACGATCCCGAGACCGATCTGCTCTTCGTGACTGAGGATGCCACTGTCAACAGCCTGGCGGTGGAGGAGATCGCCCCCTGGCTCGATCGCCAGGCCGCCGACCCTCACACCGGCCAGCTCATGGAACTGCTCATCCACGAGCAGTACTTCCGGAAGGAACTGTCGCACTTCCAGCCGGATATAGAGGAGAAGGTTGTGCGCTGCCTGCGTTGGCTTACCGAACGCGGCTACGCGCCGGTGTTCTGGGGAGACGGCTTCCTGGGCAACCAGACACCCTTGTAGGGCGGCCACTCGCCGACAGGCGAGGCGCCGCCGGCCGTCGCAGCACGAAGGAGCTATCCGATATGATCTCAGTGGAACCGTTTCTGGCTCACACCGCGATCGCGCTCGGCCTCATCGCTCTCTGCGCGTGTACGCCGGCTCGCGCCGCCGTGGGCGCGCCTTCTGCCCGTGTCGCGCCAAGCATGGAGCGTATCCGTCGCCATCGTACAGATGGTTTCGGCCGCGCGGGGCAGATAGAGCTCTGCGCCGCCCGCGGCGAGTACGAGTCCTTCCAGATCGTCGTCTCGGCGCCCGAGAGCAAGCTCACCAATGTCAACGTCCGGCGCGCCGACCTCGTCGCCGAGAATGGGGCTAACATCGCGCGTGCGAATGTCTGGCTCTACCGGGAGCACTACGTTCGCGCCCGCTACGGCAGCCCCAAGCAGGGCGGCCCGAATGAACCCCTCGGCCCCGGCTGGTATCCCGACGCGCTCATCCCGTTCTTCCATCCGGACACCGGCGCGCCCCTCGCCGGCGGCGAACTCAAGGCCGTCCCATTCGACGTTGAGGCACTATGCGACCAGCCCATTTGGGTGGACGTGTTCGTCCCGCGCGACGCCGCGCCCGGCGACTACACCACCACCTTCACGGTGACCAGCGACCAGGGCGAGGCCACCGTCTCGCTGCGGCTCAAGGTCTGGGACTTCGAGCTGCCCCTCAAGCCATCGCTCAAGTCCTGGTTCGCCCTCAACCGAAGCGCGAACCGCGCCTCCTACCAGGAACTCCTTCGCCACAAGATGATGCCCTCCCAGGTTGACCCGGCGCTGGAGCGCGAGCTGATAGATAAGTTCGGCCTGACCTGCCTTGACCTTGGCTTCAGCAGCGGCGCCTACTGGGCCAATCCGGAGATGGCCGGACCTCCGACGGTCGAGCAGATCCGCCAGCGGGCCGCGCTCCACCAGAAGGATCTCCATCTCTACGCCTACACCGCCGACGAGATCGGCGGCAAGCCGCAGCTCTACGACACCATCAAGGCCTGGGCACGCGCCCTCCACGAGGCCGGCGTCCCGAATCTGATCACCATGATGCCCCGCCCGGAGCTGCTCGACGACGGCTCCGGCACCGGCCGCTCCGCGGTGGACATCTGGGTGCTGCTTCCCGTCATGTACGAGGAAGCTCCCGAGATGGTGAAACAGGTGCTGGCGAAGGGCGATCAGGTCTGGTCATACGAAGCCCTGGTGCAGGACGGCTACTCTCCCAAGTGGGAGCTTGACTTCGCCCCGATCAACTACCGCATCGTGCCGGGCTTCATCAACCAGAGCCTCGGCCTCACCGGCTACCTCTACTGGCAGGCGGACCGCTGGAACGAGAAGGACCCCTGGAACGAGATCGGCTACTACGGCCTTCCCAAGGACTTCCAGGAGGGCTCACAGCCTCCCGGCGAAGTCTACCCGGGCGAGGGGCAGCTTGCCTATCCCGGCGCGCAGGTCGGACTGGACGGGATCGTCCCCTCCATGCGCATGAAGTGGTACCGCGACGGGGCCGATGACTACGAGTATGTCGAGTTGCTGAAGACGCTCGGGCAGAAGGAGCGCGCCCTGGAGCTAGCTCGCCGCGTCGGGCGCGACTGGCACAACTGGACTAAAGACCCCAGCGAGCTGGAAGCCGTCCGCCGCGAGCTGGGCGAAGCGATCGAGAAGGCCAGAGGTCAGGGTCCGGCCGTTCCCTAGACCCTAGCCCCTAGACCCTGAGTCCGGCCGTTCCCTAATGACTGTCGCGTAAAGAAGTAATGAACGGATAGAGTGCTGAATGTTTGAGGAAGCTCCAGGGAAGATGGTCTCTACTTCTCACTCGCCGCGCACGACGGGCGATGTGGAGAGCCAGATCAGCCAAGTCAAGGGCGCAGAAGTTGGCCGAGTCGCCAGCCTTGAGATAGGCCCAGAGGTTCTCCACTGGGTTGAGTTCCGGAGCGTAGCCGGGCAAC
>Ga0315275_10001801_pt1 | contig 19111 bp, 23 predicted proteins | sample YL17G03_0_MG_FD_205557 | JGI IMG/M metagenome (GOLD analysis project Ga0315275, IMG submission 205557) | Sediment microbial communities from Yellowstone Lake, YNP, Wyoming, USA - YL17G03_0 | ecosystem: Environmental > Aquatic > Freshwater > Lake > Sediment | place: USA: Wyoming | collected...
ATAGACAACGATCTTCGACTGGTCGGTGATACCCAGATTCTTGAGAACCGATGTGGCTTCTTCCTGCGAAGGCATTTCGGTGCTCCGCTCCGGCGTGTCCTTTGACAGCGAATTGAGCCAGAGGAACCTTGCCCCGGGAATATGTCCCATCTTCCGGTAGTTTCCATTCGTCCAATGTGCGTGCAGGACAACGAGATCGGCGTCGGTCAGATGCTTTGCCAGCCATTCGGTATTGACGAGAAGGCCGGGATTATCTCCGGGTTCAGACACACCAGCAGAAACGAAAAGTGGGAAACTTGCGAGGGCAAGCAGAACGAGAACGATATGCTTCATAGGTACCTCTGTTATGGATGGATACGTATTAAACGCAAATTCACCCACAAAGGTTCGGTCTCTGCCGCGAACGGCAAGAGGCTGTGGCGATTGACTTGTTGCGCGCTCATTATGCTGTACTCGATGGAATTTGCAACGCCGGAAACCAGTGTTTCGTCCGATTACAGAATGAACAGACCGAAAGCATCACGGGAACTTCGACAAGCACACCCACCACCGTCACAAGCGCGGCTCCGGAGCCGGGCCCAAACAAGGCAATTGCTGTTGCCACGGCGAGCTCGAAAAAATTGCTCGCGCCAATGAGGGCACCCGGGGCAGCCACGCTATACTCAACCTTGAAGTATCGCATAAGTCCATATGCCAGGGATGAGTTGAAATAGACCTGAATGAGGAGCGGAATGGCAATCAAAACAACATGGAACCACCGCTGCGTAATATTGTCCGCCTGAAACGCAAAAATGAAGACGAGCGTTACAAGGAGCGCAAGGATTGTGATCGGATGGAAGAATCCGACGTATGTCTTCTCGAACCACTCTTTCCCCTTGGACCGTATCAGCAACGCTCGGCTGACACTTCCGAGGACGAGAGGGATCACAATGAATATGACAACGCTGTACACGAGCACGTTGAACGGGACGGTCAGCGCACTTGCGCCGCTCACAAGGAAGGTCACGATCGGAGCGAAAAGGACGAGCATGACCAGATCGTTCACAGAAACTTGAACGAGCGTGTACGCCGGATCGCCGTCCGTAAGGTATGACCAGACAAATACCATGGCCGTGCATGGAGCCGCAGCCAGAATGATCGCCCCTGCGACATACTGGTCCGCAAGTTCCGGACCGATCCACGGAAGGAACAGGTGTTTGAAAAAGATCCAGCCGAGCAGTGCCATCGAGAACGGCTTGACCAGCCAGTTGACAAACAGCGTGATCAGCAATCCTCGCGGCTTCTTCCGCACATCGAGAATGCTGGTGAAGTCGATCTTGATCATCATCGGGTAGATCATCAACCAGATGAGGAGGGCGATGGGGATGTTGATCTGGCTCCCTTCGCCGAATTCGAGCCGCCGAAGGACATCCGTCAGTCCCGGAAGAAGTTTCCCCAACCCAATGCCCACCACCATGCAGATGAGCACCCAAAGTGTGAGATATCGCTCAAAGAAGTTGAGCCGCTTTCCTGTGGTTGTCACGGTTGTTCCTTTGCCAGTGTTTGCGTGTAGAATTGTTGGAATTGGGATTTGATTTCATCCCGCACGCGGCGGAATTCTGACATCACATGCTCGTCGGTTCCGGTTGCGCCGGCGGGATCGTCGAAGCCGATATGGAGGCGATGTTTGACGCTGCCGCTGAAGACGGGACACGTTTCGTTGGCGTGATCGCACACCGTGATCACGTAGTCAAACGCATCGTTCAGGAACTGATCAACGTTTTTTGGATATCCGGCGCCCAGATCGATGCCGAGCTCCTTCATCACCGCGATCGCATTGGGATGAACCCGCGACGCCGGCTCTGTTCCGGCTGAATAGACATCGAGCGTCTTGTCGAACGATTTGAGGAATCCTTCGGCCATCTGGCTTCGGCACGAATTGCCGGTACATAAAATCAATATTTTCATAGAGGCACTCCTATTTTGTCTGATTCAACTCTTGTTGTTGTGGTGAATGTTTGATTGCGCCAGAGGTTTCCTGCTTTGCATCTCGCTTCGTCTTTGCGATAAACGCCTGATATTCCCGAAACAATGCGGCTTTGTATTCACTTTCCTTCCCGGGCGTAATGTAGTTCCCGAATTCCTTCACCCATCGAAGAAGGTCTGTTTTGACCTGCTCTTCATCCTCGATACCGGCAGAGAATACATTCTTCAAGATCACTTCCAGGCCGACAATGCCTGCATCCAAGCTTCCGACCTTGATGACCTTCACAATGGGTTTTGCACAACATGAATCGGGCATGTTCGAACCTCATGTATCGTTTCTATGATGTGTACAGCGTGTAGATACCACCAAGAACTACGAGAAATCCCGCGACGCGCTTTATCCACAGAACAGCATTAGATCTGTTCGTCCAGTCGAGGTACGCCTGCACGCGCGAGGCAAAACCACCAGCGGCTACAATCACGCCGCAGTGTCCTATTCCAAACTTCGAAAGCTCGATCGCTTCTTCAATGTCCTTTACGCTGCAACCAACCTTGATTGCTTCTGCACAGTCGTTGCGTAAGCAGGGGAGGCAATTCCCCCCCCGATGGACGCGCCGAGGCGATCAACTCCCGGACAGATGCGCCGAGGACTGGTTTTGCTGTCATAGTGGTTCGACCGTTCGGGCAGCGTGGAGGTTCAGCAGTTCTTTTTCTGATACAAATCCAAGAACACATTTGCCGGCTTCCCGAACTGACAGGCGAACCTCCAGGTTTTGCCGGTCTTGTTCGAACACGCCGCCAGCACAAAACTGTTTCAAGAAGTTGAGGAGAAGGCTGTTTTGTGGAGGTTCTTTCTTGAAAGAGTAGTAGGCCCAGGTTCCCTGCCGTTCGACTTCGAGAAGCCCGGCGTGTTTGAGGATAACAAGGTGTTTGGATACTTGGTACTGCGGTATCTTAAGTGCGTCGACCATTTCGCAGACGCACAGATGTTTCCGGTCCGAGGTGAACAGGTTGAGGATTCTCAGGCGAGTTTCGTCGCCTAATGACTTGAGAATCTCATTTTCCTTCAATGGTGCTTCTCCTTATGCTTATATGCACTTATCGGCATATAAAATACCAACTCAATATCGTGAAGTCAAGACATTTACACAAGACATTTATTGGGTAAAATGTGCCGGGGGGGGGAACAGTTCACGAGACACGGGGTGAGGAAATCTCTCCTGCGAAGAAGAAGGCTGCGCAGGACGCATCGCTGGCGCGCGCGGTGTGAAGCATCTGAATCCTGCGTTTCTGCCTATTCGTTCCGAAGTGCTGTCACCGGGTCAAGGAGCGATGCGCGTCTGGCGGGATAGACTCCAAAGAACAACCCGACAAGGAGTGAAAAACCAAAGGCGAGTCCCACCGAGTCCGGAGAAATGCTCACTGCCCACGAAGTGCCGATACGCACAAAGAACGCTCCAAGGATTCCAAGAAGTATCCCGACAAGCCCGCCTCCGACGCCGAGGATGGATGCCTCGATGACAAACTGTGTCATAATATCCTTACGGCTCGCGCCGACTGCCATGCGCAGGCCAATCTCATTCGTTCGTTCGCGAATGGCGATAAGCATGATCGCGAGGATACCGATACCGCCGACAAGCAGGGAGATGCCTGCGATGCTGCCGATAAGCATCGTAAAAGTGTCTGTCGTCTCCCTCTGCGCTTCAAGAAGGTCAGCTTGATTCTGGATCGTGAAATCGTCCGGTTTCTGTTGTTTGGTCAAGCGGTGACGGTCTCTCAAGACCTCGTTGATTTGAGTGACAGCTCGTCCCATCGTCTCAGCGCTCGTTGCCTGGAGGTTGATCGTGTTAATGTACGGCAGATTAAAAACGCGCCGCAGTGCTGTCCGGATGGGGATGAAGATCTGGTCGTCCTGGTCGAAGCCGTTGAGGTCCACGCCTTTCGATTCCATGACACCTATGACTTCAAAGGTGACTTTGCCGACGCGAATGGTTTCGCCGACAGGGTTACTTCCTTCAAACAGATTCTTGACGACGGAGCGCCCAAGGACTGCCGCACGGCGGGACGCCAGATTCTCCTCATCAGTGAAGAATGCACCTGTTGCGACATGGAAGTTCCTGATCTTTTGAAACTCTGCCGTGGTCCCGACAATAGTAGTGTTCGTGCTGAGGTTGCCGAACTTGACCTGCATTTTCTTGCTTTGCAGAGGCGCAGCGGCGTTGACCGCTGAACACCCCCGTCCGATCGCTTCCACATCATCGAGCGTGAGCGTCGTGACCGTTCCCCGGATTTGCTGGCGTCCTGCGCTCTTCTGCACTTGTCCCGCGTTGATGATAAGCAAGTTTGTTCCCATCGCTTCTATTTTGGACAGCACCTGCTCCTGGGCGCCATTGCCAATGGCGACCATGATGATGACGGCGGAGACGCCTATGACAATGCCAAGGAGCGCCAGCGCCGTCCTCAACTTGTGAGCCGCCAATTGTTTTCGTGAGACGCGAATACTTCGGGTTATTTTCATCACGCTCGCATTGCTTCAATCGGTTGAAGAGCCGCTGCTCTTCTCGCCGGCTGCAATCCTGCAATGATGCCTACAAGAGTTGAAAATACAACCCCGAGTGCAACACTTTCCCATGAGATGGATGTCGGCATTTGCGTAATGGCTTCGAGGATCTTCGCTCCGATTGCCCCCAAAACAATTCCAATGACCCCTCCGGTCAACGTGACTGCGGTTGCCTCGTACAGGAATTGGAGCATGATGTCCTTAGGTTGTGCACCTACAGCCTTGCGCAACCCGATTTCTTTGCGCCGCTCGTTCACCGAGATGAGCATGATGTTTGCAACGACCACGCCACCTGAGATGAGCGAGATGGCAGCAACAAGCGCAAGGAAGATATTGAACGTCCCGGCCACTTTTTCTGCCATCTTCGTGACCTCGGTCGGTGTCGTGATCGTGAAATCGTCCGGCGTCCCGGGTGTCATTTTATGCCGTTCACGAAGGAGCGCCTGAATGTTCGCAGCGGTCTTGTCCATGTCCTTTGCCGTTGTCAAACGCACCTTGATGGCTGAAATGTAGTCGACATTTGTCACTCGCCGCATCAATGTGCTCAATGGAATGTAGATGCGGTTATCCATGTCTCCCCCCGCCGGGCTCGTTCCCTTCGCCTGCATGACTCCTTTGATTTCGAACTGGACATTCCCAATGCGGATTTGCTCGCCAATGGGATTTGCCGTGCCGAACAACTCTCGTTTCACGGTCGGCCCCAGAACGCACACTCGTGCAAGGCCGGTGATGTCTTCGTCACTAATGAAGTCGCCTTCGGCTGCATCCCAATCCCAGACAGGCGCCCACGACGGTGTGACACCGAATACCATCGTGGTGGTGGACTTATCCTGGAACTTGACCTCTGCCTGACGCTTTTGATTGAAGGGAGCAATGTCGGCGATCGCCCGTATCTCTTGCTTCAACGCAATGGCGTCCTCAAGTTTCAACGATGTCGCCGGCTGCCCGGCCATCGGTTGTCCCATCTCACGCCCAGCGCCCGCGAACACCATCATACTTTCGAGTCCGAATTTCTTCACGCGTTCCATGATGCGGTCCTGCGCACCCATCCCTGCCGAGACTACCAACGTGAGGGCAGTGATACCAATGACGACACCTATCATCATCAAGAATGTTCTGAGCTTGTTTCTGCCCAATCCCTTGAAGGCAATTTTCAGCACTCTACCGGTTTTCATTGGACACCTCCTTGGAAGCGAGTGTGCTCATCTCTTGCTCGGCGACTCTCGGTTGAGGGTTCACTTGATCGCTGATGACTCTTCCATCGGCAATTCTTATGATGCGGCGGGCGTGTTCCGAGATATCAGCTTCGTGCGTCACCAGGACAATTGTTCTCCCTTTGTCGTTCAGTTGTTGGAAAAGGGACATGATCTCGAGGCTCGAGCGCGTGTCGAGGTTCCCCGTTGGCTCATCGGCGAAGATAATTTCCGGGTCGGTAACGAGCGCCCGGGCAATCGCCACCCGCTGTTGCTGCCCGCCGGAAAGCTCACCCGGATTGTGATGCATGCGATCCGCCAGTCCGACTGCCGCGAGTGCCTCGCGTGCGAGCCGCGTAATGTCGGCGCGGTCGGAGTAAATCAGAGGAAGCTCGACATTTTCCAGCGCATTCGTCCGCGCAAGCAGGTTGAAGGATTGAAACACGAAGCCAATTTTCCTGTTGCGCACCCTGGCAAGCTCTTCGTCGGTGAGTGTGCTGACCTCAATGCCGTCCAGTTTCAGCGAACCGCCTGTCGGCTTGTCGAGACAGCCGAGGATGTTCATGAGGGTTGATTTGCCTGAGCCCGATGCTCCCATGATCGCGACATACTCGCCTTTTCGAATCTCCAGGGAGACGTCGTGCACTGCAAACACCTCGCCTCCGCCCCCCTTGTTGTAGACCTTTGTCAGGTTTGCGGCTTGAATCACGTTGTTGTTCATAGAATGTTCTCCTGATTCGTTGTTGGCACAAGAATCGTTTCTCCTTCTTTCACTCCGCTGATAATTTCAGTGAAGCCGTTGTCCTTCCATCCGGTTTTCACCTTGCATTGGATTCTCTTTTCGCCTTCAACCACAGTCACGTACCGGTCGCCTCGCTCGCGTGTGATGGCGCTTGTAGGAACAGCCAGGACGTTCCTTCGTGTCTCGAGGGATATTGTCACATTGGTTGTCATCTCAGGCCGCAGGGTCTTTGCCTGGGAGTCGGTGATTTCCGTCGTCACGATATAGTTCACAACATTGTCTTGAATGACTGCTTTGGGATAGATAGCTGTGACTGTGCCTTTGAAGTCGGTGTCAGGATACGTGTCGACGGTAAAACTCGCCAGTTGTCCGACCTTGATTTTTCCGATGTCAGTTTCATCGACGTATACTTGAACTTCAAGGCGGCGCAGATCAATGATGGTCACGAACGTCGGAGCGGCGAGGCTTGCCGACACGGTTTCGCCTTCCTGTGTAGAAACGGAGGCAATGACCCCAGAGATGGGGCTAAAGATCATTGTGTAGCTCACTTGCACTTTTGCGTACTCAAGGTTGGCTTCTGCCTGTTTCAGCTGAGCTTCGGCTGTTTTCAAAGAGGTCTCGGCCTGGTCTGTTTCCTGCGTTGAGACGAGCTCCTTCTGCCGCAGCGACTGTGTCCGCTCAAAGACGCTTCGCGCATAGGTGAGGTCGGCCTGGGCTTTCGCCAACGCCGCGAGGTTCTGATTGAATCGTGCCTGGAGCTCCGCATCATCGAGCTCAGCAATGATTTGTCCGGCTTTCACATAGTCTCCAATGTTTGCACGGAGTCGCTTGACCACCCCCGAGATGCGGGAGCCGACTTTGACTTCCGCGCCAACCATCGGCTTGATGATGCCGGTCGCCAGCACCGTCGAGCCAATGTCACGCCTGGCGACCTGTGCAGTCTGCAACGCAGAGGCCTTCTTGCTATTGCCACGGAATACGAAGGTGCCAACAACTGCCAGTATGCCAACGAGTACGATGATGCCGATGATGATGAACCATTTCTTTTTCATTCCGTTACTCCAGGTAAGTGCTTCTCAAGATTAGACACGAGCAGGAACAAATACCTGCGGTGGGCATCGAAAACAGATGGGAGAGCTGGGGCGCACGCGTTTCAGTGAGACGGGCGCCCGGGCAGGGACTGGTCCGATGCAGAGGAGAATCGCTCCTGCACGATAGCGAAGAATTTCGTCTGCTGCTCAGGATTGAGCATGCTCTTGACAGACAGGAGATGGGAAATTACCCTTCTTTGTGCAGTCGATTGCAGGCGACCAATGTCAGCGAAAATGCTGTTGGTGCGGGTCGTGTCCATCTCTTGTTCTGACAGAGCGTGTGCCAGCAGTGTCCGTGCGGCGACAAGCTGAGTGGAAAGCGAGTCAAGCTCGGCATGAAACGTCGTACGGTACGCGTTGAGTTGTTCGGCTTGTTTCGCCGAGAGTGCCAGCTCTCGTTTCATTTGCTCAAACCGCTGATCGCGTTGATCAGGTGTGTGTGCTGACTCTGCAGAATTCCAGCGGTTATAGAGCAGCGTGCCAAATGCTGCGAGATTGACGACAGTTAAAATAATCGCTGCAGCGTACACGATATTCCTTCTCATATCAGCACCTCACTTCTGTGTTTTTGATATCTTCACCAGCGTACTGCCGAGCGCGCCGGGAGGAATCACGTCGAATTGGTCAAGTCCCAATTCATCGACGGAACCGACGGATTGACTGACCACCTGAGAGCTTGCATTTCTCTGAGGCTCACGAGGCGTGCCGATGTAGATGCCCACAACGATCGCAGCAATGAGTGCCAGAGCAGGAAACGGACGCAATGGTATTCGCTGCATACTTCTTCTCAAATCCGAAACGAATGCTGGAGTTTGCGCGGACTCCTTGATGCGTGCCTGAAGCCTCGTCCAAAGAAATGGAGAAGGTTTCACTTTCTCCGATCTGCGCTCAGACTGCCAGAGTGATGCAAGCTCGTCCCGACGTTGAGCGCAGACGGCACAGGCGGACAAGTGCTCCCGGATTTGCCTCATTTCCTCGTCCGGCAATTCACCGTCGAGGTAGAGCAGCAGTTGCTTTTGAATCTCTTCGTGTATCATTCCCGGTTCGCCTTTCTAGAAATTAGACACGGATTGTTCTGGAAACCTGCGGTCGCCTCATAGCTCTTTCTTGAGAGGAAGGAGCTTTTTGGCTAGAGCCTGCTTGGCCCGGTGTAAGCGAGATTCCACGGAGGCAACGGTGACACCCATAACTTTCGCAATCTCCTCGTATGAGAGCCCTTCGTATCGATGCAGCAGCAGGGCGAGTCGCTGCTGGTCAGGGAGGGAGTTAATAGCAGCTCGCACAATGCGTTCAGTATCTTTCTTCTCCATCGCGCCGTCAGGACCATTTTCGGGCATTCCGGGTGCATCGGAGTCTTTATCGCTTCTGTCAAGCGAATCGAAGTCGAATGAAAGCCATCGTTCGAGTTTTCTCTTGCGCTGATGGTTCAGCGAGCGATTCACAGCGATACGATAGAGCCATGTGGAGAGCTTCGACTCGAAACGGAATCGCTTGAGCGATTTATAAGCTTCAAAAAAAACTTCCTGCGTCACGTCTTCCGCGTCCTGGCGGTTGCCCAGCATCCGCAAGCAAACGTTGTAGACCAAGCTGACGTTTGAATCGAACAGGTCCTTAAAGGCTCGCGGATCGTCTGCCCGGATTCGCTCTATAAGATCGTCTTCATTCACTGGATGTTGAGAGTGCTCTGTTGTCACTAGGATATGAATTCATGGAGCACAAACATTACACAAGCGCTTTCCGAGAGCACGAATCGCACTCAAACTGCAGCGTGGTGTGATTGATATCAAACGAGTCGTGCAGGCATTGGTCGATTGCCTCACGTATCTCGGCCGTACGGCTCACCGGGACATCCTCGACGTCAATATGTGCTTCGAAGTGAATGTCGGAATCGTTCATCTTCCAAAGATGAACGTGATGAATGTTCCTGACCCCGGGAATCGCTTCTATCGTTCGTTGCAGGTCGTTCATATCGATCTTAGCCGGTGATGACATCATGATGACATCAACTGCCTCTTTCACGATGTCATACGTTTCTTTCAAGATGTAGATGGAAATGAAGATCGTGAGCGTCGGATCGATCCAGGTGATGTCGAACATCATGATGAACACTGCGCCGATGATGACCGCAAGGCTGGAAACGGCGTCGCTCAGCAAATGGACATAGGCAGCACGAATGTTGATGTTCTGGCCGGATCCTTTCTTGAGGAGCAGGGTCCCGATAACATTGGCGATCAGACCTACGACGGCAACAACCAGCATCAGGTTTCCGGTGATTGGGGTCGGGTTGGAAAACCTCCCGATTGCTTCCTTGATCAGAAAGAAACTGATGATGATAAGCGTGCTCGCATTGATGATCGCCGCCAGCAGTTCGGCACGCTTGAGGCCGAATGTATATTTCAGGGTTCGCGGCTTCTTGCTCAATCGGATCGCAATGTAGCTGACGATAATGGCGATGCCGTCGCTGAAGTTGTGAATTGCATCAGAGAGGAGCGAGAGACTCGCGGATACAATTCCGCCAACGATCTCAACGACGGTGATGGTGAAGTTCAGGAGCATCGTGATGAAGAGGTTCTTCTCCGATGTCCCTTCTGTATGATCATGCTGATGTGACATGGTTGCCGCAATCCGTCGAGTCAGAAAATCGGTTTGTTATCGCCTACATTCTTGTTCGCAAAATAGATTATTCCTGAGAACAACAATGCGGCGGGGATGATGAGAAGCCAATGGTTTATGGCAAGCAGTATCGAGATATCGCCGGTGATCTCGCTGGACAACAACGTCGCTTTAATCGGTTTGATCATCAGCGCGTAGATGAATATCCCGAAAGCCATGCCGAAGAGGGCAACGATGGCTTCTTTCTTTCCTTCCCCGATCCTTGCGGCCATTGTTCCCGGGCAATATCCCAGCATTCCCATCCCCGTTCCGAAAATCAACCCGCCGACGAGTTTTCCCCAATCGAGACTTTTAAGGCTTAGCGTGAGGAAGCCGAGATCGCCGAATGCATAGAAAAGAAGCATGGAGCCGATGACTGCAGTAAGCATGAACTTGAGAATCTTGAAGTCTTTAAGGAGCAACATTCCCATGACACGTGGATATTTCGTGATGCCGGTTCTAGTGAGAATGTATCCGAACGAAAACCCTACAGCCAGCCCGAAGAGGATCTTAATGAGCGTCATGAGCGCCTCCGACATTTGGGTAAAGAAGTTTTGCTGTCACAATGCCCCCCACAAAGAATGAGGCCCCTGCGACAATGCTTCCAAGCGACAGGTGCGCCCATCCTTGGAGAATATTCCCGGTTGTGCATCCGCCCGACAATGCTGCGCCGAATCCCAGGAAAATACTACCGATGATTACGAACACGTATCGCTTTGCCACACTTTTTCCGTGGTACTTTATCCACGTTGCGGGAATGTGTTCCGGGGAGAAGGTTTTCGAAAGGCGGGATGCGGTATATCCGCCGACGATCAGACCTATCAATGTGAAGAACTCGATGAAGGCGTCCGGTTTTTCTCCGAATCGTTTAATGACAGGATTGTCCTGAAGTCCCTGGAAGAGACTTCCGAAGGCGGCAGCAATATATCCGAACCCGGCAGTAATGCCGAACGGATAATTACGTTCCGCGATGGCAGCAAAAACAAAATAGGTGGCAACCGATAAGAGGGAGGTCAAAATCCCTCCCTTGAACCAATGCCATTCTTTCGAGTTGTCGATGTCCATGATCTACTCCTTTTCAATTGATATAGGTCTGAGCTGGTCGCCCGAAGTTAGACCTTCGACGCACAGTCGATGCAGACTTTTTTATCGCTTTTGATGCGTCCGTACTGCATGACGGTCATTTCGCCGCACTCTTCGCATACAAAACCGTCAAAACTATCTTTGTGCGGTTCTAGTTTGTAATCAAAGACCGGTGATACGCTCATGAGTTTGTCTTCAGGTGCATTCATGACGTTTGCAATTAAAGGATCCACAATCGTGGCTGGGACCTGACTTGCCGGAATCCCTTTTTCGCGATAGTCTTTGAAAAATGCTGATTGCTTGTTCGCGAGCATTGCTTCTGCTTTTGGTGTAACGCGAACCGCTTTGCCGGTTTTTCTATCAACAACTGTTACAGCCCATTTTCCTTTGTGGGTTTTCTTCAGATTACCCTTGCCGAACGTTGTCCCCATAATTACCTGTAATCCGTCGCCATAACACGTCGCGCAGTGATCGTCGCCCAGGTCAACAAAAGCGACGATCTGTCCGTCCATTGCTCGTTGAACTTCCAAAGCGTTCATTGCTGCTGCTCCAACACGCAAGCCCATCGGCATTGCCGGGCACTTATGCCCGTGGAACTTTTGTCCGAATTCCAACCATTCTCCTGCCTGTACCATTTTTGAATCCTTTCTTAGTGTATGTAAAGCTGCAATTGAAGCGTTGCGGAGTAGTGATTTCCTTCGGGTGATAACTGTGCCCGAGCCGCAAGCTGGGTTTTAAACTTGTTTTCTGCAAAGTAATGATTCCATCCTGCACCGTACCATATCGCATCGTTCGTTGTCGGGTCGAGATCCTGGAGTTGCTCGACCAGCCCAGCAAATTCATTTGTTCTATCAAGAAATACGGAACCAAGGATGTAGTACCCTGAAGCGTTCCTGGCTTCGAGATTCGCTTGCAGGTACTCTGCCTGAAGACTCCAACGAGGAGATGCAAATCGCACCTCTCCTCCCCAGCGGGCATCCCTTTCGGAGAAAGGAACTGTCGTGCCAAATATCTTCTTGAATGTCATAGCGTTCTTGTTCCGATACGCAAACGAGGCGCCGAGGTGAACCTGAATGCTGTCGGAGACTGATGCCTGGAACGTAGAGCGGACGACGTACAACAACTGCCGGTCGTTGTTACCGGATTGATTTCCCCCGTTGCCGTTGAACGCGCCGAAGGTGACATGCCAATGGGAAAGCGGATATAGGGCAAGTTGGGCTCCAATATCTCTCGCGTACGTTTCAGCCGAAGGAACAAGGGCATCCACAACGAGCGCACGCTCCACGACAGGCATAGCCGCATCGGGTTGGAGACGCTGAAGGCTGAACTCGGGAACAAACTGTCCGGCACGGAACGAGAGACCGTGAAGCCGGTACTCGGCATACACATCCTGCAACATCAATGTGCCTGCAGTTTGCCAGCGGAAAATCGCTTGCATGCGCGCAGAGAGATTGGTGTCAAACGGGGCCACAGCTGTTGTATAGAGCTTCGCGCGTCGAATCGAGAAGCCGGTCGTTGTAAGAAAATCAGAGGAGAAACGCGGTTGCAGATACCCTCCCCAGGTCAGTTGAGCTTGACCAGACGAAGGAGCCGCGAGCATGGCGAAGATGACAAGAGCGAGTGACAGTGAACGATTCCCGTGATTCATAACAGACCCCGAATCATGTTTGCTGCGATCACCAGGAGCACCACGCCGATGATCAGCTTCACCTGTCGACCTTTGAGTTTAGCGACCATCAGCCAGGAACCGATCGCCGCACCGCCGGCCGAGCCCGCGACGGTCCAGGCCAGGAGGCCGGAATCCATCCCAGCCATTGATGCGTGGCCGAGAAATCCGGTCAGCGATGAAAAAATGACGACGAAGGATGTGGTGGCTGACGCCTTCTTCGGATCGAAGCCGAGTGCGACGAGTGCTGGAACAACAATGTTCCCTCCGCCGACACCCAGGAGGCCTCCAAGGAATCCGGCAACACTTCCTACTCCCATCCCCACGCCGACGAGAACGCCCATACTTGCTGTCGTTTCCCTCACCTTCGGTGTGTAGAGGAGCATCATTGCCGCTGCAAAAACCAGAAACCCAACAAAGAGCCAGAGCAGGACCTGGCGATCGAGTCCCTGGCTAACCCATGCACCCACGGGGGAGAGCAGGGATGCAACGATGAGAATCGGGATGGCTACCTTCCACACGACGAGCCGGCTTCGCACAAATTTCACAGAAGCGACAGACATTGCTACTGCATTCAGGAGCAACGCAGTGGCCATAGCAGTGTGGACCTCAATTCCGAGGGCGAGGAAAACCGGAATCAGGATAAACGCTGCGCCAACCCCTGCAATGGTCAGCAACGCCGTGAAGATGAGGGTAATGATGCCTGCAATTATTGCCATAGATAGCTCAGGTTGCGTTTTCGCCGATCAAAGATGTAAATCATGTTCATATCCCCACATAACTATAAGACGGTGATTGTTGGCTCAAGAGTAACGGCGGCCTTGATCGAATTCGATATAAGGCAGCTCTTGTGTGCATCTTCCAGAGTCTGCTTCATGTGTTCGACCGCCAGGGCAGAGGCAACTTTAACGACTGGCCGCAAGATAATCTTCGTAAATTGATACCCGCCGTCAACGAATTCCAGTGTGCCTTCTCCGGTGCTCGAATAAGAAACGAAAGGCAAGTTCAACCGCTGCGCGAATGCGAGGAACGTTGTCATCGTGCAGGTCTCAACAGCGGCGACAAAGAGATCCTCCGGAGTCCACAAGCCCGGCTCGCCTTTGAATTCCGGCGGACTGGATACGCGAAGAATCGGCTTTCCTTCCGACGCCACATCCCCCTGTCTCTTATCAACCCAAGACAAAAAGGTTCGATACATGAATGATTTGTGTTTCAGTGTTGGTCGGGGTGTTGAACCGATCTGTTCCATGTCTGGTCCTTTGTCGAAGAGCTTTGATTGTTCCTCTCTACGTATGAGATGCCCGAATATTGAATATGAGCCACCGATGGTTCACACTACGCGAACCCCAGTGCCATCAAACCATACCACAGAATTAATCCTCCGGCGAAAACCCAATGGATATCCAACTTGAACCAACGGACCGCCACGAATGCAAGAGCGGCAAAAACAAACGCCGACGGGGATATGAGAGCTACGCCTCCCAAATGCAGGATTACCACCGCGAGCATTCCGACAAACGAAGCGAGAACGCCTGCCAAAGCTCCTCGGACGACTTTCAGCGTTCTGAAATGCGAAAACAGCTCCGTGAAGAGGAGTGTCATGACGATGGACGGAGAAAAGATCGCAAACGTTGCAAGGGCCGCGCCGAACACGCCCCCCATCTTGTAACCGATGAAGGCCGCAGTAATAAGGAACGGTCCCGGCGTGATCTGTCCCAGAGCGATTCCATCGGCAAATTGGTTCAGGGTCAAGTAGTGATGTGCATCGACCACCTCCGCCTGGATCAGCGGAATGATGGTCGTGCCGCTCCCGAACGCAACAGCACCGATCTTGAACAGAGAAAGTGCGAGCGAACCGACGTCTGATCGCAGCGACCATGCAAATCCAACAGCACCGAACATCACGATGGCAGCTGCGGCGATTCCGATCCACCGCCGCGCTGGAACGAATGTTTCAGTGTGCGTGGGGGCCGCGGTACGCTCAGCGGGGTGGATCAAAAGTGCGCCCAGTGGAAGCGCCGCGAGGACGATCCATACGGCGTTCAGCTTGAACAACAATCCACCAAATGCGAGCAGAGCAATGGCGGCTTCAACACGCCCCCTGAGCGCTCGCTCGCCCATATCGATCGTTACATGAAGCAAGACTCCGATAACGAGCGCTTCCAATCCTGTGAACAGCAGATGAATCCACGAAAGGCTCGCGGCCGCAAAGTACAGAGCGGAAAGCGCAACCATCATGACGAATGAAGGCAGTACGAATCCGGTCGTGGCCATCAAGGCGCCCGGAACGCCGCGCAATTTGTAGCCGACGAAGGCGGTGAAATCGACCATGATCGGACCCGGATAAAGCTGCACAAGAGCCAACCCCTCGTTCATTTCTTCCTCGGTCAGCCACCGGTTGCGCATCACGAGCGATTTCAGTTTCTGGAGAATCGCCATGCTGAAAGCGGTAAGACCCACCAGAAGATACTCGCTCAGGATTTTCCATAGAGAAACCCTTCCCGCTCTCGCGCTATCTGACGGCATGAGGTATTCTCTTCCGCGTACCATATCTCAATTCTCAAAGGTGATGAGCTGGCAGAACGAAGCAATCACGCTCACAGTGCAAGTATCGACAGCGTTCATAACTTGTTCTCCGTGATCAAAACCATGACGTTTGTTCGTATCAGGTCACGTACAGTTGGCAAGAAATCCTGGATATCTTCCTGTGCAGTGGATGTCACCTCAAAGGTCATGAAGGATGGGGCTTTCTCCAGTGAACCTTTCACTGTCGGAACCTCGAGCTTGAGGTTGATAATGTCATATGGCCGATCCTTCACCAGGTCCTGCAACTGTACCAGAAAGCGCTTCTCCCCAAATTCTCCGGTGACCTCGAACCGTGTTCTCGTGGTCAGCTTGGCGACTGCATCTTCGGCGGCTGCACGGGCTTTGGCGGCATCGAGCTTCGCCTTCTTTTCTTTTGCTTCTTCGCGGACGACTTTGAAAATCTTGTGTTCTCGCTCCAGCTTCCAGATGATGTCTCGATCTGGGAAGCTGATGGCCTGCACCGGACACACGGTGCCGCATGTGCTGCATCCCACCATGCAACTGAGCGCGCTAGCGACAACAGCCTTGTTCTTCTGCATATCGTACACGCCGCGCCCGCAGGTGGCAAAACACAAGGTGCAGCCGATACACGTGTCGGCATCGACGGCTGGAAACCAGGGAATATCTTTCCGCGGTATGCCATGCCATAATTCCGTCTTGGACTTCATAGGGCTCCTTCACAGATACTTATCACTGAAGAATATTTACAGCTCGTCACGTTCTGGTGTTGAGTTCTTCCTCTGGCACGTCCACCCTCTTCGTAAACGCCTTGTACACATTCTTGGCGCGTGAGCGGCCGATGGCCTGCGATTTCAGATAGATAAGGTTGTCGGTCACCATCGAAAGCTTGTTACCGGGAAATCCCAGGAGAGCCTCGCCAGATGCTGCATCGGTGGCGTCTCTGCAACCGTAACAGCCGAAGCTCATGTTGATTCTGTCGGAGAGAAACGGAAGCACCACAGAATCAACACACGCTGCCTGCAAAATGCTCGTGCTGAAATCCAGCCGTCCTCCCCGTTCATTGAGGTAGGCGAGGGCGATCCACATCAACTTTTCGACTTCATCTTCGAGAACGACGACGTCGGGAATCTGCTCACAAAATTCGAGAGGCTTGACCTCGACTGCGACGTATTGTTCTGGTTTGAGCCGGGGCATTTTCTCCATCACGCGGATGGCAGCTTCCTTCGTCTTGAAGATGCCGTAGCCACAGAGCATGGTCCCATCCTGCAGTTGCTTGGGGAGAGGTTTCAAACCCAACGCCGCAGCGGCAGCGGGACACGAAATATTGTCTTTATTAAGCAGCACCCGTTTCCCTTTTCTCGCCTCCATGACTGCCTGGCAAAGACGGTGATCGCTCCCGGCAGATTCGTTGGCTTCCATTGCCTTGAGGAATGTTACACCCACCGGCAGGGAGTTCAGTCCCACTGTACCTTTAAGTATCTCAGCGTATTCTTTTGCCGTTTTCATTGTAAAGGCGCCTCTCATCCACCATACCCCGAACATGGAATGCACATCAGCTTCCCATCCTTCCGGCGCAGATAGCGCTCGAAGACGTACTCACCACAGAGCTCGCACTTCGCCTTGTTGAACGAGCCAGGAATCTTTTTGTGCTGGAAGTCGGGGAGCAATGTCACGGCGAAGATCTCATCGTCCGTCGCGTTGAGAACTTTCTGAATGACTTCCAGTCGAACAGGCTCGGGGATCTGTGATGGCTCGACGCCCTTCTTCCGATAATCGAAGAATTCAAACTTACCAAGTGCGTCGGTGAAATCCGGTTTGATGGCGATGCGAACAGAGCCATTCTTGGGTGTCCAAAGTGTCGCCGCAAGCTTCCCCAAGTTCTGCCGCTCAATCATCAGCTTGCCATAGGTGCATCCGGTGGACGCCTGTAAACCGTCCATCATGCATGTTTGAGGATGCCCGACACCAAGGTCAGCCAGCATGAAATAGTCGTGATCCTGGGCCCGCGGCGCGTTGAGCGTCTTGAGCATCAGTGCGCCCATTCTGTAACCGATGGGCATGAACGGGCATCGGTGCCCGTGAAATTCGAATGTCCAATCTGGTAAGCTAAACATGGTTGTGCCCTTTCATAAGTGTTAGAAAGTCGCTCCATACAACTTTGGAAACTCATTCATGAACGTCGTGAACGCACCTTGAGCGTTCTTGCTGTCGCCAGCATTCACTGCTGCAACCCATTGATTGTATGCGTCCATCAACGGCTTCTGAAGATTGCCAAGCTTCGCATTCTTCGGCTGGCCGAGTTGGAGCTGGATGTTTTCGTGCAGCTTCGCCAGCGTGCCTACGTGTGCCTTCGCACCCTGCTTGTTGCCGGCGTTCACCATATCTTGCGCATTTCTCACTTCCATACGAAGACTGAAGAGCATGTCCGTCAGTGTGACACGTCCGTTGGTCTTGTGCATCTTCCCGAACGTCATGCAGAACTGTCCGCAGTACTTCTGAGCGAGCCGGTACTTTTTGCGTTCGACCCGTTCCCGCACGATGCGGATATTGTCCGCGAGATCCTCGAAGTACGTCTTCCACAACGGATCGGCGGCGTACTCTTTTGGCGGATTGTTGAGATACTGTTCTGAGATGGTCTTCAGTTCATTGTCAAGTTCGGTCAGGTTTGAAAGCATCTTCTGCGAGTCAAAGGTTTTCATATCCCGCAGCATACCGCAGGTCATAACTGCTTTCTTGTGCCACGGGTGGACATCGTTGTCGAATGTGTACTCTTGTGAGAAAGCAAGGCTCGATATGAACAATGAAGTGACGAAGAGTATGAGGTAACGTGAGAACTGTTTCATAATTGTTGCTCCTGGAGTTGTGGTGTTCGATGTTCAAAAATGAAATACAGCGCTGGCAGGAAAAGGAACACCAGCACGAGTCCGACGATCAATCCGCCGATAACGGCAATGGCCATCGGCTTCAGAAGCTCGGTCCCTTCACCGATGCTCAACGCAAGAGGAAGGAGCCCTAAGATGCCGACAACGTCCGTCATGAGAATAGGGCGAAGGCGAACAATGGCGGCTTTGATAATCGCTTCCTGCAGTCCAAGTCCCTGTTGGCGAAGCTCGTCGATGAAGGTGATCAGGATAACTCCCTGATTGACCTCGATGCCGGCGAGAATGATAAAACCGATCATGACCGTCACGCCAATGGCCTGATTCGTCAACCAGAGCGCGAGCGAGACACCAATGAGCGACAGTGGAACACGGATAAGAATCATAAACGGTTTGATGAAATCCTCGAAGTTCACCACGAGGACGACGTATGCGAAAAACATCGCAATGGCAAGAATGAGGATCATGGCGTTCATGTTCTCCGCAAGCATCTGGGACTGTCCACCGTAGTGAACCGTGTAGCCGGGCGGAAGCGGGAAATTCGCAAGAGCCTGCTGTACTTTTGCCGTTGCCTCTCCAACCGAGCCGCCTGACACTGTTGCCGTCGCCTTGATCATTCGCGCCTGGTCCTTCCGGTCGATCTCAAGCGGTCCCGATGCTTGGACGACAATCGCAACGTCTCGGAGAAACACCATGCCGCCATTTGGAGAGAAAAGCACGATGTCTTCGATGT
>Ga0315275_10001802_pt1 | contig 19107 bp, 15 predicted proteins | sample YL17G03_0_MG_FD_205557 | JGI IMG/M metagenome (GOLD analysis project Ga0315275, IMG submission 205557) | Sediment microbial communities from Yellowstone Lake, YNP, Wyoming, USA - YL17G03_0 | ecosystem: Environmental > Aquatic > Freshwater > Lake > Sediment | place: USA: Wyoming | collected...
GTTTATGTTCTGGATTTACTGGAATGGGATCCACCGGAAGCTGTGGTGGATGTGTTCTGCTCTTCTGGCACCTACGTTCGATCTTTGGCCAATGATTTAGGAGCTGCTTTAGGGTGTGGTGCTCACCTGGTAGGATTACGCCGGACGAAAAGCGGACAGTTTACCTTGCGGGATGCTGTTCCTTTACGTAGGCTGCAGGAGTCATTTACCGCAGGGATTTGGTATAAACATTTAATACCTGCTGCAGAAGCTTTGGGAGATTGGCCTAGCGTTGAGTTAGATGCCGATCAGGTAGAATTAATCAGGCATGGCCACCGTGTTCCAGCAGATCCGGATTCTGAGAGTTGGGCGCGAGGCATTAGCGAGCAAGGCGACCTTGTAGCACTTTTAGAATTCGATCAATCCACCCTGGAATGGCAGCCCAAAAAAGTATTCTTTTCTTCTTAATGGAAGCAAATAGATTATCCTCTAAGATAAAATTCCATCCACGGATTGAATTATTTTAATCGTTATGTCGCAGATTCTAGGCTCTCTTAACGAGGCTTCTTTCACCCATGCCTGGTTGACGATTGGTTCGTTTGATGGTGTCCATTTAGGTCATCAATCTATCGTTCGGCAGTTGGTTAGTAGAGCACATACCGCAGGGTCTCCCGCAGTGGTATTGACTTTCCACCCGCATCCTGCAGTTGTGTTACGCGGGAAAACCGGGGATATTTATCTGACGCTCCCTGAGGAACGAGCGCAAATTTTTGTAAGTTTGGGTGTCGACTCGGTGATCATCGAGCCTTTCACCCTGGAATTATCGGCTACATCGGCGCTAGAGTTTGTCGCACGGTTAAAAAACCGGTTAGGCTTGCGACATCTTATCATAGGTCACGATTTCACTTTGGGACGCGCCAGAGAAGGTGACTTTAGTGTTTTGAGTAAATTGGGAAAGGAATATGGCTTCGATGTAGAAGAGGTAGAGGTGGTCCAGTTTGAGGGGGAAGTGATCTCTTCAAGTCGTATTCGGTTTATGTTAGAAGCCGGAGAAGTAAGCCGTGCAGCACAATGGTTAGGACGCCCCTACAGGGTCAGCGGTACGGTAGTTCCTGGTGATCAAAGGGGGCGCACCATTGGCATTCCAACCGCAAATCTTTCTGTGCCATTGGGGAAAATTCGTCCAACATCTGGGGTATATGCTTGCCAGGCCTGGGTAGACGGTCGAGCCTGGGCGGCTGCTGTCAATATCGGCGTTCGTCCGACATTTGATGGACAGGGAACACCATTGCACCTCGAAGCACATCTCTTGGATTTTTCAGGGGATCTTTACGGTCAAACTATTTCCCTGGACTTCATCGAACGCCTGCGAGCGGAGCAGCGTTTCACGAATGTTCAAGCACTGATCGCCCAAATCAGTATGGATATCAACCGAACTCGGGAGATCATCCTTTCTCAGCAGGGAGCAAGGTTAGAGAAACAATAAATGCCCAAGAACGACTGCCGTGAGCGTTACTGTGATGTTATCGATATCGTGCAGCGGGAGTGACTCTACGACGGTGCCTGCCAGGGCAATGATAGTCAGGGGAAGAAAGTAATCGATAAAAGTTCCAGGAAACAGTCCTGTACTTACATACAAAAGCAGGATCGCTGCTGCGAGGATCCACCCGCCAATGAACATTCCGGCTGACCCGGCCAGGGATTTTGCGGAACTCCAAGGAAGTTTGATAGTACCATATCTCCGTCCGAGGATATCAGCCAGGCCATCGCCACCGCACATCAGCATCAGTGCTACCATTCCTATGGGTGAATATTTCCAATATAAAATCGTCAAGATTACAAATAGTATCCCATAGAATAGAGGCCCGCGGAGGATTTCACGCCGGTCACCGCTGCGTGACATGGCGCGTACAGCGGCTTCATCGCGCATAATTCCTGTTCCAACCAGGAAGAATTGGACTGTTATGCTAAATGGCACCAAAGCTGCCAAATATCGCGAGATGAGTGCCTCATCGAAAAGCAGCCAGCAAGCCACAAATAGTGGCCCGGTGCCGATGTGGATGATTTTCCGGCTGAGTTGGCTGCTGATCCAGCCCCGGTGAGCGGCAAAGTCGTTGATGCGCAGCCAGGTCAGGGCTACTGCAAAAGTAATAATCAGGGCGATGAAGTTGTTGTTCAACATAAGGTTAGTCCCGTTTGTGCAGCTCACGCTGCATTTCCCTTTCAATGTCGCGCTGCGCAATAACTTCGCGTTTGTCGTATAACTTCTTCCCTTTAGCAGTAGCAATTTCAACTTTAGCTCGCCCTTGTTTGAGATAGACGCGTAAAGGTATCACGGTTACACCTTTCTGTCGGACTGTATCCCACAACTTATGGATTTCATCCCGGTGTAAGAGGAGCCGCCGAGGCCGAAGGGGATCGTGGTTAAACCGGCTGGCTTGCTCATAGGGGGCAATGTGAGCATCTACCAACCAGGCCTCTTGTCCATCTATCTTTATGTAGGCCTCTCCCAGGCTGATCTGCCCGGCACGGATCGATTTGATTTCGCTGCCTCTAAGCTCAATACCAGCCTCGAAGGTAACCAGGATAAAGTATTCATGCCTGGCTTTGCGGTTTGTAGCAACGACTTTGAAATTTTCCATAGAGGTCATTTTAACATACGGGCGCTGCTATTTCGGAAATTGTTCTTTGATCGCTGCCTGGATGAACGGATCGGGATCGCCATTGGCTTCTGGGAGAGAAATATCAGGTTGTATGCCTTGACCCGGGCGAGGTGTGTCTAAACCTGGAATCCACCAGTGTGCTGATGTAACGTTCATACTTGCCCCGTCCAGCAGTTGAAAAACAAGCTGGATGGTATTCTTGCCATAAGTGGGAATCCCGATTAGTTTCGCCCTGTGTTGGGCCTGTAGGGCGCCCGATATGATTTCGGCTGCACTGGCTGTGTTTTGATTTACAAAAACCACAAGCGGAATATCTGCCAATGGGCCTTCTTTGGTAACCTTGTATTGTTCGATGGGTTGGTCTCGATATTGTTGTTCGATAACCAAGCCTTCTTTCAAGAACAAACGCGCTACGTCCACACCGCTGGTGAGTAATCCACCGAAATTGTCACGCAAGTCTAATACAAAGTCTGTAGCACCCCTTTCTTGAAGATCACTAACTGCCTTTTGGATCTCTTCGGGTGTAGATGCAGCGGTCAAGTTTACCTTGATAACGCCTAAACGTGGTTCAGATGGCTCCAGGTGCCAGGTAACCGATGGAAGCGCTATTTCTTCCCGTTTAATTGAATAGGTATATGTCTCATATCTTGGCGGTCTTGAGACAGTTACTTCTACGTTTTCACCAACCGGACCTCGAACAGTAGCCAAGAGGGTTTCTGCGGTTGTTTCAGGCGTAATATCAAGGTTATCCACTTTTATCAATCGATCGCCTTCTTGAATGCCTGCTTTGGCGGCAGGACCATCTGGGATCGGAAATAGAACATGGAAGCCTTGTGGATCCTTGCCAAGTGTGACGCCTATCCCCCCAAAGCTGCCCTGCAGCATATTACTGGTAAGCTCAGTCTGTACCGGCTCTGCAAAGGAGGAATATGGATCACCATAAGCCTGGAGCATGCCTCGGATCATGCCGTATTCCAGGGATGGTCCTTCTGTAGGTATATTCAGTCCATGTTTGAGTAGAATATCATATGCCTGGTTAAGCACAGGCAGTTCAGTGGGAGGATTTTGTCGGGCACGGGTGAAATAACCTGCCAGAAAAGCCGTTGTAATGACAACCGCACAAAGAGCAGTGAAAAGGAAAGTGTGTTTGAATTTCATATTCTATGGTTTTCTTGCCAGCTCGGCCTGGGTTGGGAAAGCAGCTTGGCGATCGGGTACATTTCCAGCCACCACTGGTCCTTCGGTCGCTGGTGTTCCATATCAGCCATGCGGTACAAATCTTCCATCAGATGAAATTGTAAGCTTCCACCCATTAATCCGATGAAGGCACAAGATGGGTCTTTTTTTCCAACCTTTTCAATTAAGAAGTCTACGCAGCGATTGGCAAGTCGAGTAGCCATAATGCGATCAAAGGGAGATGGGTCACCGCCTTGCTGCAAGTGTCCTAGAATCGCCTGGCGCACATCGAATAGGTCGGCTCCTTCCTCCTCGAATAACGCAGTCATGAAAGCGGTTGTATATACCGGATTTGCGTATTCGTTTCGGATCATCAAGCCAAGCCGTTTCCCGGAACGAAATCCTTGTTTTAGATTTTCCACATCTTTTTGCAAATCAGCGATTGTAACACCTTCTTCGTGCATGTAAACGCGCTCGGCGCCCGTTGCTAATCCCCCCGTCAGAGCTAAGTAGCCACAGTAATGTCCCATTACCTCAACCACAAAACAGCGTCCCGTCGCTACGGCTGACTGTTTTATCTTATCGATCGCTTCGACGATGTTATTCAGAGCACTATCTGCCCCAATGGCAAGCTCAGATCCGGGCAGGTTGTTGTTTATTGTAGCTGGAAGGCAAATAATTGGAATGTTAAAGGCAGGGAAATTTTGGCGCTCCTGCATGAGCTTGTACACGGCTTCATAGGCTGACCATCCGCCAATCACCAATAATCCTTGAATTTCATATTTTTCGATGTTCCGAGCGATGGCGTATAAATCTGCTCCCTTGGGAACTCTTCGGCTGGTGCCTAATTCTGATCCGCCCATCGAAGCCCAGCCATTTACACTCATCCAATTCATTTCTTCTACTTCACCATCTCCAAGGCCTTCGAAGCCGTTGTGGATGCCGAATAATCGGTGACCTTTGTCCAGGCCCAAACGAACCGCGGCACGCGTGGCGGTATTCATTCCAGGCGCAGGAGCTCCTGCATTTAGCACACCTAGGCGCATTCGTTGTTGCTCAGGTTCTGGCGGGTGAGGTAATGCACGCACAAAAGTGCGCAAGGTGCGAAAAGCTTCTTTGAAGCTACTTGTGCGCAATTCAATTGCTTTTTCAAAGTCCTTTTTGGCGATTGCATCAGCGACAGCATGGGTCTGCTCAACGCAATTCATGAGGGGAGTGGTTACAATTCGGTTGCCTTTAATCCCGATCACCAAAGATTCTGTATCAGGCTGGGCATTAAGTACAGCCTCAACCGCATAATAGCCTGTCAGTGTGCCGAGGTTCCGGTCAAATGCACTGGGACGACCACCACGCTGCACATGCCCCAGCACCGTGACGCGCACTTCTTCACCCAGGCTCTCTTCTAAAACTTTTTGAACATGGGTGCTTCCAATATAATTCCCGTGGCGATCGCAGGCACCTTCTGCCATGATCACAATGGAATCACGCCTGCCAGCTTTTCTTCCGGCTTTAAGACGGTCACACATCACTTGTTCCCAGTTATCCACATCGGGTGGGCTTTCAGGGATGAGCACCCAATCTGCACCCGTTGCCAGGGCGCCCATGACTGCCAGGTAGCCACAGTTCCTCCCCATAACCTTGACAACGAAAGTACGCTGGTGACTGGCGGCTGTTGAAGCGATGGCATCAACTGCTTCGGTAATGCGATGCAGGGCTGAGTCGGCTCCAATGGTCATATCGGTGCCATAGAAATCGTTATCGATGGACCCTACTAACCCGACAATGGACAGATAGGGGTGTAAGCTGGATGAATCCTTACTGATCTTCTTTGTCGCTACCAATTCTTCAAGCAGGTTGGGCCATTCCTGGCGGAAAATATTCGCTCCCGTCAAGCTGCCATCTCCTCCGATCACGATGAGGCTGTCAATGTCATTTTCAAGCAGGTTATAAGCAGCTTGCAGCCTGCCCGCTCGCGTTCGAAAATCCTCGCTGCGCGCTGATCCAATAATCGTTCCTCCTCTTTGTAGGATTCCTCCTACAGAATCCCACCCCATCTTGCATATTCGTCCACCGCCTTCTACCAGGCCTTGATAACCCTCGTAGATGGCATATACCTCCAGGCCTCTTTCTATTCCTGTACGGACGATTGCCCGTACAGCAGCATTCATACCCTGGGCATCACCGCCGCTCGTGAGCACACCCAGGCGTTTTGGTTTATTTTTTGGCATCATCAACAACTCCTACAAAAACCTGCTACCAGGATTGGAAGAGGTCATCCTGAAAGGCCTTCCAGATTGGATAAGTATAAACGTCTCCAGATAGAACGTCAAACCAGATAATTTCTCATGTCATAAGGTTCCTAATCGGGTATGTGGTTCCATGAATAAAAAATTGAGGAGAAAGTTTTACGGAGGATTAGACTCTGTATTTCGGTTATACTATTATTGAGCATGTTCCGGTCTATGGTTGAAATCGGAGTTCTGTTATATCTGCGGAAGATTTGCAAGGTTTTGGACAGTTTCTCAAAAAATTCGGCAAAAAGCCGCACGTCGTGGATGATTTGATTTTCCAGGTCAGGCAATTTGAGACTTCACGCCAATTGCCCAAAATCGTCGAGTATTAACCTCTTAGACGAACTAAAAAAAGCTTGATCACAAGGAGGTTCAAATGGGGAAACTTGATCTGAGGAAAGACTTGCAGTTCCTCTACACTCCTTCGTCCAAGAAAGTCGGCCTGGTAGAAGTGCCTGCCTTCAATTTCTTGATGATTGACGGCTCTATCGAGTCAGGTCAGGCTCCCGGCACTTCTCCGTTATTCCAGGAGAATATGCAGGCGCTTTATGGTGCAGCTTACACGCTCAAATTTATGGCTAAACTGCGCAAGGATGAACCGGTCGACTTCCCCGTGATGGCTCTCGAAGGCCTGTGGTGGGTGGAGGATGGTCATTTTGACATCCAGGTTAAGGACAACTGGTTTTATACTCTGATGATCCTCCAGCCCAGCCTGATCACATCGGAGATGTTCGCAGAAGCCCTGGCGCAGATGCGTAAAAAGAAGGGCAACCTTCCTGGATTTTCTCGGCTGCGTCTGGAATCCTTTGAGGAAGGATTGTGCATCCAGATCATGCATATCGGATCTTATAATGCTGAGCCTGCTACCGTAGAAAAGATGGATGCCTTTGCCCAGACAAATGGCTTCTCTAAGCGTGGCAAACATCACGAAATTTACCTCGGCAATCCATTGCGTGCCGATCCAGCGAAACTCAAAACGATCCTGCGCCACCCGGTTCAGAATTCTATGCCATGATGGCCACACTTTTACTGGTAATCGAGTAGCGTAAAGCTTCTCCCGACAGGTATCGTTTCAGTTCATCCACAACATACTGGCCGTTGCGTTGGCATTCCCGATCCAGGGAGCCGGCAATATGCGGTGTGATAACGATATTTGGTAGTGTCCAAAGGGGTGAATCGGAGCCAGGGGGCTCTGGCCAGGTGACATCTAACAGCGCATAGAGGTCAGAACGCTGTTTCAGTACAGAGACCAGTTCATCTTCGCGTACAATAGCTCCTCGAGCCGTGTTGATGAATGTGGCCCCCTCTTTCATGGAAGCAAAATGTGCTCCCGTGATCATCCCCTCCGTTTCAGGCAGCCAGGGTGTATGTAGGGAGACGACATCAGACTGCCGAAATACTTCTTCCAGTGTCCGGAGTTCCACTCCCAATTTGGCAGCTTTATCCGAACTAACATAGGGGTCATAAGCAAGCACGCTTACATCGAGTGTCTTTAACCTATCTGCGACCATACCCCCGATCATGCCCAAGGAAATGAGTCCCACAGTGGTTCCATATGCACCTGCTACCGGTAAATGATCCCACCATGCGCCTGTCTCCTTGACTCTTTGAACATGCTGCCAATATCGTTTCAAGCTAAGGATAATTTGCGCCAATGTGAATTCGCAGACAGGGATGTCATTAGCCCGGTAAGCAGTGCTGATCAGGATCTTCCGCGCCCAAAAAGCCTCTGTAACCAGGTAACGAATAGAACCGGCTCCGTAAAAAACAACCTTTAAATTAGGTGCATGAGCAAGAAGATCGTCTGTAAATACTGGGCAGCCCCAGCCCGAAAAAATTAGGTCCACAGCCTCGAGCATCGAGGGATTCTCTGCAAGACTCTCACTGGTTTGGGGTGGGGCGACAATATCCACCCATTGTTCGATCTGCTGGCGGATTTCTGGACCATAGATTAACTGGAAGGCGCGTTTATCAAGAAGGTAAAGACCTTTAATCATATGATCCTCCACAATCCTAATCATCGGGCGTTTGTGAGATTGGCAATTGGGATATATCTTTAAACACACCTTCAACTCCATCAGCAGGTCCATACCACACGCTGCTGCCGAAGGTTGTAATATACAGCATATTCTTATTATAAGGGTCAAGGATTGGCTGCTTGGCCCATTTAAAATTATATCCACCCAGTCGATTCCAATGTTTTCCAAGATCATCGGAGCGAAATACTGAACCTTCAAAGTTGGTGAGAAACACTCTCGAGGGTTGGTTTGGGTCACTAATGACCCCGTAAACGTGCGAAGACTCATCGAAAATATTCACCCAGGTTTCTCCCCCATCCTCTGTTCGATACAATCCTCCAAACCGTTCTTTACTCTCTACAGTAATAGGCCAACAAGCCAGGTACATACGCACTGGCTTGGAGGGATCGTAAGCCAAGTCGTTGGGGAAGTTTGACCTTGATGGCATTTTCATGGGCTGCCACCGTTCGGCGCCATCAGTGGATTTATATATCGCTCCATCGATTTCTTTTCCAGCTCCAAAACCGCGGCATACTAGCAAGTATAGGGTACTATCAGGAAGCAAAATTATCCTCCAGGCGTTCCTGTTCCCAGTGATTCCGGTATTCTTTTCTTGCCAGGTATGTCCATCATCTATGGATTTGTAGACTCCTTTTCCGACGATCGCCACATACAGGGTTCGTTTGCCTACTGGTGATCTGGGGTCGATAATCAGATCGGTTGGAACACACTTTGGAGGCAATCCGTTGCTGGAGGGTTTCCAGGTTAGCAAACTATCCTCAGATTTACAGATTCCTCCCTGGTAGAGATGGAATTTTCCGGCTTTAAACATCTTGGGGCGCGGCATATCGTGGCAGTTTGACCAGGCTGACCAACTCCGTTCCTCTATGTCTGGATCGAAGATGATTGCATAACATGTATTTGCCCAACTGTGTGGAACGCCCTTGATTGTATGTTTCCAGCTTCTTCCACCGTTTGTGGAGTGAAATGCCCCGATATCGGTACAGGTAAGGGCAAGATGATCTTTGTGATGGGGATCGAAGCAGATAAAGTATATGTTGGTCACATCTAACCCGCGCGTCGATACGGACCCATCTGGGAAGGTCTCGCAATATAATTGCTGCCAGGATGTGCCGCCATCATTTGTCCTGTAAGTTGTCCCCCAGTCTGTTGCGTAACAAATCTGAGGGTTAGATGGACTGACGCTCAGGTTGAAAGGAGCGCCTCCCCAAGTGGTTGAATAATCTCTCTCTACCCAGCCCAGGGTGCGGTTCGGGGGATTCGTCTGTCCGATTTTGAGTGCCCAATTCCACGACTCTCCCATGTCTTCACTTTTGAAGATGCCGAAGTAATCAACGATGCTGCCGGAGCTTTCTTCGCCAGGCTCAACAGCCGATACATAAACGATGTTGGCATCCTTTGGGCAGGTAGCGATCCGGGTAAAACGTCTGTTTTGACCGCCGGTGAGATCGGCGTCCAGTCCATTTTCCAATGCCTCCCAGGTATTTCCCAGGTCAAGAGAGCGGAGAACTCCACTTGTGAATTGTTTGACTTTATAAGAGAATGAGGTCGTGATATAAAAAATTTGTTTACCGGTAGATTTATCCAGCCCATAGCTAAAGTCGGCTATCTCACCCTGGGTAGGGATAGGGATACGTTTTACATAATTATTATTTGCGGACAGGTTGAAAATCCCTGTGTCGGATAGGTAGAATAGCTTGCGATCCACTACGGGAGAAGTAAAGTCCAGGTAGGATTTTACGAAATGACTGCCTTCCATTTGGGCGCATTCCATCCAATTAACACCCCCATCGACGGTTCGAAAGACAGCCAGCCTTCCGCAATTGATGCCGATGAACAGTTGCCGGGAATCGTCAGGGTCAACGCAGATCGCTTCAACTTTTCCTCCAGGCCAGTTATCGCTGGAAACATACGAATGATCAGCATGGTCGCCAACTGTCTTCTCCTGGACAACTGAGGATGGGTCAGGGAAGATGAGCTGCCAGGTTTTTCCGCTGTCCTCTGAACGGTACAGGCCAGTCCCTCCGGCATAGATGGTGGAAGGCTTTGTTGGGTTGAAGGCAAAGGCTCTTACCCATCCTTTGAAATTGATCTGCCTCCAAGTTTTCCCGCCATTTTGGGTTATGTATGAGCCGGTCATATCACAGGCGACCAACGCTGTATCTGGGTCATTAGGGTGAATCGTTGGGATATATTGAGCTCCGCCTCCACCAGGCCCGATAATCCGCCATCCGGACTTTTCTATACCCCGTTCCATGGACTGCGGTAGATAAATGAAAGACTGTTCATTGTTCTCCATTTTGCCTCCAGATAAAGGTTGGGTGGGGGTGGGGATCCATTTGCCCGGAAACGTCGGTTCTTGATCAGCCTCACAAGCAGCTAATGCAATGCTGGCGGCAACTAAACTGCTCGTTTTGAGAAAATCACGTCGGGAAAGCCTGCGCATATTTTAATCTCTGAATTTCAAAAAAGTGCTTGACAAATGACGAGATATTTGCTAATATGTAAGCAATGGAAAACGTTTTCCATATATAGTATACCACATCATTCGGTCAGATTCAAGCACAAATGAACAGAGGAGAGAGAATACGATGTCACACTCAAAAAAAACCAAAATTAAAAACTTATCCCGGCGCGAGTTCTTAAAAGCGCTAGGCCTGACGTCCGGAGCTGTGGTTCTGGCTGGTTGTGCCCCCAAAACAACTCAGCCAGCCTCTACCGAGCCGCCTACCGAACCTCCTGCTCCTAAATCGACGGCTACCACAGCTCCTGTGACTGAGGTCAAACCGACGGCTACCCTCGAGCCCACTAATGCTCCTGTCGTTGAGGTTCTTCAGCCCACACCCGATGCAAACGGTTGTGTGACGGACTGGATGACCACCTATCCATCTTTTGAAAAATATTCACCGCCGGTCGAAATCAAGATTCCCTTCCGAAGTATGAATTTCTTTTATGAAGGGGAGACTTTCGAAAATAACCCCTCGCACAATTTGATACTCGAAAAGTTGGGGATCAATTATGTCCAAGCCTATGAGGTGACTGGCAGTGAATATTATACTCGCCTGAATAACGATCTGGCTGCGGGCACATTACCAGATGTTTTCCGGGTAGGAAATTCAAGGCTAGGCCAGTTTATCGATATTGGCGCAGTTGAAGATATTACCGATATCTTTGAGGCAACGGCTTCTGATCTCGTAAAACAGAAAAAAGGCTATCCCGATTCCTCGATTTGGAATGGGGTAAAGCGTGATGGGCGGATCCTCGGTGTTGCTTATCTTGAAGATGGTTTCACCAGCGATAGCCTGGCATTTGTCCGGACAGATTGGTTGGAAAAAGTCGGTAAGCAGAGCCCCAAAACAATTGATGAGGTTACTGAAGTTGCCAGAGCTTTCAAAGAGGCGGGTTTGTGCGACTTCCCCATCGGTGCCTGCCAGAATTTAGTTACCTGGCAATTCAGTCTGGATCCGGTCTTCGGAGCCTTTGGTGCTATGACTGGTGTAGGCAGCGGAGATAATTGGTGGCTGAAGAACCCCGATGGCACTCTTCGTAATGGTACACTCGATCCAGGAATCAAAGATGCCCTTGCTCTGTTGAAAGGCTGGTATGATGATGGACTGATTGATCCGGACTTTATCAATAAAGACGAAAGCCTGGCTGGCGAAGCTGCGCTGGCCGGTCAGATGGGTCTTTTCTATGCTCCTTGGTGGACGGGAAATGCCTTACTTCCCGATGTGTACGCAGCCTTCCCCGAAGCAAAGGTGGATGTGATTCCTTTGCCAGTCGGTCCTCAGGGAAGGAAAGGCCGAGCTGGGACTCAACTAAAAGGAAATGCTTTCCTTTTCCGCAAAGGGCTTGATCCAAAGATCATCGAGGCCAATATCAAGCAGTTGAATTGGCAGATGGAAATCCATGTCAATTGGATAAAAAACAAGGCCTATGGTGAAGCTTTCCAGGGTGCCTTTTTCATCCGTGGTTATGAATGGGACCTGGATCAGGATTGTAATATGATTCTTGGACCAATCCCCGACAGTGAGTGGAGATACCAGCAAGACCTGGTATGGGGATATCGCGGTGCTACTTATCCAGAATATCAAGCTGAAATTTTCCAGGAAATGGCTCAATGGGTGAAGGAAGATCCAAGTAAGCTCGACTCTGCCAAGAAGTTCATCTTGAACAATCGGGCTAGAATGGATAACATGGCTTTCTTTAACTATGCTTTTGACACCCGAGACGAAGTGATTCAGAACTACTTCATGGGTGCTAATACCGAAACCATAAATGAGGTCTTGACTGATATCACAGATTTCGAGCGCACCGCCTTCCTCGAATTTATCACCGGAGCACGTTCATTAGATAACTTCGAGGATTTCAAGCAGGAATGGATGGATCGTGGTGGAACAGTTTATTCCGAAGAAGTAAACAAATGGGCTGCAGAGAATCTTTAAGTCTTTGAAGCCAAGGTGAGTTCAGGCGCTTCGTCTGGACTCACCTTATTTGATTGTGTCTCTAAGGGTGTGGATTATCGCAAGCAACAATTTTCCGAGGCTGTAAAATGACACAGGATACTCTTGTTCGCATGAACCGTGTGTTGGATCAGGATTCGATTGAAAAAAATCAATTTACGGGAAATACTTCAAGCCAAAGAGCCTGGCGAAAGCACCGTCTTTTGTATCTGTTGATGATTCCCGCTGTGATTCTGATCTTTCTTTTCCGCATTTATCCAATGTGGGGAATTGGCATTGCATTTGTGAAATATAATCCTGTTCAGGGTTTGAGTGAATCCAAATGGGTTGGTTTAAAAAACTTTCAGGATGTATTTCACCGTCCAGACATCTTAAATTTGATACGCAACACAGTGGTCATCTCGCTTGGGAAAATTTCTTTAGAAGAGATTGTTGGATTGATCTTTGCTCTATTTCTTTATGAAGTCCGGTTTCCTCCCTACAAGCGTCTATTGCAGACTGTTACAACTTTCCCCCATTTCTTCTCCTGGGTAATTATTGGATCATTGGTGCTTTATTTGTTGGGTTCTAGCGGGGTGGTAAATAGTACGCTTGCATCGATCGGTATTCCGACAGTCAAATTCCTTGGCAATAAGACGATCTTCCCTCTCACACTCATTTTTTCCGATGTTTGGAAGGAATTTGGATGGAGCGCGGTTATTTACCTGGCCGCATTGACGCAGATTAATCCCGAGCTCCTGGAGGCTGCTGCTGTAGATGGCGCTGGTCGCCGGGCGCGCATATGGCACATCGTTTTACCAGGAATTTTTCCGGTTTTTATATTCATGGTGGTGATTGGTTTGGGGAACATCCTTGATGCTGGATTTGATCAAGTTTTGGTTATGTATAATCCGGCTGTTTACGCGACCGGTGATATTTTGGATACCTATGTTTACCGGATAGGTTTGATCAACTTCAAGTTTGAGATTGCCACGGTAGTTGGCATTGTGAAGGCAATCGTTGGTTTTGTGGCGATCCTGACTGCCAATTGGGCTGCAGGAAAATTAACAAATCAGCGCATGTTCTGATGCATGAGGAATAAAGGAGCTCAAGAATGGTACGCGAGCGCAGCATTAAATATTTTCTGGCCGATACCTTAATTTATATTGTCCTGGCTTTGATCCTGTTATCTTGTGTATTGCCTTTCCTTCACATTTTGTCTGTCTCGTTTAGTGGACGTACGGCTGTGACCGCTAACCGGGTTGGACTATGGCCGGTTGATTTTAGCCTGGATAATTATGGTGCAGTGGCGACGAAGGACCGATTTTTACTTTCCTTTTTTGTTTCGGTTGCACGGGTTGGCATTGCAGTGCCATCTACCCTCCTGATTGTAGTTTTGACAGCTTACCCGCTGGCTCTGGATCGTATTCGTCTTCCTGGCAGAAAGGTGTTTCTTTCAGTTCTGATCCTGGCGAACTTGTTCGATGTTGGCCTGATCCCCCGGTATCTGACCTATCGAGATCTGGGATTGATCGATAATTTTGCTGTACTCATCTTACCCACCCTTTTAGCAACCATGAATGTTATTCTGGTAATCAACTTTTTCCGCGGTATCCCATACGAGTTGGTCGAATCAGCCATGCTGGATGGAGCAAATCACTGGGATATCCTGTTGCGCGTGATGGTGCCTTTGTCGAAACCTGTCCTGGCGACGATTGCGCTCTTCACCTTTGTTCGCCATTGGAATTCCTGGTTTGATGGCATCGTATACCTGCGGGATGTTAAGATGTGGCCCCTCCAAAGCTACCTGTATTCCGTGCTTACCACCCAAGAAGTCCAGGGAGAATTCGCCGCTTACCGGTTTTCTGGTTTGTGGCCGAATGTTTCACCTCATGGGGCTGAAGCTGCCATGGTTTTCTTTGCCATTTTACCCATTGTGATCGTTTATCCCTTCTTGCAGCGTTATTTTATCTCTGGCATGAAGCTTGGCGCGGTCAAGGAGTAAAATGACTTTATGGCTTTTCGGATAGCAGTGATTGGTTGTGGTTGGGTGTCGACCGCCTGCCATGGGCAGGCTTACGAAAAATATTCCATGACGAATCCTGATGTAGAACTGGCTGCGTGTTGTGACTTGGATGATGAAAAGGCTGAGAAATTTCGCGACCGCTTTGGCTTTCAGCGTTCTTATCGAGAATTCCGTAGGATGTTGGATGTGGAAAAACCTGATGCGGTTTGCCTGAGTGTGCCCGAAAAGTTGATTTGCCCCATCGGATGTACGATCTTGGAAGAAGGTTATCCCTTATTGTGTGAAAAGCCCCCGGGTCTCTGCCTGGATGATATCGATAGGTTGATTGCATCTGCCAAGAAGAGTGGGGTAGTTCACCAGGTTGCTTTTAACCGCCGGTTTATACCTTTGAACAATAAGCTGAAGCGGCAACTCGATCGGCGTGCAATCGATTATGTGCAATATGATTTCCATAGGATTGGGCGCCTCAACGAGGATTTCACAACCACTGTAATCCATGCCATTGATACAGTGAGGTATATACTCAACAGTGATTTTCAGGATGTCCGGTTTCATTACCTGGAGTCCAATCCTGGAAGATTGAATTACATTTTAGAAGGCATACTGGTTTGTGGGACGGCCTTGCGAATTTGCGCATTCCCTGCGAGCGGCGTTAATATCGAACGGGTCACTGCACATGCGCCCGATTCCACCTGGTTTCTGGCAGGTAATAACGGATTGGATGCGCCCGGGTGGCTTCGTTTTTATGAAAAAGGACGGCTTGCTGAAGAGATCAACGGATCGGAATTTTCAGGAACAGAGGAGGATTTTATCCTGAATGGTTTCTTCGCCGAAGACTCTACTTTCTTTGATGCTGTCCGCGCAGGAAAGCAATCGGAGAATGACTTTAAATCGACGCGCCAGTCGGTAGAAATCATGCAATGTTTACGAGAACGAAGACCAGATTATCACTTAAAGGTGCACTAGGATGGGAATTCTCAGCTACGAAGAATGCAAAGAAATACATCATGTCCCCTCCGGTCTAGTCAGTTGGGCTCTGAACCAGACCTCCAAAACCGCACGCATTGCCGACCGGCGAGGGAACACCTGGGAATTGAACCCGCACGGTGATACGATTGTTATCACTGGAAATGCCCTCTACATGAACCGGGGAGAAGAACGTTCTGATTTGACTTCTACAGATGTTATTGAATTGGCCCATTTCCATAACCTTCCATCTGCCTCCTGGATGTCCACTGAATCAATGATCGTAGATAGTCAAGCTGCTTTTGAGAAAATGATCACTGGATTGTCGCATGCCATTAGCGGGGTCAACCTGATCTGGGGAGCGGGGAACCTTGAGTCCACATTAGCCATGTGTCCTGAATCATTGTTGGTCGATAACGAGATAGCAGGAAACTTTTTAATGTTCAAACGCGGGATTACCGTAAACGCTGAGCTAATGGGGCTCGACCTTATCAGGGAAGTTGGCCTGGGTGGCGATTTCATCAGCACAGAACACACTCCGGCTCATTACCAGCAAGAGTTGAGCCGGAGTCGAATGGTATTTCGCAACCGCAGGGCGAATTGGGAAGCTAGTGGGAAACCAACCCTCGGGTCAGCCGTTTGCAGTAAAATAAAAAAAATCCTGCAAGATGAACCCCGAGTCTACTTGGATGCATCCCAGGAACGTGAGCTGGAACGCCTGGAACAGTTAAGGTTGACTGAACTTGCCAGATAATTATCGGTAGTGAGGAGAAAACTGTATGCCGTCCATTGTTGATGTTGCCAAACGCGCAGGAGTATCCGTAACGACCGTATCGCGCGTAATTAATGATAATCCTCATCGAGTCAACCCCGAGACGCGCAAGCGTATCTTGCAGGTCGCTGAGGAATTGAATTTCAAACCGAGCTCCCTGGCTCGCGCTTTGGTCAGCGACCAATCTTGTATTATCGGGGTGGTTGTCGGTGACATCACTGACCCATACTTCTCCACGATTGTTCGTGGAATCAGCGATGTTGCCTTGGAGCATGGTTATCTGCCGATGACTTGTAACTCTGACCGAGTACCTGACCTTGAACTACACTATGTACAGATGTTGCGCAATTACCATGTGGACGGGATCATCTTTGCCGGAGGGGGATTGACGGACACTTCCTACCTGGAGGAAATGCAGGGACTATTGATGTCGCGTAGAAAACGTGCTATCCCAATCGTGACATTGGGACGTCACCTCTTCAATGCCCCTCAAGTAAATATTGATAACACTGGGGCAACCCGGGAAATAACCGACTATTTGATTGGGCTTGGACATCAGCGGATTGGTTTTATCGCTGGACCTTCCGTTTTGACAACGAGTGCATTGCGGTTGGAAGGATATAAGCAGTCATTAGAGGTGCATGGAATCCCTTACAATCCTGAATTGGTTATTGAGAGTGACTTTACGTATGAAAGCGGTTTCCAGATAGGCGAATGCCTGCTGCAATTGAAACCTTCCCCGACGGCTGTTCTTGGGTCGAATGACATGACTGCTATTGGATGCCTGACCTTCCTGAACACTCGCGGAATAAAAGTGCCAGGTGAGATCAGTGTGGCAGGTTTTGATGATATTGCAGCGACCCAATATACAAACCCGCCTCTTTCGACTATCCATGTACCAATGCGTGATTTAGGGATCACTGGCATGAAACAGCTCCTTCGTCTGATCGAGTCAGAGGAATCTGTCGAAACCATGTACATTTTGCCGCATAGTTTGGTGATCCGGGCATCGTGCGCTGCCCCCTCTGATGTTGTTCCTTCGTTATAAGGTGTTATGATGAATTTTGGTTTCATACCAACGGAAGGTGGTCATTTCTACCGGGAATTCCTGGAAGAGGTGCTTTATGCTGAGGAGATTGGATTTGATTCTGCCTGGTTGGAAGAACATCATAGTGTCGTCAACCACTACTGGCCATCCCCTCTAATATGTATGGCGGGAGCTGCCACACGCACCTCTCGGATTATACTTGGCACTGATATCGCTGTGCTCCCCTTTTACCATCCTGTCAGGATCGCTGAAGATGCAGCTTTGTTGGCGGTCATGTCTGGTGGACGGTTTATCCTGGGATTGGCCATTGGTTATCGTCCCGATGAGTTTGAGCTTTATCAGGTGTCGCTCGAAAAACGCGGCGCCCGTTTCGAGGAGGCGATCCAGTTTATTCGGCTCTTGTGGACACAGGATGAGGTTACCTTTCTTGGGAAAGTTTTCCAAGTGGAAGGCGGAAAAATTGAACCACGCCCTTCCACACCTCCTGCTATTTGGCTGGGAGGTTGGGGAGAATTGTCTCTCAAACGAGCTGCTATGTTAGGAGATGCCTGGGTGCCTGGCCCTACTGCCGGACTGCAGAAACTGCTCCAAGCGCAAGCGTTTTATCAGTCCTGCTTGTTAGGGCTTGGGAAAGATTCTAGAGATGTGCCGTCTCCTTTAACGCGGGAGATGGTCATCGCGGAATCGGATGAAATGGCATTGGAGGTGGCTGAGCAGCACTTGCTGGTAAATTACCGGGACGAGTACGGCGGTGGGTGGGAACATCCTTTGATTGGGAAACAAGATACCGCCTCTGTAAATCATCTCGCAGAATTGACTGTGGATCGATTTATTATCGGCTCACCAGAGACTTGTATCCAGCAGATTCAACGATTTATCGATTTCTTCGGTGTAGATCATCTAATTTGCCGTTTGTATTTTCCAGGGATATCCCATGCCTTTATCATGAAGGAATTAAAGCTATTGGCGGCCGAGGTAATGCCTGCCTTCCGTTGAGAACATGAGATAAGATGAAGATCAGCCTTGTTACCGACGAGATAAGCGCCGATCCTGAAACGGCGTTTGAGTTAGGTGTCCAATGGGGGGTGCAGAATTTTGAACTGCGCGGCTTTGAGTCACAGCGTGTTCCTTTCCTCACCGATTTTCAAAAACAGCGCTTGAAGGAGTTACTCGACGAATTTGGCGTGCGGATCATTGCCATCTCCCCGGGTCTTTTTAAAATTCCTTGGCCCGCCCAGAATAGAGAACACTTCCCATTGCGATCGATTGATGTTCAAATGTACCAGCACTGGCATGATGCGAAAAGCCTGGTTGAATTTCATCGAAATGAACTGCTGCTGGCTTCATTGGAATATGCTCATACTATCGGGGTCGATAAAATCATCATCTTCAGCTTTCACAGAGGAGGTTGTCCTCCAGCCCCTGCCCCTGATGAGGTATTAGTGATCCTGGAAGATGCCGCAGGACAAGCCGAAAAAGCCGGAATTCAACTTTGTATGGAGGTGGAAGACCAATTTTGGGGTGATACTGGCAATCGAGCTGCACATATTGTTGGGCAGGTTCATCGCTCTGGCCTGGGTATCAATTGGGATCCAGGAAATGCGCTTGTTGCCGGTGAGATACCCTACCCTGGTGGCTATCAAGCTGTACGTGAGTTTGTCCGGCATGTACATTTCAAAGATGTCAAACAGGGCGCTTCTGGTTT
>Ga0315275_10001803_pt1 | contig 19105 bp, 14 predicted proteins | sample YL17G03_0_MG_FD_205557 | JGI IMG/M metagenome (GOLD analysis project Ga0315275, IMG submission 205557) | Sediment microbial communities from Yellowstone Lake, YNP, Wyoming, USA - YL17G03_0 | ecosystem: Environmental > Aquatic > Freshwater > Lake > Sediment | place: USA: Wyoming | collected...
CTTACTTCTGATCATGGTAACCTTGAAGATTTGAGCACACGGCATCACACGCGCAATGATGTTCCACTCTTGCTCATCGGGTTACCTGAGTTGAGGGATTTATTCATCCATCAGATAGTTTTATCTTCTTCCACAAGACCAAAACCTGATTTAACCGATATTACCCCGGCAATCTTGAATTTTATCGGATAACCATCGCTTTCCTAAATAAGTCCAACCTGCTTCCCCACCTGAGAGAATATTTCTAATACCTTGGCCAGTTGCTGGTCTGTATGAGTCGCCATATAACTTGTGCGCAGCAGTTGTTTACCTTCAGGGACGGCAGGAGAAACGACCATATTAACATACACGCCTGCTTCAAACATGGCTTTCCAAATTATTGCTGCACGCTTATCATCACCAACGAAAATTGGAATGATCGGGGTGACCGAATTCCCGGTGTTAAAACCAAGTTGGTGATAACTCTTTCGCATATAGTCACCGATTTCGTTTACACGTTTTACCCTCTCTGGCTCCTCCTGCATGACCTGTAAAGCTGCCAACGCAGCGGCTGCATTTGCCGGGGGGATGCTTGCGCTAAAAATCAACGATCGGGCATGGTGCTTGATGAAGTGAATAATATCCTCGTCCCCCGCGATAAATCCGCCTAGAGAGGCCAGGGATTTACTGAAAGTTCCCATGATGAGATCTACCTCATCTTTTAAGCCAAAATGTGCTGAGGTGCCCCGACCCCCTCCCAGTACACCCAACGCATGGGCATCATCAACCATTAATCGTGCTCCATACTGTTGGCATACCTGAGAAATCTCAGGTAATGGTGCAATATCACCTTCCATACTAAATAGTCCATCAACTACAACCAGTCTCCCTACATTATCTTCTATCCCAGACAAGACGCGTTCCAGATCCTCGACATTGTTGTGCTGGAAGCGTCGAACCTTCCCCCACCCCAGTCTGGCCCCGTCTACAATACTGGCGTGATCATCCCGATCCAGGACCACCACATCATTTTTGCATACTAATGAACTGATCGTTCCCAAATTGACCTGCATTCCAGTTGAGAAAACCAACGCGGATTGTTTCCCCACCCAATTAGCCAGCTCAATCTCCAACTGCTCATGCAACTCCAAAGTCCCATTTAAAAAACGTGACCCAGTACAACTTGTCCCATAAGTCTCGATGGCCTCTATAGCAGCCTTCCGTACCTTTGGGTGAGTTGTCAGTCCCAGATAGTTGTTCGACCCACACATGATCAAACGCCGACCTTGAAATATGGCTTCACTCCCTTCATTTCCTTGCATGGCAATAAAGTAAGGGTAATACCCAGATGCAATAAATTCCTTTGCATAGGTAAAGTTATAGCATTTTTCAAATATATCCATGATTTATACCTCTTTTGTTTTGGACGATTTGGGTTTTCCATTCGCTTTGGCGATGATCTGGTCCATGATAAATCTCAGCCCTCCCCCCAAAAAACCATTTAATAAATAAATTAATTTGCTTTCTAAACCCGGTAAAATCATATACTTCCCACGCCCAATTCCCTTAATAATCTCGTGGGCTACCTCATTTGGAGACATTACTTTGGTATTACCAGCAAGGGCTTTTGTTTCCACGGGTTTGATGCGACTCTCATATTCAAGTTGAGGGGTCTGTGTATCTGGGGGAAAGATCAGCGAAACCCCGATACCATGTAATTTCATTTCAGCGCGAAGTGCATCAGAAAATCCGCGCACAGCAAATTTAGATGCTCCATAAGCAGTATAACCAAATGTGCCTATAAACCCAGCGACAGAAGAGATGTTTACTATGTATCCTGAACCCCTTTTGAGCATTTCAGGTAAAATTTCCTTTGTAATATATACTGTCCCAAAATAATTGACTTCCATCATCCAATTAAAAATATTAATATCAAGGTCTTGTACATAACCTGGATGCGCAACGCCAGCTGAGTTGACCAATAGGTCTGGAGGTCCTGATGATTTAATGATTTGATTAACCACCATTCGAACTTGATCCCAGTCTGATACATCCGCAGATGCCGTATTTATCTTCTGACTTTGGTTCATCCGGTGAGTTTCCACCTCTTTGCGAGCGGAATCCAACAAGTCTTTTCGTTGCGCCACCAGCCATACATCCATACCCCTTTCAGCCAAACCATACGCGATGGCTTTGCCAATCCCACTCGATCCTCCAGTCACCAGTGCAACCTTCCCCAGTTCCAGTTTAGCTTTGATCTTCATATGTATATTAACCCGTTTATGTTCAAAAGGTTATTACCAATATCTTGTATATGCCAAAAAGAAAAATGCTGATTTAACATCGGAAAAAACGATTATAACTGTTTTGCGGTTAATAATAAAACAAATTATGAGAATAACTATCGAGGATATCTGGACTGTGAGCGACTAAATATTGAACCTGGATACGATTTATTAACGACGAGAATATTGATCCTAAAAAATCCTATCAGAACTATATATTAGTAGCATAAAATAAGGTTGATATTGAGGATTTCAGGTTATCATTAAATGTTCGATGGAAATAAAATTTTGTCTGAGATTAGCTATGCCTACATTATCTGATCGTCTCAAATTAATGGGGGTGAAAATTGGCGCCAAAGATCTGCCAGCGCCAAAGCCAAAGAAATCCTATCCAGTTGAAGAAATCGTAGCTGGACGTTTCATAGAGACAGGTAATGGCAGCACTTATGTTATCGAGGAAGATTTTCCTGCCAATTACCTTCATGGACAGGTTGGCTTGCGCATTGCCTACGCATCCCGCACCATTGCTGAATGGGCGGGTGAGGTGAAAATTGCCGAACAAAAACCTGAGAGTATGGTATTCCTTGATACAGAAACCTCCGGGTTGGCAGGTGGAACCGGGACATTCGCTTTTCTTGTTGGGGCAGGTCGTTATACCCAAGATGGGTTCCATTTAGCTCAGTTTTTCATGCGTGACCCCCTGGAAGAACCCGCCCTGCTGCTTGCGTTCGAGGAATTCCTTGCTCCCTGTCAGACGATAATTAGTTTCAACGGGAAAGCTTTTGATATACCCTTATTAGATACTCGCTATATCCTCCAGGGTTGGAAATCTCCATTTAAAAATCTCAATCATGTAGACTTGTTACATTTGTCCCGCCGGTTGTGGCGCGATCGACTTCCCAGTCGTACCCTGGCAAACTTGGAAGTACAGATCCTGCATGCCAGCCGCACAGATGAGGAAATACCTGGATGGATGATACCCCAAATCTATTTTGATTATTTACGCGATGGTGATGCCAGGCCATTACAGCGTGTGTTTTATCACAACGCCATGGATGTGGTTTCGTTGGCAGCTTTATTGAACCATACTTCTTCGTTACTCGAAGATCCATTCTCCCAGCCGATAAACGAATATATCGATTTGGCAGCTATCGCAAGGTTATTAGAAGACTTAGGTCATACTGAAAGAGCTGCTGAATTGTACGAAACATGCTTAAAAGCCGAGCTTCCAGAGGATATTTATAACGATACTCAATTGCGCCTCTCTCTGCTGCACAAGCATAACAACAATTACCGGGCTGCAATTTCATTATGGGAACAGGCAACTTCCCGTAGAAGATTATATGCATATGAGGAATTAGCTAAATATTTCGAACATCATGCCCAAGATCCTGAGATGGCGCGCAAATGGACTCTTGAAGCACTTGAGTATATTGAAACTGCAGGTCTAACGAGTCCCGAAATATTACCGTGGAAACCAGAATTTCAGCATCGATTGCAACGCCTACAACGGAAAATCTCCACACAAGCAGAATAAATAAAAGAGCTGCCTTGTTTAAATAGTCAACCCCTAATTAATATTGGGTATTCGTCAATCCAAAGCCTCAAGTTGTTTTTTTAATTTTTCCACAGTCTCTTGATAGCTAGCTAATTTATCTTTCTCTTTCTGGACAATTTCCGCTGGAGCTCTTTTAGCGAATGAGCTGGATAGCAGTGTTTCCAGCCTGCTTGCCTGGCTTTCAGCTTCGCTTAATGCTTTTTTGATTCTCTCCCGCTCTTGGCTTGTATCCACTAATCCTTCAAGGGGTAAATATATTTCCACAGATCCGATGGTTATGGCGATGTGATATTCTTGTTTTGGTGGCAGATCATTGGTTATTTCGAACTCATTTGGATCAAGTTGAGCCAACGCAGAGATGATATTTTTTTGTTGACGAAATATTTCCGTCTTCTCACCAGCAGTAAGAATGGCGGGGATACGTTTGCCTGGCTTGACATTCTTTTCCGAGCGGATATTTCTGATGGCACGTATGGTTTCTTGTATCATGTTGAAATCCGTGATGCATCCATCCTCCCAGCCTTCCGCTTGCCGAGGTTCAGGCCAGGAAGAGATGATCAACCCATCCGCCCACTCAGCTGCCAAGTCTGAAAGAGGAGAATCCAACACAACTTTCCGCAAATTTCCCCAGATCTCTTCCGTTACAAATGGAGTGAATGGATGAAGGAGTCGTAAGCATAAGTCCAGCACCCGTACCAGTGTGTAAGAAGTATGGTAAGCGCGATCGCCTCCTTCAAGCAGCTGGAGCTTCGCCACTTCCAGATACCAATCGGCAAACTCGCTCCAAAAGAATTCGTAAATTTGCCGACCTGCTTCACCATATTGGTAAGTTTGGAATAGCCGTTCTACATTTCGGACAAGCTCCTGTAATCGAGCCCAAATCCATGAATCCGCCAGGGTCCACTCTGGCTCCGATGTAGCTGATGCTTCAATTTTATCCAGGCTGGTGATGATAAAGCGACTGGCATTCCATACTTTGTTTACGAAATTGCGGCTGGGTTCCACCTGCTTCGTGCTAACGTTCGTATCCTTGCCGGGGGTAGACCCTACTAAAAGGGAAAATCGCAATGAGTCTGTCCCCATTTTATCCATCACGATCAATGGGTCGATGACATTATCATTCCCCCTTCCCATCTTTCTACCACGCCCATCACGGATGAGACCGTGCAGATACACCTGGCTGAAGGGGATATCGCCTGTAAATTCCAGACCAAACATGATCATCCTTGCCACCCAGAAAAAGATTATGTCATACCCGGTCTCCATCATGGTGGTCGGATAGAAATAATTATAATCTGGGGTTTTTTCTGGCCATCCCAGAGTAGAGAATGGCCACAAGGCTGACGAGAACCATGTATCCAAAACATCAGAGTCCTGCTCTATGTTTGAGCTACCACAATGTGCGCATACTGTGGGATCCATCCGGGTTACTGTCACTTCTCTGCACTCTTTACAATACCAAACCGGTATTCGGTGTCCCCACCAAAGCTGGCGAGAGATACACCAATCTTGAATATTCTCAAGCCAGTTGTAATACACTTTGGTGAAGTGTTCAGGCACGATACGGATTCGTCCTGAGCGGACGGCTTCAAGCGCTGGTTTTGCCAATGATTCCATGCGCACAAACCATTGGGTAGAAATCATAGGCTCGATAATCTCACCTCCCCTTTGAGAGCGAGGGATGTTAAGCATATAATCCTGCTCTTTTATCACAAGACCTGCGGAGCGCATGTCTTCCCACAGGTTCTTACGGCATTCGAACCGTTCCTGTCCCTGGTAAGGTCCACCGTTCTCATTGATATGAGCAGTGCTATCCAGGACTGAGATGATCTCCAACTCATGCTTTTGACCAATCTGATAGTCATTCGGGTCGTGCCCAGGAGTAACCTTTAATGCACCAGTGCCAAATTCACGATCTACATAAGCATCCGCAATCACAGGGATCACGCGACCAAGCATAGGGACAATCACTTTCCGACCGATATATTTCTGATAACGCTCATCTTCCGGGTGGACTGCGACTGCAGTATCACCCAGGATGGTTTCAGGTCGTGTAGTGGCAACCGGAATGTATTCATCAATTGATCCTGCTAACATATATTTAAAGTAATAAAGTTTTCCTGGTTCTTCCGAGTATTCCACCTCCAGATCAGATACTGCCGTCTCGAGCCCAGGTGACCAGTTGATCAGGCGAGGTCCGCGGTAGATCAATCCCTTTTCATACAAACGAACAAAAGCTTCGCGCACAGCTCGCGAGAGCCCAGCATCCAGAGTAAACCTTTCACGGTTCCAATCACATGAAGCGCCCAACCGCCGGATTTGGTCGGTGATAATTCCCCCATATTTCTCTTTCCACGACCATGTGCGTTTAAGGAACTCCTCTCGTCCGATCTGTTCCCGGTTAAGACCTTCGCGCCTGAGAGCTTTCTCAATTTGTAATTGGGTGGCTATCCCAGCATGATCAGACCCTGGTACCCAAAGCGTCGGGACTCCCTTCATCCGGTGATATCGAATCATAAGATCTTCCAAAGAAACAAACAAGGCGGAACCTAAGTGCAACTCACCGGTTATGTTAGGTGGTGGGATCGAGATGACATAGGGTTTTCGATTGGGGTCAAAGCCAGGTTTATTGGGGTCATTATCTGGCTGATAATAACCATTCCTTTCCCACCACTGGTATATTCTTCCTTCGGTGGATTTAAAATCATACGCTTTTGGTAAATCGATTGTTGCCATATCTGCCTCCTTCAACACTTATTGATTAAACAAAAATCCCTTCGACCACATGAGGACGAAAGGGATTACCTTCGCGGTACCACCTCATTTCACCAGGCTCACCTGGTGCGCTCAACTCTGACAATCATCAGGTTTACGCTGTAACGGGCTTATCCGTGTCGGTCTACTCAAGCCTGATCAGGCCCTTTCTTCGACATGTAACCCAGGCGACATTCAGTGGGAGTTGCCGAGGGAGGTTTCCAGCCTATGACCTCACCTTCTCTGACAGCGCATCAACCACCTACTCCTCCTGGTCATGCGTCCGTTTATTAATTTTCACAATTATACTCATATTTCCATCAACGGTCAATAAACATTAACGTGATTTTGCCAAGAACTCATGACAAATAGACTTGACTTTTAGGTTTAATTTGTGCTATCCTACAGCACGTTGTTGATGGTGTAAAGTGACTACTTAATACCTCTTCTTTTATAAAGAAGTAGAAAATGCACGATATTTCGGATTTTCAGGATAGGCAAAAAAATGCAACGTGAGCGTGTTGCGGACAATGTATATTATTTCCAGAGTGATGTTTATGCTCAAGTGACTGCAGGAGCTGTGATCGGTCCAAATTGGTCTGTAGTCATCGATACACTGGCAATCCCCGACGAGACATTACAAATCAGGGATTTCATAGAACAAGAATTAAATCTTCCAGTTAGGTACGTCGTTGATACTCATTACCATGCGGATCATGCCTGGGGAAATTGCTTTTTTACAGGAGCGACGATCATCGCCCATACTCTCTGTCGGAATCAGTTAGCTACAAAGGGACAACAATCTCTCCAGGAAGCGCGCAAACAAAATCCCACATTCCGAAGGGTAAAAATTGTCCTTCCTCAGCTAACCTTTGAAGAAAGTTACCTCATTCTACGAGTGGGGAAGAAAACTTTATCAATGTTTCCTCTGCCAGGACCGTGTGCTGATAATATTGGCGTATTGGTCGAGGAAGATCGGGTCTTGTTTGCGGGGGATGCATTCATGCCGCTCCCTTATATTGTGGACGGAAATATAGACGACACGATTGCATCCTTAAAGCGAATTAGCAAAATGGGTTTGGAAAATGTCGTCCCTGGGCATGGAGATATTGTCCTCAGAGGTGAGATCGATGGGGTGGTTAAAGATAATCTGGCTTACCTCTCAGCTTTACGAAAAGCTGTCCGAAAAGCTGCCCGTCGGAAATATCCCTTGGAGATTTTATCGGAAATTGGGGTTGAGGATTGTGGTAAAAGCCGGGTTTTGATCGGTGGTCTGGCTGAAGAGCTTCATCGCCGCAATCTGCGTGCATTGTATTATCAAATGTACGGTGAATTGCCAAAAGCCAATCCGAATGATGATGAAACAGAGTATTTAGATTAGGAAGAAAGTTAGAAATATCTCAACCACTGGTCTTATGCTTTTTTGCTCGTAGACCTACTACTCGTTCATTCCCCTCAAACAAACGTTTAATATTAGGCCTTAGCGACCATGCTAGAGCTAAAAATGCCAATAACCCGTAGATGGCATATTGCCACGGACTTAAACCTAACCATGCTCGAAATGCAAACACAAAAGTTGATAATAGGGCAACGCTCAAGGTAGTGATGGATGCATAACCCCCGAAGTAATAGATCAAACCACATAAAGGGAGAATTATGAATACGCTCGGAAACCATAATCCAATCGATCCTCCCAAACAGGGAGCACCACCTGCACCGCCGCGAAATCGTAACCAACCTTTTTCATTATGCTCAATCAGGAAAACCGAATAATTATGACCAATTATTGAAAAGAATGGAGCCAGAACTTCAAGCCAAACGTGGCTTCCAGCGATTAAAGTGTGACTAAAAAAGACTGCGGCAACCCCTTTAAGCACATCAAATAATGCGGTTGCCATACCTGCCCATACTCCTGCTGCCCGCATGGCATTTGTACCGCCGGTTCGACCGCTCTCCACAGAGCGAATGTCCTTGCCAGTTGTAAGTTTTACAATTATCAACCCAAATGGGATCGAACCAAGTAAATACGCTAAGAATAGTACACCAATACTAGAGAGCACCATTATATTTATTTGTTCCTCCTTCAGCACCTTTGGCAACCTAAGAAACACACACTATGTATTATAGTTACTCATTTGTCGAGATTATTACTGGTACCTCACCTGTACCAGGTCGAATATTCATTAAATATCCTCGGCATTGCCACTTATTGGCCTCTTGAAACCAAATTATATAGAGTATTCCAGGAAAAGTTAGTTCTTCATAATCGGTAAATGATGGGCCGCTAATACCATGCGGATGTGAATGATAGACCGCTAAAATATCCCATCCCTTTTCTTCGACCAGTAGGAAAGCTTTGAGCTGTTCTTCTGGATCCATGCGAAACCGGTATGCGTCGTGAAGGATATTTGTTACCGGGAGGACCAACCTGGAACGATTCCCCTCACCAACAACAAAACCACAAGCTTCTTCGGGTGTCTTGGCTACGACGTCTGCTACCATCTGCGCCCAATGGACTCGGGTTAAAAATATTCCGGATGATAAAGCATTCATCGGATTATCAATGCTGCCCCCCATGCTATGAGTATACTGATTATAGGTTCAAAAATCACCTGACGAAAAGGTTTTTCTTCGATCAAATTACAAAACAAACTTATCAATGCATAAGATGGTCCCAGTAGGACGAGTCCAAATGCTATCGGTGTTAGAGGCCAATAATTGAAAGCAGCCGTGATTTGACCAATCACGAGGGCAATAATGGCAGATTCATAGATGGTCCATTCACCATGTAATCTTAAATTTGTTACTCTGAGGCTGACCAACCAGGCTGCAAAAGCCAGGGCGGGTATGTTGTATAGTAAACGAACTCCTCCAGCACGCAATGCTCCAGCTAACACGAGAAATAATGCAAAAGACACAGCAGATAATGCAGCACTTGCTAATGGTAAGTGAACATCTTGTGGATCGACGGCAATATACTCAGCGATTAATACCAACACCAGGATGAATGCTCCGCTGATCAACCCTATCCACCAACCAAGACCAACCGGCACACCACCAAGCGTTATCCCAATGACTAATGCCGTCAGGGCAGGTAAGATTGCATGCTCCAAACTATGCTTCCCCTGAGCCGCGGGGTGGCTGCGCATGAGCCAATTTGCTCCCGCAGCAGTCATACAAGCTACCAGCACAGAAGTAACCATATTAACACTGATATTGAACTCGATATATAAACCTGGCAACTGACTTGATATCTGCTTGCTTGGCAAGTCGATAAATCTCTCCAGGGTGTAAGCCAATACGATCATTGCCGCTAAAACACTCAAGTGATCAATATTGGGTAGATTTTGCCCACGCGTCTGACCTTCCATATCTTGATTTTACTCTTCCCCAATAAAATCACCAAGAAGCATTCTTGCCTTGACGTTTTACTGCCTTTCGCTTAGGATTATTAATTAGAGGGCGCTATGAGAATCGGTATGATGGCTGATCTTTATAAAACCCAGGTAAGTGGGGTGACCAAATCCATCGCATTAAGTAAACGGTGGCTGGAAAAAGCAGGTCATGAAGTATTCGTCTTCACCTTTGGAGATGATGAAGTCATTGATACTGAAAAGAATATCATTCGCACGACTGGCATAAATGTCGTGGATACTGGTTTTTATCTAAGTCTCCATTACAACAGGCAGGCAAGACACCTGCTGTATTCGATGGATATTACCCATATACACCATCCTTTTGTTAGTGGTTCACTTGCGATGCGTTATTGTACTCCCAGGAATATTCCAATAGTTTTTACCAACCATACCCGTTACGACTTATTAACTCAGGCATACCTACCCATTCTCCCTGAAACTATAGGTGACGCTGCCTTAAAAGCATTTTTATCACCTTTCTACCGTGCTTGTGACCTTGTGATTGTCCCATCCCCGAGTATGCGTCAGGTTCTGGAAGAGCATTTTGATATAACCTCGCCTGTCGAAGTTATTCCAAATGGACTGGACCTGACTCCCTACCGTGGAGATATCCAACCCGCTGACCGTTCTGTTTTTGGCTTTTCGGCGAATGATGTCATATGCATTTATGTTGGTCGGCTATCACCCGAGAAAAATTTATCCTTACTCCTCAGGGCATTTTATGGGGTTGCACTGACCTATGATCATGTCCGTTTGCTTGTGGTTGGCGACGGTCCTGGGAGGGAAAATTTGGAAGCTCAAGTAAAGCAAATGAATATTGAAACCAAAGTATTTTTTACTGGCATGGTCGATTATCTAGAGATACCTGCATATTTGGCTTCCTCAGATATTTTTGTGACCCCATCCAGTTCCGAGACGTTTGGTCTATCAACAGTCGAGGCAATGGCTGCAGGACTACCAACCCTTGGGATTGATGCCCCTGGTACTGCAGATATCATTGAAGATGGGATCACCGGCTTGGTCACGCAAGACGACCTTGCAGTATTTACTGCTAAACTTGTGCTTCTCTCGACCAATCATGAACTGCGGCAGGTGATGAGTAAGCAAGCTGTTCAAGAATCAAAGAAATATGATATTAATACCACAACCAGCATTCTGATTCGGCATTACGAACAGCTTGTCGAAGCAGCAAAACAACGTAATAAAGGTTCTCGTTAAAAAACTCACCCGTTTTCTAGAGAGGTTCCAATGAAATCTGCTCGGCGTCAAGCATTAGGGCGAGTTGGCGAATCCATAGCTTCAGCTTTCCTCGAAAAAAAAGGTTATACCATCTTGGAAAGAAATTGGCGCACACCCTATGGCGAAATTGATTTAATCGCCCAGCATGATGATGTAATCACCTTTGTAGAAGTCAAAACAAGAGCGAGCAGTTCTTTGGGACCTCCTGAAATTTCGATTACACCTCGAAAAGGGGAGCACATGCGCTGCGCAGCTGAGTATTTTATTCAACACCATCCAGAGTTGACCAATGATTGGCGCGTTGATGCAGTCACAATTCAAATACAAGCTGGCGACTCTCCTCCATTGATCGACCATTTCGAAAATGTCATCGCTTGAGAGGTCTTTGCAAGATTTGGTTAAAGAAAACGAAAAGATCAAAATCCCACTGGTCGTGATCCTTGGTCCGACCGCAGTGGGTAAATCTGAGTTCGCTATCCAGCTTGCCAAACAATTTAACGGAGAAATCGTCTCAGCTGATTCGAGATTATTTTACCGAGGGATGGATATTGGCACCGCCAAGGCGACCACCCAGGAACGTTTGCAAGTACCTCATCATTTGATTGACGTCGCTGACCCGGATGAGATTTGGAGCCTTGCGATATTCCAATTGGAAGCAAATAAAGCAATTCATAAAATATATGGGAATCATCACCTACCATTCCTGGTTGGAGGAACAGGGCAATTTGTTCGCTCTATTATTGAGGGATGGAGAATCCCCTCCGTGCAGCCTAATCCCCACCTACGAGAAGTGTTATCTCAATGGGGCAGTAGGGTGGGACCCGCTGAGCTGCATTCCAAGCTCGCAATTCTCGATCCTCAAGCCGCGAACTCAATCGATTGCACCAATCTCCGCCGCACTGTGCGCGCATTGGAAGTGATTCTTTCCACCGGCAGGCGTTTCTCTGATCAAAAAGCCAGCGGTTACAGGCTTTATACATCTTTATTGTTGGGATTGACCCGACCCAGGGTGGAGCTCTATCAACGTGTTGACGAGCGCATCACCAAAATGATCGATAACGGTTTTATTGATGAAGTTCATCGGTTATTAGACTTGGGTTATTCACAAAATTTACCGACTTTATCAGCGATTGGTTATGGTGAGATTGTTGCATATATTCAGGGAAATATCACTCTAAATGAAGCAATAATGTTAATTAAACGCCGGACAAGACTATTCGTCCGGCGTCAGGCAAATTGGTTCAAAGAGAGTGATCCCAGTATTTATTGGTTTCACGTAAGTGAAGATACGATGGAAGAAATGGAAATATTGATCAAACATTGGCTTGAATCAATTAAATACGAGAATAATATGTCATAATTACCTTGACTTATACCATTTCATCAAATTCCAGATTGACATTATTCCCAGAAAATTCTATACTAATATTAACAAACAAATCAGCCATTACCCCTAAGGAGGAAAAAATGGAAGATCGTCCGTGGTTTAAGCTCTACGATAAAGGCGTACCACAGCATATTGATTATCCTGCAATTCCACTAATTGGCTTGCTCGAAGAATCAGCTCGAAAATATCCGGACAGCCCTTGCACAATATTCAAGGGAGCTGTAATTTCCTACCGTGAAATGAATGAACTCACCGATCGGTTAGCAGCTGGTGTTGCAGAGCTTGGAGTAAAAAAGGGTGACCGGGTAGGGATTTTTATGCCTAACACCCCTCAATTTGTGCTTACATTTTTCGCAATTCTGAAGGCTGGTGGAGTTGTGGTTTCGGTGAATCCACTCTATAAACCCAAGGAAATCATACATCAGGTGAACGATGCAGGGATTGAAGTCATGTTTGTGATGAGCAATTTCTACCAGCTTATCAAACAAGCTCAGCCGAATACAAAAATCAAGAAAATCATTGTTACCAATATCAAAGAGTATCTCCCACCTATCCTGGCATTTTTATTCGGCCTCACCAAAGAGAAAAAAGGTGGTTTTCGAGTCGAATTAGCCTCAGGCGATATTTGGTTCAAGGAATTGATAGCTGATCACAAGCCTGAGGAACGTCCTAAACTTGTTATCGGTCCCGAAGATATTGCTATATTCCAATACAGTGGTGGTACCACGGGAATTTCCAAAGGAGCAATCGCACTTCATCGCAATCTAGTCGCAAATGCACTGCAAGTACGTAGTTGGATACCCAGTGCCGTGGATGGCAAAGAGACCGTCCTGATGGCCATCCCCCTCTTCCACGTATATGGGATGGTGGCAGGAATGTTATTTGCGATTCGTTGCGGGGCTGGGATGGTCATGATTCCTAATCCACGTGATATGAAGGACGTTCTCACCAGCATTCAAAAATACAAGGCATCCATATTCCCGGGAGTGCCTACCCAATACAATGCCATCAATAACAACCCAGATGTTATCGCCGGAAAATATAACCTGAGCTCAATCAAGGGCTGCATATCCGGCTCCGCTCCTTTAATGCGCGAAACCAAGGAGAAATTCGAAGCATTAACCGGTGGAAAATTAGTTGAAGGGTATGGATTATCCGAAGCTCCCACCGCCACGCATTGCAATCCATTATTTGGAGATATCCGCACTGGTTCGATTGGCCTGCCATTACCTGACGTAGACTGCCGAATTATCAGTCTGGACGATGGGGTCACCCAACTCAAACCTGGAGAGGTCGGGGAGTTATGCATCCAGGGTCCCCAAGTAATGAAAGGTTACCACAATATGCCCACCGAGACGGCCAACACACTACGGGATGGATGGCTCTACACCGGTGATATTGCCAAGATGGATGAGGATGGCTATTTTTATATTGTCGACCGCAAGAAGGAATTGATCAAGCCAGGAGGATATCAAGTCTGGCCACGCGAAGTAGAGGAAGTGATTTCCTCATATCCCAAGGTGCTCGAAGTTGGAGTCGCTGGGGTGGTGGATGCGTACCGGGGTGAAACAGTCAAAGCATGGGTTGTATTGAAACCTGGTGAGACTGCCACAGGAGAAGAAATCCGTGACTATTGTAAGAAGAATATGGCTCCATTCAAAGTGCCCACCGAGGTAGAATTCAAGACCGAGCTCCCCAAAACCACGGTTGGGAAAGTACTCCGACGTGAATTGGTACGGGAGCACATGGAAAAATTGGCAGCTAATAAATAGGATTGCGGTTTAACCATCAAAAATCCGTCGGAGTGGACGAAATTATTCTCCGACGGATTATCATTTATATCTTTATTTCTGCTTCAATTTACGAACCAAAGTTGTCAGTAAATCAGGATTAGCCAGATGAATCCGTAATACGCGCCTTCCCCGCGCCTCCAAAGCCTCCATGTCACCCAAGGCTTGACCATGCTCCAAAATACCGAAACTCAGCCCTTCTTCTGGAATTTCCAAATCATTCTTAGGATCAGCTGTGATTACGAGGAACAAGCCATTATTTCTCCCGCCTTTGTGGAGCTGACCAGTCGAGTGTTGGAAGCGTGGTCCGAAACCGACGGTTGTTGCCAATCTGGTTTTTGCCATGATCCATGAGCGCAGCTCCCGTAAAGAGGCGGTGTTCTTCTGATCTCGCATGAGGTACGCATTGATAGCAATGTAATCCCCTGGTTTCCCCGATTCGAGAAAATTACTCACAAGCCTGGTCAATCCCCTGCCATCTGAGGGGAGATTTCCATAGATGGAAATTCCATGATCATCCACTATGGGCTTGTTTTCAATAAACTTACGATGTTCTAAATAATATGATATTTTCGCAACTGTACGATTCTTGCTATCCTGCACATCAGGCTGATCATAAGCGTTAACCCCTAAGATTGAACAAGCAATAGCGATGGCAAGTTCCCATTTATAATATTCAGCACCAAGCACATAATTATCTGCAATATTCTGGTTTATTACCGGGTGCCCTGCCTTGAGAAGCTGTTTTATCTTACCATCATACTTACCAGAGCGCCGTAAATATATAAAAAGCCGGTCATTCCCATACAGTTCGGGTTTTGTTGGCATCTCTCCATTAATTGGGAGGATCCCTTTCCCTTGCTTACCGCTACTCTCTGCAATGAGTTGTTCCATCCAGGCACCAAAGGGAGCCATTTCTGGGTCAGCAAGTATGGTTAACTTATCCCTTCCATTAATCTCAGCCTCACCCAATACGCTGCCCAAAACAAATCCGGGATTGCGCCCAAACGGCTGGTTAGCACTGCACTCCGATGCCATCGAGGAGGCACAATTAAGTAATTGCGACACATCAATACCCATCAAGGCGGCTGGAACCAAGCCAAATAGCGTCAGGGCTGAGTATCGTCCACCAACGTTCGGTTCTGCCAGGAATATTTTGCGGAATTTCCGCTCAAATGCCATCTTTTCCAGGGGTGTACCTGGATCAGTGATGGCAATAAAATGCTCTGGTGCTTTGTCTCCCACAGAGCGATGAGCTCGCTTCCAAAAATAATCAAACAAAGCATTGACTTCTGCGGTTCCGCCAGACTTGCTGGATACGATATACAATGTGCTTGCCACGGGATTCTTTTGAGCTGCACGCAACACTTGGGCTGGGTCGGTGGAGTCCAGGATGGTTAGTATAAGCCCCGAGACCTCTTCACAAAATATAAGGCTCATCACCTCTGGAGCTAGGGATGAGCCCCCCATTCCCAAAAGCAAAGCATGAGTGTAGCCAGCATTTTTAACCTCAGAGGTAAATTTGTTTAATCCTGGTAGCATTGCCTTGCTTGCATCGGGAAGGTTCAGCCAACCCATCCGTATGCGCACCTCTTCCTGACCCTTGGGATCGGTGGTCCAAAGAGAAGCGTCCATCGAATAGAAGCGTCTCAGAAAATGGTCTGATTGTAATTGGGCTATCCGTGTGGATACTGATTTTGCTAAAGGTCCTAACTCGCCCAAAGCAACTTCCCGCCTATTTTTCACAGAGGCAATTAACGAATTATAGGACTCTGAAAAGGCTTGTACTCCCTCCTCTTCCAACTCCTGAGTCACTTTCTGCATCGATATACCGGTCGATTCAAGATCAGAAAATGCTTTCTTTGCTTGATCCAGGTCTTTTTCGATGGTCAGCTGCACATTTCCATGATCCCGAAAGGCATCCAATGTCTGAGGAGGGACGGTATTAACAGTATGTTTGCCGATTAACTCATCCACATACATCGTGTCAGGATAGATGGGATTTTTTGTGCTGGTGGAAGCCCATAAAGGTCGTTGTAGTCTTGCCCCCCTGGCCTGTAATTTGCTGAAACGGTCACTCTCAAACACTTTACGAAATTCTTCATATGCCAGACGTGCATTTGCGATGGCAATTTTCCCCAATAGTGACTTGGCGATTTGCGTATTATGTCCTGATGATTGGATGATCAGCTCGAGATACTTGTCCACTTTTGTATCGATCCGTGAGACAAAGAAAGAAGCAACAGAATTAATGTGATCAATCGGCTTCCCTGCTTTGATCCGGTTCTCTAAACCCAATAGATAGGCTTCCATCACTTCCTTATAACGATCAATAGAGAATATCAGGGTAATATTGATATTGATCCCCCTCGCGATGGATTGACGTATAGCTGGCAGCCCAGGCTTTGTGGCTGGGATCTTAATCATCACATTGGGTCGGTTCACGATATTCCACAAACGTTGAGCTTCTGCGATCGTTTTTTCGGTATCATAAGCCAGATCGGGGCTCACTTCCAGGCTTACAAACCCATCTCCACCATGGGTCTTGTCGAACAATGGTCTCAATAAATCTGCAACCCTCTCGATATCTTCGATCATCAATTGCTCGAGGATCATTTTATCGGTGTAACCTGCCCATGACATGGGGATCAATGCGGAGTCATAATCTTTCGATTTTGCAATCGCATGATTAAATATGCTCGGATTGGAAGTCAGACCCCTGATATCCCCATGATTGATCAGCTCAGCCAATTCACCATTTTCCAGGATGCGGCGTTCCATATCATCGTACCAAAGAGACTGACCCAAGTCAGTTAATTTTGAAATTCTTGAAGACATATTGCCACCTTTTCTTTATAATCCAGTCTTTTCAATCTTATATATTTTATTTACCCGACGAACATGACGTTCTTCATTTGAGAAATTTGCATTTAGGAAAGCCTCAACCAATTCCTTTGCCAGCTCAGGACCGATTACTCGTGCCCCGAGGCATAATACATTCATATTATCGTGCTCGACCCCCTGGTGTGCTGAGTAAGTATCATGGCAAACCGCAGCGTATACCCCTTTGATTTTATTAGCTGCGATGCTTGCACCCACCCCGGAGCCGCAAATCAATATACCTCTCTCAGCCTCACCCCTCGTGATCGCCATACCCAATTTTTTAGCATAATCAGGATAATCTACGCTTTCAGTGCTATCTGTTCCAAGGTCGATCACAGAATAACCGTCAGCCAAAACACAATCTTTGATAATATTCTTCAAAATATATCCACCGTGGTCACAAGCGAGGGCGATTTTCATATTATTCTCCAAAATATGACTAACACAATCATTTCTAAAGAGTTCGCGTTATCTTTCTAACCTTTATTCCTGTTTAAAAGCTGGTTTGCTTGATGTATGACGTTATCAACTGTAAGACCATAGTTTTCGAAAATAACTTTATAGGGTGCAGAGGCACCAAATCGATCCACCGAGATGCTTGCTCCCATATCTCCCACCCATTTTTCCCATCCCTGTGATACAGCTGCCTCCACCGCCAGACGTGTTTTTATTTCAGGTGGGAGCACCTGATTTCGATAAGCCTCTTCCTGAGATTCGAATAACTCCCAGCTTGGGAATGAAACCAACCTTACATTCACACCCTCACTGGCTAATCGCACACCAGCTTCGGTGATCAGACTCACCTCAGATCCAGAAGCCATCAAGATAAGTTCCGGTCTAGAATCACCCATATCTGCCAGCACATACGCACCTTTGTGTAAACCATCCGCAGGTGCATAGGTAGCACGGTCTAATACTGGGACTGCTTGACGGGTTAAAATCAATGCAGTAGGACCATGCCGGCGAGATATCGCTACTTTCCAGGCCTCAGTCACCTCATTGGCATCTGCAGGTCGAAGGACCACCAGGTTCGAAATCGCCCTCAGGGCTGCCAAATGCTCGACAGGCTGATGGGTCGGTCCATCCTCACCCAACCCAATGCTGTCATGGGTGTACACCCAAATACTGGGATAATGAGATAATGCAGACAGCCTTACTGCGGGGCGCATATAATCCGAGAAGATCAGGAAAGTCCCACCATAAGGTATGACTCCCCCATGGACAGCCATGCCATTAACAATCGCCCCCATAGCATGCTCGCGCACACCAAAATGAAAATTCCGTCCCTCAGGTGTTCCTTTTTGAAAATCTTTACTATCTTTGATCCAGGTATCATTTGAAGGCGTCAGATCTGCTGAACCACCAATTAATTCCGGCAAGCGGGGAGCAAGCGCATTGATGATCTTGCCAGATGCAGATCTCGTTGCCATCCCTTTAGGGTCAGCTGGGAAACTTGGCAAGTCTGCATCCCAATTCTCTGGTAATTCACCCATCAGGCGTCTTTCCAGCTCTGTGTCTAATTGAGGGTATTCTGCCAGATATGCTCTGAGCTGCTTACGCCAAATATTTTCTACTTTTTCCCCCTGTTTGATCGCCTTTCTAAATAATGCGAGTACATCTTCTGGGACATAAAATTTCGGTTCAAGCGGCCAGCCGAGATTATTCTTGGCTCTGTCCAACTCTTCCTGGCCAGGGGGTTCACCATGAGCTTTGGCAGTATCCTGACGGGTAGGAAGCCCGTAACCAATGTGTGTCCGGCATGCGATAAGAGAGGGGCGCGGATCTTTTTTCGCTCGAGTAATCGCCAAATCTAC
>Ga0315275_10001804_pt1 | contig 19104 bp, 14 predicted proteins | sample YL17G03_0_MG_FD_205557 | JGI IMG/M metagenome (GOLD analysis project Ga0315275, IMG submission 205557) | Sediment microbial communities from Yellowstone Lake, YNP, Wyoming, USA - YL17G03_0 | ecosystem: Environmental > Aquatic > Freshwater > Lake > Sediment | place: USA: Wyoming | collected...
GTTGTCCAGGGAGATGGGCCGGCCCTGAGAGTTAAAGAGAAAGATATGGCTAAGGTCGCTGACGGAGGTGCGGTCGGCTTCCTGAGCCCGCACGGTGATGTAATACTGATTTCCGGTCTGGGGGTCAGAGAAGATGGAAGCCTGATAGCCATTTATGAACGTCTGGATCGCTTTAGCAATCTGGGCAACGCTAAGTCCTAGAAGGGAAGCCCTCTCCCGGTCAATTACAATATTCTGCTGGGGATAGTCTGGCTCCCGGCTGATCCGGACGTCCTTGGCCCCGGGCGTCTGGCGAATGATCGCCGCCACCTGATCGGCCAGCTTTTGGCCTGCCTTGAAATCGTAGCCTAAGATCTCGACGTCGATTGGGTTATCATAGCCAAAGGAGATAAGCATCCGCACGATTCCCCCGGAGACAAAGAAGATGCGCACGCCGGGGAATTCCTGCAGGAGCTTAGGCCGCAGTTTGTCCATCAAGGCATCGGCCGAAAGCTCTCGGTCTTCAGGGCTCACAAGCCGAGCCCGAATCCATCCCATATGGGGACCCGTATTTTGAGACCAGATTGCCGAAATCCCCGTAGGAATGCCGAAATTGACCTGGACCGCCGTGGTCTCTTTATCGATGGTGTCCCGGATGATTTTCTCCATCCGGGCCGCGATCCGACCCGATTCTTCGAGGCGTGTGCCCACGGGCAGTTGCACAATGAAACGGAACTGGCTCTCGTCCATCGAAGGGAAAAATTCACTGCCGATGAAGAAATAAAGCGGTACGCTGCCCAGGAAAGCTACCGCGACAACCAGGACGACGGTCTTGCGATGGGCCAGAGCCCAAGTCAGGATGGCCTGGTAATTAGCGTCAATCTTCTCGAACAATTCCTTGAAGCGCCACTTCAGCCGGTCTAGGGCGGAGGGAGAAGGGGATAATACCTCTTCGGCCTCCGGATGCAGGTACTTGCGGGAAAGCACCGGAATGACCGTCAGGGAGACGAAATAGGAGGCAATCAGGGAGAAGGCCACCGTCAGGGCCAGGGGGGTAAATAGGAGCCGGGCAATGCCGGTGATGAAGACCACGGGGAGAAAGACGACGATCGTGGTGATCGTCGAAGCCAGGACAGCCAGGCCGACTTCGCCCGAACCTTTAATGGCGGCCTCGTCGGGAGACTCCCCCGCGCTTCGATGGCGGTAGATGTTCTCCAGAACGACGATGGCATCATCGACCAAACGGCCGACTCCCAGGGCCAGGCCCCCCAGAGTAAAGGTATTTAAAGTCAAATTGTTGAAGTAGAGGAGGATAAAAGCGCAAACGATCGAGATGGGAATGGAGAGAGAGACGATCATTGTGCTGCGCAGGTTGCGCAGAAAGACCAAAATGACCAGAATGGCCAGGACCGCCCCCAGGAGCGCCTCGTGCTGCAGGCTCTTGATTGAGTTCCGGATGTAGGTGGATTGATCGAAGAGTTCCAACAAAACCACGCCCGGAGGGAGCATCTTCTTAACCCTTGGCAGGATCTTGCGGACGTCGTCCACCACCTGGATGGTATTGGTTCCGGAGGTCTTCTGCACGGCAAGGGCCACGGCCGGCTGGCCGTTTACCCGGATGAGGTTGGTCTGATCCTGGTAGTCATCCTTCACTTCGCCTATGTCCCGGATGTAAACCGGCTGCTTTTTAATGTTCGAAACGATGATATTTTCAATGGGCTTAACTAGGCTGAACTGAGTTTCAGTAAAGAGACGGTAGTCATAGGGTCCGGCTTTGATGTCCCCCGTGGGCAGAATCAGGTTGGCCTGCTGAACAGCCTGGATGACGTCGTCGGGAGACAGGCTGAAAGCCTGCAGGCGCTCCCGGTCGAAGTGGACGTAAATTTCTCGGATCTTCCCCCCGACGACCCGGGCGGAGGCGACGTTGGTTACATGCTCGATCTCCGGCTCGACGGTGTTGTAGGCCAGGTCATAAAGCTGGCCCTCATTAAGCCCCCCACCCATGAGCGCGATGAAGACCACTGAGATCTGGGAGATGTCAAATTTGCGGATGATCGGATTTTCAACTTCCTTGGGTAGGTCGGCCCGAACCAAGTTGACTGCTTGCAGTACATCGGACTGGGCACTGTCCAGGTTGCTTCCCCAGTTGAAATAGATCGTGACTAAGGATGCGCCCTGGCGGGAGATGGAGGAGACGTATTTCACCCCGTTTACGGTGGAGACGGCTTTTTCCACCGGGTAGGTGACCATCCGCTCTATGTTCTGAGGATTCGCACCCTTATAGAAGGTGGCCACGGTGATCGAGGGAAAGGTGATGTCCGGGAACATGTCCACGGGCATCTTCGAAAAGGAGACGGCTCCCAGGATGATCGCCATCAAGACGGCCATTAAAATGGTGATGGGGTTGCGCAGGGCAAATTTTGCCAGATTCATTTTTTTCGTTCCTTAATCTTATTGGCTCTTTTCAGATTTAGCCGCCAGGCGCACCGGGATTCCATCACGCAGGAACTCTTGCCCGGCTGTGACCACTTGCTCCCCGGGGTTCAGACCCCGGATGATTTCCACGACGGTGTCTTTTGAAATCCCCTTCTGAACAGGGCGGCGATAGGCTTTCCCGTCTTTCAGAATGTAGACAAAATCCTTGTCTTCGTCTGTCATCAGAGCTTGGATAGGGACCAGGGAGGCCTGAGGGTCAGACCGCAGAACGATCTCCACCCGCCCGAACATCCCCGGATTCAATATATAACCAGGGTTGGGAATGGTAATTTGTATTTCTGCGGTGCGGGATTGAAGCTCCAGCGCCGGGGTAATGACGGAGATGCGTCCCTGGAAGGTCCGGTTGGGGAACGCCATAACGGTTACTTTCACCGGTTGGCCCTTTTGCAGGCGGATAAATTCTCTCTCGATTACATTCACCAACATCTTTACCTCACTCAGGTCCATAAGGGTCAGGATGGGTGCAGTGTCTTTGACCATCGTTCCCGGGTCCACAAAACGTTTCGTCACCCCGCCGTTCATGGGAGCAGTAATAATCAGGTTGGCAAGCTGGGCTTGGCAGAGGTCCAGGGTGGCCTTGGCCTGGCGCACCTGGGCTTCGGCCAGCGCAATATCGTTCTCCCAGGTCTTCTGCTGGATACTATTCATCGCCAAATCGTAGGCGGCTTTCGCCAAGTTGTACTTGGTCTGGGCCTCATCTAACTGCTGCCGGGCGATGAAATTTTTCTGGTGCAGTTCCCGGGCGCGGTCGAGGTCGGCCTTTGCCAGGTCCAGGTTGGCTTGCGTCTGCTGGATCTGCGACTGCACCGTCTCCTCGGCAGTGGCCCGCACCTGTTTTGCCCGGGCGGCGGCCGCCTCCAGGCTGGCCTTGGCTTGGGCCACGGCGGCCTCGGCTTCCCGGGTATCCAGGGTGACCAGCACCTGGCCGGCTTTCACCCGGTCTCCCTCCCGGACATTGATCTTCTCCACCCATCCCTGGACTTTAGAATAGATGGTCACTTGAGTATCGGGGGCCATATCACCGGTACGGAGCATTTTTTCCTCAATCAGGCCCTGGGTTACCGGAGCGATCTCTACCAACGGCGCCTGGCCCAGGGCCTGCCGCTGGGGCTCCTCATTCTTTTTACCGGAGATGACCTGGGCAGCGCGAAAGGCGCTTAAACCCGCGATGCCCAGGATGACCAGAACGATGATCGTTTTCTTGCCTCGTGTCATATGTCCTCTTTCCATAAAGGATCGTCAGGAAATGAAAGGGTATGAAGTCTATTTTCCTTTTACCTCAGGAACCGCCCCGCCATTTGCTGGAAGGCCCATGGCCTTTTCGATCTTGGCCTCCGAGACTTTCATGTCATAGAGGGCTTGAATATAGTTAGCCTTGGCATTTGCCAGGGAGACTTCCGCATCGGTTATTTCTAAGGGCGAGCCCACCCCCACCTGGTAGCGGCCAGTGGCCAAATCATAATTTTCCTGGGCTTGCCTGACCGCTTTTTCCGCAACCGCGATACGGTCGATGGCTTGTTTCTGGTTGAGATAAGCCTGTTCGGCTTCCAGACGGATGTTCAATAACAAATTTTCCTCCTGGGCCTGGAGGTTCCTCAGGTTGGCCCGAGCCTCGGCAACCTGGTTGGGCGAAGAGAACCCGCTGAAGATGGGAATGGTCAGAATGGCTCCTACGGATAAATCCCAGTACATAGGGCTGAGGTCAGTGCCCCGGTAAAGATAGTTCGCCACGCCCGAGAGGGTTGGATAATAGCTGGCCTGGGCGAGCTTAACCGTAGCGTCCTGGCTTCGCTGCCTGGCCTTCAACTGCAAAATCTCCGGACGTTTGGAATAGGCGGATTCGAAGATCTCGGCCAGCGTAAAGGTCTTGGGTTTTAGATCGATGGACTCGTTGATGGCAAATTTCAAGTCTTGACGCAAACCCATGGCGTTGTTCAGGGTCACGCGGGCCACCTGGTAGTTATTCTTGGCCACAATCAAGGCCAGCTCCGCATTGGCCAAATCTACCTCGGCTTTGGTGACGTCGATTTTCGGGCGGGTGCCCGCCTGGTAGAACCCCTGGGCCTGATCCAGATGCTGCTTACTCTGGTTGACCGTGTCCTCAGCCACCTTGGAGATCTCCAGGCCCTGGAGAACCCCATAGTAAGCCTGTCTTACATTCAGGACGACACTTTGCTTTGTAGTGTTGAGGTCCTCCTCGCTTGCTTTCACGTTCTCCCGGTTGATTTTTACACTATTGGAAGTGCGGCCGAAGTCGTAAATATTCTGGTTGAGGGAGGCACCCGCCGAGTAGAGGTCATAAAAGGTCCAGTTATAGCCTAGGCCTGCGGGGCGAACTGTCGTGCTCGCGGAGGAAAAGTTAGCAGTTGATGTGTTATAGCTGCCTGTTACATTTACCTGAGGATAATAATTGGCCAGTGCCTGTTCCACTCTTGCTTTGGATGCTATTACCGTTTCCTGACTGACCCGCAAAGAAGGGTGGTATTTCAGGGCGAGGGCCGTACATTGCTCAAGGGTCAATGGTTTTCCCGGTGGAGGTAGTTCTTCCTGGGCCAAAACTGGACAGGCCAGAAGAAAAAAGACGAAAAGGCCAAGCCACCCAAATAAAACCCACTTTCTCCTTGGATGCATCATTCCCGTGTTCCCCTTTCCGTGTAAATTTTATTTGAATTCTATTTTGCTTTCAAACTTATTTTCAATCCTGTGAAATCTTCACTCCGCTGGGCCGACTGGCCGGGCCTGGCTGGGAAAGCGTGCGTTCCGGACCAGCAAGGCCGGGACGATACCGATGGCAATGATCAGGGCCGCGAGGACAAAGGCATCATCGAACGCTCCCACTGCGGCCTGGCGTTGAACCCACAGGGCCAGCAAGGTTTTTCCTTTCATGGTGACCACCGCCGGGTCATACCCGGCCTTAAGGAGCAATTGCTGCATGGCCAATTGGGCCTGATACACAGCAGGAGAGAAGGCATCGTTAATCTGCTGCAAATAATGAGCGTAATGAAAGAACTGGCGGCGCTCCAAGGCGGCGCCTAAAAAGGCGACGCCGAAAGCTCCCCCGACCTGCATGATGATTGTTAAAAGGCTCGAGGCGCTGCTGGTTTGCTCCCGGCGAATAGCGTTGAGGGCGGCGCTCATGAGAGGGGCATTGATCAACCCCAGTCCAGCGCCCCGCATGACCTGCGGCCAGAACATGAACCAGTAATCCGAATTGAGGGAAAGGTCTTTGTAAAGGTAAAGAGAGTAGGCCATCAGCACAGTTCCGGCGAATAGGGGGATCCGCGGGCCAATACGGTCAGATATGAGCCCGGAGAAAGGAGAGACGACGGCCACACTGATCGCCGTAGGGGCCAGGATAATACCCGTTTGTAAGGCCTTATAGTCCAGAAGATTTTGCAGAAAAAGCGGGAGGAGGAACATGGACCCGAAGATGGCCACAGCCCTGACAAAATTGACGATGTTGGTCATTAAGAAATTATGATTAGTGAAAAGACGCAGGTCGATGAGCGGGTCTTTTACCAGGAAGCCAGAACTGATAAAGGCCGCCAATCCCAGCAGGCTGAAGCTGAAACAAGAGAGGATGTAATCGGAGTCCCATCCCTCCCGCTGACCTTGAGCCAGGGCGATCAGAAGGGGAACCAAAAAAACCGAGAAGCTGATGAACCCGATGAAGTCAAACTTCTTCGCTGGGCCGAGTGCCTTGCCCGCGGTAAGAATCAAAACCGCTGCGAATATGGCCACGGCTCCCACGGGTAGATTGATGTAAAAAATGGCCCGCCAGCTGACTTCATCCACCAGATATCCGCCCAGAAATGGTCCGATTGCGGGGGCGACCATAGCCCCAATGGACCAGGTTCCCATGGCCATTCCCCTCTCCTGTGGGGGAAAAGCCTCCGTGACTAAAGTGATTCCCGTAGGCATCAAGGCGCCTCCGCCAAAGGCCTGGATAATCCGGAACAAAATCAGGGAGTCCTTGTCCCAGGCCATGCCGCAGAGAGCCGACCCAATGCAGAAGAAAACCATGTTGATGATAAACAATTTCTTCAGGCCGAAGACTTGAACCAGCCAGTTGGTCATCGGCATAGAGATCGCAAAGGCGATCATATAGCCGGTCACCACCCATTCGATTTGTTCTACAGTGGCCCCGAAATTCGCCATGATCTTGGGCAGAGCGACGTTGACGATATTATTATCCAGGATGGCCATGAAGCTGCCAAAGATGACGACCACCAGGACGCCCCATTTATGATCTTTGCCTTGGGGAGAGAAGCTTTCCAATGCAGTTCTTTCTCCAAAATTCCCTAAAAAGGCCCAAGGATCTCACTTGACGCCTCCAATCCTGGACTCCTGGACCCCTTCCTTTTCAGGACTGGCCTCGATTGCCACGACCACCATCATCCCCAGTTTAAGCCGGTTCTTCGGGTCTTTTACAGAAATGCGAACCGGAAGCCGGTGGGTGATTTTGATGAAATTGCCCGATGGGTTCTCAGTCGGCAGCAGGGCAAATTCCGATATGGCAGCCGCACCGATAAATTCAACCCGGCCTTCAAAAGTCTGACCCGGAAAAGCGTCGACTTCAATTCTTGCTTTGGCTTCCGGGCGTACCCTGCGCACTTTCGTCTCTTCCACATTTGCTACGACCCATTTGTCCCCGGGATCATTGACCACCAGAATCGGTTGGCCCGGCTGAACCATCTGCCCTTGATCCGCCATGCGCTTGGAAATGACCCCGCGGATGGGGCTGGCAATTGTTGTCTCCTGGAAGCGGATCTCGGCCAACTGGAAAGCAGCTTCAGCCTCCTGAATTTTGGCCTTGAGAAGCTCGATATTTTTTTCTTGCAGGGTGATCTGCATCTTTTCCTCTTCCGCCAGCGCCAAGTTAAGTCGGGACCTTTGGAGAATCTGTTCCGAGATGCGGGTCTGCGATTGTTTCAAGGTGACCGACCGCTGGTTGGCTTCAGCCAGTGCCAGCTGGGAAAGGGATTCCCGCTCATTTTCAATAGCCGCCTGATACTTGGTTTCGGCCACCTGCCAGGCTGTCTCCGCGGCATCCCGGGCGCTTTCCGCTATGTATTTTTGGCGGAATAGTTCCTGATTCCGGGCGAATTCTTTTTGGGCATTGTCCAGCGTGGCCTTGGCCTCCAGGACCCGTGCCCGGGCAGCTTGGCAGCTAGCCCGGGCACGATCGATTTCTTTATCCACCCGATCGGCCGTGAGGACGGCATCATCCTCGGCAAATTTAAGACCTTCCCCTGCCTCACGCCAGGAAGCCTGGGCTACTCCGATACCCTGGAGAACTCGCTCTTTGGTTAGGGAAAGCTGGGTGATGGCTTTGGCCAGCTCATGTTTGGCGGTTTCCAGGGTGGCGCGAGCTTGGTCTCGGGCGGCGGCGTAATCTTCTTTTTCCAGCTCGAAGAGAACCTGCCCCCGCTGCACAGCATCCCCCTCCTCTACCAGAAGCTTCGCGATCCTTCCCGGAACCTTGGCACTGAGATTGATCAAATTCCCTTTCACTTGCGCATCGTCCGTCGAGACGTAATGCCAGCGAAAAATCAACCATTGCAGGCTAAAATAGATTCCCACCCCCAGAGCGACAGCCAGCAGAGCAAGAAGGATAATCTTTCTTCGGGGTTTATTCGGTGGAGTTTCTTTCTCTTGGCTCATTTCTCTACCGGCTCCCCTTCAATCCGTTTAAAAAGGTGTCCACGAGTGTGTCGGCAACTTTCTTCGGGGAAAAACGGCAGGGATTTTTCATCCCATATATCTCCTCATCCAGAACATAATGGATGACCATGCCGATGAAGGCTCGCGCGGCTAACACGGGGGGTACCTTTCGAAACGCCTTTTCTTTAATCCGCCGGCGAATATATGCGGAGAGAAGCTTGGTTCTTTCCCTAGCATGATTTTCAAAGAAAATCTTAGAGAGGTCATGACGCTCCAAAGCACTGTACAGGATCAAGCGCATAAAGGTGGGGTCTTCAGTATTCTTCTTTATCAAATAGGAAGCGATCGACTGGAATACCTGCCGGTCATCTTTGGCCTGGATAGCTTCGCTGGGGAAAAACATCTCCTCCGAACCATCCATTCTTTTCTGAATGATCGCCCGGTAGAGAGCGTCCTTGCTGGGAAAGTACTTGAACATCAGCGCCTCGCTGATGCCCAGGCTTCGGGCGATCTCCCGAGTTTTGGTTCCGCGGAAGCCTTTCTCCGCAAAGAGGCCCATGGCTCCGTGGAGAATTTCTTCCCGGCGACCATTGGCTGACAATCGTCTTTTCATCCTCTTCCCCTTTCGGTACTCGAGAAAAGAAAAAATGAGTGATCACTTACTTATAAAATATTTTCTTTCCTAAGTCAATAAAAACCGCCGTTCGTTCCCCGGCCTCTTGGATTGCCCCATTATCAGGTCAGGGCGAAAAGGAGGCCACTACACAATTATCCGATTTCGGACCGAAGGTCTTGTATTCATAAGAATTTTCATACTATTCGGCCATCGAAGAGGCGCCTTTCCGCCTGACGGGCAAATCGGGCGAATTCAAAAAGAAAAATCTTCCGATCTTGATTCTCTTTTAGGAATAGGTTAGCGTACATTTTTTGATCCCCGAGCCTCGAAATTCCGGGCGGGAACCATTTCGAGGCCCGTAATTTTGGAGGGGCGCATGATTCGACGAATTGACCACATCTCCGTTGCGGTCCGCGATCTGCAGAAGGCCAAAACTTTCTTTCTGGATGGCCTGGGCGGAAGAGAACTCTTTTCCATGCCCATGAGCCCGCAAAAATATCGCTGGACGACCATAGAACTCGGGACTTCTTGTTTCCTGGAACTGATCGATCCCCTGGAAAAGGATGGATTTTTACATCGATTCCTAGAGACCCGGGGGGAGGGGCCTCACCACATCACCATCCAGGTAAAGGACATCCGGGAAACGCGCCGGGCGCTGGAAGAACGTGGAATCCCCACTTTCGGATTCTCCGAGGACCTTCCTGGGTGGAAGGAGTTATTCATTCATCCTCGAGACGCCTTCGGAACGCTAATCCAATTCGCCGAGTTTAACCCTTTGGACTGGATTAACCCGGGGTACATCCCTCCATCTTACCGGGAGTTCACCCCGCCCCAAGCGAATGGGCCCAAAGGGGAGAAAGTGGAGGTTTGCACGGTGGAAACCGAAGAAGGGCTCCAGGTGGAGATTCGACAAGAAGGGAAGGTCATTCGGTTCCCCCGGGCTCAACTGGAACACTTCATCCAGGCCCTAAAAGATATCAAATGATCGCCATTCTTTCTGCAAAGCAGCGGGCTTACGAATTCTCTTGAGGGACATCATTTTTTGAAAAAAATTTGATCCCCAATACTTGACAATACACTGAATCTTGATCAAATATAGATCCCAGGAGAAAATAGCCCGCAGATTGAAAGTAAAATTTTTAGAAAAGGGATAAGAATGGAAAGAATTGCCGAAGCTGATTTTGACCTTCTATTTAACCCTAAATCTATCGCCCTCATCGGGGCTTCGAACCATATCGGGAAATGGGGAGCCATTATTTTTCTCAACATTCTTCTCGGGGGGTACAAGGGAAAAATTTACCCGGTGAATCCAAAAGAAAAAGAGATTTTGGGACGCCAAGCATACCCCAGTGTCAACCAGATCCCCGATGCAGTTGATCTGGCCATCGTCGCCATTCCCGCGCACCTGGCCATGGAGGCCGTGCGGGATTGCATCCGGAAAGGAATCCGCATGTCCATTATCATCACCTCCGATTTCAGCGAGACCGGGGAAGAAGGAGCCCGGCTGGAAAAAGAAATGACTGCGGTGGCGCGATCATCTGGAATGCGCCTGGTGGGGCCGAATACCATGGGAATCTTCAGCGCCTCGGCCAGCCTGACAGCCCTGATGCCTCCCGTAAGGCCAAGAAGGGGGAGGGTTTCCCTTGTTTCCCAGAGCGGAAACATTGGGACTCAGATGCTCGGCTGGGGAGAGAAGTTTGCCGTTGGTTTCAGCAAGTACGCGAGCAGCGGGAATGAAGGGGACCTACGGTCAGAAGATTACGTGTCCTTCTTCGGAAAAGACCCGGAGACAAAGGTCATCCTCACCTATATTGAAGGCTTGGATGATGGAAGAAAATTTCTGGAGATTGCCAGAGAGATTACATCCCGCAAACCCATCATCGCTTTCAAGGGAGGAAAAACGCTTGCCGGGGCCCGGGCTGCCAAATCTCACAGCGGCGCCATGGCCGGGGTGAGTGAATTGTACGAAGCGGCCTTCCGGCAAGCCGGAATCCTATGGGCCACAACGGCAGAGGAGATGTTAGAGTGGGCGGCGGCTTTTTCCTTCCTCCCGTTACCCCGGGGAAATCGGATCGGAATTCTTACGCGGGGAGGGGGATGGGGAGTGATTACCGCTGATGCCTGCAATGAGATGGGTTTGGAGGTGCCCCCACTGGATGAAACTCTCATCCATGCTCTGGATGAATTTCTTCCCTCCTATTGGAGCAGGGGGAACCCGGTAGACATGGTAGCCACGATAAGCATGGAAGCCTACATCAAATGTCTGGAGATGCTCATCTCCTGGGATAAGGTGGATGCGGTGATCTCCTTGAGTGGCGATGCGGGACCCCTCTCGGCTATCATCCCGGACGTGAAAAAAAAGGCGGAGCTGATCATTCCGCCCGAAAATCTGGAGAAAATTTCTCAACAAGTTTCTGAAGCCAGGGCCCAAATTTACCAACGGGTTTGTGACCTCATCGAAAAATATCAAAAACCCATTTTTGCGGTGGGAGCCAATCTGGTGAAAGGAAAAGGCGGGAGCCCATCAGATTTTTCTTTACCGCAATTTCGAACTCCCGAGCGCGCGGCCAGGACAGCCGGGAAGCTTTACCAGTATTTCCGCTACCGGCGCGCGATTGGGGCAATTTAAGGGAATCTGGAATGATGGAAAATTGGAATAAGGGAATGAAGGCCAGCCCCAATATTCCACTTTTCCTTTGAATCATGTTGGTTAGCAAACAAACCCAAAGAGAAGGAGGACGTAGAAAATGAGGCTCAAAGATAAAGTGTCCATTGTAACCGGGGCCGGACGGGGAATCGGAGAAGGAATTGCTTTGCGCTTTGCCGAAGAGGGAGCCAAAGTTGTGGTCAATGACGTGAACGAGGCAGATGTGAACCGCACTGTGGAGACGATCAAGGGCAAAGGCGGCAAGGCCGTGGCCGTAATCGGAAGCGTGGCTTCGCGAGAAGTGGCTCAAAAAATGGTGGATACGGCCGTTAAGGAATTCGGGACGGTGGACATCCTGGTGAACAACGCCGGCATCACCCGGGATGCCATGCTGCACAAGATGACCGATGAGCAGTGGGATCAGGTCATCGAGGTTAACTTGAAGGGTGTTTTCCTCGGCACGCAGTGTGCGGCCCGGGTCATGCGGGAGAAAGGGTATGGGAAAATCATTAACATTTCATCGACGAGCTGGAGGGGAAACCCAGGCCAACTCAATTATTCTGCCACCAAAGCCGGGGTGATCGGGATGACCAAGACCGCGGCCAAGGAGTTGGCGCCCAAGGGGATCAACGTCAATGTCATCGCTCCGGGGATGATCTGGACGGATATGATCAAGGCCATGCCCCCGGCAATCGTCGAACGAATGGAGAAGAGCCTGGCTTTTATTGTTCCCCTGAATCGTAAAGGCCAGCCGCGGGATATTGCCAACCTGGCCCTTTTCTTGGCTTCGGACGAGAGCTCTTTTATCACCGGCCAACTGATCCATTGCGACGGCGGGATGATCATGTAAAAAGGGTTCGAGGATTTAAGGGGGCAAGGAAAAAAGTAGGGGCGCTGCAAATCAGAGGCATGCCCCTATTTTATTTTTAGAGCCCACACCAATTCGGATAATAAAATGAGGAGGTGCGAACCTTGTTTGATTTCACCAGAGGTGCCGTCAAATTTATCAGGGGGGGGAAGTACCCTTTTTGCCATTCTATCCTTGTGGAGGATCGGGCCAGAGTAATCATCGATGCCTCCAGCGACAAGGATAAATTGCAGTTCATCAAGGAACAAGGGGCTGTGGATTATCTTATCAATTCTCATGCCCACGAAGATCATATCGTTTTCAATTACCTTTTTGGGGAGTCAGAATTTTGCGCCCATGTTCTTGACGCTCCCTATTTTGAAGACCTTGAATCCCTGATCGATTGCTATGGGGATATGACCGTCGAGGAAAAGAGAAAGTGGGAGGAGTTCCTCCAGAACGAATGCCACTACGTGCCCCGAAAAGTAGACCTATTGCTGAGGGACGGAATGGTTATGGACCTGGGGGAGGTTAAAATGCAGATCATCCACACCCCGGGGCACACGAAAGGGCACTGTGCCTTTTATTTTATCCAGGAGAAAATCATGTTTACTGCCGACCTGGATCTGACCAAAGCTGGACCCTATTACGGGGATCGGGGTTCGGACATAGATGAAACCATTCGGTCCCTGGAGCGGTTAAAGACTTATTCCGCAGAGGTTTATCTGACCGCCCACGGTAAGGGAATCTACGAGGGGGATCCAGCCCACATCACCCAGTACCTGAATATCGTGCTCTCCCGGGAGGAAAGGCTGATCGATTTCTTAAAAACGGGATCTAAAACTCTGGACCAAGTAGTCGAAGAAGGGATCATCTATGGAAGAAACCCGAAATCCCTGGGCGCCTGGGATCCATCGATTTCAGAAAGGGGGATGATGGGCAAACATTTGCAGCGCCTCGTCAACATGAACCGGGTCCAACAGGATGGGGATTTTTTCATCCTGGGAAGTTAGCCCCGAGGAAGAAAGAACCCCCGAGACAGGATGGTGATGGTATGAACGCCTTTTTTCTCTATGGAGAACATCTCACGATGGAGCAGTTTGGCGGAAAAAGGTCCCCCCGATCAAAGGAGAGCGCCGGTTCAGGGAGGATATCAAGAAGATTCATTCTCTGGTAGAATCCGGAGAACTGACCAACAGGATTGAAAAAGTGGTGGGAAGCTTGGAGTGAGCCGGCTGGGATAAATCATTTGATTTTCTATTAGGTTTGTGATATGAAAATCCGCGTCTAAGGGCAAATTTTGGGTTAAGATTGCTTAAGAAAAGGAGGGAAAAAGTATGAAAAAAATCTTGGTTTTGGGAATCATGGCCTTGGTATTCCTGTTTGCGGGCTCGAACCTTGCGGCTGAGCCCATCAAGCTGGGAATGTCTACCTGGCTTGGATATGCTCCCCTGTACCTGGCCAAGGAGAAAGGATTTTTCCAGAAGCAGGGGGTGGAAGTGGAGGTTGTAGTCATCGAAAGCCCCGCGGACCGGAGAGCGGCCTTTGCGGCGGATAAGATCCAGGGAATGGCGACAACTGTGGATACGCATGTGATGACGGCGGCGGCGGAGAACCCGATCCCGGTAAAACAGGTTTTAGCCCTTGACGATTCTCACGGGGGGGACGGCATTGTGGCCAAAAAGGAGATTAAGACCATCAAGGACCTCAAAGGGAAGACGGTCGCGGCCCAACTCGGTGCCGGGGCAAGTTACTTCTGGCTGAACTACGTCCTGGCCCAAGATAAGATGAAGCTAAGCGATCTGAAGACCGTGGATATGAAAGCCGGCGATGCCGGGTCCGCTTTTGTAGCCGGCAAGGTTGACGCTGCCGTGACCTGGGAACCATGGCTTTCTAAGGCCAAGGAGACTCCCTTTGGCCATGTCCTTCTTTCCAGCGATAAGACTCCCGGAATTATCGTGGACTCCCTGGCCTTCAAGCCAGATTTTTTGAAGAAGCGCGGGGCCGACGTGAAGAAGATTGTGGCCGCCTGGAATGAGGCAGTCAAATTTGCGGCCCAGAATCCGCAGGAAGCTGACCCGATCATGGCTAAATTCACCGGGCAGAAACCGGAAGAATTCACCAAAGAAAAGACCGGGGTTCGGTTCTACGGCGACAAGGAGAATAAGGAATATTTCGGGTCGGCGAAAAAACCAGGACTCCTTTACACGGTGACCCAACGGGCAGCTGATCTCTGGTTTGAATTTAAGCTGATCAAGACTAAACCCAAGGCAGCCGACCTGATCGACGGGTCATTCCTGTAACAGACAAATACGGATGGGAAAAAAGAAAGGGAAGGAATCAGAGGGGGCTCCCCGCAGGTGGAAGGATTTCTTCAACCCGAGGGAGCCCATCCCCAGAAGCCTCTATCTTGCCCTCACCTTCAGCAGTTTTGCATTCTTTCTGGTCATTTGGTCAATTCTCACCTATGGGAGGTTGGTTGATTCGTTGTTCCTCCCATCTCCAGGCCGCGTCTTCCAGGCGGGATACGACCTCTTCCTTGAATTAGGCTTCACCAGCGACATCCTCAATAGCGTTTACCGGGTCATGGTTGGATTCATCGTGGCCGCCCTTCTGGGAGTTCCCTTGGGTCTGATCATGGGAACCTTCAAGGCTGCGGAGGCGTTTACTGAACCGGTAGTGGGCTTCATCCGCTACATGCCGGCCTCGGCCTTCATTCCCTTGTTTATCCTTTGGCTGGGGATTGGAGATGTTGAGAAAATCGCCATCATCTTTGTAGGAAGTTTTTTCCAGCTCGTGCTGATGGTGGCGGTCGTAGCCAAGAATGTCCAGAAGGACCTGTTGGAGACGGCCTACACCCTGGGAGCAAAAAGATTCCAGGTGATTCGCAAAGTGCTGCTGCCGGCAAGCCTTCCGGGAATCGTGGATACCTTGCGGATCATCGTGGGATGGGCGTGGACCTACATCATCGTGGCCGAATTGGTCGCCTCAGCCTCGGGAATCGGCTACATGATCATCAGTTCCCAGAGGATGCTGCGAACCGGGAATATCATCTTCGGAATTCTGACGATCGGAATTCTGGGCCTGATTACGGACTATTTTTTCAAGTGGCTCTATAACCGATTATTCCCGTGGGTGGAGTGAATAAATGGAAGAGCCCATCAAACTCCACATCCATAACGTCACCAAGACCTACCGCTCGAAAGGCCATGAAGTGTTGGCCGTCGAGGAGATCGACCTCAAAATAAAAAATAAGGAGTTCGCCACCATCCTGGGCCCTTCAGGCTGTGGAAAGTCCACGCTTCTGCGTATTGTAGCTGGACTCATCAAGCCAACGCAAGGAATTGCCCGGCTCGACGGTCAGGTCATCCGCGAGCCCGGCCAGGATCGAGGGATGGTTTTTCAGAGTTACACCCTCTTTCCCTGGCTGACCGTGAAAGAAAATATTCAATTTGGCCTGGAAATCTCCGGAATGTCCAAACCACAACAAGATAAAATTGCCCAGGAATTCGTGGAAAAAGTTGGGCTCAAAGGGTTTGAACAGGTCTATCCCAAAGGGCTTTCCGGCGGGATGAAGCAGAGGGTGGCCATTGCCAGAGCCCTCGCCAATAATCCCGCCATTTTGCTCTTGGACGAACCCTTCGGGGCCCTCGATGCCCAGACCCGGTCCTTAATGCAGGAACTCCTCACCCAAGTTTGGGAAGAGCTGCACAAGACCATCCTCTTTGTGACCCATGATGTGGAGGAGGCCATCTTCCTTTCAGACCGGGTCTTCGTCATGACCGCCAGACCCGGAAAGATCAAGGCCGAAATCGACGTCCCACTCCCCCGGCCCAGAAGCTACGAGATTAAGGCCACGGAGGCCTTCCTCAACCTGAAGAAGCAGGCCCTTACCCTCATCCGAGAAGAAGCGATCAAAGCCACCCAGATCGAAAAAACCTGACCGGGCGATGGACTAAGCCGCCTACGCCACGATATAAGCGGTTTGGCAGATACATATTGATCCAGTTTAACGAGCTGCGACCCTATGGATATATCCCCCTCAACCGGGTGGCTTCGGCTACCCTTCCGATCCCCAACATCAAGGCCGCTGTGCGCATATCCACTTTTTCTTTCAGGGAAATGTTCAGAACTTCGGAGAAACTTCTTTTTAAAATTCGAGTTAACCGGTCGGAGATTTCCTCCTCGCTCCAGAGCAGTTCCTGAAGGTTCTGCACCCATTCGAAATAGGAGACGGTGACGCCCCCGGCATTGGCCAGAATATCTGGGACCACAAAAATTCCCCGATCATGGAGAATCTCATCCGCCTCCGGAGTGGTGGGTCCATTGGCTCCTTCAGCGATAATTTTGGCTTTGATCTTGGCGGCATTTTTTTGGGTGATCTGACTTTCCAGGGCGGAAGGAACGAGAATGTCGCAGTCCAGCTCTAAAAGTTCTTCGTTGGAAATTTCGTCTCCCATCCTGGCTTCCGGAGTGATGAGACAATAATATTTCGTCTTGCATTCCAGCGCGGAGGATACATTTAACCCCTTCTTGTTATAGATCCCACCTTTAGAATCGCTGATGGCAATAACCTTAGCTCCGGCTTTCTCAAAGTACTGGGCCGCGATCCCTCCCACATTCCCACATCCTTGGACGGCAACTCGAGCTCCTTCGATGGGAACCTTCAAGTGAGCAGCGGCTTCCTGAGCGGTGATAAAGACCCCTTTCCCGGTGGCTTCATATCGTCCCAGAGATCCTCCGAGTTCTAATGGTTTTCCGGTTACGACTCCAGGAACAGTATACCCCTTCAAAATGCTATAGGTATCCATGATCCAGGCCATAACCTGAGGATTGGTGTAAACATCCGGGGCCGGAATATCCCGCTCGGGTCCAATCATCATGGCGATTTCCCAGGTGAATCGCCGGGTCATATTCTCCAGTTCCTTGGGGGACATCTGTTTGGGATTGCATTGGACTCCTCCTTTGGCCCCTCCAAAGGGGATATTGACCACGGCAGCCTTCCATGTCATCCACATGGCCAGGGCTTTCACCTCATCCAGGTTCACCTCCGGATGGTAACGAATCCCTCCCTTTCCGGGCCCCCGGGTCATATTATGTTGGACCCGGTAGCCGGTAAAAACTTTAATCCTCCCGTCGTCCATTTTGACCGGAAAATGGACGGTCAGTTCACGCTGTGTATATTTGATTTTTTCACAGAGCCCCGGGTCCAATTTCAAATGCGCCACGGCAATGTCCACCTGTTTCATCGCCACGTCGAGGGGATTGATCCTTTTGTCTTGTTCCATTGCAAAAATGCTCCTTTAATTTTTTATCTTTACACCGGCCGGAGTAAAATATCAGACCCTTTCATTTCCCTTACCACCCTGGATTTTCAGGGTTCGACCAGGATCTTGATTTCTTCTTTTATTTTTCGGGTGAGCACTTCGAAACCTGCAGAGGAAATTTGCTCGAGAGGAATGATTTTGGTCACCATGGCCTCGGGCTTTGTTCCTTTCGATTCAATCCAGCTCATAGCCAGGGAAAGGTTAATTGAATTCATGCCCATCATGTTTGTTTCCCGGGTCACAAACCCTAGCATGTGAATTGGTACCCGTTCAGTAAAGATTCCCTGGACAATGACTTTTCCCCCGAAACGGACTGAAGTCAGACAGTCTTTCAGGGTGGCCTCGATGCCCACTGCTTCGATGGCCACATCTACGCCGCGCCCAGAAGTGGACTCTTTGATCAGGTCGGAGATCTTGGTCTCCAGCGGGTTGAAAACCGACGTTGCTCCCAGTTCTGCAGCCTTTTTTCTGCGGATTTCCGATATATCCGTCATATATATCGTCTTCACCCCAATCGCTTTGAGCCCGAGCAAGAGCATCAGCCCCACCGGGCCGGCCCCAGCAACGAGGACTGTATCACTCGGTCTGACGCTTCCTCGCTCGACGGCATAGGCTGCTCCGGCAAGTGGCTCGACTACCGCCGCCCGCTTCCAACCCATGTTCCCGGGAATCTTGAGCAACCGTTCCTGTGGGCATACTACGTATTCCGCATAGGCGCCCTTTTGGAAAGTTAAAACCCGGTCACCGACCTGAAACCCTTCTATTCCAGGGCCTGTTTCAATGATCTCCCCACAGCCTTCATGGCCAAAAGGGCTCTGGGGAAAAAGACCGTGCTGGTATTCGTGTAAATCTGATCCGCAAATGCCGCAGTATTTAATCTTTATTTTTGCTTCCTTAGGCCCTGGTTTCGGTTCTTCCACTTCTTCCACCCGAACATCCCGGATACCATGGTATACGGCCTTTTTCATTAAAGCATCCTCCCCTTGGGATATGATCAGAGATTGATCGAGGAAATCACTTTTGTAAACGAGCTTAGCAGATATAGAAATGGAGTGTCAACGATGAAGCCTTTCCAGAAATCTTTTACAAATTGCTTGACATCTGCCCAAGTATTCTTTAACTTTCAGACCATGGAGGATCCTTTCCAGAAAATTCTTGAGGAAATCATCCCCCTTAGGCCCTCGGAAGGCCTGAGCAAAGTCATGCCTTTGGGCCAGGCTTTGCGAAAGTTTATTCAACCCGGCCTGACTCTGCACATGGGCATTGCCCCCACCCCGCCAAGCGCCATCATTTATGAATTAACCCGTCTCTTCTATGGGACGGACCCTCGCTTCACGCTGGTAACCTTGGGCTTGACTACTGTTTATTCCTTGCTGGTACATGCTGACCTGCTGCGAAAGGTGGTCACTACCTACATAGGCGATACTTACCCATCGCCCGGGCCCAACCCGGTCTTCCAAAAGGCTTTCCGGGAAGGGCGGATGGAAGCGGAGCACTGGTCGTTACTCTCCCTTGTCCAGCGTCTTAA
>Ga0315275_10001806_pt1 | contig 19097 bp, 21 predicted proteins | sample YL17G03_0_MG_FD_205557 | JGI IMG/M metagenome (GOLD analysis project Ga0315275, IMG submission 205557) | Sediment microbial communities from Yellowstone Lake, YNP, Wyoming, USA - YL17G03_0 | ecosystem: Environmental > Aquatic > Freshwater > Lake > Sediment | place: USA: Wyoming | collected...
CTGCTTTGAAGCCGTCGAGCTTGTAGAATATTTCTGGGGGGAATCCGGTGGCCATTCTTTCCAAAAAACCTTCACGAAAACGTCTCTTACGCCATTGCCGGAATATTCCCCACAGTATTTATCAGAACTAGCCAATCCCAATTTGCATGTCATGAAAACACTTGACTATTATTTCACTCATGCGTTTATATATTTTTTTATATATTTTATTACAAAAATATATATTATAATACATAAGGCAAGCGGCATGCAACGAGCAGTAATGTTTTCCGATTTCAAATTCATTCAAACTTAAAAATTCCCGCGCCAAATTCTCTACATGATTACGCGCGTCAAGATGGTGAACTGGAAATCGCACCTGGATTCAGAGTTCAAGTTCTCGAAAGGCGTCAACGCGTTATTCGGCATAATGGGTTCAGGTAAGACTTCGGTCATGCAGGCCATTGCTTTCGCGCTGTTCGGCAACTTCTCAGCGCTCGGCTCGAAGAAGCTGGCTCTTGACGACCTGATAATGAGCAAGCCGCAGAAGAAAGCGCACGCGATGGTCGAGGTTGAATTCATGGTCGGCGACAAGGGTCAGAAGACTTACACTGTGAGAAGGACGCTCGAGCGCGGGAAAGGGACGCTGGCCGCCGAGATACGCGAGAACGGCAAGATGCTTGAAGTCAGCCCTCAGGGCGTGACGCGCGAGGTCGAGCGCGTCCTCCAGATGGACTATGACCTCTTCCAGCGTGCCATATATTCTGAGCAGAACGCGCTTGACTACTTCCTCCAGATTCCTAAAGGCAAGCGGATGCAGCAAATCGATGAAATGCTCAAGCTCGACCGCTACGAAAAAGCGAGAGAGTCCTCAGTATTCATAAAGAACAGGATTCTCGAGAGGCGCAAGGAGATGCTGCGCGTGGTCGAGGACCTGAAGGCGCGGAAGCTTGATGAGAAGCTGGCCGAACTCGAAGCCGGGATAAGTAAAATAGAAGGCGAAAAAGACACGCTCGAGAAAAGCGTCAGCATGCTTGAGAAGGAGCGCAGAAAGCTTTCCGAGAAAGTCGTCGAATACGAGGCGGCGCATGACATGCTTACTGAGGCCGTGCGCAAGGGCGAAGCGCTGGCGTCCCGCATCACGGAAATGAAGAGGCAGATGGAAGGCAAGAGGAAAAGGCTGGGCGCGGCCAATGCGAGCGCCGAATCGCTGAAAGAGATGTCCGGCAAAATCGCGAAACTCGAGTCATCGCTGTTCGACCGGGAGAGCGAAATGCGCGAGCTTAGAAACACAGTCGCCAGCGCCAACGGCAAGATGCTTTTTTTCCGCGACCAGTCCAGAGAAGCCGGGGCGAAGCTGGCCGAGTCGAAAGATAAGGACGCGCGCCTCAGGAAGCTGGAGAAATCGCTCGGGGACGGCTGCGACAATAAGCTGACGGAAATGCTCGGGGACCTCGAGTCGCTCAAGAAAACGCTTTACTCGCTGATGGCCGAAAAAAACGAGATGGAGAAGAGCCTCAATGATATCAAACGCGCCGGCGACAAGTGTCCCGTGTGCGAATCGCACATAGCCGAGGACCGCAAAAGGGAGCTAGTTGACCACAGACTTAAGCACATAATCGACATCGACCTAAGAATCCGCGAGGCCAAGGACATGCTCGCGAAAGAAACGGCTAGGACCGAGGAGTTCAGGAAGAGCGTGCTCGAATTCGCCGAGCTGAAGCGCGACCTGAGGGATTATGGTTCTCTTGACCGGAAAATAAAGGAGAACGGGGGCAAGATAAAACTTCTGGCCAGGGAAGTCAAGGCAGCCGTCGTGCAGATGCACAGGAAAGAAAAGGAAGAGAAAGCCGCGAGGCTTATGCTTGAAAAGCTCAGGCTCAGGAAAGACAGGGCCGAGGACGCGCTTAAAGAGAAAGAGGAGTTCGAAACTCTTGCGAAAGAACGCGTTTCGCTAGAGAAGCAGCTGCTCGAAATGACGAAGCAGAGAAAGTCACTGGAACGCAAGCTCAGCGGCAGGAATATAAAGGCCATGCACTCCGAATTGCAGGAGACGATTGCGAAATCAAGAAGCGGCGAAACAAAGCTTTCCGGCATCGCTGAAACGCTGCAAGACAAGAAAGCTAACCGCAAGGAAATGGAGGAGCAGGTCGAAATCCTCTCGAAATACAAGAAGGACATTGAGAATTACGCCAGCATATCGGAATCGATGGATCTTTTCGTTTCCATCCTGCGAAACACGCAGGACCAGCTGAGAGACGAGTTCCTGAAGACTGTGAACTACATAATGAACCAGGTCTGGGGCGAGCTTTATCCATACGGCGACTTCAGCGAGATTCGCTTGTTAGTAGACAAGGACTACGTCCTACAGCTGAAAAGCGCCAGGGAATGGATGAACGCCGAAGTCGTATCGGGCGGCGAGCGCTCGCTAGCTTCGCTCGCACTGAGAATCGCGTTCTCACTCGCTTTCACCCCGAACCTGCGCTGGCTCATCCTCGACGAGCCCACGCACAATCTCGACAGGAACGCCATAGAACATTTCGGCACCGTCCTTAAAGACAGGATGGAGAACATCATCGATCAGGTCTTCCTCATAACGCACGAGGAGCGCCTGTCCGATTACATAACGGGCTCAACCTACCGTCTCGAGCGCGACAAAGAGAGCGATGGAGTGACAAAGATAGCGGAAATCTGACGCTGCAATGTCCTGAAACAAGGCAATATTCTTATTATGCAACTAATCAAAAAAATATTATGAGGAATCTTGCTGCGTGCGTTTTATTCGCAGTTTGTTCTCTCGTTTTCATTTCATTTTGTGCTTCCGTTATTGCCGTCGACCAAAACGCGAACACAACTGCGATAATAGCCAATCACAACGCTGTCGCAGCGTTCGAACGTATTCCTCAATACTGGATAGAAAAAGCGAAAAAAGATTTCAGGATAACGTACGGCCACACGTCTCATGGCAGCCAGATAGTGACCGGCATGCAGATGCTGAAAGCGAATGCGACATACGCCAGCCTCCTCAATTACGCTGACAATTACCCAAATACCGGTTCTTCGTCCGGACTGTTATCATTATGGGACGCAAGGATAAGCGGCGCGAGCGATTTAGGAAACCCTGACATGACTGCATGGGCGATGGCGACACAAAACCACCTGAATGGCGCGGGCTCCGGCAGGAACGTGGTGATGTGGTCTTGGTGCGGCCAGGTCAGCGGCGCCAGCGAAGCTGACATTGGCAATTACCTGAGGATGATGAGCGATCTTGAATCTGACCACACTGGCATCAAGTTCATCTACATGACCGGCCACCTTGACGGGACAGGCCCGGACGGCAACCTGTATCAGAGGAACAGCCAGATAAGGGAATACGTCCGCGCCAACAACAAGATATTGTTCGATTTCGCTGACATTGAGAGTTATGATCCAGCGGGAAATTATTATCCAAGCGGGAGCGATGCGTGCTCATGGTGCAATGACTGGTGTTCGACGCACACGTGCCCGTCCTGCGGCGAATGCGCCCATTCTAATTGTTTCAACTGCTACAACAAGGCGAAAGCGTTTTGGTGGCTTCTCGCAAGGATGGCGGGCTGGGACGGAAAGCCTGACACAGTTATTATATTACCTCAAAATTGCACTGACGGTACTTTGTATAAACAGTGCTCTCAGATTAAACCGCGCTTCTGCCAGGACGGTGTCCTTAAAGAAAACTGCTCAAAATGCGGTTGCGAATACGGTTCAGAGTGCAACATTACAAACGGCAGCTGCTACAAGCCCGTGCTGAGATGCGACGGCGGCACGGCTTACGGTTACTGCTCCGCTGCAAAGCCGTGGTTCTGTTCAAACGGTTTCCTGGTTGAAAACTGCACGACCTGCGGCTGCAGCCTTGGCGAGTGCGCCGTAGACGGCAAATGCTACGAAAATCACGCCCCGGTTATAGAGCCGATTGGAAACAGGGAAATCAAGGAAAACGAAACGCTCGAGTTTACCGTTAAAGCAAATGACCCGGACGGCGACTTCATAACGCTTTTCGCTTCCGGCCTTCCGTACGGAGCGGCGTTCGAGAAAAACACGGGCAAATTCTCATGGATCCCGGCATACGGGCAGTCTGGAAACTACTGGGTGACTTTCTCGGCTGTCGACCAGGGCATCCCCTCTTTAGGCGACCAGGAAATGATAAGGATAACCGTCGGCGACGTCAACAGGCCTCCGGAAATCGCGCCTCTTGCGGACCGTTCTGTGGATGAAAACATCCTCATCGAAATTTACGTTCACGCGAGCGACCCTGACAGCGACCCTATATGGTATTACGCTTCCGGCCTTCCGTACGGAGCAACGTTCGAAAAAAGCACGGGCAAATTTTCCTGGATTCCTGCCTTCACTCAGACGGGCAATTATAAAATAAGGTTCACGGCATCAGACGGCCATTACAACATCAGTCGCGAGATTACGTTAACCGTCGGCGACGTCAACAGGCCGCCCACCGCCGTCATATCATACCCGGTTGGCGATCAGACATTTTTCGTGGGAAACATTATAATTTTCAGCGCCGCTGGAAGCAGCGACCCTGATACCGCCAAGCTCAGCTACGCCTGGGATTTCGGTGACGGGGAAAGCTCTTCGGGAGCGAACCCGACGGCCGGGCATGCCTACAAAAATCCGGGCAGGTTCAATGTGAAGCTTGTGGTAAGCGACGGCTTCATGCAGGACGAGAAGACATTGGGAATTTCCATTTCAGATGCTCCTGCGAAGGACAGCGACATGGACGGCGTCGAGGACGCGAAGGACAAATGTCCTGACACGCCTCTTCTGGCTCAGGTGAACGAATATGGCTGCCAGCCACCGAAATACACGAAATACGATAACAACGTTACGACTGATTTCTCGAAAGTCGATCTCACCAACGTGACCGAAGTTGTGATAGCAGTCCCTGATAAAGCGATGATAGAATTTCGCGGGAACTCGCTCAACCTCGTCGGCAAGAACCTTGACAAATACATAGAGATGGGCGACATGAACGTGACTATAAAGACCGGCATTGCGCCAGACCTGAACAAATCGGCGGTCATAACTTTCTACAACGTAACTTTGGAGGATCCGATAATAGCAAGGGACAGCGTTTACTGCTCCGACTGCAAGATAATAAGCTTCGAGAACGCGACGCTTACGTTCTCGGTGCCGCATTTCACGACTTATTCACTTCTTTCGTTCATCTCGTTCTCCGGTTACTGCGGCGACAATCTGTGTTCTGTGTATGAGTCATGCAGCACATGCCAGGAGGACTGCGGCAGCTGCAGGGACGCTGGAGCGAAGCCGCCGAAAGCGTGCGAGGAGATGTGGGTGTGCTCGGGCTGGTCGGAATGCAACGAGCTTAACATACGCACCCGCGAGTGCAATGACGTCAACCTGTGCGGCACGCGCGACAAGAAGCCCTCGGAAGCGCTCGAATGCGGCAGGGGCGGGAGCGATTTCAGTTCATTCATCCTCTTCGGTACCATAGTCACGGTGCTGGTTTTCTTTTACGTGATAACGACGACTTACAAAAAAAGGAAGGAAAACGTCAAAATGGACGAATTTGAGATGGAGAAGGTCGTGAAGGGCTACGTCTATCGCGGCTACACCTCTGTTGAGATAAAAAAGATGCTCCTGGACAAAGGTTATCTGGAAAGCGCCATCAACGAAGTCATGAAAAAAGTCCAGAAGGAAATTTTCTAGCGTTTTTACTCAATTTTCACGCTTTTTTCACTAAAAATCGCCATATATCGGCACACAGAAAGTATTTATAGAATAATACTAACTTTTATTTATTTTTTTCAAAACAGCGTCTATGTATATCGATTTTTTATTTAGCCTTTGTGCTGCCTCCCTCACAATCAGACCTCACCTTCGCTTTTAGATCTCACTTTTTGCGAAAATTGCAAAAATCAAAAAAGTATATTCTTTAGTATATATTTTTAAAAGAATATTTTATAAAATATCTATTTTAATAAATTTAATAAAAAATATATATTGTAAAATGTTTTAAAAAATATATCATTTTTAATACATACATAACATTTATATTTCCAACTGTTATAGAATATAAGATGATTGATGACGCCAGCGATAAACCGATATTGGAAGAACTGTTTTTGAGGGAGAAGCCGGCGAGAATACTGCTGGCGCTGAAGACGGCTAAAGATCGTTCAAAGGACGTTGTTTACGCTACTATCCTGTCTAAAGAGGCGGATTGCACATACTCCCACACGATAAAGATCCTTGGCGTCCTCCAGAAGATGGGCCTCGTGGTCTTCGACAAGAAGGGCCGCATAAAGGGCGTGAAGCTCACGGATGACGGTGTGGACATAGCGCATAACATGGAGGCCGTCAAGAGGAAGCTCATTCAGGTCGAGGAGAAGTGCAGGAAGCAGGCCAAACAGACGCCCAAGAAAGAAAAGAAAGCCGAGAAAAAACCTGCCTGATTCCAGACGCTTATTTTTCTGACCATGTTTTGCCTGATGGGACGGCCTATCTGACCAAAAAACCCATGGGAAAACACATTTAGCTTCGGAAATTTCGTTATCACAATCAAAACGTTACAGAATGTATATTCTGTAACGTAAAACGTAATATTATTTAAGTAAAAATTACTAAAACGTAACTTTTATATAGAAGTGTAACATTATATTAAGTATGACAGAAAGAGAAAGAGAGTCAGTATACTACTTGACGAGGGATGAAATCAAAAAAATCATAGTTTGTTCTCCTTCCTTGAGAGACAGAACCATTATCAAAATACTGGCCAGAACTGGGATGAGAAGGGGGGAGCTGAGGGATCTGGAGGTAAGGGATGTTGACTTCGATAAGAGACGAATATACATTAGAAGCGGAAAGGGTGACAAGAGCAGAACCGTTCCGGTAGATTCGGACACGCTTCAAGACATAAAATTTTATATAGGAGACAGGAAGGAAGGAAAGCTAATAACAAGCAACAAACAGAATACCATATCCCTCAAGCAAATAAACGAGATATGCGCGAAATGCGGTAGAATTGCCGGTGTAAGGCATCCAAACCCGGGAAAGAAAGACATAACCCCTCATCTATTCAGGCACTCATTTGCCAGGATAATGCTCGAGAAGGGCATGAGGATGGAAGAAGTCCAAAAGATGCTTGGACATTCCAGCATAAAAACGACAATAGATGTTTATGGTACTCCTGGGATTGAAAGCGTTCAGAAAAATTACGATAAGATAATAGAATCATTTGTATAGAAAAAAGAAAAACGAAAGATATAGACCATGAAAAATGAAGAATTATTCAAGGTTTACAATACATCCTTTGACACTGTTGAGAAGATTATTGATATATTTTTTCAAGGCGATTTTAGATATCTAAACCTACACAAAGAAATTGTGGTGTCAGGTTTTATCGATAATAAAGCGATATGCATTGAACAAGAAAATGTCAAGATAAACGTGCCAGAAAAGCCAAGAATGATAATCAAAGGACCGCAAAAGGACATAAAACAAGCAGCAATAGAACTTCTTGAAAACAATGGTTTTGAGATAAATGGGTTCGAAATCCAGATTCGAGGAGGAATTGTGGATATATTAGCTTCTAAAGAAAACCGACAAATAGCGATGGAATGCGGGCCTTGCAGAGTAGATAAAGCCATTGATTATTTGGAAATTCCTAACACTGAACTATGGATTCTAACTAGGAAAAATAAGAGTTCAGAACACATTTTGTTTAAAATAACACGAGGTGAAAATTGGTTTAATTTTCTTGAACATCATAAAAAATATCAGTTCAACTATAATAAAAAGTCCATAGAAAATGCGTTTAAAACCGCATAACATAGCCTCTGTTTTTATTCATGTTTAAACATATGTTTAAACGCCTGGAAAATGGAACTTTATTTATATATACAAAATTATATATTAAATAATATATTCTTTATAAAATATTTAAAATAATATATCTTTTATAAAATATATACTAAATTATATATTTTATGGAAAATAATTTTTTGGCCCAAAGTGAGACCTCATTGAAATTTGACAGGGGGTGTGAGCGGCGCCGGAAGCGAAGTGAGCTAATAAAAAGTGGCGATGTATAGCGATTTTTAGAGAAAAAGGAGTGCAAGAAAAAAGACAAAACGGAAGCTGTCAGACGGATGAGCTAATTTTCCGACTTTCCGCCCATGCCCATTGCGATTCCGGCAAGAGCGACTATTATCCCGGCAAATGCGACGAACATGTATACGGGAAACTGCTCCGCGGCGTAAAGTGAGGCCATGTAGCCGCCTGCGATACCGACACAGAGGACCAAGGCGCCGACCACTACCAGAATCACGGTTGTCATGTGCGTTAAATTTACCATGATTATACTTAACTCAGGAAACTTAAAAACAATAATGACATCGCAGCCGCCTTTAGGCCAGAGCAGTTAGCTGCCTACGTCTATTTGTGAGGCTTCGCCTAGAATGATTTCAGGCTTGCCGTTATACTCTTTTATCTTTCCGAACACCCTCACGGTTTTGCCTTTGTAATGTGTCTGCGGGTTCGCGGGGAATTTACCGACATCTGAGGCGAAAATCACGGCGCTGAAGCACTGGTTCGGGTAAGCGCTTCCGAAGTTGAGGAAAACCGTGCCGCTTCCGCCTTTGCTGGCGGACGCGACCTTCCCCTCGATGATTTTTTCCTGACCCATGTAATTCGCTGCGCTGCATGCGCTTATGGCATCGCCTGGCAGTTTAAGCCAACTGACGTTTTCTTTCGCCTGTGCCGATGGTTGCCGTGTTTGAGAGGCTTCCGTTTGCCCGTTCCATGCCCCTCCGTCCCACTTGCAGCCGATTCCGTTTTCCATGGCTTCCTTTTCCGCTGCCACGAATTCGCTTTTGTATTTTGTGTTTTCCGGATAAAAACGCGCGACTGCGAAGCCTTCTTGGACCATTTTCATGTTTATATTTTCGTCGTTCAGAAAAATGTGGCGAAGCAACCGGTCATACTGGTCCTTGTCCTCAGCGTCAGGTTCGAGATACACTTCTTTGCCGAGAATCAGCTCTTCCAGCCTATTTTTGGCCGGGGTGTAGCAAGGATAACCTTTCTCGTCCGAGTCGATGCCAAGCAGCCTTACGTGATCGCCACCTTCGATTATGATAGTATCGCCATCTATGACTTTGGTGACGACTTTCGTTTCCCCGGTATTCACCACGTTCCCCGTTTGCGAAATGCAGCCGCTCAGAAGAACCGCAAAAACAAGCACGGATGCCAGCGCCAGTCCGCTTTTCGGCCGCATGATAAAAATTATTCGCGCTATTTAAAAGATTTGAGCCTGCGCAGCCTATTTTTGTTTTTTATGGGCATTTTCTTATTACTTAATATGAAACCTGAAAAGATAACCATTAGAAAGGCCAGCCTGAAAGACCTTCCTGTCATACTAGGAATGTGGAAAGAGTTCATGACAGAACACGATAGTGTCGTGCTAAAAGAAAACCCGAGGCTTGGAGCACACATAGCTAGAAAGAAGGGTGCTGGAATCGTTGAAAGGAAATTTGTTCAGAAAAAGATAAGATCAAGAAATGCCATGGTTTTTATCGCCGAGGTTTACAGAAAACCGGCAGGCTATTGCCTGATTTACATCGAAAAACGCGCTCCTGTTTTTAAAATTGAAAAAACAGGACATATAGGAGAGCTGTTCGTGAAGAAAGGCTTTAGAGGGATGAAAATCAGCTCTAAATTCAGAGACGAAGCAATAAAATGGTTTAAGAAAGGGGGCATAGAATACATCTCAATAACAGTCTATAAAGAAAACAGAGACGCTCATTCTATCTATAAAAAATGGGGCTTCCACGATTATATTATAACGATGCAGAAAACTGCATAAGCAACAATTAAAAACCTTTCTTCCAAGAATAGATTGTAGTTAAGCGTAAAGCGGTGATAGTATGGTAAGCATAACAATGGACCATTCGGCGTTAATATTCTACGACAGGCACCTGGTAATCGAAAAGCTGAAGAAACTGGATGATGACGGGAAACTGAGGCTTTATCACGCCCAGAACCTGAACCGCGACCTTGGGACCCTGAACAAGACCGAGGAGAAGATATACGACCGGCTGAGGCAGATGGTCTTCGCGAAGCCGCAGCAGGACATGAACCTCGCGGACCACGGCGATCTTGTGCTTCTAATCAACCACATGAAGAACAAGAGGGACTACTTCATCACGATGAACAAGGAAAAGTACGTCAGCCTCAGCGGCCACAGGCACCTCGACATACGCTTCCCGGATGACAAATTCTTCAAGGAAGTTGAGAGCAGACTCGGAATCGCGGCTGTGCCAAAAGCGAAGAGAGCCGGTAAAAAAACGAAAGCGAGCTCAAGGACCAGGGTCAAGGCAAAGAAAGCCGGGAAAAAGTGAGACGATGAAAGAGTGCGCGAACCGCAAAGAGAACCTTAAGCATTGCACATGCTCTTACCCGGGCTGCCCGCGCAAGGGTATGTGCTGCGAATGCGTGGCGCATCATCGAGAAGCTGGCGAGATTCCCGGATGCTTTTTTTCGAAAGACGCGGAAAAGACGTATGACAGGTCGGTCAGTAATTTTGTAAGAAATCACGCTTAGCCAAGGATCTGCTTCAGCGAGTCGGCCAGCGTTTTCGATATCAGGCCAAGCTGACTTTTTTCTTTCGTGAGGTTTGCCGTCATGTTCACCTCGGCCTGCATGCCCTCAGCGAAGCCTTCGAAGAATATGAAGAACCTGTCCGTGCTGAAGCCGCGCTCGGGAGCGCCGATAATCTGCAGGTTAGCCTCTCCGGGCTCCTTCCTGATTTTTATCGCGAACATGCACATCGCCCTGCCGTCCGAGTGAATCGATATGCCGTTTACCTTGCCTTTGCGCTTGTCCCATAGTTTGCGCATCGCCTCGCCCAAAGCGTAGCCGACGTTCCGGACGACTTCTTCGTCCTTGGCGGTTTGCTTTGGGATTTTGATGTCTATTTTGAAGTAAGGTATGCTGCTGAGAATCGAATCTATTATCGAAAAGCCGCATTTCAGGCGCGCTGGTTTTTTCGAGAAATCAATATATAGCTTGATTAAAAACCCGTCAGAATGCCGCTCAAGTTCGACCGCTTCCTTCGTCGCTTTTTTGAACTGGGTCTTGGGCTGGGCGGGCATACTAATTTATAATTTTATTTGGGCTATGTTAAATACTTATGGTAGAAGTTTTCGTCAATAGTACGGAATATTATTACAAGACCGTGAGCAGCGTTGTCGAGCTAATGGACAACGAGCTGACGGTTTCCCACATTTTCAGGGGCGGGGCGTTCACCAAATCCGGCATTCCGTACGGCGAGGCGGTAGCCGGAAAGCTGGGTATGACAGGCGGCCTAAAAAGCGGCCTTAGCATACTTGAGGTCGGACCGGGCCTGGGAGACGTCGCGCAGGGCATAATAAGCGTGCTTGAAAGGCAAAACGCGGATTTCCATTACACGTTCGCCGACATATCATACGACGTCATAAAGCATCTCAAATCGAGGTTCAAAGGCAGACGCTTCTCGTTCATTACTGGCGATTTCATCGCGGAAAAGCTCGGCGAGAAATTCGATTTCATAATATGCAACGAGGTGCTCGCCGATTTCCCGACCATCGTAAACATGACGCTTTACAAGCCGAAGATAAGGGAAGGCGACACAGATGCGTATTTCGACGCCGTCTCGCTGGTGAAATTCTACGGCCTTTCTTTCGCAAAACCCGCGAATTTCAACTACGGCGCGGTCAAGTTCATGGAGAAGGCGAGAGCCTCGCTTTTCGAGAACGGGAAGCTTTTCATGTGCGAGCATTCCAGCGAAAAGCCGCAGCGAATAGGCGTTTTCGGCCACAGCGAATACACCATCGATTTCGGGACGCTGGAAAAAATCGCTGCAAAACTGAGGTTCCGCGGTTCAGAGAGCGGCAACTTAAGCGAACTGCTGGGCGTAAAGGACGTTAAGGCTGTGCTTTTCTACACCCAGCCGGAGCTCAAAATGTTATACAATTTCTTCAAGAGCCAGGGCGTGCTGCTCGACCAGAGGCCTTATGAAGCGGATGAGGCAGTGGAGACCCTTGAGAAGAACGGCGTTCACATGCAAACCAAAAAGAGTTACGGCGAGTTCCTTGTAAAACATGCCGGGCCCCTGCGCAGCATAACCAATCAGTTCAGTTATTTAATCCTCCAGGCATAGTTTAATTGGTTAGCATGCTCTTCGGCAAGAAGAAACATTTCCTGCGCCTGAGCGGCGCGGCATTCATCGCCGTAATAGCGCTCGCGATGGCAGCCGTAATCTTCTTTCTCCTGCTGCCGCACATAATGTCAGTTACAATGATTTTTGTCGCGCTCGTGCTGGTATTCATCGTGATATGGATAATCGTTTACATAGCGATGGTCATGGGCGCCGCGGTTTACAGGTACGCGCTTCCCATGCGCATGAAGGAAGCGAAAGAATCACGCGCCAAGAGGTAGCCAGACGTAATGCTTAGCTGCGCCTTCCACATCGACGTATATGTCCATGTTGTTTTCCTTTTCCGGCGCGGCGAGCTCGTATTGCATCTGCATGTAACCGAAGCACTGTGTGCAGATGCCTCCAGAATTCAGGCTTATCCCGACTTCAATCCTGTTGCCCTGTTTCACGGCTTTTACGGAGATAACGCTGTAGCACGGGTCAGGCGTCTCGAAAGCCGTTTCCATCAGGATGTTGTTCCCGTTCCATGCGGCGGATGAGCCAAATTTCTGGTCAGAAAAGCATTCAGAAGTCTGGTTTATTATATTTACCTGCAAATCGGTCCTGACCATGTATTTCGAGAACGCGAGGAAGATGACAATCATGAACATTATGGATGTGAGGAGGAGAAGCTCCGCTCTTGTGTTTTTGGTGTGCTTCCTGCACTCGATGGCTTTCGCTTTTTTCAGTGTTTCCTCGTGTTTCGGGGTTTTGTTTTTTGGCGGCTCCCTTTTCTTCGCGGCCATGATTATTTGATAATTTTTGGTTTAAAAAGAGAATTTCGCGCGATTTACGCTGTTTTTAATTGAGCATCCAGACCGCGTAGTTGACGAGCGACGCGAAGCTGACCCATGCTATGTAAGGCATCAGCAGATAAGCGGCTTTCTTGTCGATTCCGTAGAACTTCCACATAGTCGCGGCGATCGCTGCCCACAAGACGGCTATGCCCACGAAACCGTAGAATGGCGACTCGAGGCCGAAGAACAAGAATGACCACAGAATGTTAAGTGCAAGCTGGACGGCGAAAACATAAATTGCCATTTTAACGTTTTTGTCTTTGGCACCCTTATTCCATATAAGATAAAGTGAAATGCCCATAAGTACGAAAAGCGTGGTCCAGACCGGGCCGAAAACCCAGTTCGGTGGCGCGAATTCCGGCTTCGCAAGCGTCGCGTACCATGTGAGAATCTTGGGCATGGTGAATATGGAGCCGATCATGCCTGCAAGCAGGCAGACTATTACAGAAGCTGACAGCTTTTTGATATCGGCCTTCATGTGGTTAATTTGTCATTTTGCCTTATTAACTTTCGGCCCGGGCCGAAACAAATGAAAGCCTATTAAAAGTGGGATTCAAATTATATGTTATATGAGAAATCTTTACGCTATTGGCATTGTCGGCATGGTCATTTTTGTCATAACACCGCTAAGCCTTCGCTATGGTGAGGCAGCCTTGAATCCATACCCTCCATTTTGTGAGCACCAGGGATACAAAATAACAACAACTGCTAACGGTACCCAGTATTGCGATTTTGGTGATGGCAATAGTTGTGAAATAAAAGAATTCAGGGATGAAGAATGCGGAGCCAAATACATAAAGGAGTTTCCGTGCGTAGAAAACGGACCAGTGTTTGGTTTCGAGAAATGCTGCGAAGGCAAGGAACCATCTTTTATGGGATGCGGAATACACTTTCTTATAGGACAGCCTTCTTGCAGGAATTCTCCTAACATATTTGAAAGATTCACGGAGTGGTTTAACTGCTTTTTTTTCGGCAAAATAGGTTGATTGAATGGAAGATGAAAAAATAACGCTTGACAGGGAAGTGTTCAAGACGCTGGCTTCAGGTACGCGTGTCGACATACTCAAGTCGCTCGACAGCCGAAGAAAAACGCTCAGCGAGCTTTCCGGCCAGTTCGGCATGTCAGTTTCGACTATAAAGGAGCATCTTGAAAACCTGGTCGCAGTCGGCCTGATAGTCCAGGCGGATGACGGCCACAAATGGAAATATTACGACCTTACGAAAAAGGGAAAGGATATCCTCCATCCAGAGGACAAGAAGGTATGGATTCTTCTCGGCATTTCGGTGCTTGGCATCATAGCCATCGGCTTCGACCTGGTGAGAAACATGTTTTCTTCTTTAGGGGCATATGCAGCCGCCCCGCAGATGCTCGTGGCTTCGGATGAAGCGTCCGGCAACATGCTCATGGGAGCCGCCAAATCGGCCGCTGAAAGCGCGCCGGCAGTGCCGCCATTCGTCATGCCAGAACTGCCCTACATACACATAATAGGCTTCCTGGTATGCGCGATCCTGATAGCGGTCTCGCTGCTTTACGTTAGAAACGCCAGAAAAACCGTCAAGATTTAATGGTTTACTTTTTGTTCTGCGCCATCTTCAGGAAATACTCGTGGACCCTGGTGTCGTGCGTGAGTTCGGGATGGAAGGAGCATACGAGGACGTTTTTCTGCCTTGCCATGATGAGCTCCTTTTCGCGGATTGCCAGCTTTTGCACATCTTTCGCAAAACCGGCTATCCTGGGCGCGCGTATGAAGATCGCGCGGAAAGGCGCGCTGCCAAGCGACGGGATGGCGACATCTTCCTCGAAGCTATCTATCTGGCGACCGTAAGCATTTCTAGCGACTGAGATGTCTATGAAGCCGAACTTGAACTGCTCCGGATGGCTGACGATTTTCTTCGCCAGCACTATCATGCCGGCACACGTGCCGAAGATCGGCCTGCCTTTCTTGTGGAATTTCCTTATGGTACTGGTCAGCTTGTAGCGGAAAAGAAGTCGTGTTATCGTCGTGCTCTCGCCGCCGGGAATTATGAGGCCGTCTATCGCTTCCAAGTCCTCGGCCGTTCTAACGACCATTGTTTTTGCGCCCAGTTTTTCAATCATCCTTCTGTGGGCATCGAAATCGCCCTGAAGGCCCAGAACACCAATTATCATAAACAGCACCGTGAAAAGCTTACTCGCTTCTTTTCTGCATGAAGTCGCTTTCCTTCATCGTCGCCATTTCGATGCCATCCATCGCCTCGCCCAGGCCCATCGAAACCTTCGCTACAATGGCTGGCTTGTCGAAATAAGTGACCGCGTCGACGATCGCCTTCGCCCGCCTGAACGGATCGGAAGACTTGAATATGCCCGACCCCACGAATACAGATTCCGCCCCCAGCTGCATCATTAATGACGCATCGGCTGGCGTGGCGATTCCGCCCGCTGCGAAATTAGGGACAGGCAGCTTCTTTGCTTCCGTGACCATTTTAACAACATCGAAAGGCACGCGCATGCCGGCTGCCTCGTCGCGCAGATGAGCGATATTCAACGTGGTGAGCCTCTTTATTTCCTGATTTATCAGTTTCATGTGGCGCACGGCTTCTATTATATTGCCCGTGCCCGGCTCGCCTTTAGTGCGGATCAGCGCAGCGCCTTCAGTTATCCTTCTTAACGCCTCACCCAGGTTGCGCGCGCCGCACACGAACGGCGTCTTGAATCTGAACTTGTCTATGTGCGCTTCCGCGTCGGCCGGCGTAAGTACCTCGCTCTCGTCTATGTAATCGACGCCGAGTATTTCAAGGATTTGCGCTTCCGCGAAGTGGCCGATGCGGCACTTCGCCATGACTGGAATCGAGACGGCCGCCATCACTTCCTTTATGCGCTTCGGATCCGCCATGCGGGCGACGCCGCCGGCCTTGCGTATGTCCGCCGGAACGCGCTCAAGAACCATGACAGAGACTGCTCCCGACTTCTCGGCGATTTTCGCCTGCTCGACGCTGACGACGTCCATTATGACGCCGCCCTTGAGCATCTCGGCAAGGCCGATTTTGAGCTTCAAAGTTCCCTTTTCCATTAATGACACCTCGTATGAATTTACTTGCCAAATGAAATTTAAATATTATTTTAACATTTTTGCGCGCTCGCGGTAGAATTTCGCCGCTTCCCTGAGCAGCTTCTTCCCCTTTGGCGTGATGTTGTAAACCTGCTTCATGCCGTCCTTCGTCTTCTCCACGTAGCCTTTCTTTTTCAATACGTATAAGACGCGGTACGCGGTAACGTTGCCGGGTTTGAAGCCGAAGCGTTTCTCGATTTCGCTGCGCAGCACGTAGGCGTGCATAGGCTTTTCTCTCAGAATCCTCAGTATGTACGGCCACAGGCAGTCGTACGTGTTGTTTACTTCGAGCTTGCTGAAAGGCATGTTATTCATTTGTTTTATGAATATAAAACATTTAAATATCCTGTGCCAAATATTTTATCAATGTAAAATAAGCTTTTTAGGAAAAAAGCTCAAGCGAAAACGAATTTTGAATGATTAAAGGTGATATTTGATGGTAAAGGAATTGAGGCTTGCAATCGCTGGCGTGGGAAACTGCGCATCATCCCTGGTACAGGGCCTGTATTATTACAAGAACGTGACTTCTAACGACGAGCTCGTGCCCGGTCTCATGCACAACGTGCTCTGCGGGTACGCCATAGCGCACATAAAACCCGTCGCCGCTTTCGACGTCGACAAGCGCAAGGTTGGCAGGGACCTCTCGGAAGCAATATTTGCGAAGCCCAACTGCACGAAGGTTTTCTGCAAAGACGTTCCAAAAATCGGCGTGACTGTCATGCGCGGCCCCACGCTCGACGGCATCGCGAGTCACATGAAAGACTATGCTGATGACAGGACGTTCATAGTTTCCGACGAGTCGCCGGTGGATGTCGCGAAAGTCCTGAAAGAGACGAAGGCTGACGTCCTTGTCAACTACATGCCGGTCGGCTCCGAGGAAGCGACCAAATACTACGCCGAAGCGGCGCTGAAGGCGAATTGCGGCTTTGTCAACTGCATGCCCGTTTTCATCGCCTCGACCCCGGAATGGGCCAGAAAGTTCGAGAGCGCTCGCCTTCCGATAATTGGCGACGACATAAAGTCGCAGGTAGGCGCCACCATAACGCACAGGGTCCTTACAAAACTCTTTTCGGACCGCGGCGTTAAAATCGAGCGCACGTACCAGCTCAATACGGGCGGTAACACAGACTTCCTCAACATGCTCGAGCGCTCGCGGCTGAAGTCGAAGAAGATTTCCAAGACGGAAGCCGTCCAGTCGCAGCTTCCGGTCAGGATGAAGGACGAAAACATCCACATAGGCCCGAGCGACTACGTGCCTTGGCAGAACGACAACAAGGTCTGCTTCATCCGCATGGAGGGCAGGAAGTTCGGCGACGTGCCCATAGAGCTCGAGCTTCGTCTTTCTGTTGAGGATTCACCGAATTCGGCCGGCATAGTAATCGACGCGATAAGGTGCATAAAGGTCGCGAAGGACCGTGGTGTCGGCGGACCATTAATATCGTCATCTTCGTATTTCATGAAGCACCCGCCGCAGCAGTTCCCCGACTCGGTCGCGCAGCAGATGGTCGAGGAGTTCATCAAAGGCGAGAGGGAAAGATAAGAATAACAGTGAACGGGCGAAGCCTTGGTGACCCTTCGGATTTTCGTCAAGCAACGGATATGGGGATGTCATCCTTAAATACGTTATTGCTGAAGTGGCTTTGTTGAATAAGTGTCTTTTGTTGAATAATTTGTGCCCGTGTTCATGGAAGTCTGCGTACCCAAAAATAATTCTACAAAGATGAACACAAAAAATGAAGAGTCCGACATCTAGTTCGATATTGTTACGGAATTGGCGTCCAAGGTAACCTGAGTCTGCGCCAGTGCTCTGCCGTGCAGAGTTGCGCCGGTGTTCAATATTATCTGCTTGGCGCTCAGTATATTTCCATTGAAGTTAGACGTCGTGCCAAGGGTCGCACCAGTGAGACCGCCAACTTGCCAGAAGACATTCTTAGCTTGTGCGTCGCCAGAGAGAGTAACAGTGGCACCATTAGCTACGGAGAGATCTCCAGCTATCTGGAAAATCCATATGTCATTTGCGCCGCCAGAGAGAGTGACTCCTGTACCATCCATCATAACGTCAGTGCTCCATTTGTAGAGACCCGGAGCAATTGTCATCCCGCTAATATCTCCAGCGCCTAGTTCGGTAGCATTAGGGTTTGTCCTTCCAGCGGCGTCGGTGTACGCGGTTTCCATGTCGCTTACAGCCGTTGTCATGTAAGTTGGAGTTGGAGGCGTATAGTCGGCTGCATAAATGTTTCCAGTCACCAAAGATGATGTCGAAAATGTGTTAGAGACATCCATTATCAATCCAAATCCCGTAATGAACGTCGCAGCTGCCGGGCTTATTCCAACATTTCCAACAATCGAGGTAGTTCCGGTAGTTGAAACTGCTGTTTTTGCTAGAATCACGAAATCTCCGGCTGTTCCAAGATTTACTGCTGCCGGACCTGTAGGTGAAGGTGGCGGACTAGGTCCAGGTGACGGACCCGGACTATATGCTGCAAAAAGCGGATTAGTTGTAAAGCTCCACACAAAATCCTTTTCTAGAGAATTGCCAGAGATACCTTTAGCTCCTGTAGTAACCGTAACATTATATACTGAATATGATATGAGGTTTTCTGTTGGGTTAAAGGTCCAGACCTTTTTTGTTACATCAGGAGTGATTTGTCCTTTTAGGTTCACATTATTCGGTCCTTTTACCATGAATGTGTTTTGGTTGACGGTCACGGGATCCATCGCTTCAGTGAAGGCTACAACGATATTATTACTGACGAACTCATACTTCGCAAGATCCTTGGGGCTGATAGTGGTTATTCCAATAAAAATTACATGAGGCACTGCAGGCGTGATAGGTACGACCGGCACTATGACTACGGCGGGTACGGCGAGGTATACGACCGTCGCCAGTAACAATAATCCTGCAAGCAATAATCCTGCAAGCAACGTCTTTTTCATGCATTAAATATGATATTAATATATATAACTTTTCAGTTTTGGTGGCTTTGCCCA